>Ga0073899_10004321_pt1 | contig 12457 bp, 9 predicted proteins | sample KloWWTmetaKNB5Ph_FD_88975 | JGI IMG/M metagenome (GOLD analysis project Ga0073899, IMG submission 88975) | Active sludge microbial communities from Klosterneuburg, Austria, studying microevolution and ecology of nitrifiers - Klosterneuburg... | ecosystem: Engineered > WWTP > Aerobic digester >... | reverse complement strand
GCCAGCAGCCGGTAGCGAATGCGCTCGGACGCCGGCAGGCCGGCCAGTTCGTCTTCGCTGCGAAAGATGCGGCTGGCCGGGTCGGGCGCTTCGGCGGTCTGTTGCGACATGGATCTGAGGGCTTCGGCCTGGGCTGCGGGATGTCTATTCTGTGGCGAAGCCGAGGCACCTGCGCGTGACGGGCCATCGGCAGGGTGTTCATCCGAGGGTCCAGCGCCCTGTCCGTCAATTCGGCGCGGCTAGACTGACCGCGTGACCGCCACTGCCTCATTGCCGCTGTCGAGGCTGCTCGATCTGTCCGCCGACCTGATGCAGGGTGTGCGCGACGGTCGCTCGGCCACCGACCTGATCGGCCGTTGCCCGCCCGATGCCCGTGCCGGTGTGCAGGCGCTGGCCTTCGACGTGTTGCGCCGGCTGGGGGCCGCCACTGAACTGCGTGCGCTGCTGGCCCCGAAGGCACCGCCGCCCCGGGTCGACGCGCTGCTGTGCACCGCGCTGGCGCTGCTGTGGCCGACGCCATCGCCGCCGTATCCCGACCACACGCTGGTCGACCAGGCCGTGACCGCGGCCCGTCAGCGCACGCCGGCGGCGGCCGGCTTCATCAACGCGGTGCTGCGCCGGTTCATCCGCGAACGCCAGGCCCTGGTGGCCGCGGTAGAGCGCACGCCGCTGGGTGCCTGGAACCATCCAGCCTGGTGGATCGAACGGCTGCGACAGGACTGGCCCACCCAGTGGCAAGCCCTGCTTCGCGCCGCCAACCAGCGCCCGCCCATGACGCTGCGCGTCAACGCCCGGCGCTGCACCGGGGCGGCCTATGTGCAGCGGCTGGCGGCAGCAGGACACGCTGCCACACTGCTCGAGGACCCGGCGTTGGCCGGCCAGGCGGTGCTGCTGGCCGAGCCCTGCCCGGTGCAGCAATTGCCCGGCTTCGCCGAAGGCGAGGTGTCGGTGCAAGACGCCGCCGCCCAGCGTGCCGCCAGCCTGATGCTGGGTGAAGGTGAGCACGCATTGGGGTCGGGTGCCCGAGTGCTTGACGCCTGTGCTGCGCCAGGCGGCAAGACGACCCAGCTGCTGGAACGTGCCGATCTGGACCTGCTGGCGCTGGACAGCGACCCGCAGCGCTTGCCGCGCATCCAGGACAGCCTGCAGCGCCTGCAGCTGCAGGCCGAGTTGCGCGCCGCCGACGCGCGTGAGACTGCGCGCTGGTGGGACGGGCGATTTTTCGACGCGATCCTGATCGATGCGCCGTGCAGCGCTTCGGGCATCGTGCGCCGTCATCCCGACATCCGCTGGCTGCGCAGACATGATGATTTGTTGGCGCTTACTCGCATCCAAAGTGAGTTGTTATGGGCGCTGTGGCCCTTGCTGCGCCCCGGCGGCCACCTGGTCTACGCCACCTGCTCGATCTTCAAGACTGAAGGCAGCCAGCGGATCGACGCATTTTTGCAACGCCTGCCGGCCGGCGCCGCCAGCCTGGACCCGGCTTCGCCGGGCCACCTGCTGCCAGTGGCCGACAATTCAGGCTCGACCGCCGCCCCCGCTCTGGAGGACGGCTTCTTCTACGCCCGCCTGTTCAAGCCCTGACGACCAACCTGTCCACCATGCACCGCCGGCGGCCCATCGATCGACGCCAGATGCTGGGCCTGGTGGCAATGCTGCTGGCAGGCAGCACGCTGCCACGGCCGGCCCAGGCGCGCGGCGACGCGGTCGAGCTGGTGTCGCTGCAGACCATGCGCAGCGACGGCGCGCTGACGCTCGAGTTCGTCACCCAGGTGATCCTGCCGCGGGCGGTGGAAGACGCGCTGCAGCGTGGCGTGCCGGTCTACTTCATGGCCCAGGCCACCTTGTGGCGCAACCGCTGGTACTGGCGTGACGAGCGCATTGCCCGCGTCAGCCGCACCTGGCGGCTGGCCTACCAACCGCTGACCTCGACCTGGCGGGTCGGGCTGGGCGGGCTGAACCAGAACTACCCGACCCTGGCCGAAGCCATGGCCACGGTGACCCGGTTGTCGCAATGGCGGCTGGTCGATCTGTCGCAGATCGACCCCGACAGCAGCTACTCGATCGATTTCTCATGGCGCCTGGACACCTCGCAGCTGCCCAGCCCGATGCTGATCGGCCTGATCGGCGGCAGCGAGTTCTCGATCGGCGTCGAGCGCACGCTGCGCCTCGAATGACTCCAGCATGACGCGGTCGGCACGCTGGGCCTGGATCGTCGCCCTCACGGCCACGACCGGGCTCGGCCTGGTGCTGGCCTTCGTGGTGCGCATGGGCACCGACGGCGGTGGCGGCATCAGCGAGCGTCGTTTCGTCTGGTTGTTCTGGGCCAACGTGGCGGTGGCGGCGTTGCTGACGGTGGTGATCGGCTTCGCCGCCGTGCGCCTGCTGGTGCGGCGGCGCCGGGGCAAGTTCGGCAGCCGGTTGCTGATCAAGCTGGCCGGCATCTTTGCGCTGGTGGGCGTGTTGCCGGGCCTGACGATCTACACCGTGTCGTACCAGTTCGTGTCGCGCAGCATCGAGGCCTGGTTCGACGTGCGGCTGGCCGGGGCGCTGGACGCCGGGCTGTCGCTGGGCAAGGGGACCCTGGACGCCCTGGTGGCCGACCTGGCGTCGAAGGCGCGGCTGGGCGCCGAGCGGCTGGGCGACGGCGGCGTGCCCGGCACCCCGCTGACGCTGGAGCGCATGCGCGAGCAGCTGGGTGTCAGCCAGCTGGCGCTGGTGGGCGACAGTGGCCAGGTCTTGCTGAGCACCGGTGCCGGCGCCGCCACGCTGGCGGCCGATCGGCCGCAGGCCAGCCTGCTGCGCCAGGCACGCAGCACCGGCGTGTCGAGCCTGATCGAGGGGCTGGACGAAGAGGCCCTGACCGGCCCGGACGGCAGCGGCGCCCGCGTGCGCGCCCTGGCCCGGGTGCCCAGTCGTGCCCTGGCGCTGGGGCACAGCGACGACCGCTACCTGTTGCTGGTGCAGCCGCTGTCGCGCACGCTGGCCCTGAACGCGCTGGCGGTGCAGGCGGCGTACAGTGAATACCAGCAGCGTGCGCTGGCGCGCGACAGCCTGCGCCGCATGTACATCGGCACGCTGACGCTGGCGCTGATCCTGGCCGTGTTTGGTGCGGTGTTGCTGGCCATCCTGCTGGGCACGCAGCTGGCGCGGCCGCTGCTGCTGCTGGCCGACGGCGTGCGCCAGGTGGCGGCTGGCGACCTGACGGCCAAGCCGGTGTTCGCGTCACGCGACGAACTGGGCGGCCTGACACGATCGTTTGCCGACATGACCGCGCAGCTGGCCGACGCGCGTGAGCAGGTGCAGCGCGGCGTGGCCCAGCTGGAGGGTGCGCGTACGCGTTTGCAGACCATCCTGGACACCCTGAGCGCGGGCGTCATCGTGCTCGACCACGAAGGGCGTATCGACACCGTCAACCCCGGCGCCACGCGCATCCTGCGGCTGCCCTTTGCCGCCTGGCGCGGCCGCCGCCTGGACGAGGTGGCCGAGCTGGAGCTGCTGGCGCGCAGCATCGAACAGCGCTTCGAGCTGCTGCGCACCAGCCCCGAGGCCGGCGAGCGCGACCACTGGCAAGAGAGCTACGAACTGGCGCGCGGCGACGGTGCCGCCATCAGCCTGCTGGTGCGTGGTGCGCACCTGCCTGCCGGCACGCGGCTGCTGGTGTTCGACGACATCTCAGACGTGGTGTCGGCGCAGCGCAGCGCGGCCTGGACCGAAGTGGCGCGCCGCCTGGCGCACGAGATCAAGAACCCGCTGACGCCGATCCAGCTGTCGGCCGAACGGCTGCAGCACAAGCTCGAGGCCAAGCTCGAGGGCGCCGACCAGAGCCTGCTGCTGCGATCGGTGGGCACCATCGTCAACCAGGTGCAGGCGATGCAGAAGCTGGTCAACGAATTTCGCGACTACGCGCGCCTGCCGGCTGCACAAATGAAGCCGCTGGACCTGAACCCGCTGGTGCAGGAGGTGCTGGCCTTGTACGGCCACGCGCTCGACAGCGGCGTGCTGTCGGCCCGCATCGAAGCGGCGCTGCCGCGCATCGTGGGTGACGCCACGCAGCTGCGGCAGGTGATCCACAACGTCGTGCAGAACGCGCTGGACGCCGTGTCCGAGCAGGACAACGGCCATGTCGAGGTGCAGACGTCCAGCGCCCGTGGCGAACATGGCGAGCTGCGCGCAGTGCGCCTGACCGTGATCGACAATGGGCCCGGATTTGCCGAAAAAGTGCTGCAAAGGGCCTTCGAGCCCTACGTCACCACCAAGGCCAAGGGCACCGGATTGGGGCTGGCGGTGGTGAAGAAGATCGCCGACGAACATCGCGCCCGGCTGCGCGTGGTCAACCTGCACCAGGGCGACGAGCCCGATGCTGCGGTGGTGGGGGCGCGAGTTTCGCTATCATTTTCCAATTTCGCACCGGCGGCTCACCCCGCACCGCCCCCCGCACCGGCGTCGGGCGGCCCCGCCGCAAACAGCGGTGGTGCGACACAGGTGCATTAAATCGCGCATGGCAACGATACTGGTCGTAGACGATGAGCTCGGCATTCGGGCCCTGCTGTCGGAGATCCTCACCGACGAAGGCCACACGGTCGAGCTGGCGGAAAACGCGGCGCAGGCGCGCAGCGTGCGCGAATCGCTTCGTCCTGACCTGGTGCTGCTGGACATCTGGATGCCAGACGTCGACGGCATCAGCCTGCTCAAGGAATGGGGCGCCACCGGCATGCTCAGCATGCCGGTGATCATGATGAGTGGCCACGGCACCATCGACACCGCGGTCGAAGCCACCAAGTTCGGCGCCAGTGCCTTCCTGGAAAAGCCGATCACCTTGCAGAAGCTGTTGCGCGCGGTGGAGCAGGCGCTGGCCAAGCCTGGTTCGCGTGCGCACGGCAACGGCAATGGCGGCGTGCCGGCGCGGGGTGAAGTTGGCAGCGCAGGTGACAGCGCACTGGTGAACAACGGGGCCGTCTTGCCGGTCCTGGCGCCGCTGCCCGTAGGCCCGCAGGCCGAACAGAGCTTCGACCTCGACCGCCCGCTGCGCGAGGCCCGCGATGCCTTCGAGAAGAGCTACTTCGAATTCCATCTGGCCAAGGAAAACGGCTCGATGACGCGCGTGGCCGAAAAGACCGGCCTGGAGCGCACGCACCTGTATCGCAAGCTCAAGCAGTTGGGTGTCGACCTCACCCGCAACAAGCGCGGTGTCATTTGACGCCGGCCTGGCACCTGCGAACCCAAGCTATAATTTTCGGCTCGGCCTGGTAGCTCAGTTGGTAGAGCAGCGGATTGAAAATCCGCGTGTCGGTGGTTCGATTCCGCCCCAGGCCACCAATCCGCGATCGACACTCTGCAAGCTTCCTTGCACGGTGTGCCTCACGATGACTGAGCACGTGGTCGTCCGATCCGTCTTCAGCGACCGCACCTTCGCTGCGCAGGTCTTCATATCGATTGCGGCCACATGCGCTTGCAGCGTCTGCATTAACGAGCAGCTTTCGACGGCGAATCAGGTGCCGGGACCGAATATTCGTTATGTCAGGGCCAGCGGATTCGCGGCGGACACTGCTGGGTCTGGCCGTGGTGGGCCACTCGCGCACAATGTCGGTCATGCTGCTCGACCCGCCCACCCTGCAGATCCGCGGCGCACGGCTGTCTGACGCGGCGCGCATCACGCGGTGTTACCTGGCGTCGCGTCAAACGATGCTGCCGTACGCGCCGCTGCCGCACACCGACGACCAGGTTCTGGCCTGGATCAGCGACCTGCTGCTGCCCACGGGTGGGGTGACGGTGGCGCTGGAGTCGGGCGCGGTGGTGGGCTTCATCGCCACCGCGGAGCGCGCGGGCAGCCAGTGGGTCGATCAGCTGTACGTGCACCCGACGCGCCTGCGCCGCGGTGTCGGCTCGACCCTGCTGCACCTGGCGCTGGCCCGTTGGCAGGGCCCGGTTCGGCTGTATTGCTTCGAGCCCAACAAGGTCGCGCGACGGTTCTACGAACATTTCGGTTTCGTCGCCATCGGCTTTGGCGACGGCAGCAACAACGAGAGTCGTTGCCCCGATGTGTTGTACGAGCGTTCGCCCGATCGCGGCTGAGCGACGGCGCGCAGACTGTGCAATCGGGCCCGATCGTGCTGACCCACATCAATTGCAAAATTTTGGCTCGCCTTAAGGTGCGCCTTCAGGTCCGGAGACATCCCCAACATGCCAGCTTCACACGTTCGCCCCCAGCCCGGCCATGCCGTGCCGTCCAGCCTTGCGCCCCAGGCCATCAGCGCCGAGGTGTTGCAGGAAAAGTACGCCAAAGGCGACGAAACCACGGCGCTGCAGGTGCACCAGCGCGTGGCAGCGGCACTGGCCCAGGCCGAGGCTCCGGCGCGCCGCGCCGACTGGCAGGCGCGCTTCCTGCATGCGCTGGAACAGGGCTTCATTCCGGCCGGACGCATCCAGTCGGCCGCCGGCACCGACCTGGCCGCCACGCTGATCAACTGCTTCGTGCAGCCGGTGGGCGATTCGATCGCCCAGATCGATGATGGCCACCCCGGCATCTACACCGCGCTGACCGAGGCCGCCGAGACCATGCGCCGCGGTGGCGGCGTGGGCTACGACTTCAGCCGCATCCGCCCGCGCGGGGCCTGGGTGGGCAGCACGCAAAGCAGCGCCTCCGGCCCGGTGAGCTACATGCGCGTGTTCGACCGCTCGTGCGAGACGGTGGAGTCAGCCGGCTCGCGCCGTGGCGCGCAGATGGGCGTGCTGCGCTGCGACCACCCCGACATCGAAGAATTCATCCACGCCAAGGACAGCGGTGACCTGAAGAACTTCAACATCAGCGTGGGCGTCACCGACGCCTTCATGCAGGCCGTCAAGGCCGACGCCGAGATCGAGCTCGTGCACCGCGCCGAACCAGGCGCCAAGCTCAGGGCTGCCGGGGCCTACCGTCGCGCAGACAGTGCGCCGGCGACCGGCGATGCGTCCAAGGGGCAGGACCCTGGCGCGGCCGGCCTGTGGGTGTACCGCAAGCTGCCGGCGCGCACCTTGTGGGACCAGATCATGCGGTCGACCTACGACCATGCCGAGCCCGGCGTGCTGTTCCTGGACACCATCAACCGCGACAACAACCTGGGCTATTGCGAGACCATCGCGGCCACCAACCCCTGCGGTGAGCAGCCGCTGCCGCCCTATGGCTGCTGCTGCCTGGGCTCGGTCGATCTCACGCGCTTCGTGCAGCGGCCCTTCGACGCCGATGCCGGCTTCGATGAAGCCGCTTTCGTGCAGGTGGTGCAGGTGGCGGTGCGCATGCTCGACAACGTGCTCGACATCAGCGTCTGGCCGCTGGCGCAGCAACACGACGAAGCCCGGCGCAAGCGCCGCATCGGCCTGGGCTTCACCGGCCTGGGCGACGCGCTGGTGATGCTGGGCCTGCGCTACGACACCGAACCGGCGCGCACCATGGGGCGCCACATCGCCACCGTGATGCGTGATGCGGCCTACGAGGCGTCGGTCGAGCTGGCGCGCGAGCGCGGTGCCTTCGCGCTCTTCAACGCCGACCTCTATCTCAGCGGCAGCAGCTTTGCGTCACGCCTGCCGGGGCCCTTGCGCGAGCGCATCCGCCAGCACGGGCTGCGCAACTCGCACCTGTTGTCGATCGCACCCACCGGCACCATCAGCCTGGCCTTTGCCGACAACGCCAGCAACGGCATCGAGCCGGCGTTCAGCTGGACCTACACCCGCAAGAAGCGCATGCCCGACGGCAACCTGCGTGAATATGCCGTCGAGGACCACGCCTGGCGGCTGTACCGCCACCTGCGCGGCACCGACGCACCGCTGACCGAGGCCTTCGTCACCGCGCTGGAGATGAGCGCACAGGACCATGCGGCGATGGTGGCCGCGGTGGCACCCTTCATCGACACCGCGATCAGCAAGACCGTCAATGTGCCGGTCGACTACCCGTACGAAGACTTCCAGGGCCTGTACCTGCAAGCCTGGGAATCGGGCTTGAAGGGCCTGGCCACCTACCGTCCCAACGCGGTGGTGGGCTCGGTGCTCAGCACCACGCCGACCGCCACGGCGGCCGCCACCGCGATGCCGCTGTCGTCGGCCAACCGGCGCCTGGCGCTGGACCGGTTGCCGGCGCCGGTGCTGGCCAGCCTGCGCTGGCCCGGCCGGCCCGAGCTGCCGGGCGGCAACCCGTCGTGGACCTACATGGTGCAGCACCCGTTCGGCGATTTCGGGCTCTTCGTCGGCGAGCTGTCCGACCCTCAGGGCAGCCGGTCGCGCCCGTTCGAAGTCTGGGTCAACGGCGCCGAGCAGCCGCGCGGCCTGGGGGCGCTGGCCAAGACCTTGTCGATGGACCTGCGCACCAACGACGCGGCCTGGCTGCAGCTCAAGCTCGACGCGCTGGCCACCGTGGCCGAAGAGCGCTCGTTCGACATGCCGTTCCCGCCGCACGGCGAGAAGCGGCTGTTCCCCGGCGTGGTGGCGGCCACCGCCGCCGTGATCCGCTGGCGCTGCGACCAGCTGGGCGCGCTGCCGCGTGACGACGACCCGCGGCCCACACCGGTGATGGACGCGTTGTTCGCACGCCGCGAGCCGTTGACCGGCCCGTCGGGCACGCTGGCCTGGGCGGTGGACATCGAGAACCCGGCCGCCGGCGAGCGTTTCACGCTCACACTGAAGGAAATCACGCTGCCCGGCCCCGATGGCGCGCCGGTGACGCGGCCCTGCGCGATCGGCTTTTCGGGCAACTACCCACGTGCCCTGGACGGCCTGGCGCGTCTGCTGTCGCTGGACATGCGGGTCATCGACCCGGCCTGGATCGGCATGAAGCTGCGCAAGCTGCTCAACTATGCCGAGCCGCTGGGCCACTTCATGGCCTTCGTGCCCGGCCTGCCGCATGGCCAGCAGCGGCAGCAGCTGTGGCCGTCCACCGTGGCCTACATGGCGCGGCTGATCATCCACCGCTACGCGATGCTGGGCGTGCTCGACGAGGAGGGTTTTCCGCTGCGCGAGATGGGCGTGCTCGAGTCGCCACGCGGCAACGCCGCGGGTGTCGGCCGCGAGCCGGCACAGCAACCAGGCAAGCCCTGCCCCGAATGCGGCAACGCCACCGTGATCCACAAGGACGGCTGCGATTTCTGCACCGCCTGCGGGTACGTGGGGACGTGCGGCTAGGGGTCGCACTTGAAGTGGGTGAGAACCTGGCCCAAGATGTCTGGCACGCCACCGGCGTGCTCATCACCTGCAAAGGCAAGCCATGGACCTCGCCCGACCGACCTGCCATCCCGGCCTGATCGCTGCCGCCTCGGCCACGCTGCTGCTGGTCGCCTGCGCCAGTGACAACCGCACTGTCGGCCAGAAGATCGACTCGGCCATCGCGACCTCCGAGCGCACGGCGGACAGTGTGGCCGACAGGGTGAACAAGGCCGTCGGAACGGCCACCGCCAGCGCGGCCGATGCCGCGATCACGACCAGCATCAATGCCGAGCTGGCCAAGGACCCGAGACTGAGCCTGTTTCGCATCGACGTCGACACCAGCCGTGGCCGGGTGACCTTGTCCGGCACGGCACCCGACGCCGAGTCGCGATTGCGCGCCACCCGGCTCGCCGAAGGCGTGAAAGGCGTGACCCACGTCGAGAATCGGCTGAAGACCGGCGGCTGATCTGGCCCGGGGCCGAGGTCGCGACGTTCGCGCGGCGGGTCGTCGTCTGGCGGCCGAAGCCGTCCTGGGTCTGACCCGGTTTGTGTGCGCTGTGGGAAATCGCTGACAAGTGCTTCGGCCCTGGGCCGACAGCACGATCAACCCGGGTGGTGAAAAATCCGTCATGGAAAACCTCGACACTCCCGGCCCAACGCGCCGTTCGGTCACCGTTCGCCTGCCGGGCGTGGTGTTGGCGGCCGCCAAACTGTTGCTGGCGGCGCTGATCATCGCCGGCCTGTATCTGGGCAAGGACATCCTGGTGCCGCTGGCCCTGGCCGGGCTGCTGGCCTTCTTGCTCGACCCCTTGGTGATGCGGCTGCGGCGCTGGCAGGTGCCACGCGCGCTGGCGGTGGCGCTGGTGATGCTGGCCACGCTGGCCACCGTGGCCGGCGCGTCGGTGCTGGTTGCCCTGCAGGCGCAGCAGCTGGGCCAGGACCTGCCGCGCTACCAGAGCACGATCGAGAACAAGCTGCGCAGCCTGCGCCGCACCATCATGGCCGAGCGCTCGAGCAACTCGGCCACGCGGCTGATCGACGTCGTCGGCCATGAGGTCGAAGCCACGCGCAAGGCGCTGGAACAGGCGGCCAGCGGCGGCGAGCGCCCTCCGATGCGGGTCAAGGTGGCTGCGGCCGAGACACCGCCGCTGCAGGCGCTGGGCGACTGGCTCAGTCCGGCGATCCAGCCGCTGCTCACCGGCGGCATCGCGCTGGTGCTGCTGATCTTCATCCTGCTCGATCGCCACGAACTGCGCGACCGCCTGTTGCGCCTGGCCGGGGTCGACCTGCACCCCATGACCGATGCGCTGGACGAGGCGGCAAATCGTGTCAGCCGTTACTTGGGCATGCAGCTGCTGGTCAACGTGGGCTATGGGCTGCCGCTGGCCCTGGGGTTGTGGTTGATCGGGGTGCCCGGTGCGCTGCTGTGGGGCGTGCTGGCCGGCGTGATGCGATTTGTGCCCTACGTCGGGCCGCTGGTGGCGGCGGTGTTCCCGCTGGCGATGGCGTTTGCGGTCGACCCGGGCTGGCACATGCTGATCTGGACCGTGGTGCTGCTGCTGGCGCTGGAGCTGATCATCAACAACCTGATCGAGCCCTGGCTGTACGGCGCCAGCACCGGTCTGGCGGCGGTGGCGGTGCTGGTGTCGGCCGCCTTCTGGACCGTGCTGTGGGGGCCGGTGGGCCTGCTGCTGGCCACGCCCATGACGGTGTGCCTGGTGGTGCTGGGCCGCCACCTGCCGGCGCTGCGCTTCCTGGATCTGCTGCTCGGCAAAGACCCGGTGTTCGACGCGCCGACCCGCCTGTACCAGCGGCTTCTGGCCGGCCACGTCGAGGCGGCCACCGAACTGGCCGAATGCCAGATCGCCAGCGAAGGTCTGGCAGCCTTCTACAGCGGCTGCGCCCTGCCGGCGCTGGGCATGGCTGCTGCCGACCGCAACCGCGTGGCCAGCGACGAACACCGCCAACGCATCAGCAGCGGCATGGCCGCGCTGCTGCACGAACTGCGCAGCGTGCACACGCCCGAGACGCCAGCCGCACCCGACGGGCCGCGCGTGTGCTGTGCCGGGCTGCGCTGGGAAGCCGATGCGCTGGCCGCCGACATGCTGACGCACACGCTGGCCCAGCTGGGGTTGGATGCTCGCAGTCTGCCGGCCACCGCGATCAGCGCCGAGAACCTGGGCGGCCTGGACCTCGCGGGGGTGAAGATCCTGTGCCTGTCGTCCTTCAACCCTGAGCCCGAGGCCGCGCTGCGGCTGGTGGGCCGGCGTCTGCAACGGCGCTGGCCAGGGCTGCAGCTGGTACTGGCACTGTGGCATGCACCCAGCCGCCTGCGTGAGCCGGGCGCAGCGCAGGCCCTGGGCGCCCGTGCGCTGGTCTGTACGCTGGTCGACGCGACCCAAGACATCCAGGCCCTTCTGGCCGAACCGGAGACCGAGATGCGTCAACGTCCTACAACCGGCGCCGACCTTGTCCGATGGGATGCACCAGCCCCTCTGCCTACAGTGAAGCCATCGGATGAACAAGCACCGCTTGGCACCGAAGATGGATCTTCAACCCAAGGCCTGGCTCGGCAATCGCCGTGACCTCAGCCCGATTTCAAGGAGTTCACACCATGAATGCTCGCACCACCCTGGTTGCCCTGGCCACTGCTGTCGCCGCCCTCACTGTCCTGCCCGGTTGCGCCGTCACGCGCGGCCAGGAAACGGTCGGCGCCTACGTCGACGACGCCACCATCACGGCTTCGGTCAAGGCCAAGTTTGTCGAGAACCAGCAGGTCGATGCGGCGTCGATCAAGGTTGAAACCCTCAATGGTGAGGTGATGCTGTCGGGCTTCGCGAAGAACATGACCGAGCGGTCATCTGCCGAGACGATCGCGCGCAACACCAAGGGCGTGAGGGGCGTGAAGAACCAGATTGTCGTGCGCAGCTGAGCCAAGCGACACGGGCATCAAACCGACAGCCCATGACCGGACCTTGTTGCCAGGGCAGACACGCCCAGCCGGACCGCCCGATGCGTCGCATCGGAGGAAAACGGTGGCAATAAATCCGGCCGGTCGGCGAGCACCTTTCACGCCGTACTGACTGAAACAGCAAACGCCTGCCTTCGGGTAGGCGTTTGCCTTTGTCGGGCAGGCCCCAGGCCTGGGTATGACATTTCCGACATGACAAGCAGCCCGCCGGCGGCATACGCCTAGCGGCCCAGGTCCGATAATCCATGAAGCATCTCAACATCCTCGCAACTGCAACCCGTCATGCGGCGGGTGCCACCCTTGTGGGCGCGCTTC
>Ga0073899_10004320_pt1 | contig 12458 bp, 12 predicted proteins | sample KloWWTmetaKNB5Ph_FD_88975 | JGI IMG/M metagenome (GOLD analysis project Ga0073899, IMG submission 88975) | Active sludge microbial communities from Klosterneuburg, Austria, studying microevolution and ecology of nitrifiers - Klosterneuburg... | ecosystem: Engineered > WWTP > Aerobic digester >... | reverse complement strand
TGACGCGGGTCGCGACGGTCGACACCGAGGACAAGTGGCTGGCGGCGGCGGCCAAACAGACCGTGCGGCAGATCGAAGATCTGGTCAGCGGGCGGCGGCCGGGCGATCTCCCAGGTGACCTGCCCGATCCGAACGCGCGGCTGCACGAGGTGCGGTTCCTGGTCACCTCGGCGACGCTGGGAAAGTACACGGCGACGCGGCGGGCCGAGGAGGACAGCTGCGGGCACCCGCTCACCGATGACGAGGTGCTGGCCGCGTTGTGCGACAGCCGGCTCGCGGGCTCTGGTGACGGCGCGCCGCCAGCGGAGCGACCGCTGTACCAGATCGCGATCACGAAATGCGCGGACTGCGGCCAAGGCTGGCACGACGTCGCCGGCAAGACGATCGCGATCAGCCCGACCGACCTGGCCCAGGCGGCGTGCGACGCCGACCTGCTCGGGCGCGTCGACGGCGACAAGCTTGCGCGCGTCACGCGGTCGATCCCGCCGAAGACCCGGCGCGCGGTGGTTCGGCGCGACCGCGGGCGGTGCGTGGTGCCGGGGTGCCGCAACGCACGCCACGTCCAGGTTCACCACGTCGTGCACCGGGCCAAGGGCGGAACCCACGCGGCCAGCGGCCTCGCGTGCCTGTGCTCGGCGCACCACCGCGCGGCGCACGACGGCCGCTTGAAGGTCGAACGGGATCTGCGGGGCCGCCTACGGTTCAGCCACGGGGACGGACGTCCGTACGGCGAGCCGCCGCCCCACGTGGGAGTGGCAGGCGAGCCGGCGACGGGGGACACGGTTCCGAGGACCGCGTCCCACGTGGGCCCCCGCCACCGCGCCGCTGCGGCGCCGACGTCGCGCGCGGAAGCGGCAGCGGGCAAGGTCCGCGACCGGCGCCAGCGCGCGCCGAAGGCAGCGCCTAGAAGCCGACGCGGACGGTGACGCCGGTGAAGCCGGTGCCCAGGCGAGGGGCGACGGCGACGCGGTCGGCCTTGGACGGCGCGCCAGTGAACCAGAGCACCGCGGCACCAACGATGGCCGCACCGCCGACGCCGTAGGCGACGTTCGCGAACAGCGCGCGCGAGCCAGCGCGGTCGGTGAGGTCCTGGGCCTCGGCCGCATCCGCGCATGGCACGGCAGGGTCGGGGCACAGCGCGAAGGCGTCGTCCTCAAGGCCCTTCGCGGACAAGCCCAGCACGACGCCGCCACCGATCGCCACCAGGCCGACACCAGCCAGGCCCAGCGCGATCTTGCGCTTGCCGGTGAACGCGGACGGCGCCCCGCCCTCACCGCCGCCCGGCGGGTCGTCGGGCTTGTCGCCGATCGGTGGCGTCGTCACGCCGCCGCCATCGCCGGTCGGCGGGGTGACGAGCGTCTCGATCGCCTTGAACCGGGGCACCTCGATCGAGGCCTTGTCCTTGGTCGGCGCCACCTCGACCGTCGTCTGCCACGGCTCCTGGCCGGGCGCGCTGCCGACGATCGTGTACGAGCCGCCGTCGACCGGCACCGCGCGGTTCCACAGCACCGGGTCGACCGGCTTGCCGTTGCGCGTGACCACGAGGCCGTCGACGCGCACGTCGTCAGGCACCGACACCGTCAGGTACGACAGCGTGGGCTCCAGCGCCTTGATGCGATCCTCGGCGAGTTTCTTCTTGGCCGGGTCCTTCACCCGGGTCAGCGCGTCCTTGTACGCCGACCACGCCGAGACGAACAGCTGCTGCTTCTCGCGGCACTGGCCAAGCCGGATCAGCGTGCCGGCGCGCGGCTCGATGCGGTTCGACGCCTCGAACGCCTCGCAGGCCTTGGGGATGTTGCCCTCGGTCTCGAGCGCGACGGCCTCGTTGAACAGCACCTCGGCGTCGGCGTTCTGCGCCGCCGCCGAGCCGGCCAGGCCGAGGAGGATGAGCGCGCTAGTCGCCGCGGTCGACGCTCGAGCCCGTGCCCGAGCCTTGGTTGCCATTGCCATTGTTCTTGTCCCCTCGCGGTTTGCGGTGCCTGTCCTTGACCGGTGCGTCGACGGCCGCGTCGACGGGCGTCGCAGCGTCGATCGCCGGGCTGGCGGCGTCGACCTCGATGGCCGCGGCGGCGTCCGCCACGGGCGCGGCGCCCGCATCGACGATCACGGGCGGCGGCGTCGACGCGCCCGACGGCTCGGCCGCGCCCTTGCCGCCACCACCGCTGAGCACGATCGCGGCGATCGCGCCGCCGGCGACCACCGCGCCGATCGCGCCGAACAACAGGCCGCGCGACTTGCGCGGCGGCGGAGCTACGCCAGCGCCGGTGGCGCCGGCGCCGCTGGCGGCCGACAGCGTCGTCGGCGCGGTGACCGCGAGCTGCCCGCCGCTCATCCGCGGCGCGGGGGTCAGCATGCCGTGCGGGGTCAGGAGCGGCGGCGGCGTGTGCATGCCGCTCGACGAGATCGTCGCCGCGCCGGCAGCAGCGATCCCCGGCAAGGACTGCTGACCCAGGAGCCGCGCCAGATCGGCGGCCGACTGCACGCGATCGTCGGGGCGCTTCTGCAGGAGCTGCATGATCAGCCCCTCGGCGGCGGTGCTGATCGGCAGGCCCAGCTCGGTGGGCGACTGCGGCGCCATGTACATGTGCATGGCCAGCAGCTCGCCGATGCCCTCGGAGTGGAAAGGCGGCCGGCCGACCAGCATCTCGTAGAGGATGCAGCCGACGGCGTACAGGTCGGAGCGCGCGTCGATCTCGCCGGTGCCGCGGCACTGCTCGGGGCTCATGTACGTCGGCGTGCCGAGCACCGCGCCGGTGCGGGTCTTCGACACGCCGCCGATCCGCTGCGCCTCGGTGACCTTGGCGATGCCGAAGTCGAGGATCTTTGGGCGCAGGCCGCCGAGCATGTCGGGGTCGCGCACGAGGAAGATGTTGTCGGGCTTGAGGTCGCGGTGGATGATGCCCTGGGCGTGGGCGGCGGCCAGCGCGCTGGCGATGCCGCGCGTGTACAGCAACGCCTCTTGCTCGGTCAGCCGCCCGCGGGCGACCAGCACCCGCGACAGCGGCTCGCCGTCGAGCAGCTCCATCGTGATGTAGGCCATGCCGCTGGCCAGGTAGCCGAAGTCGAAGATCTCGACGATGCCGGGGTGGCGGATCGCGGTGGCGGCCTTGGCCTCGTTGAAGAACCGGTTGACGATGTCGTGGTTCTGCGAGAGCTCCGGCAGCAGCACCTTCACCGCGGCGGTCTTGCCCAGGAGCGGGTGCTCGGCCTTGTAGACGGCACCCATGCCGCCTTCCGCGATCTTCGCGGTGACGCGATAGTTTCCGACGACTTCTCCCAGCACGGTCGGCCGATCTTGCCAGCCCGGGGGGGCGTCCGCAACCCGGCGTCACCACCCACCTCGTGATCCCTGCAGGGCTCGAACCTGCGGCCTGCGGTTTAGGAAACCGCCGCTCTGATCCACCTGAGCTAAGGGACCGACTCGCCGCGAGGGTACGCGACCCGGGCGGCGGCGCAAGCGCGCGCTACGGCTTCCAGTCGGCCGGGACCTCGAAGCCGCCGGGGCACGCGAGGCCGTTGCCGACGAAGTCGGTCAGGTCGGCGAGCTCGGCCGGGGTCAGGCCCTTGTCGTTGAACAACGGCGACAGGTTGGGGTTCGGGGTCGCGGCCGACGCCATGTACTTGACGGCGTCCTCGAGCTTGGCCACCGAGCCGTCGTGGAAATACGGGGCGCTCGCGCTGACGCCGCGCAGCGTCGGCACCTTGAAGGCGCCCATGTCGGTGTCCTTGTTGGTGACCTTCTTGCGGCCGATGTCGACGGCGGCCGGGTCCTTGCCCGCGTAGCCGACGCCCGCGTTCCAGTACACGCCGCCCTTGGTCATGTGGGCCGCGGTGAAGTGCGGCGGCGTGTGGCACGCGGTGCACATGCCCTTGGTCATGAACACGTCGAGGCCGCGCTGCTGCGCCTCGGTGAGCGCGGCCTTGTCGCCGGCGGCGAACTTGTCGTACGGCGTGGCGTTGCACACCAGCGTGCGCTCGTAGGCGGCCAGCGCCTCGGTGACCTGCGCGGCGGTGGCGGCGCCGTCGCCGAACGCGGCCTTCCACAGGGGCGCGATGGCCTTGAGCTTGGCGACCTCGGCGGCCTTGGCCTCGAGCTTGTCGTCGCCGACGCCCATGTTGCCGCCGGCCCACGCGGCCTTGGCCTGGGCCTCGAGCGAGTCGGCGCGGCCGTCCCAGTAGAACGCGCCGTCGGCGTAGCCGATGTTCCACAGCGCCGGCGAGTGACGCGGCAGCTGCTTGCCGCCCGGGCCGATCGCGAGCGGGTCGGCGCCGCCGGTGCCGTTCTCGTTCAGGTGGCAGGAGTAGCAGGCCTTGGTGCCGTCGACCGACAGCTGCTTCTCGAAGAACAGCGCGTGGCCGAGCGCGACCTTCGCGGCGTTGGCCGGATCGGTCGAGGCCGGCAGCGGCGGCAGCGTCGCCAGGGTCCCCTGCGACGGGCGCGCCGCGGGCGTGGGCGTGGGCGTGGGCGTGGGCGTGGGCGTCGGCGCCGCGGTGCCCGTGCCGGACCCGCTACCGCCGCCGCCGTCGGCCGCCTTCTTCTTGCAGGCCGCGCCGGACAGCGCGGCGATCGCGAGGGACAGGGCGATCCAGGAGGTGTTGCGCATGCGGCGCAGGCTACACCCTTCCGCCGATCTTGGCGCTACTCGCTGGGCGCGGCCTCGGGGGCGGCGTGGTCGAGGCAGGCGATCAGCGCCTCGCACTCGGTCTCCTCGCGCAGGCACACCTCGTAGACCCGGACCTGCCGCGACGACAGCGCCTGGCGCTGGCAGTCCTCGACGAACTTGCGGGTGTGGACCGGCGCGGTCTTCTCGATGTCGAGCTTGGCCAGCTCCTCGGGCGACATCGTCGCGCGGGCGTCGGCGATCGCGCACTCGGTGAGCCGCGGCCCGAGCGCCTCGCAGGCGGCGTCGCGACGGCGCTCGATCTCGGTCCGATCGTCGGCGGGCGGATCGGGCAGCGGATCGGCGGCGCGGGGCTTGCTGCCACAGGCCGCGAGCCCGGCCAAAAGTGCGACGACGATCGACAGGCGGGTCATGGATCCTCCGGAGACACGGCGCGCGGGGCGCGGTTGCTAGTGCTCGGCCTTGAAGCGCTCGCCCTCGGTGCCCTCGTCGTCGAGCGCCGGCAAGCACTGCCCCTCGAGCTGCGCGACGGCGGTGGCCTTGGTGGCGCAGGCGATCACCCGGTCGGGTGCGGCCTTGCACTCGCCGAGCACCATCGCGACGTTGTCGGCGATCTCGCCGTCGGTCAGCTTGGTGCGCTCGGCGCTCGCGCGGTACAGCTCCTCGACGTGGCCCGCGATGGTGGCGCACCGCTCCGGATCGCCGGCGCCCTGCCCGCTGCCGGTCCCGGTGCCCGAGCCGGTGCCGGGCCCCGGCCCTGCGGTCGTCGAGCGCCCCTTGCAGCCACAGCCCGCCGCGAGCAGCACGAGCACCAGGGCGACCTGCTTCATGCCGGCGAATCTACCGTCTGGCCCGCGGCCGCGCCATTCACGCAGGCGCGTAGCCGTCGATCGTGAAGCCGTCGCGGCGCGCCGGGTGGTTCCAGTCGATCGCGAGCGCGGTGAGGCTGGCGAGGCCGTCGGCGATGGCGTTGCAGTCCGAGCCGGGGACGTCGTCGTGGCCGATCGAGCCGCCGCCGATCCAGTAGTACGGGCGGCCGTACGGATCCTGGCGCTCGGTGACGTCGTCCTGGTAGCGGCGCTTGCCGAGCGTGGTCCACGCGTAGCGGGTCTCGCCGGCGCCCGGCAGGTTGACGTTGACCACCTCCCCCGGCGGCAGCTGGGTCAGCGCCGCGGCGACGATCGCGGTGGCCAGATCGAGCGCGGTGGCCACGTCCTTGGCCCGCGGCGCGACCGACAACGCGACGCCGCGCAGGCCGCGCAGCGCGCCCTCGACCGCGCCCGCCACGGTCCCGGAGTAGTAGACGTCGGAGCCGAGGTTGTAGCCGTCGTTGGGCCCCGACACGACGATCGCCGGAGGCCGGGGCGCCAGCCGCAGCACGCCGACGTAGACGCAGTCGGCGGGCGTGCCCGACAGCGACCAGCGGCCCGGCGCGATCTCCTTGGCGCGCACCGGCTTGTGCAGCGTGATGGCGTGCGACGCCGCCGAGCGCGGCCGCTCGGGCGCGACCACCAGCACGTCGCCCAGCGCGGCCAGGCGATCGGCCAGGGCCCCGAGCATGGGGGCGAAGATGCCGTCGTCGTTGGTGAGCAGGAGGAGCGGACGCACGGTGCCTCCGAGCCGAAAAAGACTGCGGGACGGTCTTTCGACCGTCCCGCCCTCGTCGGGGCGACAGGATTTGAACCTGCGACCCCCAGACCCCCAGTCTGGTGCGCTACCAGGCTGCGCTACGCCCCGATTCGGGAGCGCCTGATTACGACAACCGCGCGGCCCTGGCAAGCCCGTTCGACCGCGAAGTCAGGAATCACGGCAGCCCGCACACGTAGCGCAGCGACGAGTTGCACGCGCCGTCGATCCAGGCCCCGCCCGCGCTCATCGCGCCGCAGTCCTCGTTGCCGCCCTGATTGTTGGGCTCGAAGCTGCCCCAGTTGCCCGCGACGAAGCTCGAGTCACCGCAGGCCCAGCCCCAGCCGCCGGCGGGCTCGGCGCCCGCGGCGTCCTGGCGCCACCCGAACCACACCAGGTTGGGGAACACCGGCTGCGTCGCGTCGTGGATGCACTGGTTCTCGACGGCGTCGTCGATCGTGGCCAGGCACCCGAGATTGTTGCTCGCGCAGCGCGACTCGGCGTTGGTCCACGACGTCGCGTTGCACGCGTAGTAGCAGTGTGACGAGCCGGCGCAGGTGAAGCTCGTGCAACCGGTGGGCGGCGCCGGACACGCGCGCGCGTCGATCGGCGCGTCGACGGGCGCGTCGACGGGCGCATCGATCGCGGCGTCGATCTCGGCGGCGTCCACGGCGCTGGCGTCGTCGGCCAGCGCGCCATCGCCGCCGGCGCCGTCGATCACCGCCGCGTCGCCATCACCGTCCGCGCCACCCGAAGGGACGAACGAGCACCCGAGCAGCGGCATCGCCGCCAGCCAACCGAGCGCGCGTCGTCGACGCATCACTGCTGGGTCGGGCCTCGCGTGCCGCCGTTGAGCGCATCCTTCAACACCTGCGAGGGCTTGAAGGTCAGCACGCGGCGGGCGGAGATGGTGATCTCCTCGCCGGTCTGCGGGTTGCGACCGATGCGCGCCTTCTTCTCGCGGACGATGAAGTTGCCGAAGCCCGAGATCTTGATCTTCTCGCCGTCCTTCAGCGTGTCCTTGATCTGCTTGAACACGCTCTCGACGATCTCGGCGGCCTCTTTCTTGGAGAACCCCCCGACCTTCTCGTAGACGGCCTCGATGATGTCGGCCTTGGTCATGCGCGCCATAGGGCAGACATTATCACGACTTGGGCGCGCTGGAAGCCCCCGCCGGGATCATCACCGCCGGGCGGCGGGCAGGTGCGCGGTCAGCCGGGCGACGATCCCCTCGTGGGCTCGCTCGATCTCGGGGTCGGTGAGCGTGCGGTCGGGCGCCCGGTAGGTGATCGACCACAGCTGGCTCTTCTTGCCGGGGCCAAGCTTGTCGGCGTCGCGGTACTCCTCTGCCAGGGCCACCCGCTCGACCAGCGCCTCGGCGGCGCCGGCGATGACCGCCTCGACCTCGGCGGCGGGCACCGCCTCGGGCAGGAGCAGCGAGACGTCCCGCGACGACGCCGGGAACCGCGGCACCGGCCGCATCTGGACGGGGCCCGGCTCGGCGAACCGGCCGAGGTCGAGCTCGGCCAGGTAGACCGGCCCGTCGATGCCGAACCGGGCGCGCACGTCGGGGTGCACCTCGCCGAGGTGACCGACGACCACGCCGCCGACCGTGATCGCCGCGCCGACGCCGGGGTGCAGGTAGGGCACGTCGGCGGCCGCGGCGACCGCCGGGTCGCCGGCGCCGAGCGCCCGGGCCAAGGTCAGCGCGAAGCCCTTGGCGTCGAACGCGTCCCACGGCTCGGCGGCGCCGAACCGGCGCGGCCGCGAGCCGTGCAGCACGATCGCCGCGTGGGTCGGCTCGTCGGCGAGCGCGGACGGCTCGCCGGTGGGCGGCTGGCCGGCGGCGCGCAGGAACACCGAGCCGACCTCGAACAGCGCCACGTCGGGCAACCCGAACGACCGGTTGCGCGCGATCGCCGCGAGCAGGTTGGGCACCAGCGACGTGCGCATGATCGCCTGATCGATCGACATCGGGTTGCGCACCGCGATCGGCTGCGCGCGGCGATCGTCGGCGGGCAGGCCCAGCGCCTCGAGCCGCGCCGGGGCCTGGAAGCCGAACGTGATCGCCTCGGTGAGGCCGGCGGCGGCCAGCGCCCGGCGCGCGCGATCGGCGATCGTCGTGGTCAGCGGCCGCGGCGCGGCGGTCAGCGGCGGCAGCGTCGCCGGCACCTCGCCGTAGCCGACCACGCGGAGCACGTCCTCGATCAGGTCGACCTCGCGCAGCAGATCGGCGCGGGCGCTGGGCGGGGTCACCAGCCAGCGGCCGTCGCCGTCGGCGGTGGCGACGCAGCCGAGCCGCGCCAGCGCGTCCTCGCACGAGGCGGTGGTGAGCGCGGTGCCGGTCAGCACCTGCGCGCGGGCCAGGCGCAGCGGCACCGGCGGGCGCGCCGGCGGGCGGCGATCGTGATCGACCAGGCCGGTCGCGACCCGGCCACCGCCGAGCCGCGCCAGCAGCACCGCGGCGCGCGCAGCGGCGCGATCGGCCAGCGCCGGATCGACGCCGCGCTCGAAGCGCTGCGACGCCTCGGACAGGAGGCCCAGCCGCCGCGCGGTGCGGCGGATCGAGCGGGCCTCGAAGCTGGCGCTCTCGAGCAAGATGCGCGAGGTGGCGGCGGTGACCTCGGTGGCCTGCCCGCCCATCACGCCGGCCAGCGCGATCGGCCCCGAGCCGTCGGTGATCACCAGATCGCCCGGCTCGAGCGCGCGGTCGTTGCCGTCGAGCGTGGTCAGCCGCTCGCCGGCCGCCGCGCGCCGCACGCCGATGCGCGGCGGCGCCGCCAGCCGGTGCCAGTCGAACGCGTGCAGCGGCTGGCCCAGCTCGAACAGCACGTAGTTGGTGACGTCGACCAGGTTGGAGATGGGCCGCACGCCGACCGCGCGCAGCCGCTGCGCGAACCGCCGCGGCGACGGCCCGACGGCGACGCCGTCGACGATCCGCCCGACGTAGCGCGGGCACGCGGCGGCGTCGGCGATGGCCAGCTCGACCAGGTCGGCGGTGCGCAGCTCGCTGGCCAGCTCGGCCAGATCGGCGCTGACGTCGTGCTGCACCAGCCGGCCGCCCAGCAGCGCCGCCAGCTCGCGCGCCAGGCCCTCGTGGCCCAGGCAGTCGCCGCGGTTGGCCGGCACGTTGACGTCGAGCAGCCAGTCGTCGACGCCCAGCGCGCGCTGCGCCGGCGCGCCCAGCGCGGTCGGGTCGTCGGCGTCGAGCACGACGATGCCGGCGTGATCGTCGCCGAGCCCGAGCTCGTCCTCGGCGCACAGCATGCCCGGCGACTCGATGCCCTTGACCGGCTTGGTCGCCAGCGTGATGCCGCCGGGCAAGGTCGCGCCGGGCCGCGCCCACAGCACCTTGCGCCCCGGCTCGGGGACGTTGGGCGCGCCGCACACCACCTGGGTCGCGGGCCCGTCCTTGGCGGTGATCACGTCGACCAGCGTCAGCTTGGTCGACTCGGGGTGCGGCCGCTTGGCCACCACCTGCGCGACCACCACGCCGCTGAAGCCCGCGCCCAGATCGGTCAGGCCCTCGATCTCGAGCCCGCCGCCGGTCAGCGCGCGCGCGCCCTCCTCCACCGTCGGCGTCGTCGGCAGATCACACAACTCGAGCAGCCAGGACCACAGAGCCTTCATGGAGCACCTCGTCGAGAGACGTGGATGAGAGCGACCGAAGCGAGCGCGGGGACTGAATCAGAACTGGCGCAGGAAGCGCAGATCGCCCTCGTAGTACAGCTTGATGTCGCTGACGTTGTGGCGAAGCATCGCCATGCGCTCGATGCCCATGCCGAACGCGAAGCCGGTGTAGACCTCGCTGTCGATGCCGACCGCGGCGAACACGTCGGGGTCGACCATGCCGGCGCCGCCGATCTCGATCCAGCCGGTGCCCTTGCACAGCCGGCAGCCCTTGCCGCGGCAGAACGCGCAGGTGAAGTCGACCTCGACGCCGGGCTCGACGAACGGGAAGTAGCTGGGGCGGAACCGGACGTCGAGGCCGCCGCTGCCGCCGAAGAAGCGGTTGGCGAAGTGGGTCAGCACGCCCTTGAGGTCGCTGAAGCGGATGCCGCGGTCGACGACCAGGCCCTCGATCTGGCTGAACATCGGGCTGTGGGTCGCGTCGTCGTCGCGGCGGTACACGACGCCCGGCGCGACGATGCGGATCGGCGGCGGGTGCGCCTGCATCGTGCGGATCTGCACCGGCGAGGTGTGCGTGCGCAGCACGATCTCGTCGGCGACGTAGAAGGTGTCCTGCATGTCGCGCGCGGGGTGGTCCTTGGGGATCGCCAGCGCCTCGAAGGTGTGCCAGTCGGTCTCGATCTGCGGTCCCTCGGCGACCGCGAAGCCGAGCTCGGCGAAGATGTCGACCAGCTCGAGCCGCACCTGGGTGAGCAGGTGCAGGTGGCCGGTGGCGACCGGGCGCGCCGGCAGGGTCAGGTCGACCGTGCGCGCGAGATCGGCCGCGCGCCGGGCCTCGGCGAGCGCGGCCAGGCGGGCGTCGACCGCCGCGGCGATCGCGTCCTTGACCCGGTTGGCGGCCTCGCCGACCCGCGGCCGATCGGCCGGCGGCAGCTTGCCCAGCTCCTTCATCACCGCCGAGACCTGGCCCTTCTTGCCCAGGAACTGGGCCTGGGTCGCGCGCATGGCCTGCTCGTCGTCGAGCGGCGCGATCGCGGCGGCGAACTCGCCGGCCAGGCGATCGAGCTGGCTGATCAGTGCATCGGTCGGGGTGGTGTCCATGGGGTCCTCCGCCGGACCCGCGGTCCGGCGCCGAAAACGCGTCGAGGCCGCTCGGGGCGGCCTCGGAGAATCCCGCGCGGGTGCGCGGCGGGCCGGCTACTTGGCGGCGGCGGCGATGGCGGCGAACGCGGCGGGATCGCTGATCGCGATCTCGGCGAGCATCTTGCGGTTCAGCGAGATGCCGGCCTTGCCGAGCGAGCCCATCAGCTTCGAGTAGCTCATGCCGATCGTGCGGGCCGCCGCGTTGACGCGGACGATCCACAGCGAGCGGAACTCCCGCTTGCGCACCTTGCGCGAGCGGTACATGTGCATCCAGGCGTGCTGGACCGCCTCGTTGGCGGCGGCGTGGCAGCTGGAGCGCTTGCCGCGGAAGCCCGAGGCAGCCTTGAGGATGCGGTTACGACGACGGCGGGCCTTGAAGCCACGTTTGGCGCGGGGCATGACGTTACCTCTGTCCTTGGATTCAGGCGCCGTAGGGCAGCATCGCTTCGATCTGATGCTGCTGGCTGGGGCCGATGTACTTGCCGTTGCGGGCCTGACGCTTGCGCTTCTGCGACCGACCGGTCAACAGGTGGCGCTTGAACGTGCCGCCGAACTTGAACTTGCCGGTGGCGGTCTTCTTGAACCGCTTCTTGGCACCGGAGTGCGTCTTGATCTTGGGCATGGGAGCGATCCGCGAAAAATCCACCCGGACTGGGCGGAAGCGGGTTTATGCCCGAACCGCCCTGCCCTGACAAGTCCCTTGTGGACTGAAAAACAGGGATCCGCCCCGGACAACCCAGCGAACGCAGCCTTGGGGGCGGCGCCGCCGGTCCGGTGGCTACGCCTCGGCCTCGTCCTCGTCGGAGTCGTCGACGTCGGCGTTGATCGCGTCCAGCTCGTCGTCCTCGTCCTCCTCCTCGGGCTCGGGAGGCGGCGCGTGGCCGGCGGCCTTGGCGGCGTCCTTCTTGGCCTGGATCGAGGCGAGCAGCTGCTTGCGCATCTCGGCGGCGCGGCGGACCACGTTGGGCTTGGGCGCGATGATCATGATCATGCGCCGGCCTTCCATGTTGGGGATCACCTCGACGCCGGCCAGATCGGCGGTCGCCTCGACCACGCGGTCGAGCACGTTCTTGCCGGTCTGCGGGTGGGTGATCTCGCGGCCGCGGAACACGACGGCGAGCCGGACCTTGTTGCCCGCCTCGAGGAAGCGCCGGACATGCTTCACCTTGAAGTCCATGTCGTGGCCCTCGGTCTTGGGGCGGAACTTGATCTCTTTGATCTCGACCGTCGAGGCGTGCTTGCGGGCCTTCTGCTTCTGCTTGGCCTGCTCGTACTTGTACTTGCCGTAGTCCATGATCCGGCACACCGGCGGGAAGGCGCGCGGCGAGATCTCGACGAGATCCAGGCCCTTCTCCTCGGCGATCCGGATCGCCTCGTGGGTCGGCAAGACCCCGAGCTGCTTGCCACTGTCTTCGACGATGACCTGTAGCTCGGGGA
>Ga0073899_10004317_pt1 | contig 12467 bp, 10 predicted proteins | sample KloWWTmetaKNB5Ph_FD_88975 | JGI IMG/M metagenome (GOLD analysis project Ga0073899, IMG submission 88975) | Active sludge microbial communities from Klosterneuburg, Austria, studying microevolution and ecology of nitrifiers - Klosterneuburg... | ecosystem: Engineered > WWTP > Aerobic digester >... | reverse complement strand
GTGTGCGGCTCGCCCGGCCAGATGCAGCAGGTGATGGTGAACCTGGTGCAAAACGCGATCGACTCCACCGACGCCCGCGGCGCGCAGGCGCGCCTGGACATCGACGCCACCTGCCGCGGCCAGACGCTGCGCGTGGTCTTCCGCGACAACGGCCCGGGCTTCGCACCCGAGGCACTGTCACGGGTGTTCGACCCCTTCTACACCACCAAGCCGGTGGGCAAGGGCACCGGGCTGGGCCTTTCGATCAGCTACGGCATCGTCGAGCGCCACGGCGGCCACCTCGAGGCTGCCAACGCCGAGGGCGGCGGCGCCATGCTCACGCTGACGCTGCCGCTGGCCGCGGGAAGTGGATCGACATCACCTCGGCCTTGAAGAACGCGAAGTAGGCGTCCGTGCCCCAGTGGTTGCCAGCCTCCACGCGGAACGGCAGGCGCTGGCCCTCGACCTCACGGAAGTCCGACAGCGTGCCGCCGAACGGCTGCAACTGGTAGCGCTTGGACGGGTTGGCATTGCTCCAGCGCTGGAAGCTCACGCGCCGCGGGCAACCCTCGGCGTCCAGGTGCAGGTCCACGCTCTGGTGCAGCCCGTCGTGCGCCACGCACACGCGGGCGGTGTCGGCGTCGGGCGCCTGCCACTCGATGCCTGGCCCCGGCAGCAGCGCCGCCGGCGTCCAGAAGGCGGCCTCGGCGATGCTGCGGCCAAACGCGCTGCGGCGGTGGTCGCCATCGCCGCCCAGGCGTGCCACCGGCACCAGGCCAGCCAGGCGGAACCGCGTCCAGCGGCCCGAGTCCGACCCGCTGATCGCCGGTGTGCCGGCGATGTTCTCTGCCCAGACGAAGCCGTACGGAGCGGCCAGGATCTGCCGTGCCAGCATCGGCCGCCAGCCGGGTCGCTCGCGCGTGCCCAGGCTGAACTGGCCGCGCATGTCGATCATCGCTACCCGCCACAGCGGGGCACCCGGCGCAATGGCATGGCCGAAATAGCGGCGTACCGGCTCCGGGCAGGCCGCGAGCGTGGCCGGATCATGGCGTGCGGGCTGGGCGGGCTGCAGTGCGGCCAGGCGCGTGTACTCGGCGTCGTCGTCGCGTGTGTCGCGGCGTCGCAGCGACGACAGGGCGGCCACGCCGCCGGCGACGGCACAACTCAGGCCAACGGTGGCCAACAGGGGCAGCGACATGGCAGCCTCGGCGTTCGGTGATGGTCTCGACAGCCGCAGTATCCCCGCGCCGAACCCCGACTGCCCGGTGCGGGCCTATTGATCGGCCGCTCGGCCGCTCGGTGGCTCGATGGTTTGGCAGCGTGTTGCTTCCGTGCGTGTGAACAAACCGAAAAGCAGCTTACCGGCGCACGATCGGGTGCTGACCGTCGGTGCCGGGGTGGGAGGGCCATCCGGCGCTGGCACGTTTCGTGTATGCGAAGACCGCACCGCCCGAGAGCTCGAGACGCCGCATGGAAACCTTGCCCGCCAATGCGTTCAGCCTGTACCTGCTCGTGTTCACGCTCGGGCTCAAGCATGGGCTGGATGCCGACCACCTGGCCACCATCGATGGCCTGACACGCTACAACAGCGCACGCGGCAGTCGCGCCGCACGCTGGTGCGGGGTGCTGTTCTCGCTGGGCCATGGCGGCGTGGTGCTGGTGATCGCAGTCGGTGTGTCGCTGCTGGCAAAGGGCTGGACGGTGCCGGCCTGGGCCGAAGACCTGGGCACCTGGATCTCGATCGGCTTTCTCACGTTGCTGGGCATCGTGAACCTGCGCAGTGTCTGGCTCACGCCGGCCGGCGAGGTGGTGCAGCCGGTCGGACTGAAGGGCCGCTGGCTCGTCGGGCTGCAGCGCGCCAGCCACCCGGTGCTCATCGCGGCGGTCGGCGCCATGTTCGCGCTGTCGTTCGACACCTTGAGCCAAGCCGCGCTGTTCGCAGCCACGGGCGCGAGCCACGGCGGCGTGGGTCATGCGCTGGCGCTGGGACTGCTGTTCACCGTGGGCATGCTGGTGGCCGATGGCGTGAACGGGCTGTGGGTGGCGCGGCTGCTGCGCCGGGCCGACGCCACCGCCGCGCTGGCCTCGCGCATGCTGGCCCTCACTGTGGGCAGCCTGGCGCTGGCGGTGGCGGCCTGGGGCTTGGCGCGCCACCTGTGGCCGGCCGTGGCCGGGTGGGGCGAGGGCAAGGAGCTGGCCATCGGGATGTCGGTCGTCTGCGCTATTGCGCTGGGTTACGTCTGGGCCCTGCGCCGGGTGCGGCTGGCGGCGCCGCTGCGCGCCTGATCGGCCCCGCCGGCCGGGCGCGGCATCCGGCCCGACCCGACCGGCCGCACGCGCAGGGGGGCGTTACCCTTGCGCCATGCTCATCGGAACTCTGTTCGCGCTGGCGGCCGGCCTGATGTGGGGCCTGGTGTTCGTCGGGCCGCTGCTGCTGCCGGACTACCCGGCGGCCTTCCTCTCGTTTGGCCGCTACGTGGCCTTCGGCCTCATCGCACTGCCGCTGGCGTGGATGGACCGGCGTCGCCTGGCCGAGCTCGAGCGCTCGGACTGGCTGGAGGCCACGCGCCTGGGCCTGGTGGGCAACGTGATGTACTACCTGTTCCTGGCCAGCGCGATCCAGCGCGCCGGAGGGCCGTTGCCCACGATGATCATCGGCACGCTGCCGGTGGTCATCGCCGTGTGTTCGAACAACCGCGATGCGCGCCGCGACGGCCGCCTGCCGTGGTCGCGGCTGGTGCCGTCGCTGCTGCTCATCGCCGTCGGCATCGGCTGCGTCAACCACGTCGAGCTGCAGGCGATGCGCGCGCAACCACACGCCGATGCCGCGCGCTATGCCGTCGGCGCCCTGTTGGCCGTGGGCGCCGTGGCCTGCTGGACCTGGTATCCCATCCGCAACGCCGACTGGCTGCGCCATCACCCCGGGCGCAGCCCGCGCGCCTGGGCCACCGCCCAGGGCCTGGCCACCCTGCCCATCGCTGTGGTGGGCTATCTGGCCTCGCTGGGCTGGGTGGCCGCCGCTCCCGCCGACGCCGGCGGGGATTTCGCGCTGCCACTGGGACCGCGGCCCTGGGCCTACGTCGGCCTGATGGCGGCCATCGGCCTGTTTGCTTCTTGGCTGGGCACGCTGTGCTGGAACGAGGCCAGCCAACGCTTGCCCACCACGGTGGTGGGCCAGCTCATCGTCTTCGAAACGCTCTCGGCGCTGGCCTATGCCTACGCACTGCGCGGCCAGTGGCCTGAGATGCTCACCCTCGCAGGCATCGTGCTGTTGATCGTGGGCGTGGCCTGGGCGCTGCGCGCGCGCCCCGAACCGCTCGCGGCCGAGGGGCACGCGGGGTGAGTGGCATCGCGGCCCGCGGCTGGGCGCCGGCCCTCGCCCCAGTCGTGCTGGGCCGAGCGCGCGCAAAGAGCTGACCGTCATTGGCGGAAGGGGGTCGACTCGGCCTGCCTGCGGACAACCAGGCCTTGCTACCCAACCTGAACAAAGCGAGGGGAGTTGGTAGCGAATGCGAGCGGGTCTGACTGGGCCGTCGCTCCGCCCGGATCGGGGTTTCCACCGAACCCGGCCGCGCGGGGTTTGCTTTGGCGTTGGTTACCGTTATCCTAGTTAACGATGACACTCATTCAGCCAACCGATCCCATGATCGCGATGCCACGCTTCTTACCGCTGGTCGCAGCCGAACCAGCGCCAGTCAGGCCCGAGCTGCGCGACCCGGTTGCCGCCGGCGGCCGCGGGCTGGAGCTGGCCTCGGGGGCGCAGTGATGGACACGACGATAGCGCGCCCCGCCGCGGCGTCGGGGCCCGACCTCAGGCCGCTGCTGGCCCCGCGCTCGGTGGCCATCGTCGGGCTTTCCACCAAGCCCGGCTCCGCCGGCCTGGTGGTGCTGCAAAACCTGCTCAGCGCGGGCTTCGACGGCAGCCTGCATCTGGTGGGTCGCAGCGGTGGAGATGTCGGTGGCCGGGTGGTGCACACCTCGCTGGCGGCGCTGCCCGAGGGCGTGGACCTTGCCATCCTGCTGGTGCCCTCCGATGCGGTGCTGGACACGCTGCGCGGCTGCGTCGAGCGCGGCGTGCGCGGGGCCGTGTGCTTTGCTTCGGGGTTCGCAGAGATGGGCGCCGAGGGCCGTGCACGGCAACAGCAAATCGCCGAGACCGCCCGCGCCGGCAATCTGGCGCTACTGGGCCCCAACACCATCGGCTTCTTCAACAGCGTGGCCGGCTTTCATGTGGCGATGGTGGAACTGGTGCTGCCCCCGCGCCTGCGGCCGGAAGACGGCCCGGCCGTGGCCATCGTGGCGCAAAGCGGCGGCATCGGCGTGCACGTGTCGGCTTCGCTGCGCGCGCGCGGTGTACCCGTGTCCTATGTGCTGGCCACGGGCAACGAGGCCCAGGTGGGGCTGCCCGAGGCATTGGAGTTCGTGGCCAACGACACGGCCACACGTGTGGCGGTGGTCTACGCCGAGCAGATCCGTTCGGCACCCGAGGCGCTGGCCGCGTTTGGCCGCATGCGTGCCGCCGGCAAGGGCGTGGTGCTGCTGCACCCGGGCCGCAGCGAAGGCGCGCGGGCCGCCGCCAGCTCGCACACCGGCGCCATGGTCGGGAACCACGGTGCCATGCGCCTGGCTGCAGAACGTGCAGGCGTGCTGTGGGTCGACAGCCTGGAGGAGGCCATCGACCTGGGCCAGTTGATGCTTCGGTTCCCGCATCCGCCTGTGGGTGGGCTGGGCCTGATCACCGCATCGGGTGCGCTGTGTGGCATCGCGCTGGACTACCTGGAGCCGCTGGGCCTGGTGATGCCGCCGATGTCGGCTGCGCAGGTGGAGACCTTGCGCGAACAGCTGCCGGCGTACACGCCGCCGCGCAACCCGCTGGACCTGGGCACGCTGATCGGCCCGAGGCCGGAACTCATCACGCTGGGCGTGGCCGCCGAGCAGGATGACCTCGCCATCGGCAGCCTGCTGGTGTCGCTGCCCATGCCTTCGCCCGAGATCGCACCGGTATGGCTGGACGCTCACCTGCGAGGCATGGAGGGCCGCGCCAAGCCGACCATCTTCGTGATGCAGAACGAAGACATGCCGTTGCCCGAGGCCATGGTCGATCGTGCGGCGAAAGCCGGCACCGTGATCATGCGTTCTCCCGAGCGAGCGTTGCGGGCCCTGGCCCGTTTCACCCGCTTCGGACGGTCGCGCGCCGAGTGGCAGGCCGCCGCAACCCAGGCGACTGCCGCCTTGCCGGCCGCGGCGCTGCAGTTGCCGCTGGCTGCACGTACGCTGCCGGAGTGGCAGGCCAAGCAGTTGCTGGCCGCCGCGGGGCTGGCCACACCGGCGGGTGCGTTGGCGACGACGCTGCAAGACGCGCAAGCCACGGCCCACCGCATCGGATACCCGGTGGTGCTGAAGGCACAGGCGTCGGCACTGGCGCACAAGACCGAGGCGGGGGGTGTGCTGCTGAACATCGCCGATGAGGCCCAGCTCGCCCGGGCCTGGCAGCAACTGCATGACAACATCGCCCGTCACGCGCCTGGCCTGGCGCTGGACGGCGTGCTGGTCGAGACCATGGCGGCCAAGGGCCTGGAACTGGTGGTGGGCGCGGTGCGCGACGAGCAGTGGGGGCCGGTGCTGATGCTGGGCCTGGGCGGCATCTGGGTCGAGGTGCTGGGCGACGTGCAACTGCTCAGCCCCGACCTGCCGCACGCGGCCATCGTTCAGCGGCTGCTTGGGCTGAAGGCCGCCAAGCTGCTGCAGGGTTTTCGTGGCGCACCGGCAGTCGATCTCCACGCTGTGGCTCGCACTGTTGCCACGATAGGCGCGCTGATGCTGCAAAGACCCGAGATCGCCGAGATCGATGTCAACCCGCTGCTGGCCTACGGCCCTGAACACGGTGCGCTGGCCCTGGATGCACTGGTGGTGGTGCGATGAGTGCTGACCTGAGCCCCAGCTTTCTGGATGGCATCGAAGCGATCGACATGCACACCCATGCCACGGTGTCGACGCGCAACCCGCCCGACGAGGTGGCGATCGCGATGGACGCTGCGATGGACGCCTACTTCAAGCAACCGATGGCACGGCCGACGATCGCCGAGACGGCCGAGTACTACCGGCAGCGACGCATGCTGGCGGTGATCTTCACTGTCGACACCGAGCGCGAGACCGGCCAGGTGCGCATCACGAATGAGGAAGTGGCCGAGGAGGCCGCAAAGCACCCGGACGCGCTGATTCCCTTCGCCAGCATCGACCCCATGCGCGGCAAGATGGGTGCGCGCGAGGTGCGCAGGCTGGTCAAGGACTGGGGCGTGCAAGGCTTCAAGTTCCACCCGTCGGCGCAGGGCTTCTACCCCAACGACCGTGCCGCCTACACCGTCTACGAGGCCATCGCCGAGGCCGGCCTGCCGGCCATCTTCCATAGCGGACAGACCGGGTTGGGCGCCGGGCTCCCGGGCGGCGGCGGCATTCGGCTGAAGTACTCCGATCCGATGTTCCTGGACGACGTGGCGGTCGACTTTCCGCAGTGGCCCATCGTCATCGCACATCCGTCATTCCCGTGGCAGGACAACGCGCTGGCCGTGGCCACGCACAAGCCCAACGTCTACATCGACCTCTCGGGCTGGTCGCCGCGCTACTTTCCGCCGCAGCTCGTCAGGTACACCAACACGCTGCTCAAGCACAAGATGCTGTTCGGCTCGGACTATCCCGTCGTCACGCCCGACCGCTGGCTGAAGGACTTCGAGGCGCTGGACATCCGCCCCGAAGTGCGGCCGCTGGTGCTGAAGGACAACGCGGTGCGACTGCTGGGGCTGGACCGCGACCCGATCAGCGGCCGCTACGCGCGCCTGAAGCCACGCTCGGGCGACTGCTGCTGACGCGGCGCCGGGGAGGACGCCAGGGCGGTGCGGTTGAGCAGCGCGATCAGCTGCTCCCGCTCGGCGGGCGACAATGCAGCGGCAATGCGTTCTTCGTACTCGGCGAGTCGCTGCCGCAGCAGCTCGATTTTGTTGCGCCCGGTGGAGGTGAGCGCCAGTGCATAACGGCGGCGGTCACCTTGGACGGCAAGGCGGCAGATCAGGCCAGCGGCCTCCAGAGCATCGACCATCTTCAGCGCGCTGGGACCGGAGATGTCCAGGCTGCACGCGAGCTTGGCCTGGTTCATGTCCTTGCCCGTGGCGATGATCGACAAAGCCGTCACGCGGGCAGGCGTCAGGCCCAGGTCGCCGAGCGTCTCGAAAAACAGTCCGTACATGCGCACCTGCGCCAAACGCAGCGTATAGCCGAGCGAGCCCGTGCGGAAGTCGAATCGGGCCAGCGGATCGTCGTCTGGGGCAGCGGATGGATTGGACGGCTTGGCCGGCCTTGCGCGCGATGCTGTGGCGCTCGTGGTGGCGCGAGCAGTGGACTTGCCTTTGGCGGTTGAGGTGGACACTGCAGCGGGCCTGAGGTGGCGGTTGGAATGCGGGCTACAGCCTCGCCACAGACGAGGCTGTCTCGCGATTCGATTCTGCCGCACGGCGTCGAGGCGAATGATTAGCGTTTCTAACGCTTGCCCGGGGTGCGTCCGACGAGGTAGCCCCCTCAGGCACGCGGCGCACCTCGCCCTGCGGTCAGCGCTTCATCCAGCAGCTCGACCCAGTGCGCGACGCGGGTGCCGGTGCCGGCCTGAAGGTGCTGGATGCACCCGACGTTGGCCGAGGCGATGACTGGGGCGCCGGTGGCTTGCAGGTGGCCGAGCTTGCGCTCGCGCAGGGTGTGCGACAGCTCGGGCTGCAGCACAGAGTAAGTTCCGGCAGAGCCGCAGCACAGGTGACTGTCGGCGGGCAGCGTGACCACGAAGCCCAGCGCGCGCAGGCCGGACTCGACCCCGCCGCGCAGCTGCTGGCCGTGCTGCAGTGTGCACGGCGGATGAAACGCCACGCTCGTGGCTGCACGTACGGATGCGTTCAGCAGGGGCTGCAGCCGTGGCACGAGGTCGGGCAGCAGCTCGGACAGGTCGCGGGTGAGTTCGCTCACTCGGCGCGCCTTATCGGCATAGGCCGGGTCACCGGCCAGGGCATGGCCATAGTCCTTGACCTGCACGCCGCAGCCCGAGGCGTTCATGACGATGGCCTCGACCTCGCCAGCCTCGATGGCGGGCCACCAGGCGTCGATCAGCCGGCGCATGTCGGCCAGGCCGCCGTCGACATCCCCCAGGTGAGTGCGCAGCGCGCCGCAGCAGCCGGCGCCGGGCGTGCGCTGCACCTCGATGCCCGCGGCATCGAGCACGCGTGCGGTGGCCGAGTTGATGTTGGGCAGCATCGCCGGCTGCACGCAGCCTTCGAGCATGAGCACGCGCCGAGAATGCCGCCGCTGCGGCCACTGGTGAGCGCGCGGCCCCGGTGCGGTGGGCACCTTGTCCTTCAGCGCAGTGGGCAGCAACGGCCGCATGAGCCGCCCGACGGCCATGGCCGGCCCGAACAGCGGTGACGTGAGGCCTTCCTTGAGCAACCAGCGCACCGCACGTTCGCTCCAGGGCCGCTCCACTTTGGCCTCCACCACCTGGCGGCCGATGTCCACCAGATGGCCGTACTGCACGCCCGAGGGGCAGGTGGTCTCGCAACTGCGGCAGGTCAGGCAGCGGTCCAGGTGCAACTGGGTGGCTCGGCTGGGCGTGGTGCCTTCGAACACCTGCTTCATCAGGTAGATTCGCCCGCGCGGGCTGTCGAGCTCGTCGCCCAGCAACTGGTAGGTCGGGCAGGTGGCGGTGCAGAAGCCGCAGTGCACGCACTTGCGCAGGATGGCCTCGGCAGCAGCGCCGTGGGCAGTGCCCTGGAACTCGGGGGCAAGGTGGGTCTGCATGGATCGGTCGACTTGGCGCGGGAGTGACGCTCAGGGAAGGCGGTAGGTCACGGCCCAGTAATGGTGGAAGTCGTGCCAGCGCAACTCGAGCGCCGTGGGCAGCAGGTGCGCCACGTCCTCGAAGCGTGGGAAGTTCTTCAGCACCTCGTGCGTGCTGCCGTCGTCGAGCCGACGCTGCTGGTAGGTGTTGCCTTCGGCGTCGCGGCGGCTGATGGGCGTGCTGCTGCCAGCCACGTAGGCGTTGTCCAGCATCACCACCAGCGCCCCGGGTTGCAGCCGGCAGTGCAGCTGCTGCAGCCAGTGCGCCAGCCGCGTCAGTGGCACGTGCGACCACCAGCAGCCGGTGAAGGCGGCATCGTAGGGCTCGACGGGCACGCCCTCGAGCGCATAGGCGTCGGCCTCGGCGAAGGTCACCGCCTGCGGCATCGGCTTGGCGCGCGCGATCTGCAGCGTCTGCGCGTTCAGGTCGGTGGCCAGCCAGCGGCAGGCCTCGCGTGCGCCGTGCAGCGTCCACCAGCCGGTGCCGCACGCCAGCTCCAGCACATGGCGACCCTTCATCAATGCGGTGAGCCAGGCCTCCATCGCGCGCAGGTCGGCCTGGCGTTCGGGCTTGTGATAGACCCGTTCGTACTCGGCGGCCCGACGCGCGTAGTAGTCGGCCATCGCGGCCACGCTGGCCGTGCTTTCGGCACCGGATTCGACAGTTTCGGTCATGGGCTGCGTCAGATTTGCGGGTGCAGGCGCCCCGGGTTGAACAGACCCTCGGAGTCGAACGCCGCCTTCACGGCGCGATGCAGCGCCAGCAGCTCGGGCGGAAGTGCCGCCCAGCTGCCCGCCGGTCGCGGCCCCAGCCAGGCCTGGGCATGACCGCCGCAGGCCTGCGCCGCCTGTTGCACCGCCGCGGCAGGGGCGTCGGTGAGCAACCAGCGCTGCGCGCCACCCCATTCCAGCAGCGTGGGGCCTGGCAGTGCCACTACTGCGGCGGTGGCCGGAACCGACAGGCGCCACAGCGTGGCGGCATCGGCGGCGGCACGCAGGCGCGCCTGCTCAAAGTAGGCATGGCGCTGGTCGCGCAGGCTGTCCCACAGGGTGGCGGCGTCGGTGGCGGGCACTGGCGATCCACCGAGAGAATGCGCAGCCTGCTACACGGCCGCGGTAGCCCCGCACAGGCGCAGCCAAAGCGCGCCGTCGAGCCAGGCGCTCGCCGAAATGGGCAGCGGCTGTGCGCTCCAGCGCGCCAGCTGCTGCAGCGCCTGCTCCTGCGGCCATTCGAAGCGCAAGGTGGCGCAGGCTGGTGGGCATGGCAGCACCTTGAGCGACACGTCGGTGATCACACCCAGCACACCCCAGGAGCCTGCGAGCAGGCGCGAGATGTCGTAGCCGGCGACGTTCTTCATCACCTGCCCGCCGAAGCGCAGCTGCTCACCGGCACCGTCGAGCAGCGTCGCGCCGAGCACGTAGTCGCGCAGCGACCCGGCGCTGGCTCGCGCTGGCCCCGACAGGCCTGCGGCCACCATGCCGCCAACCGTGCCACCCGTCGATGCGTCGCGGCCCAGGCGCGGGGGTTCGAACGCCAGTTGCTGTCCCTGTTCGGCCAGCGCCGCTTCCAGCTCGGCCAGTGGGGTGCCGGCGCGCACCGTCACCACCAGCTCGCTGGGTTCGTAGGCGACGATGCCGCGCAGCCCATCGGTGCGCAGGGGCTCGCCCGCAGCGCTGCTGGTGGCTGGCACCTCGCCCAGGTGGGCCTTGGTGCCGCCGCCCATGATGTGCAGCGGCGTGCGGTCTGCACGCGCTGCGGCCACCCGATCGGCCAGCGCCTTCAGGGCCGTGTCCATCAGAAGCGCTCCAGTTCGGGGAACGGCAACAGCCCCTTGCGCACATGCATGCGGCCGTACTCGGCGCAGCGGTTCGCCGTGGGCACGGCCTTGCCGGGGTTGAGCAACTCCTGCGGATCGAAGGCGGCCTTCAGCGCCCGCATGCGCGCCAGTTCTGCGGCCGTGAACTGCACGCACATCGAGGCGAGCTTCTCCACGCCCACGCCGTGTTCTCCGCTGATCGTGCCGCCCAGCGCCACGCTGGCTTCCAGGATCTCGGCACCGAAGGCCTCGGCGCGGCGCAGCTGGTCGGGGTCGTTGGCGTCGAACAGGATCAGCGGATGCAGGTTGCCGTCGCCGGCATGGAAGACATTGCAGCAGCGCAGCGCGTACTTGCGCTCCATCTCCTGGATGGCCAACAGGATGTCGGCCAGGCGCTTGCGCGGGATGGTGGAGTCCATGCAGATGTAGTCGGGGCTGATGCGCCCCGAGGCCGGGAAGGCGTTCTTGCGCCCGCTCCAGAACCGCAGTCGCTGTGCTTCGTCCTCGCTGACCTGCACGCGCGTGGCGCCGCTGGCCTGCAGCACCGCGCGCATGCGAACGATCTCTTCGTCCACTTCCTCGGGCGTGCCGTCGCTTTCGCACAGCAAGATGGCTTCGGCGTCGAGGTCGTAGCCGGCGTGGACGAAGTCCTCCACCGCCGCCGTCATGGGCTTGTCCATCATCTCCAGCCCGGCCGGGATGATGCCCGCGGCGATGATGGCCGCCACCGCCTCGCCGGCGGCGCGAATGTCGGCGAAGCTGGCCATCAGGCAGCGCGCCAGTCGCGGGCGCGGCACCAGCTTCACCGTCACCTCGGTCACCACCGCCAGCATGCCCTCGCTGCCGATCACCGCGGCCAGCAGGTCCAGCCCCGGGCTGTCGAGCGCGTGGCTGCCGAAGGTGACCGGCTCGCCGCGGGCGGTGTAGCCGCGCACCTGCAGCACGTTGTGCACCGTCAGGCCGTACTTCAGGCAGTGCACGCCGCCGGAGTTCTCGGCCACGTTCCCGCCGATGGTGCAGGCGATCTGGCTCGACGGATCGGGCGCGTAGTACAGGCCGTGGGGCGCTGCGGCCTCGCTGATGGCCAGGTTGCGCACGCCGCACTGCACCACCGCCGTGCGGGCCAGCGGGTCGAGCGCGATGATGCGGTTGAAGCGGGTGAGCGACAGCGTCACGCCCAGCGGATGCGGCATTGCCCCGCCCGACAGACCGGTGCCCGCGCCGCGTGCTACCACCGGCACGCCCAGGGCGTGGCAGGCCCGCAGCACTGCCGCCACCTGGTCTTCGGTTTCGGGCAGCGCCACCGCCAGCGGCGTCTGCCGGTAGGCGGTGAGGCCGTCGCACTCGTAGGGGGTGGTGTCCTCCTGGCGGAACAGCAGCGCATGCGCCGGCAGCAGCGGCCGCAGCGCCGCCACCACCTGCGCCTGTCGGGCGGCACGCTCGGCGGGTGTAGGCGCGGCGGTCGGGGCTGGGTCGTTCATCGGTCGCAGGCGATGGGGCGGGGCTGCGCGCAGTCTAGGCCCGCGGCGGCATCCCGTGCACCTGAAAGTTGCTCGCTCGGCGCCTGAGCGGATTTCACGTACACGGCCATGCTGTAATGCCCGCAACCCATGACCACCCCCGACGTCGATCCCGTCCGGTGCCCGCTGTGCGGCCAGGCCAATGCCTGCGCCATGGCCACGCCCGGCGGCGACGAGTCGCCGTGCTGGTGCACGCAGGCCAGCTTCAGCCCGGAGTTGCTCGAGCGCGTGCCCGCCGAGCAGCGCGGCCGCGCGTGCATCTGCAGCCGATGCGCGCAGCAGG
>Ga0073899_10004316_pt1 | contig 12468 bp, 13 predicted proteins | sample KloWWTmetaKNB5Ph_FD_88975 | JGI IMG/M metagenome (GOLD analysis project Ga0073899, IMG submission 88975) | Active sludge microbial communities from Klosterneuburg, Austria, studying microevolution and ecology of nitrifiers - Klosterneuburg... | ecosystem: Engineered > WWTP > Aerobic digester >... | reverse complement strand
GGCCGAGCGTGGCATCCTCGTCCTCGGCTGCGGGCGACGGTCCGTCCGGTTCCGTCCGGCGCTGACGATCACCCCGGCCGAGCTTGAACGGGCCCTGGCCGCCGCCGACCAGGTGCTCGCCGCAGCCACCGCCTGAAGGGGCCCCATGCGCACCATCGACGAACTTCGCAGCCTCGCCCGGGAGCGCCTGGACGGCTTCGGCGTCACCCTGCCGCCGCCAGGCGACCTGCCGGCCCCGACCGCCCTGGCCGGCGAGCCGCTGTTCGGCCTCACCGCCGCCTCCCCGGTCGAGGTGGACGCCGCGCTCCGGCGCGCCCGGGAGGCGTTCGAGGGGTGGCGGGAGGTGCCGGCTCCCGTCCGCGGACAGCTGGTGCGGCGGTGGGGGGAGCTGCTGCGCGAGCACCGCGACGAGCTCGCCGACCTCGTCACCCTGGAGGCGGGGAAGATCGTCTCCGAGGCGCGCGGCGAGGTGCAGGAGATGGTCGACATCTGCGACTTCGCGGTCGGCCAGTCCCGGCAGCTGTGGGGACGGACGATCGCCAGCGAGCGGCCCGGCCACCGGCTCGCCGAGACCTGGCACCCCCTCGGCGTGGTGGCCGTGATCTCGGCGTTCAACTTCCCGGTCGCGGTGTGGGCGTGGAACACCGCCCTGGCGCTCGTCTGTGGCGATCCGGTGGTGTGGAAGCCCTCGGAGTCGGCGTCGCTGAGCGCCCTGGCCGCCGACGCCCTGCTGCAGCGGGCGATCGCGGAGCTCGGACACCCTGCCGCGCTGTCGCAGGTGCTGCTGGGCGGCGCGGCCGTCGGCGAGCAGCTCGTGGACGACCCGCGGGTGGCACTGGTCAGCGCCACCGGCTCGGTCCGGATGGGACGGGCCGTGGGGCCGCGGGTCGCGGCCCGGTTCGGCCGCAGCCTGCTGGAGCTCGGCGGCAACAACTCCGCCGTCGTCACCCCGTCCGCGCCGCTGGAACTGGCGATCCGCGGCATCGTCTTCGCCGCCGCCGGTACGGCCGGGCAGCGCTGCACCACGCTGCGGCGCCTGATCGTCCACCACACCCTCGCCGACGAGGTGGGCACCCGGCTGGCGACCGCCTACCGCAGCCTGCCCCTCGGCGACCCCTACGAGCCGGGGACGCTGGTCGGGCCACTGCTCAACCCCACCGCCGGCGAGCGCTTCAGCGCTGCCGTCCAGCGCGCGCAGGCCCAGGGTGGCCGGGTGCTGGTCGGCGGCGGGCTGCGGCACGACGGCGGCGCCACCTTCGCCGAGCCGACGCTCATCGCGATGCCGGAGCAGTCCGGCGTGGTGCTGGAGGAGACCTTCGCCCCGATCCTGTACCTGCTCGGCTACGACACCCTCGACGAGGCGATCGGGCTCACCAACGGCGTCAGCCAGGGGCTGTCGTCGGCCATCTTCACGGCCGACCTGGCCGAGGCCGAGCGGTTCCTGGCCGCCGCCGACACCGGCATCGCGAACGTGAACATCGGCACCTCCGGCGCCGAGATCGGCGGTGCCTTCGGCGGCGAGAAGGAGACCGGCGGTGGCCGGGAGTCCGGCTCGGACTCCTGGCACGCCTACATGCGCCAGGCCACCAACACGGTCAACTACTCCGACACCCTCCCGCTGGCCCAGGGAGTCAGCTTCGGCTGAGGCCCTCAGATGCCGATGTCCTCCAGCATCTCGGTGACCAGGGCGGCGATCGGGGAACGCTCCGAGCGGGTGAGCGTGACATGGGCGAAGAGCGGGTTGCCCTTGAGCTTCTCCACCACCGCGACGACGCCGTCGTGGCGGCCGACCCGCAGGTTGTCCCGCTGCGCGACGTCGTGGGTGAGCACCACGCGGGAGTTCTGGCCGATCCGGCTCAGCACGGTGAGCAGGACGTTGCGCTCCAGCGACTGCGCCTCGTCCACGATCACGAAAGCGTCGTGCAGCGAACGGCCGCGGATGTGCGTCAGCGGCAGCACCTCCAGCAGGTCGCGGGCCAGCACCTCCTCGATCACGTTGCGGCTGGTCACCGAGCCGAGGGTGTCGAACACCGCCTGGGCCCACGGCGACATCTTCTCCCCCTCAGAGCCCGGCAGGTAGCCGAGTTCCTGCCCGCCGACGGCGTAGAGCGGACGGAAGACGAGCACCTTCTGGTGCTGCTGGCGCTCCAGCACCGCCTCCAGCCCGGCGCAGAGCGCCAGCGCCGACTTGCCGGTGCCGGCCCGTCCGCCGAGGGAGATGATGCCGACCTCGGGGTCGAGCAGCAGGTCAAGGGCGACCCGCTGCTCGGCCGAGCGACCGTGGATGCCGAAGACGTCCCTGTCCTTCACGAGGCGCACCGACCCGTCCGGCAGCACCCGGCCGAGCGCCGAGGAGCCCGTCCCGTGCAGCACGACGCCGGTGTGGCAGGGCAGGTCGAGGGCCTCGGGCACGATCGCGGCCCCGGAGCCGTAGAGGGCCTCGATCGAGGCCGCCGCCACGTCGACCTCGGCCATCCCCGTCCACCCCGAGTCGGGGGCGAGCTCGTGCCGGTACTCCTCCGCGGCCAGGCCGACGGCCGACGCCTTCACCCGCAGCGGCAGGTCCTTGCTGACCAGCACGACGTCGCGCCCCTCGGCGCGGTAGTTCAGGGCGACGGCGAGAATGCGGGAGTCGTTGTCGCCGAGCCGGAAGCCGGGCGGCAGCACGTCGGTGTCGGTGTGGTTGAGCTCGACCCGCAGTGTCCCCTCCAGCTCGTTGACCGGGACGGGGGCGTCGAGCTTGCCGTGGCGCACGCGGAGGTCGTCCAGGAACCGCAGCGCGGTGCGTGCGAAGTAGCCCAGCTCGGGGTGGTCGCGCTTGGCCTCCAGCTCGCTGATCACGACCACCGGCACCACCACGGAGTGCTCGGCGAAGTTCCGCAGCGCGTAGGGGTCGCTGAGCAGCACGGAGGTGTCGATGACGAAGGTCCGCAGGGCGGTCACACCGGAGAAGACGGTGCGGGTCGAGCTGGCAGTGCGCGGCACGGTCATTCCTGTCCCGGGGCCGCGCCGCACCCCGGCCCGACCCCCACTGGCGTGGTGTCAGGCGGCTGGGCCGGGTGCCGGCCCTCGGTTTCTCCGACGTCGCATTGGATGCCTCCCGGTGCCGACCACCGGCACATCCCCAACCTAGGCACCCCCGCGCCCGGCGTGTCGAGCCGACACGCGGCGATACGCAGAGTTCACCGGCCGAAGCGGCGCTCCCGCTGGGCGTAGGCCCGCAGCGCCCGGACGAAGTCGACCTTGCGGAAGTCGGGCCACAGCGCCTCGCAGAAGTAGAACTCGCTGTGCGCCGACTGCCACATCAGGAAGCCCGACAACCGCTGCTCGCCCGAGGTGCGGATGATCAGGTCGGGGTCGGGCTGACCGGCGGTGTAGAGGTGCTCGGCGATGTGGTCGATCTCGAGGGTCTCGGCCAGTTCGCCCAGATCGGTGCCCTTGACCGCCTCCGCCGCGAGCAGGCCCCGGACGGCGTCGCGCAGCTCGTGGCGGCCGCCGTAGGACACCGCGACGTTGACGTGGATGCCGCCGGCCCCCGCGCTGTACTCCTCCGCGCTGCGGAGGGCCTCGGCGACCGGATCGGGCAGCAGGTTGAGGTCGCCCACCACCTGGACGCGGTAGCCGTCCGCGGCCAGCCCGGTGACCAGCGAGGCGATCACGTCCAGCAGCGGCGCGAGCTCGTCGGCCTGCGACCGGCGCAGGTTCTCGGTCGAGAGCACCCACAGCGTGACGACCCCGATGCCCACCTCGTCACACCACCCGACGAACTGTTTCAGCTTGTCAGCGCCGGCACGGTAGCCCACAACGAGCTGTTCGCCGGGGGCGTTCGCCCGGGCCCAGCGGCGGTTCCCGTCCGCCAGCACTGCGACGTGGCGGGGCAACGCCTGCCGGTCGAGTTGACGCAGCAATTGTTGCTCGTAGGTCGAGTACAGCAGGCCCCGCGGGATCAGGCCCTCGGCCAGGTTTCGCAGCCGCTCGCCCGGGAACATGCCCGGAACTCTAGCGCGCTGGCTTTGGTGGCAGACCGAACGGCGGTAACCTACGGATACGTAAGTTACTCAATCGTAAGTAGGCGCTGATGGTTGCCGCGGATGCCCCGGCCAAGCCCGTCCTGAGAGGCTGGCTGCACGCCGGCATGACGCCTCTGGTGGCGATCGGCGGGGTGGTGCTGATCGCGCTCAGCAGCACCACCGCCGGACGGGTCGGCGCAGCGGTCTGGCTGGTGGGCTCACTGGTGCTCTTCGGCACTTCGGCGCTCTACCACCGCGGCAACTGGTCGGCGCCCGCGCTGGCGCAGCTGCGCCGGCTCGACCACGCCAACATCTTCACCTTCATCGCCGCCACTTACACGCCGCTGGCACTCGTGCTGCTGGCCGACCCCTGGGCGCTGCTCGGCATCGTCTGGGGCACCGCCGTTGCGGGGATCACGGTCACCCTCGCCTGGCCGACCCGGCCACGGTGGCTGGACGTGGTGCTCTACCTGCTGCTCGGGTGGGCCGGCCTGGGCTGGCTCGTCGCGTTCTGGACCACCGGCGGCCCTGCGGTCGTGCTGCTGATCCTGCTCGGGGGGCTGTGCTACAGCGTCGGCGCCGTGGTCTACGCGCTGAAGCGGCCCGACCCGTCACCGACCTGGTTCGGCTTCCACGAGATCTTCCACGCCTGCACCATCGCCGCGGCCCTGTGCCACTTCGCAGCCATCGCGATCACCGTCCTGGGCTGAGCCCCGCTGGTGGCCTTTCGTCCCACTCAGGCGCGACTCCACAGGGCCGCGCGCAGGCCGGCGACGTCGGCGGCGGGGGCGAAGCAGGTGGTGCCACGGCAGACGTAGGCGAGGTCGGGCTCCCGCGACTCGAAGTGGTGCGCGAAGCCCGTGGTGCCGGCCGGGCCGACGAGCACCGCGGTGCCGACCGGCGCCATCCGCCAGGTGGCCCGCGCCAGTTCCGAGAGCGGGTCGTCGGCAACCACGACGGCGACCGCCGGCCGCAGCCCCGTCCGCGCCTCGTCGGCGATCACGGCGTCGACCAGGGCCGCCCCGGCGAACCGTGGCGCCGCCGCGAGCAGTCCGTGGGTGGTGAGCGCGGCGGCGTCCGCTCGCTCCCCCCACTCCGGACGGTCGGCGAGCAGCGCGACGAGTCGCAGGGCGGCCGCGAGGCACATCGTGCCCGAGGGGGTCGGGTTGTCCTGCACGTCCCGGGGACGGGCGAAGAGCGGCTCGGCGTCGGAGGCCGCGTCGAAGAACCCGCCGTCGGGGGCGGCGAACAGCGCCAGGGCGACCTCCAGCAGCGCCTCGGCGCGGCGCAGCCAGGTGGCGTCGCCCAGCGCTCCGGCAAGCCGGGCGAAGCCGAGTGCGACCGCGCCGTAGTCCTCGGCGGCACCCGGCGCCTCGCCGGCGACTCCAGCCAGCGAGGTCCGGCGCAGCCGGCCGTCCACCCAATGGAGGTCCCAGAGCGCGGCAGCGGCGTCCGCGGCGAGCCGGAGCCAGCCGGGCTCGTCGAAGACCGTCGCCGCCCACACCAGCGAGTCGATCGCGAAACCGTTCCAGGCCGCCACCAGCTTGTCGTCCCGGGCGGGCGCGAAGCGTCGGGAGCGCACCCCCAGGAGCCGCTCGCAGGTGTCGCGCAGCCGCACCGGATCAGGGTTGCCGCGCAGCTGCAGAGTCGAGAGTCCGTGCTCGAAGGTGCCCGCGTTGGTGACGTGGAACACCCCGGCCGCCCATTCCCCGTCGGCCTCGCCCAGCGCGGCCCGCAGCAGGTCGGGGCTCCACACGTAGTGGATGCCCTCGTGCTGCATCCCGCGGTCGTCGGCGCTGTCGGCGTCCAGGCTGGCGGCGAAGCCACCGCCCGGCAGCAGCAGGTCACGCTCGAGCCACCCGACGATGCCGCGGACCGTGCGCTCGAGCAGCCCGCGCAGCGCCGGATCGTGGTCGGGCACCCGACGCCAGCCCCAGACGTAGCTGCCCAGCAGCAGCGCGTTGTCGTAGAGCATCTTCTCGAAGTGCGGCACCACCCAGCCAGCGTCGACGCTGTAGCGATGGAAGCCGCCGCCGACCTGGTCGTGGATGCCGCCGCGGGCCATCGCGGCGAGGGTGCGCTGGGCCACGTCGAGCGAGCCCGGTTCGCCCTTCACGGCGAGCGCGTCCAGCACCAGCGGTAGGGGGAACTTGGGCGCGGTCCCGAAGCCGCCGTGGACGGGGTCGAAGTCGTCGCCCACCCGTCCCAGCAGCGCCCAGGCGTCGAGTTTCGCCGGCGCTGGCGGCGGGTCGAACTCGCCCGCGAGGTGTTCGGCGATCGCGGTGGCGCTGGCGTCGGCCTCGTCGCGACGCTCCCGCCAGGCCTCCCCCAGCGCCTCCACGACCTGGCTGAAGGACGGCATTCCGCCACCCGCCTGCGGCGGGAAGTACGTCCCCGCGAAGAACGGACGGCCCTGCGGGGTGCAGAACACGGTCATCGGCCAGCCGCCCTGACCGGTGAGCGCCTGGGTGGCCTTGAGGTAGATCGCGTCCAGGTCGGGACGTTCCTCGCGGTCGACCTTGACGGCCACGAAGTTGGCGTTCACCAGCTCAGCGACGGCCGGGTCGGTGAAGGATTCCTCGGCCATCACGTGGCACCAGTGGCAGGCGGAGTAGCCGATCGACACCAGAAGCGGAACGTCGCGCCGGTCGGCCTCCGCCAGCGCCTCGGGGCCCCAGGGCCACCAGTCGACCGGGTTGTCGGCGTGCATGCGGAGGTAGGGAGAGGTGGCGTCGGCGAGGCGGTTCACGCCCAACACCCTAGCCATTGGCCCAGGGCGGCCCGGTCAGTGGCGTCAGTGCGTCGGCTGCTCGTCCCCCGGCTCGGCCGGCTCGCTGAACCGGATCCGGTTGATGCTGTGTCGCATCCCGAGGTACAGCAGGCCGAGCAGGACCAGCAGCCCGATCGCCATGGCCAGCGGCAGCCAGTCCGGGGTGACGATGGCTAGATGGTGTAGCTCCATGTGCCGAGACTATCGCCGTCACGCAGGCCCGCGAAGAGATCGTCCTCGGGCAGTGCCACCGGCACGATCGAGCTGACCAGCTGGTAGTCCTCGGTCGGCCAGCCGACCTGCTGCACCTCGGTCGGCACCGCGAACCAGCGGCCCTCGGGGTCGACCTGACTCGCGTGGGCGCGCAGGGCGTCGTTGCGCACCTCGAAGTAGTCCGAGCAGGGGATGAACGTGGTCAGGCGGGACATGTGCTCGGGGTCGCCCGCCCACTCCTTCAGCCACGCGGCGTAGGGCGATTCCAGGCCTGCGTCGTGCATGGCGGCGTCGAGGGCGGCGAAGCGGCCGCGGTGCAGGGCCTGGTCGTAGTAGACCTTCGCGACCTGCCACGCCGGCCCGTGCTCGGGCCACAACTCCGGGTCGGCGGCAGCGGCGACCGCGGCCATCGAGATCTTGTGGCACATGATGTGGTCGGGGTGGGGGTAGCCGCCGTTCTCGTCGTACGTGGTGAGCACCTGGGGCCGGAATTCCCGGATCAGCTTCACCAGCCGGCCGGCGGCCTCGTCCACGTCCTGCAACGCGAAGCAGCCCTCCGGCAGCGCCGGCAGCGGGTCGCCCTCGGGCAACCCCGAGTCGACGAAGCCGAGCCAGACGTGTTCGATCCCGAGCACCGCCACCGCGGCAGCCATCTCCCGCTGGCGCAGCGCGGGGAGGTTCTGGCGGTTCTCCTCGGTGTCGAGCCTCGCGTTGAGGATTGAGCCGCGCTCGCCGCCGGTGCAGCTCGCGACCATCACCCGAACGCCCTGGGCCACGTAGTAGGCCGTGGTGGCGGCGCCCTTGGAGGACTCGTCGTCGGGGTGGGCGTGGACGTGCAGCAGCCGAAGATCGCTCATGGGGTGACATTCTGCCCGGTAGGCCGACCCCGTCCGGGCTCCGGGACGGGACATTCGCGCCGCCGGCGGCGTCCCGGGCCCCGAGTCGGGCCCGCCCGCGGCCACGGCGGCGACTTTGTCCCAGCGGTGGGCACCACCGTCCCCGGCGCAGGCTCTGGCTCCCCTGGCTCCCCACCGGTCGGGCCCCGGCGCCCGGCCCCCGCCGTCGGCGCACCGGGTGGGACAAAGTCGCCACCGCCGGAGGCCCGGGCCCCGATTCGGGCCCGCCACCACCACTGGCGGCGGGGTTGTCCCATTCCGTCGGTGCCCTCCCCCACCGGGAAGGGCACAATGGCGGCGTGAGTGAGACCGCTGCCGAGCGCCTGGCCCGGCGCTACCCCGCCCGGCGCCCGGCGTGGCGGGACTGGCGGCTGCTGGCTGCCGCGCTGGCCGTGGTGGGGGGCGCGTGGCTGGTGTGGGTCGCGACCGCCGGTGCCGACCCGGCGGTGTCGGCACGCGTGGACGCCTTCGAGGTCGTCTCGCCGACCGACGTGACCGCCACCGTGAGCATCCAGCGGCCCGACCCGTCCGTGGCCGTGGAGTGCCTGGTGTACGCGCAGGCCGTGAGCTACGAGCGGGTGGGCGAACTCCCGCTCCGGGTGGCGCCCGGGGATCAGGTGCACACCACCCTCACGGTCGCCTTGCGCACCTTCAAGACCGCGACGACGGTGCAGATCGAGTCCTGTCGACCCATCGGCTAGGCTCGCGGGATGACCGACGTCACCCCCACGATCTGGCTGACCCAGGAGGCCTTCGACAAGCTCACCGCCGAGCTGGCCTACCTCAAGGGCGACGGGCGAAGGCTCGTCACGGCCAAGATCGCCCAGGCCCGCGACGAGGGCGACCTCTCCGAGAACGGCGGCTACCACGCCGCCCGCGAGGAGCAGGGCCAGCAGGAGGCGAGGATCCGCCAGCTGACCGCCATGCTCGCGAACGCGCAGGTGGGAGAAGCCCCCACCTCGGCCACCCACGTCGCCCCGGGCACCCAGGTCACGGTCTACTTCGACGACGACCCCGAGGACGACGACACGTTCCTGCTCGGCTCCCGGGAGCTGATGGGCCTGGACGACTCCGTCGACCTGGAGGTGTACTCCCCGCAGTCCCCGCTGGGCGCCGCGATCCTGGGCGCCGCCCCCGGCGACACCGTGCGCTACACCGCCCCCAGCGGCACCTCCATCGAGGTGACCGTGGTGGAGGTCCGGCCCTTCTGACCTACAGGCCGGCGAGCAACTGCTGGGCCTCGGACGGCGAGAGCGCCCCGCTGGCCACCTCGGCCAGCACCTGGTCGCGGGTGAGCACCGGGGAGGGCTCGGCCTCGCCGGCAAGACCGAGTCTGGCCAGCAGCTGGGTGAACCGGGCCCGGGCCGTCGGGTAGGACACGCCGAGGTGCTTCTCCACCTCGCGCAGGTTGCCGCGCGAGGCGAGGAACACCTTCAGGAGTTCGGTGTCGGCGTCGTCCAGCGCGCAGAAGGCGCAGGTGGTGAAGAGCCCGCCCAGTTCGGTGCCGCAGGAGTTGCAGCCCAGCCGGGTCGTGACGAGCCGATCGCCGCAGACCGGGCAGTCCGGAGGTGGTCGATGGCCGGTCACCGCAGGTCGGTCCGGATCGTGGCCCAGCCCATCACGACGCCCACGTCGAGCCGGGCCGAACCGTTGCCGACCACCAGTTCGTCGAGGTTCGCACCGGCTCCGGTCCACGTGATCCGACCCAGCTGCGCCTCCGCCTTGACCGTGACATTCGAGCGGTCGCCGAGTTCGACGGTGAGCTGACCCGACTCCACCCGCACGCGGGAGCGCCCGGTCGTGATCGTGCCGCGGACGGTCGCCGAGCCGGCCTGCACCAGCACGTCGTTGACCTCGGCGATCCCCGTGAGCTCCGCGCCACCGGCGGTCACCCGCACCTTGCCGAGGTAGGGCACGTCGCTGCAGTTGAGGCTGCCGGCCGTGACCTCGACGTCGAGCGCGACCGTCGGGTTGATCCGCAGGTACAGCTCCTTGCCGAGGCCGAGGGCGCGCAGTTCGTCCAGGCTGCGGGGCGGACGCAGGATGCTGAAGCCGTCGAGGTCGGGGCCGAGTTCGCCATCACTGGACACCTCGAGCACCGAGCCGTTGCGGCGCAGCACGTGCGGCCCCTCGGCCGAGGCGGTCGCCACCGACGGGTCGCCGACGATCCGCACCCGGCGGCCGACCGCGCGGACGGAGATCCGGTCGACGCCCTTGGAGCCGGCGGCCCGGCGGTGGGCCGAGGGCGTCTCCTCCGCGGGCGGGGTGAACACCTCCCGGGCATAGGGCGAGAACTCCTGCCGCTCGTCGCCCAGTTCGTCGTTGCCCGGTTCGGCGGGGCGCGGTTCGGGCCGCGGCTGGGCGTCGGCCGTCTTCAGCGCGTCGATCCGGCGGGCCGCCTCGGCGGCGTCAATCCGTCCGGCAGCGAGGTCTTCCAGGATGGGTCCGAGATCACTCATACCCCCAGCGTACGTCCGCCTTTCGAGAATGGAAAGGCCCACTTTCCATTCGTGCGCAGCTAGGGGGACGGCTGGGGCAAGCCCCGGTATCGCTGCGGGTCGAGGCCGCGGAGGAACGCGACGCCGAAGGAGAGCACGGGGATCACCAGCAGCGCCCCGACGATGCCCGCGAGGGTGGCGCCCACCGCCAGCCCGACGAGGACGGCGAGGGGGTGCAGCGAGACCGCGCGTCCGAGCAGCAGCGGCTGCAGGAAGTGCCCCTCGGTCTGCACCACGAGGACCGTGATCCCCAGCATGATCAGGGCGCTCACCCAGCCGTGCGTGACGAGGGCGAGGACCACCGCGATCGTGCCCGACAGCACGGCGCCGACCACCGGGATGAAGGCGGTGACGAAGGTGAAGGCGAACAGCGCCCAGGCCATCGGGATGCCCAGCAGCAGCGCGCCGGCCAGCATGCCGAGGGCGTCCACGAGCGCGACCAGCACCTGCGCCCGCATGTACGCGACCAGGGACGCCCACCCGTTGCCGGCCGCGCGGTCGGTGGCGGCTCGGTAGCGCTGCGGCACCAGGGTGAGGGCGGACGTCCAGATGCCCTTGCCGCCGGAGAGGAAGAAGAAGGTCGAGATCAGGGCGATCGCAGCCCCGGCGAAGAAGTGCGCGAGACCCGCGCCGGCGCTCGCCGCGGCTCCGGCGATCACGGCTGCGGACTCGTTGACCCACTGCGTCAGGCTGGCGAGGTAGCCGTCGATCTCTGCCTGGGAGATCCCGAGCGGCCCCGTCCCGAGCCATTCGATGAGGCTGCGCAACCCGGCCGCCGACTGCCGGAACAGCGCCGGCCACTCCCGCACCACCTGCACGCCGATGGCGGAGAAGACGCCGCCGAGCAGTAGCGCCACGGCGACCATGCTGCCTGCGGCAGCGAGCATCGGCGGCCACCCCCAGCGCAGCGGGAAGCGCAGGATCGGCGTCAGCAGCGCCGTCAGCAGCACCGCGACCGCGACCGGTACCGCGACTGCGGAGAAGTAGCGCAACAGCCACCACAGCCCCAGCAGGACGGCCGCGATGACCAGCACGCGCCAGGCCCACTCCGAGGCCGTGACGACCCCCTGCGGCACGCGGCCAGACACCTCACGACGAGAGACCACGACTCCTCCTGCCTTGCCGAGTGCCCCACCCTACCCAGCGCGGCCGATACTCGTGCCGCATGGCGCAGGCGGGGCTGCGACGCTACACGTAGGTGCGTCCCGCTACCGCAGCATCGGTAGCGTCGCGCACCTATCTGTAGCGTCGCGCATCCCGAGCCCCCGACTCCCCCCGCTAGGCTCGCGGACGTGACCGAGCCCCGCCCCCTCACCGACCTGGTGGCGTCCGACTGGGCCGAGGCGCTGGCGCCGGTGGCGCCCCGGATCGCCGAGCTCGGACGGTTCCTGCGCGCCGAACTCGCCGAGGGCCGCGGTTACCTGCCCGAGGGGACGGCGGTGCTGCGGGCCTTCTCGCGGCCGCTGGCCGACGTCCGGGTGCTGGTGGTGGGGCAGGACCCGTACCCGACGCCCGGTCACGCGGTCGGGCTGTCGTTCTCGGTGGCGCCGCAGGTGCGGCCGCTGCCCCGCAGCCTCGTCAACATCTACACCGAACTGCAGGCCGACCTCGGCATCCCGCCGGCGGCATCGGGCGACCTCACCCCGTGGTTCGAGCAGGGAGTGCTGCTGCTCAACCGTGTCCTCACCGTCCGCCCGGGGGTCGCGGGCTCGCACCGCGGCCGGGGGTGGGAGGAGGTCACTGAGACGGCGATCGCGGCCCTGGTCGCCCGCGGCGGGCCGCTGGTCGCCGTGCTGTGGGGGCGCGACGCCCAGACCCTCGCACCCCGGCTGGCGGGCATCCCGTCCATCGCCTCGCCGCACCCCTCCCCACTCTCGGCCAGCTCGGGCTTCTTCGGCTCCCGCCCGTTCAGCCGCGCGAACGCGGCCCTCACCGCCCAGGGCGCCCGGGGGATCGACTGGCGACTCGAGCCGCCCCCGGAATGACCGGCCGGCACCCGGCGTTGCTGAGGGAGTGCAGACCATCAGTGCAGCCGCCGCCCTGCCGGGCCGCGGCACCCCCGTCCTGACCCAGCCCGCCTG
>Ga0073899_10004314_pt1 | contig 12469 bp, 12 predicted proteins | sample KloWWTmetaKNB5Ph_FD_88975 | JGI IMG/M metagenome (GOLD analysis project Ga0073899, IMG submission 88975) | Active sludge microbial communities from Klosterneuburg, Austria, studying microevolution and ecology of nitrifiers - Klosterneuburg... | ecosystem: Engineered > WWTP > Aerobic digester >... | reverse complement strand
TGCCTTAATCTTATTACTGTTTTTTCAATTCCGCAATATCACATAATGTTACAGAATCATAGATGATGAGTTTAGTTTTCGTTACTGCTTTTCCCATCCACCATGCACCAAATTCTTCCATCCCGCGCCAGCAGCGCGTCCGCTTTGGCGGGACCCCACGAGCCGGTATCGTATGCGGCGAGGGGTTGCGTGGTGGACTTCCACGCTTCGAGGATCGGGTCAATGAGTCCCCAGGCGGTTTCCACTTCGTCGGTGCGCGTGAATAGCGATGCGTCGCCAGTTATCGTGTCGAGCAAGAGGCGTTCGTACGCTTCGGGGATCGCCGTCTTGCCGAACGAGTCCGCGTAGTGGAATTCCATGTCCACTGGGCGTGTCTCCGAGATCGTATCGGGGACCTTCGCCTCGAAGCGCCAATGCACGCCCTCGTCGGGTTGCAAAAAGAGGACGAGCATGTTCGGGTTTAGTCCGCCGTCCGATGCGTTGAACAATAAGTGCGGCGGCTCTTTGAACTGGATGGTGACCTGACTCGTTTTCTCTTTCAGCGCTTTGCCCGACCGTAGATAAAACGGGACTCCCTGCCAGCGCCAGTTGTCCACTTGCAGTTTGAGCGCGGCAAACGTGGGAGTTTTGGAATCGGGGCTGACGCCGTCCTCTTGCAAGTATCCCTTGTATTGCGCGCGGACAGCGTTCTGGGCGACCGCCTCCGAGTTCATCGGGCGGATCGAACACAGCACTTTGACCTTTTCATTTCGCAGGGCGTTCGCTTCGAACGACGAGGGCGGTTCCATTGCCACCAGCGACAGCAATTGCAACAGATGATTCTGGAACATATCGCGCATCACGCCGACGCCGTCGTAAAAACGTCCGCGATGCTCCACGCCGACTTTTTCCGCGACGGTGATCTCCACGTGGTCAATGTAGTTGCGATTCCATAACGGCTCGAAGATCGTGTTTGCAAAGCGCGTGACCAAAATATTTTGCACGGTCTCTTTGCCGAGGTAATGGTCAATGCGATAGATCTGATTTTCGTTCAGCGTTTTGTGAATTTGCTCATTGAGTTTGCGCGCCGAGTCGAGGTCTATGCCGAACGGTTTTTCGATGACGACGCGCCGCCAGCCGTCGCGTTCCGTCATTTGTTCGGTGAGACCGAGCAGGTCAATGATACTGGGAAAAATTCCCGGCGGCGTTGCCATGTAGTACACGCGGTTTGCCGTGCCGCCTTCCCATTTGCTCATGGCTTCGCTGAGTTTTTCGAAATCGCCGAGTTGGTCGTATTTGCCTTGCAGGTAAAAAAGATGCGGCGCGAAATCTGCCCACTGTTCTGGTTTGACCTCGCGCGAAGCAAATTTTTTGATACCCTCTTCGAGATGCGCTCGAAATGCTTCGTCGGTGTATGCAGTCCCGCCGTAGCCGATGATGCGGAATTGTTTGGGCATCCGTCCCTTGCGGAAAACATTAAACAGGGATGGGATGAGTTTGCGCTGAGTCAAATCGCCCGACGCGCCGAAGATGATGATGGAAGTTGGAAGTCCGTTTGCCATAGTGGTTTCCCATGTCGTTGCGAAGTCGTCCTGAGCGGAGCGTAGCGAAGTCGAAGGATCGCCCGAAGCAATCTCATGCAACATGCAAAAGATTGTTCACATGCAAACAGGAGATTGCTTCGTCGCTCCCGCTGGTCGCTCCTCGCAACGACATTAATCTGCTTTCTTGATGGCGTGCCCGCCGAATTGATTTCGCAACGCCGATAACATGCGCGCGGTGTAGTTTTCTTCATCGCGGCTGGCGAGTCGCATTTGCAGCGCGAGAGTCAGCACGGGCGCGGCGATATTCAAATCAATGGATTCAAACACGGTCCATCGCCCTTCGCCTGAATCAGCCACCCAGGGTTTGATCTCCGAAAGACTCGCGTCCTCGTCCAATGCGCGCGCGGCGAGGTCGAGCAGCCACGAGCGGACAACGCTCCCATCCTGCCAAATGTGCGATACCTGCGCGAGGTCAATTCCAAATTCCTCTTTCGCCTTCATAATGCTGAAGCCCTCCGCGAACGATTGCATCATGCCGTATTCGATTCCATTGTGAACCATCTTGACGAAATGACCCGCGCCATGCGGACCGACGCGTCCCCAGCCTTTATCGGCGGCGGGAGCCAGCGTCTCGAAGATGGGACGCATCTTTTCCACGACTTCGGGCTTGCCTCCAACCATCAGGCTGTATCCCTCCTTCAAGCCCCACACTCCACCGCTTGTGCCGCTATCAATGAATTCAATTCCTTTTGCCTCAAGTATCGCCGCATGACGAATGGAATCTTTGTAATTTGAGTTTCCGCCGTCAATGACCACGTCGCCCTTCGACAGTAATTCTGACAACTCTTGAATCGTGTCGTCCGTTGGCTTCCCCGCGGGGATCATCGTCCACACCACGCGCGGCGCTTTGAGTTTGCTCACCGCTTCTTTCAATGAATTTGCGCCGTCCGCGCCGATTTTTTTCGCCTCCTCAACATTCGCGGCTGCGCGATCATACCCAACCACGCGATGCCCTCCACCGATGAGACGCGTCGTCATGTTCAACCCCATCTTCCCCAGTCCGATCATTGCGAGTTCCATAATATTTCCTCTTTCTGAGACCTCACAGGTTTTAAAAACCTGTGAGGTCTTTTATATTAACCTTCACAAATCTTCAACCCCTTCATCTTCCTCGGCAACTTGCCCGCCGCGGATTCGTCCACCAGCCAAATCAATTCACCATCCTTCGGATCAATGCGTTGCGCGGGATACAACTCAGGATTATATCTTTCGCTTAGCACATGCGCCAAAGTTTCAGCCTTCTTCTCGCCTGTCGCCATGAAGACGACCATCCGCGCTTGGTTGAAGACGAGTTGAGTCATCGTCACGCGGTTGGCGGGGCGGTCTTGATAATTCGCTGTGACGGGGATAACTGGCTCGTTGACATTCACGGGTGAGTTTGGAAACAACGATGCGGTATGCCCGTCTTCGCCCATGCCGAGATAGACGAGATCGAAGCGTGGAAAATCAAGATTTGAATCGGAAAATGTTTTCATTGTTTCAGCATATTTCTTCGAGGCGGTTGCTGGATCAAGTTCGCCCAACACGCGATGGATATTATTTTCAGGGATCGCCACCTTGCTCAAAAAAATCTCGTTGGCTTGGTGAAAATTACTTCCCGCGTCATTCGGCGGGACGCAACGCTCATCGCCCCAGAAGACATGCGCTTTGCCCCAGTCAACTTGATCGCGATATTCGGATGCGAGCAGTTGAAAGAGGCGCGTCGGTGTGCCGCCTCCGTTCAGCGCGACGAGGAAGCGATTTCGCTCACGGATGGATTGATTTGATTCCTCGATGAACAAATTCGCCGCGTGGCGGCTAAGTCTTTCAGAATCTTGGAAGACGCGGAGTTCGGGTTTCATACATTCGACCATGCCATGTGCTTGGCAAGCGCGCGGCGCGCGGCATGTTCGATCTCGGCGAGCGAATGTTCGTGGTTGTTCCCTTGAATGATCTCGCCAAACGTCACTCGCGGCGTGAGGTCGAAGAGTTGTTTGCCGCTCAACAATTGCCGCGAAAGTTGATAAACGAATGCCAGCCGCTGACGGTTCGGGCGATCCCTGCGGAACCAGGTGATGGGATTTTTCATGGCGGCGGGCGCGATGACGCCGCTGACGATGGTGATGAGAATTTGCAGGTTCGGCACATGCTTCAAAAAGATTTCCAGACTGCGCGACCAGTGATGGAACTCGCCGTCCGCGTTTGGCATGAACGCGGGTTCGGCTTCGATGTCGCCGCGCGGAAAGAGGAGAAGCCCGCCGCCGTTTTGCAGGTGGCGGATCGATTCGCGCACGACCTGCATTCTGCCGGTCGTATCGCTTACTGGCGGCGCAAAAATGAATCCCTCGCAGGAATTGGGCATGTGCCTGAGATATTGGATATCGCCGACGATGAATTTCAGATCGCGCCGCGTGGAGTGCGCTGTGATGACAACCGCGTCAATCGAGCCGGGATGATTCGCGGCGATGACGAACGGTCCGCTGGCGGGGATGTTCTCGACGCCGCGCGCATCGTGCGATTTGACGAAGCGCGGCAGGAACCAACGCGCTCCGGCGGCATGACCTCCCTCGCCGACGACGCGATCCAAGTCCATGGCGACGGTTGTGGCGGAGCGGGCGGCTCTGCCGAAGATGAGTTCGACGAGTCTGCGGGAGCGCGGCGTGTATTTGAGCGCAAAAGTTTTGGTCAACTCGAAGAGCATGCCTTCATAAAATAGGTCGGCGTTCGATGCGGGTTGGGTCATCGTTGAAGAGCGGCGGGAGGAGAAAAAATAAAAAGGGAGAGAAAAGTTGGCTAGGTCGAATCAGCCGTCCCCTGAGAATGACGCGGTTTTTGAATCAAGTAAAAAACTTTTAGCCACAGAGAACACTGAGTCCTCTGAGAAAACATCTCGAAATCTCTGCGACTCATCTGCTTTGACAATTCATTTGAGTTTGTTTACAATCATGCGACTTGCATCACATCCCAACTGCAGAGGAAGGGTCTTACGATGAAAGAGTATACCACCGAGTTTCTTCGCAACGTTGCGCTGGTATCGCACGGCGGCGCGGGGAAAACCATGTTGGCAGAATCGTTTTTGCGCGCAACGGGGGCAACCACACGGCTTGGGAAAGTGGAGGACGGAACAGCGGTCTCCGATTATGACGATGAGGAACACCGTCGAAAAATTTCAATTTACTCCAGCGTTATCCCCATCGAACATCGCGATCACAAAATAAATATCATAGACGCGCCGGGCTACACCGATTTCGTGGGCGAAGCAATCTCCGCTTTGAGCGTTGCCGACGGCGCGATCATTTTGGTGGACGCGGTTTCGGGCATCGAAGTCGGCACGGAGTTGGCGTGGCGTTATTGCGACGAGTTCAACCTGCCGCGATTTTTTGTGATCAACAAGATGGATCGCGATAACGCGGATTTTCAAAAGACGTACGATGCCATCAAAGATTTTGTGGAAGCGCATGGCAAGCGCGTGGTGCAAGTTCACATTCCCATCGGCGAGAAGCAAAACTTCAAGGGCGTTGTGGATGTGATCGGCATGAAGGCGTACATCGGCGACGGAAAAATCATTGAAGATATTCCCGCTGAATTAAAAGAAGCGGCGGACGCGGCGCATTTTTCAATGGTGGAGGACGCGGCGGAGGGGGAGGATGAACTGATGGAGAAATATTTAGAGAACGGTTCTCTCTCGGACGGGGAGATGGTGCGCGGCTTGGAAGATGTTGTCTACAATGGAAGTTTTGTGCCGGTGTTCTGCGCGGCGGGCGCGCGCGAGATCGGGACGATTGCCCTGCTCAACGACATCATTGACTTGATGCCGCCTCCCGCGCACGGACCGAAACGAGTCGCGCAAGGTAAAGATGGCGAAGAGGTGTTGAAGTCGTCGGATTCCGAACCGCTCGCCGCGTATGTGTGGAAGACAACCGCTGATCCGTTCGTCGGCAAGATGACATACTTCCGCGTTCTGCAAGGTTCGATCCAAGCCGACGCGCATGTGTGGAATCAAAACAAAAACGCGGATGAGCGTATGTCGGGTTTGCATTTTCAGCGCGGCAAGGAAGTCATCCCGGCGAAGGTTGTCCACGCGGGCGATATTGCCGCAGTTTCAAAATTATCCGTGACCGCGACAGGCGATACGTTCTGTGACAAGGGACATCCGCTCACGGTTGCCAAGCCGAAATTCCCCGCCGCGTTATATCGCGTGGCGATTGCTCCGAAGACTCAAGCCGATGCCGCGAAGATCTCGCCGACGTTGACGAAATTGTGCGAAGAAGATCTGACTCTCATTTGGCAGAACGACCCCATCACTCATGAAACCGTTTTACAAGGCATGGGCGACCAGCACATTGACGTGGCGATCCATCGCGCGCAAGCAAAATTTCAAGTAGGGTTGGGAACTCACCAGCCGAGGATTCCATACCGCGAGGGAATCACACGCAAAGCCAGCGCGCAATATCGTCACAAAAAGCAGACCGGCGGCGCGGGGCAATTCGGCGAGGTGCATTTGCGAATCGAGCCGTTGCCCTCCGCTGATTTTGAATTCGACGATGAACTCGTGGGGATGAATCTTTCCAAGTCGTATTTGGCTCCCATCGAAAAGGGAATCAAAGCCACCATGGAGCGCGGCGCGTTCGCGGGTTACCCGATGAGCAATGTGAAAGTCATCGTGTACGACGGCAAGGAACACGAAGTGGATTCAAAACCTGTCGCGTTCGAGATCGCGGGGCGCGAAGCGTTCAAACTTGCCGTGCAGGAAGCGGGTCCCGTGTTGTTCGAGCCGATCATGAACGTGCGCGTCACTGTCCCGGATGCGAACATGGGCGACGTGATGAGCGACCTCAACACACGCCGCGGACGCGTGCAAGGCACCGACTCGGAACGCGGCAACACGGTCATTGTGGCGCACGTGCCGATGGCGGAAATGACGCGCTACACCACGCAACTCCGCTCGATCACGGGCGGGCGCGGCTATTTCACGATGGAATTGGATCATTACGATGTTGTCCCGACTCACGTCGCGGGCGCGATTATCGAAGCGCATAAGAAGGAGATGGAGGGGAAGAAGGAGGAGTAGAGCCGAGCAGAGCAGAGATTAGAGACTGGAGATTAGAGATTAGAATGCCCTGAAGTCAATTTCTTCAGGGCATTTTGTTTACGTGTCTACGTGTTTACTTGTTTACACGTTTTGGCATCACTTTGGATTGAACAGAATATCCTCCACCGGCGTCTTCATCTGAATCCGCCGTCCGCTGATCTTCATCAGGTCAGCGAGCGAATCTTTCTTCGTTCCATCCCAGAGTTCGAGTTTATCTTTTTGCCGTTTCATGTAATCGCTCAACATCCCAAAATCGGAATTGTTATCGAAGAATTTGACCAGCCTGCGAAACAGTTTGGGCAGGATCAGAATATCCTCTTGCAATGTGCGGATGTCGTACAGCGTGAAGTCCGAAGTGCGGTCAATGGACCAGATGCCGCGCTTGGTCCTGCGCGCTCTTGCCACCACGGCGCGAATCTTTTCGGCGAACACACGATCGGTGCCGATGTAAAACGTGGGATAAACCAGCCCTTCGCGCGCAAGTTCGAAGTTGAGCGAATCCTCGATAGGCAGGCTGTTCGAGTCCACCATCGCGCCGTCTGTCAGGTTGGAAGATTTGGGGAAGACGTAACTCACGGGTCGCCCGAACGGGTCTATGGAGGCGGAGGCGATGAAGCCCGATTTGCCGTCGTCCGCATCCACGATCTTAGTCTGGCTCAAACTGTAGATCACATTTTTGATGCCGATCATCTCCAACAACGACTCGAGCGCGGCGAGCGCGAACGTGCGCGGCTGGTGATAGCCCTCGTAATGAGTCTCCAGCGCGTCAATCGACTCCACGCGGAGTTGCTTGCGTTTATCGTCCTTCTTCTTTGCGGCATCGCCTTTCCACGTAAAAAACTCCCAGTGGCTTTGATCCCTCGCTTGAAAGCGGATCGAATCGCCGTCGGGTGAAAAGCCCTTCACGTGAAATGTCCCTGCAATTACTTTGTATTGAGTCATGTCTGCCTCCGTTAGTTAGTTTCATTATAGAGATTTTCCGAGGCAAATGCAACAGCATAAAATGAACCGCAAAGCCCGCAAAGAGCGCGAAGATTATTTGTCTTTCTTGGCAGTCTCAGCGCGCTGCGCGGTGAAAAGATCGAATCGACTCAAACGAAAGTTGTCTGACAAGATTTCAAGAGAGCCGTGAACGCAATCGAAATTTGACTTGACAATCTCGGTAAGAACTGTAAAATAGCCGACATCTGATTGCCAACCATGAAAACACTTAACTATTGCTTGTGTCTACGGCGGGGCTCGTAACCACCGCCTGAGATACTAACCGCAGTCAACGACTTACTCAGAACGGTGGACGACTCCCGCGTGTTCAATTCCGCGAGGCGTTTGTTCGCCGTTCTTTTATTTTGTCTGTTGACTGCTTTTGATTTAAGGATGCAATGACTCTACTTGACTATAAAATACTTCAACCCGATTCAGATTCGATGCGGGATATCACTTCCCTCGTTGGAAATACGCCGCTTCTCCCGCTTCGCCGCGTGACGGGCGACCTGCCTCAAGCGGTGGGAGTTTTTGCAAAGGGCGAATGGTTCAACCCGAGCGGCTCCGTCAAGGATAGACCCGCGCTCAATATTATTCAATCCGCGCTTGCGGATGGGGATCTCGGGAGCGGAAAGCGATTGCTCGATTCAACCTCGGGCAACATGGGTATCTCATACGCAACCTTCGGCGCGGCGCTTGGGATCCCCGTCACGTTGACCATCCCTGCCAGCGCAAGCGCCGAACGCTTCTCGATCCTTCGCGCGCTCGGCGCGGAATTGATCCTCACCGACCCAACCGAAGGTTCAGATGGCGCGATCGTGGAAGCGCGAAATTTGGCGAATGAAAATCCTGATCTGTATTGGTATGCCAATCAATACAACAATCCCGCCAATTGGCAAGCGCACTACAAGTCAACTGGACCGGAGATACTTGCTCAGACGAATGGCGAGATCACTCACTTGGTCGTCGGGCTAGGCACATCAGGAACATTGATGGGAACGGGAAAATATCTGCGCGAGCAATTGCCCGGTGTGAAGATCGTCGCCTTTCAGCCTGACGCCGCCTTCCACGGGCTGGAAGGACTCAAGCACATGCCAACCGCCATCCAACCTGCGATTTACGACCCGTCACTTGCCGATGAGACTCTTGAAATTAAAACCGAAGAGGCGCGTGAAATGGTCGCGCGGCTTGCGCGGGAGGAAGGTCTGTTTGTCGGTATCTCGTCCGGTGCGGCGGCGGTTGCGGCGCTGCGCGTGGCGAGCCAATTAGACGAAGGCGTGGTTGTGACCGTCTTCCCCGATTCAGGCGCGAAATATTTGAGCGACAAAACATTATGGGAGTCTTCGCATTTCCGCGCTGAGCGGAGGTCTGAGCGAAGCGACAGCGAAGACGAAGACCGCAGTCGAAGCGGATGGAAGGTGAGGGCAATATGCTGACCATTTCAAAAGAACTACTCGTTCGCATCAACGCGCATTTGGAAGCGGCGTATCCCGACGAAGGCGCAGGGTTTCTGCTTGGGGAGGAGGGCGAGGTCAAAGAGATATTGACCCTATCCAACGCGCGTGAAGACGGCGCGCGGCGCAATCGGTTTTTGATCACGGCTGAGGACGACATGAAGGCTGAGATGAGGGCAGACAGCCTCGCCCTGAGTCTGATCGGCGTCTTCCACTCGCATCCAGATTGCCCGAACGTCCCATCCGATTATGATCGCGAGTGGGCGCAGCCGTTTTTCGCGTACATCATCACGCGCGTAGATAACGGCAAAGCAGTCAGTCATCGCTCGTGGAGGTTGACGGAAGATCGCTCGAAGTACGATGAAGAAGAGATAATCATTTTAGAAAGCAAACAGGAGAAATAAAAATGGAAGCGTTTGAAGTGATCAAAGAAGATCGGCTGTTGGATTGCAGCGATATGTTGTGTCCGATGCCGATTGTGAATACCACGAAGGCGATGAAGGAATTACAGCCCGGTCAAATTTTGAAGATGATCTCCACCGACGCGGGTTCGCCGCCCGACATCGAAGCGTGGAGTCGGCAGACCGGTAACGAGTTGTTGCTTTCGACCGTCGAAGGCGGCAAGTTTATTTTCTTTTTGAAGAAGGCGTGAGGGAGTAGACATGGAAACAAGCACACAGGTACACACGTGTCTACTTGTTTACTTGTATACCTGTTTACCTCTCCGAAGGAGAAATAATGTCTAAATCAAATCCAAACGCGCCAAAACGCCTCGCCCTCATCTCCAGCAAAGGGACGCTGGACTGGGCATATCCTCCGTTCATCCTTGCGAGCGCGGCTGGCGCGATGGGCTGGGAAGTGGGCGTGTTCTTTACATTTTATGGCTTGACGTTACTCAAGCCTGAATTGACCGCGGCGGTCTCGCCATTGGGCAACCCCGCCATGCCGATGAAAATGCCGTTCGGTCCGGAGGCGTTTCAAAATGTAAATTGGAACATGCCGAATTTGTTGATGTCGAATATGCCGGGCTTTGAAGGTGTGGCAACCAGCCTAATGAAGCAAACGTTCAAGAACAAAGGCGTTGCCACGGTTGAAGAGTTGCGCGATGTCTGCATTGACATGGACGTGCGCTTGATCGGCTGTCAGATGACGATGGACGTCTTCGGCTTCAACAGGGAAGATTTCATCCCACAGGCAGAGATCGGCGGCGCGGCGACTTTCCTTGAATATGCCGCCGATGCGGATGTACAATTGTTCATCTAATGAAAGAACGTCCCGCAGGTTTCTGGGTAAAGTCGAGACTGTGCAATGAACCTGCGGGACGGTTCAAACCAAAACGAAACGAGAAAATAGAATCCATGACCATTTTGAGAATCCCAACTCCTTTGCGTCCATACACGAACGGGAGGAACGAAGTGAACGTGAACGGCGCGAACATTTCCGAAGCGTTGATTGATTTGACGATTCAATTTCCAAATATCAAGCCACACCTTTTCAACGAAGGCGGCGAACTGCGCCCGTTCGTGAATATTTTTATCGGCGAGAACAACATCAAAGATCTGCAGGGTATTGACACGCCAATCAAAGACGGCGAACGATTGATGTTGATACCGTCTATTGCGGGCGGGTGAAAAAACGGAATGCGGACTTCAGTCCGCAAGAAAATAATGACGCGGACTAAAGTCCGCGCTCCGAATGAAATGATGAAAAAACGGAATGCGGACTTCAGTCCGCAAAGAAAATAATGACGCGGACTAAAGTCCGCGCTCCGAATGAAATGATGAAAAAACGGAATGCGGACTTCAGTCCGCAAAGAAAATAATGGCGTGGACTGAAGTCCACGCTCCGAATGAAAAGAGACTTAATGACTGAAGAACTTTCACACCAACAAATTCTGCGCTATTCGCGCCACCTGCTGATTCCCGAGGTTGGACTCGAAGGTCAGCGCAAATTGAAAAGCTCATCTGTGTTGATCGTCGGCACGGGCGGGCTTGGCTCGCCTGTCGCGCTCTACCTCGCGGCGGCGGGCGTTGGTCGCATCGGGCTGGTGGATTACGATGTGGTTGATACATCGAACCTTCAGCGTCAGGTGATTCACGGCACATCAACCATCGGAAAACTCAAAGTGGAAAGCGCGCGCGATAAATTGCTTGATCTCAATCCCGATATTCAAGTGGATGTGTTCAACGAACCGTTCACTTCGGAGAACGCGCTTCGCATCGCCCGCGACTTCGACCTGATTCTCGACGGCACCGACAACTTCCCGACGCGCTATCTCACCAACGACGTGGCGGTCTTCCTCGGCAAACCGAACGTCTACGCCTCGATCTATCGCTTTGATGGACAAGTGAGCGTGTTCTATGCCAAAGAGGGACCATGCTATCGCTGTCTCTTCCCTGAGCCGCCCCCGCCGGGACTTGTCCCTTCGTGCGCGGAAGGCGGCGTGCTTGGAGTGTTGCCCGGAACCATCGGAACGCTTCAAGCCACAGAGGCATTGAAACTATTGCTTGGCATCGGCGAGCCGTTGATCGGAAAACTTTTGCTGTACAACGCGCTCGACATGTCGTTTGACTTCGTGAAGTTGAAGAAGAATCCAAACTGCCGCGTGTGCGGACCGAATGCCGACATCAAAGAGTTGATTGATTATGAGGAATTTTGCGGTGTGCCGAGTCACGATCATGATGAAGGTTCGGCTGGCGCGGGCTTGGATATCACCGCTCCCGAACTTTCCGAACGGATGAAGACGAATCACCTCAAGTTGCTCGATGTCCGCGAACCGCACGAGTTGGAAATATCCGCTTTGCCAGATGCGGTGAATATTCCGCTGGGTGAGCTGGCGGGCAGGCTCAGTGAATTGGATTCTGCCGACGAGATGATCGTTTTCTGCAAGGGCGGCTCACGCTCCGCTCGCGCGTTGGAGTTACTGGCAAGCGCCGGGTTCAAAAAGGCGAAGAACCTCAAAGGCGGCATCAACGCCTGGGCAAAGGAAGTGGATGCGAGTTTGCCGGTGTATTAACCGAATGAGACCTCCGAGTTTTTCAAAAACTCGGAGGTCTTTTCTTTCGTGGGGTAAAATACCCCCATCCCAACCAAAGGAGCGAGAATGGCATTACCAGTCTCAACAGAAAAACGTGTCTACGATAACATTTTAGGAGCGATGGGGAACACGCCTCTTGTGCGGCTGGGGAGGATTGCGAAAGATTTACCGGTTCCGTTGTATGCAAAATTAGAGTGGATGAACCCGGGTGGCTCTGTCAAAGATCGTGTTGGGGCGTTCATCATCGAGCAGGCTGAAAAGCGCGGGGAACTCAAACCGGGCGGCACAATCGTTGAAGCGTCATCGGGAAACACGGGCGTAGGACTTGCGATCGCGGCGGCGT
>Ga0073899_10004312_pt1 | contig 12470 bp, 15 predicted proteins | sample KloWWTmetaKNB5Ph_FD_88975 | JGI IMG/M metagenome (GOLD analysis project Ga0073899, IMG submission 88975) | Active sludge microbial communities from Klosterneuburg, Austria, studying microevolution and ecology of nitrifiers - Klosterneuburg... | ecosystem: Engineered > WWTP > Aerobic digester >... | reverse complement strand
CGGATCAGGTCGCCGATGCCCCAGACGTACGGCACGGTGAACACGACCTCGATCAGCAGGAAGACGCGCCAGTCCGTCCGTGCGACCGAGTCGACGCCGTGCGCCACGAACAGGGTGCGCACGGCGGTGTAGGCCATCATCGCCACGAACGCGGCGATCTCGGGCCAGTACTTGCGAAAGCGGTGCCACAGCGCCCGGGCGAGCCCGAGCGAGGACGGGCCGGAGGGGAGATCGACGAAACGGTCGCCGATGCTCATGTCGTACCCTCTCGCCGGCGGCCGTCAGGTGGCAGTGCCCCGGCCGGACTGCCCGTCACAATACCCGCCCCGCACGCGGGCAGGGGCCACCTCGAACGGCCGTCCTGCCGGGAGGGGGGGTCAGCCCTTCGCGTCGATCGCCGTCGGCGTACCGGACGCCGCGGCACGCGCGCCCGCAGCGGTGGTGCCGGTGGCCGCCCGCTGCTGCTCGCGCACCTCGGCCTCGGTGGGCAGGGCATTGCCCCGGCGCAGGTGGACGCGCATGTTGAGGTAGAGCAGCGCGATCGCGATGCCGAGCACCAGCACGAGCACCAGGGGCAGCCAGCCCGCCTTGACCAGCGAGGCGTCGACCTCGAGCAACATCATGCGACCACCCTACGCCTCAGATGGCGAACTCCTCGTCGGGCTGCCAGGCGATGCCCGCGAAGAGATCGGACTCGGGAATCGCCGTCTCCACGTGGCTGCTGACCAGCTGGTAGTCCTCGGTGGGCCAGCCCAGCTTCTGGATCGCGGACGGCACCGCGAACCAGGGTCCGTCGGGGTCGATCTGCGTGGCGTGGGCTCGCAGTGCGTCGTCGCGCACGTCGAAGTAGTCGGCGCAGTGGATGAAGGTGGTCAGCCGGCCCGCGCGCTCGTCCTGATGCCAGTTCGCCAGCCGCTCCCGGTAGGGCGACTCGAGCCCGTGTTCGTGCATCAGCTCGTCGAGCCGCGCGAAGCGGGCCCGGTGGCCACCCATGTGGTAATACACCTTGCTGATACGCCACGCGGCACCGTGCTCCGGGAACGCGGCCGCGTCGGCGGCCAGCTCCACGGCTCGCATCGACACCCGGTGACACATGACGTGGTCCGGATGCGGGTAGCCGCCGGTCTCGTCGTAGGTCACCAGCACATGGGGACGGAACCGGCGAAGGTGGGCGACGAGGCGCCCCGCGGCCTCGTCGAGGTCGGCGAGGCCGAAGCAGCCCTCGGGCAGGGGCGGCAGCGGGTCCCCCTCGGGGAAGCCCGAGTCGACGAACCCGAGCCAGACCTGGCCGACGCCCAGGATGGCCCGGGCGCGGTCCATCTCCGCGGCCCGCAGCCGGGCGATGTCGGCCCAGACCTCGGGACGATCCATGCGAGGGTTGAGCACACTGCCCCGTTCGCCACCGGTGCACGTGGCGACGAGCACCTCGCAGCCCTCGGCGACGTACTTGGCCATGGTGGCGGCGCCCTTGCTGGACTCGTCGTCGGGATGGGCGTGAACGCACACGAGCCGGAGTGGCTCGCCGGCGGCGTCGACGCGGCGCGGAGCAGGCATGCGCGCCATTCTGGCACCCCGGGGCGGGGCTCCCTGGGGCGGTCGGCAGAATGGACGCGTGACCGACACCGCCCCCGGCTCCCCGCCGGCCGCCGTCCCGGACCCGCGCTCGAGCGCCGCGAACGCGGCCCGGATCGCGGCCCGCTACCCGCGCCGTCGCACCGGCCGGCTGGTGGCCGGCCTGGCGCTCGCCGTCGCGGCCGTCGGCCTGGGATGGCTGCTGTTCACGGCGCTGTTCCACGCCAACCCCCCCGTCGCCGGCCAGGTGCAGTCGTTCCGTGTGACGGGTGACGCCGACGTGGTCGTGGTGCTCCGCGTCGATCGGCCGGACCCTGCGGTGCGCGCCCGCTGCACGGTGATCGCCCAGTCCGAGGACCACCGCCGCGTGGGCGAGCTCGTGGTGGAGGTGCCGCCCGGCTCCTCTCGGATCGTCGATCTCACGCTCACCGTGCGCACCCTGGCCCGCGCCACCTCCGCCTCGCTGGACGGCTGTGCCCCGGCCTCCTGACCGGAACGACTTGCTAGGCTCGGCGGATGACCGATCCGACCTCGACCATCTGGCTCACGCAGGAAGCCTTCGACAAGCTCCGCAACGAGTACCAGCACCTCATCGGCCCCGGCCGCCAGGAGGTGACGGCCAAGATCGCCCGGGCGCGTGACGAGGGCGACCTCTCCGAGAACGCCGGCTACCACGCCGCCCGCGACGAGCAGGGCCAGCAGGAGCTCCGCATCCGCCAGGTCAAGGACATCCTCGACAAGGCACAGGTCGGCGCCGCTCCGAACGGTGACGTGGTGCAGCCGGGGATGAAGGTCACCGTGGCCTTCGACGGTGACCCCGACGACACCGACACCTTCCTGTTGGGCTCCCGCGAGGTCGCCGGCCTCGACGACTCCGTCGACCTCGCCGTCTACTCCCCCCAGTCGCCCCTCGGAGCGGCGATCGCCGGGCAGAAGATCGGCGACGAGGTGACCTACAGCGCACCCAACGGCCGCCCGATCAACGTCACGATCGTGGCTGCCGAGGCCTTCTGAGGCGAGCTGCCCTCAGCCGAGGTCGACCAAGAGCTGTCCGGCCTCGGCGGGGGTGAGGGCACCGCTGGCGACTTCGGCGAGCACCTGGTCGCGGGTCAGCTGCCGCTCCGCTTCGCCTTCCCCGTCCAGCCCCAGCCTCCGCAGCACCCCGGTCAGCCGCAGTCTCGCGGTGGGGTAGGAGACGCCGAGGTGCTTCTCCAGCTCCCGCACGTTGCCGCGCGAGGCCAGGAAGACCCGCAGCACGTCGAGTTCGGACTCGCTGAGCGCGCAGAACTCGCACGGCTCGAAGTGCCCGGCGAGTTCCGACCCGCACGACGCGCAGCCGAGCCGCGTGGTGACGAGCCGGTCGCCGCACACCGGGCAGTCGGACGGGGGCCGGTAGCCGGCCGGACGCCTGGCGCGATCGGCCATCAGTCCTCCTCGGGGCGGGGATGCCCGGGGGCGGGCTCCACCGGCTTGCCTGCCGTGATGGTGCCGTAGCCCATGACCAGCGACACGTCGAGCCGCGCCGCGCCGTTGCCCATCACCACCTCGTCGCCGGTGGGGGGGTGCGAGCCCGCCCAGACGATGCGTCCGAGCTGGGCCTCCCCCTTGACGACGACGCTGGACTCCTCGTCGAGCGAGATCGACAGCGATCCGGACTCGCACCGCACGCGCGAGCGGCCCGAGGTGATGGTGCCCTGCATGGTGAACTGACCCGCCTGCACCAGCACGTCGGCCGCCTCGGCCACGCCGCTGAGCGTGGCCGACCCCGCCGTCAGCCGGACCTTGCCGAGGTAGGGCACCACCTGGCAGGTCAGGGTGCCGGCGCTCACCTCCACGTCGACGACGATGGCCGGGTTCACCCGCAGGTAGAGCTCCTTGCCGATGCCGAGGGAGCGGAGGTCCTCCAGACCGCGTCCCGGCTTGAGCAGCGAGAACCCCTCGAGGTTGGGGCCGAGGTCGCCGTCGCTGGACACCTCCAGCACCGAGCCGTTGCGGCGCAGCACGTGAGGTCCCTCGGCCGAGGCGGTGGCGACCGACGAGTCGCCCACGATGCGCACGCGACGGCCGACGGCGCGCACCGAGATGCGGTCGACCCCGTTGGTGCCGGGCGCGCGTCTCTTGCGGGGCGGCTCCGGGTCGTCGTTGAGCGAGTCGCGCGGGTGGCCAGGGGCCTGGGAGCGGTCGTGCCACTCGGACGAGGCCTCCTGGGGGCTCGGCGCCGGCGGCTGCTCGAAGACGGCGTCGGGGGCGTTGCGGATCTCGTCGATCCGCCGGCTGGCTTCGGCGGCGTCGATCCGGCCGGCAGCCAGGTCTTCCAGGATGGGGTTGATGTCTCCAGTCATGAGACTAATGGTAACTCCGATCTTCCTTAATGGAAGGGTCGACTTTCGTCTGCTCCGGCTGCCCCGTCCGTCTAGGCTCGTTCCATGTTGCTCTGCGAGGACCTTCTCCTGCTGTTGACCGACGACGTGAGCGGCAAGGCCGCGACCTCCGCCGAGGAACTGCGGCCCCTCCTGGCCGGTGCGCTGCTGACCGATCTCGCCCTCGCGGGCCACGTACGGCTCACCGAGAAGGGCGAGACCGTGCGGCGCAACCGCGTGGTGGTCGACCCGGATCTGCCCGCCACCGGCGACCGGCTGCTCGCCGAGAGCTACGAGGTGCTCGCGCGGAAGAAGAGCTGGTCGACGACCGGTGCCGTCTCCGCGGTCTCCGGGAAGAAGCTCGACCGGAGGCTCTACGAGCGGCTGGTGCAGGCGGAACAGGTGACCGCCGACCACGAGCGGGTGCTGGGGATCTTCCCCGTGATCCGGCACCGGCAGGTGGATCCGGCCTACGAGGCGGGCCTCTCCGAGACGCTCGACCGTACCCTGATCGGCGGGCTCCCGCCCGACGACCACACGGCGGCCTTGATCGGCCTGCTGCACGCGGGAGGGCTGCTGATCAGGACCACCGACCGTGGCCGTGGGATCGACCGCGCGGCCACCAAACGCCGCGCCAAGGACATCCTCAAGCAGAACTGGGCCGCCAAGGCCGCCTACGACGTCATCCAGGCCAACCGCTCCGCTGCCGTGGTGGTCGCGACCGCCGGGTAGGGTCGCGCCCGGAGGTGCGATGAGCGAGGCGCGGACGGAACGGTTGCCGGGCGGGATCTGGGTCCTGGCCGTGGTGGCGTTCCTGGTGGCGGTGGGATTCGGCGTGGTGTATCCCGTGCTGCCCATCTTCGCCCGCACGTTCGGGGTCTCCAACTTCCTCGTCGCCATGGTGGTGTCGGCCTTCGCCCTGCTGAGGCTCCTGTTCGCGCCGGCCGCGGGCCACCTGCTGACCAGGCTCGCCGAACGGTCCCTGCTCGTGGCGGGGGTCTGGATCGTTGCCGCCTCGAGCGCGATGGCCGGGCTCGCGCGCACCTACGGCGAGCTGCTGGCCTGGCGCGGCATCGGGGGCATCGGGTCGGCGATGTTCTCGATCTCCGCCATGGGGCTGCTGCTCGCCCTGGCACCGCCCCAGCGGCGGGGACGGGCGAGTGGCCTCTTCTCCGGGGGGTTCCTCCTCGGCGGCATGGCCGGACCGGCGGTCGGCGGACTGCTCACCGGCGTCTCCCTCGCCGCGCCCTTCTTCTTCTACGCGGGGACGCTGGCGGCGGCCGGGCTGGTCGCGCTGATCGCGCTGCCACGCGGCAACGTGGCGCGCCGGAACGCCCCGGAACAGGAACCGGTCGGGTTCGTGGCGGCGCTCGGCGATCCGCGCTACCGGGCCGCCGTGGTGTCGGCCTTCGCCCACGGGTGGCAGTCGAACGGGGTCCGGTCGCTGCTCGTCCCCCTCGTCATCGTGGAGGTGCTCGCCTACGAGCCCCGCTGGACCGGCATCGCCTTCGGCATCGCCGCCGCCGCGCAGGCCGCGGCGCTCCCGGGCAGCGGCTGGGCCACCGACCGCCTCGGCCGGCGTCCCATGCTCGTGGGCGGCTCAGTGATCACCGCGGTGGTGGGTGCGCTGTTCGCGCTGGCCGGCTCCTACGTGCTGCTCACCGTGCTGCTGTGTCTCTACGGCGTGGGAGTGTCGATGGCGTCGACCGCGTCGCAGGCGGCCGTGGGCGACGCGCTGGGCCGCCGGGGAGGCACGGCGATCGCCGGCTACCAGATGTCGGGTGACGTCGGCACCATCATCGGCCCCTTGGCCGCCGGCCTGCTCGCCGACCACGTCTCGATGCCCGCCGCGTTCTGGATCGGCGCGGTGCTGCTGGCCGCGTCGGCGTTCCTGGCCATCCGCATGCCGGGGGGACGCCCGACCCACTGACCCGGTCCGTCAGCCCAGCCGCTCGAGCAGCTCCCGGACCTGGTCGACGTACCCGCGGCGGTCGAAGTCGCCGAAGACGCTCGCCTGGACCACGAGCCCGATCACGGCCCCGACCACCGTCTGGGCCACCTGCGACGCGTCGAGGCCGTGGGTGGCGCACCACTCGGCGATGTGGGCGGCGACGCCGGCGTGGAAGCCCGCCCCGTGCGTGGCCAGCAGGTCACGCAGCGTGGAGTCGGCGGCGGCTCCGGCCCAGATCTGCACGAGCATCGCGCTCGTCGTCGGCTCCGCGACCGCCCGTTCGGCCGCCAGGGCGAACAGCTCGGCCGGCGACATCGGACCGGTCTCGGCCAGTGCGATGGCCACGGGCTCGGCGACGGCTCGCAGCGAGACGGCCAGCACGATGTCCTGCTTGGACGCGAAGTGGTGGTAGATCGCCCCGGCCGAGGTGCCCGACGCGTGGACGATGTCCGAGATCGACGTGCCGGCGACACCCTTGCTGCGGATGAGTTCCCCGGCGGCGTCCAGGATCGCCCCCCGGCTCGCCCCGTACCGACCCGACCGGTTCACGGCATCACGCTAGCGCGCTCGTCCGAGCGTGAGCATCGGACGACCCTGCGCCGTGGACCGTCGGCGTCACCGAGGGGCGCGACGGCGCAGGACGACCAGCGTTCCGGCCGCGACGAACGCCACGATCCCGAGCAGAGCCGTGACACTCACCGCCGGGTAGGCGCCTGCGAAACCGGCGGCGGACGTGTGCTTGATCCAGATGCCGAGGTAGGCCCAGACCAGCACGAGCCCGTAGGCGACGTCCCGATCGCGCAGCACGACAGCCGTCCCGATGAGCGCCCCCACCGCGATGATGGCCACCGCCCACGTGGCCTCGCCGAGCCCGAACCCGTTCCAGCCGACGCTCACGAGCCACACGGTCACGTTGGCGATCGTGGCGACGGTGAGCCAGCCGAAGTACACGCTGAACGGCAGACGAACGAGCAGCCGGTCGCGCGTCGACAGCTCGGCGCCCAGGATCGCCCTGGTGATCAGCACCAGCAGCACCAGCATGGTCGCGAGCAGCAGGGTGGATAGCCCGATCAGGTCGTAGTGCCACGACAGGATCCACGCGGCGTTCGCCACCGACGACAGCGAGAACAGCACGCCGACCCGCTCCAGGAGCGGGCGGCGCGCAGCGGAGCCGGCCTCGGTCCCCCGGTCGTGGAAGAGCCCCACCTGGTACAGCACGTGAGCGCCCAGGAGCAGGTAGATGACGCCCCAGATCGCGAACGTGAGCCCGGCCGGGGCGAAGAGGTTCCGGTAGGCGTCGGAGACCGCGCCCGTCGTGCGACCGTTGATCGGGAGGGCGTTGGCCAGGGCGTTGGTCGCGATCATCGCCACGTAGGTGATGACCACGAGCGCCTTGACGGGCGTGCCGGCCGTCGATCGTTGCATGAGGTCCCTCCGGGGTGGTGTGCGTGTCGAGGCTCCCAGCCTAGGGCGCTGCGCCGAGGGCAGCCGCCGACGCTCCCGACGAGTGGGTAGCGTGACGCCCATGGCACCGCTGTCGGAGTTGATCAGTCCCGACTGGGCCGCGGCACTGGCCGACGTCGAGCCGGACGTCGCGCGCCTGGGCGCCTTCCTGCGGTCCGAACTCGCCGCCGGCCGCACCTACCTGCCCGCCGGACGCGACGTCCTGCGCGCGTTCACCCTGCCGCTGAGCGACGTGCGGGTGCTCGTGGTGGGGCAGGATCCCTACCCCACGCCGGGGCACGCGGTGGGACTCTCGTTCTCGGTGGCCCCCGACGTCCGGCCCCTGCCGGCGTCGCTGCGCAACATGTACGCCGAACTGGAGTCCGATCTCGGTGTGCCGCCCCCCACCGACGGCGACCTGACGCGGTGGTTCGACCAGGGCGTGCTGTTGCTGAACCGGGTCCTGACGGTGGCCCCCGGGCGTCCCGGATCCCACCGCGGCAAGGGCTGGGAACAGGTGACCCAGCGGGCGATCGAGGCCCTGGTGGCGCGCGGCGGCCCCCTCGTGGCGGTGCTCTGGGGCCGGGACGCCCAGGCGCTCGTCCCCCTGCTCGGCTCCGTCCCCTTCGTGGCCAGCGCGCACCCTTCACCGCTCTCGGCGCGGTCCGGGTTCTTCGGCTCGAAGCCCTACTCACGGGTCAACGCGCTCCTCACCAGCCAGGGCGCCGCCCCGATCCGCTGGGCCTGAGCTCGGGACCCGACGGGCCGCCACACCGGAGCGCAGGGCGGGCCCCGTTACATTGGGCGAGTGGACTCCTCCCTCTTCCAACCCCCGGCCGATCGCTGGCAGCGACTCGATCCGTCCTACGCGACCGTGCGGATGATCGGCTCCCTGGTGATCAGCGTGGTCGTGTGGGGAGCGGCGGCCGTGACGGCGTGGCTGCTGATGGACTGGCGGCCGGCGCTGGGCCTGCTCGCGGCCGGACTCGTCTGGACACTGTGGCGCACCGTCCGGGCGCGACGCTACGCGAGGTCCTGGGGGTACGCGGAGCGTGGTGAGGACCTCTGCATCACCCGGGGCCTGTGGTTCAAGGAGCTGACCGTGATCCCCTACGGCCGCATGCAGCTGGCGAAGGTCGAGTCGGGGCCGGTGCAGCAGGCGTTCGGCCTGGCCACCGTGACGTTGGTGACCGCGTCGGCGCAGTCCAACGCGTCGATCCCCGGCCTCCCCGCCGCGGAGGCGGCGAGGCTGCGTGACCGCCTCATCGAGATCGGAGACACCCGGGGGGCGGGCCTGTGACGCCCATCGCGCCTGGGCCCGACGGGCTGGGTTCTCCCCCGGCGCTCCCCGAGGACTCCGGCCCGGACCGTGCGGAGCGGCCCGATCGTTGGCTGCCCCCGACGATCGCGCCCGGGGTCTGGCGAGGCGACCCCGGCCTCGCTCCGGCTGCCGTGCCCGGCGGAGCCCCGGCCGACCCCGGTCCGCACCGCGGTCTCCAGCCGGGGCCCGACGCGGAGCCCCAGCTGGGGCCCGACCCGGAGCAGGCTCCGGCTCAGGTGGTGGAGCGGGCTCACCCGTTGACGCCGCTCGTCAGGGGCTGGCTGTTCCTGCTCGCCATGGGTGGCTGGTTCCTCAAGGACATGCTCCCCACCGCTTCTCGACCGGACCAGCCACTCCCGGTGCAGGCGTTCGATCCGCTGGTGGTGGTGGCGGGCCTGGTCGCTCTCGCCGTCCTGGTCGGGCTCGGTGGCCTGGTGACCTGGCTCACCACCCGGTTCGTCGCCGACCCGTCGGAACTCAAGGTCGAGACCGGCTGGCTCTTCCGCCAGTCGAACCGCATCGCCTACAGCCGCATCCAGTCCGTCGACGTCGTCCAGCCTCTGGCGGCGCGCCTCCTCGGACTCGCCGAGGTACGCATCGACGTGGGCGGCGAGGGCGCCACGAAGCTGCAGTTCCTCACCCGGAGCCGCGCGAACGAGCTGCGCCACTACCTGATGCAGCGTGCCCACGGCCGGCAGGTCACCGTGGCCGAGTCGAACGCGGCGGCGGCCACCGGCGTCCTCGACGATCTGGGTGCCGCCGACCACGTGCTCATCCGGGTGCCGCCGCAGGATCTCGTCGTCGGCGCGCTGCTGTCGCACGAGCTGCTCTTCATCGTGCTGGGATTCCTGGTGCCGGCCGGGCTCGTGGTGGCCGTCGCTGCGGCGTTGGCCACCCTGACGGGCGAGGAGATCCCGTCGCTGGGCGTCGTCGCCGGCGTCGGACTGTTGTTCCCCATGGCGATGGCCGTCTTCTCGTTCCTGTCCAAGCGCGTGATCGGCCAGTTCAACTACACGCTGGCGCAGACGCGCGCCGGGCTGCGCATCAGCCGCGGCCTGACCAGCCTCACCAGCCAGTCGGTGCCGGCGAACCGCATCCAGTCGATCCGCCTCGCCCAGCCGATCCTGTGGCGGCTGATCGGACGCTACCGGCTCGACATCGAGGTGCTGGGCTACGGGCACCAGACGAGCGACGAGGACCAGTCCGGCACGTCGACGATCCTGCTGCCGATCGGCACCCGCGCCATGGTCGACACGGCTCTGCACGCCGTCTGGCCCGGCCTCCGGCTCGACCGGATCCAGTTCAGGCAGACCCCGGAGCGGTCGAAGGTGCTCGACCCGCTCGCCTACGGCTGGCTCGGGTACGGCCTCGACGACCAGGTCGTCGTGACGCGCACCGGCTGGCTGACGAGGTTGCAGTCCATCGTTCCCCACGCCCGGCTGCAGTCGGTGCGCCTCACCCAGGGTCCCTGGGAACGCCGGCTCGACCTCGCCAACCTCGAGTTCCACACCACCGGGCTGCTCCGCACCCACGGGGTGCAGCACATCGACGCTGCCGAGGCTCGCCGGCTGCTCTACGACGAGGCGGACCGGGCGAAGACCGCCCGCACCGGCGAACTGGTCGGCGCCCTGCTGACCGCCCCGGACCCTGCCAGGCCATCCGAACCGGCCGGACCCGCCGAGTCGGTCGCGCCGCCCGAGCCAGTCCGTCCCGGCGGGGAGTCCGTCCGGCCGGACCGCTCGGGTCGTCCCGAGCAGCTCTCGGCCGTCCCCCCGACCCCGGCGTGAGCGGGCGGGAGGCGTCCGGCAGCCGGCACCCCTCGACCTTCTGGCTCCTGGCCGGTGCCCGGGCCGCGCGTACTCTGGCGGCATGTGGATCGACAAGTTGAAGCTCGCGCACATCTTCGACGTCGCCGAAGGGCGCGCCACGCCGGTCGTCGCCATCGAGAACATGCGCCACCGGGTGCTCGGCACTCCGCTGGGCGAGGTGCCGGACGGGCACGAGGTGGCCTACTTCGGCCTGGGCTGCTTCTGGGGAGCCGAGAAGGTCTTCTGGAACGTCCCGGGCGTCACCACCACCGTCGTCGGCTATCAGGGCGGGGTCACGCCCAACCCGACCTACCGCGAGGTCTGCACCGGACGGACGAACCACGCCGAGGTGGTGAAGGTGGTCTTCGATCCCGCCAAGGTCGGCTACGCCGACCTCGTGCGGGTGTTCTTCGAGCACCACGACCCCACCCAGGGGATGCGGCAGGGCAACGACCGGGGCACCCAGTACCGCTCGGCGGTCTTCGCGGCGACCCCGCAGCAGCTCGCCACCGCGCAGCGCGTGCGCGACATGCTGCAGCCGGAACTGACCGCCGCGGGCTTCGGTCCCATCACCACCGAGATCAACGACGCGGGCGAGTTCTATCCCGCCGAGGACTATCACCAGCAATACCTCGACGCCAACCCGGGCGGTTACGACTGCCACGTGAGGACCGGTGTGGCCTGTCCGCTGCCGCCGGCGGGGGCCCAGCGCCCCTGAGCGGGGGTCAGGCGTCCTGGCGGGCCGAGCTCCTGGCCGGCTCGGCGGGCTGCGGTGGTGGCGCCGCGTCATCCGTGGCGACCGGGCGCAGCAGGTGGGTCATCGCCTCGACGAGGTGCGACCGGCCCGATCGACCGGACGACAGCGCGCGCCCGATCCGCACCGTCGTGTGGGTGTCGCGGTAGGGGGGCCACAGCACCTGCAGCGTGGCGGCGGCCCGGTCGCGGTCGTCCGACCCGGGCAGCCGCTTGGCGAGGGGATGGTCGAAGGCACGGCGCGACACCACCCCGGCGACCGCTGCCGGCAGCACGAGGGTGTCGGGCACCCGGCGCAGGAACATGGCGGTGCTGTCGGTCCACGCCGCCAGCGCTGCTGCGGCGGCGGCATCGTCGAGCGCAGGGTCGGGCTCGATCCGGCCCGCCGGGAAGGTGAGCACCGCCCCGCCGTCGCTCAGGTGGCCGACGACGTCACGCACCAGTCCGCTGCGGCCGCCCCGCTCGGGATGCACGTAGAGCAGGCGGGAGCTGACATGAGGGACGGCCCGCAGCAGGTCGCGGTCGGCGGCCACGATGCGGAGGTCGGGGCGTGACTGCAGCGCGACCACGAGGGCCATCGCGTCCACCAGCCCGGGGTGGTTCGCCACGACCAGCACCGGTCCCCTCGGCGGCACACGTTCCTGACCGGACACCGTGACGCTGCGCGTGAACGACCGCACCAGGAGGTCGGCCCCCGCGACCATGCCGGCTTCGCCCACCAGGTCGTCGTACTCCTGCAGCGCACGGGCGAATCCACGGGCAGGCAGGCGCCCGAGCATCGCGAGGGCCGACCGGAGCAGCCCGGGCTCCTCGACGCGCAGCCCGCTGAGCAGGTCGGCGACGTTGCAGCGGGTGAGGATCTCCAGCCGTTGCTCACGCGTCGGAACGTGCTGCGGGGCAGTGAACAAGGCGACCATGGTGAACGCATCCAACCACGCCCACCCCCGGCCCCCGCAACGGCAGGGCCGCTGTGCGCCCTCGCGCCACCCGTGTGGGCGTCCCGCAGGCCGCAAGGGAGTCAGCGCGGGATGGTGGCGGGATTGATGACCGCGCGGCGACGCTCCCCGACCGGGGAGCGTCGCCTCAGCGGACGGCGTCAGCGACCGGTCCTCACCTCCACGGTCTGCAGGTCGGCGCTGACCTCGGCCATCACTCTCGCGCCGGCCTTCGTGCCGATGGCGTCGTAGGAGCCGTCGGGGTCCTTGCGAACCGACGTGACGGTGACGGCCGAGTCCTTGGCCGTCACAGCGGCGATCACCTTG
>Ga0073899_10004311_pt1 | contig 12471 bp, 12 predicted proteins | sample KloWWTmetaKNB5Ph_FD_88975 | JGI IMG/M metagenome (GOLD analysis project Ga0073899, IMG submission 88975) | Active sludge microbial communities from Klosterneuburg, Austria, studying microevolution and ecology of nitrifiers - Klosterneuburg... | ecosystem: Engineered > WWTP > Aerobic digester >... | reverse complement strand
TCGTTGAACTTGCGCACGAACTTCTTGCGCCGGTCGAGGAACTGGTTGCGCACCAGCTGCTGGGTCAGGGTCGAGCCACCCTGCGACAACTCGCCCGACTTCACGTTGACGAAGATCGCGCGCGCCATGCCCCAGGGGTCGATGCCGTGGTGGCTGGCGAAGTCCTTGTCCTCGACCGCGAGCAGGGTGCGCAGGAACAGCGGCGGCACCTCGCCCAGCTTGACCAGGCGCCGCTCCTGGCGCGCCTTGCCGTACAAGGTGGCGATGCGCGCGGGATCGATCTGCGCGACTTCGAGTGGGCGCTTGCCCGCGACGTCTTCGAGCTTGCCCACGCGCCCGTTGGCGAGCGCGACGCGGATGCGGCGCGACGGCTGCGCCCCGCCGCCGTCGACGAAGGCGCGGGTCTGGATCAGGAAACGCGCGCCATCGCGCGCATAGCTGCCGGGCTGCAGCGCGTCGGTGCTCTCGCTGTAGCGCGCAGCCTGCAATTCCAGCAGCAGGGTCTCGGCATCCATGGCGCGGCCCGGACGCAACTCCAGCGCACGCGCGTAGACGCGGCTCGGGGTGTCGAAGCGCAAGCCCTCGAAACCGGCACGCACCAGGCGGTCGAGGTACCACAGGTAGGGACCGAGAAATCCGATCGCGAGGCCAAGCCCAAGCCAGATCGGCACCCGGAACCAGCGGTAGAACCGGCGCGACAGTTCGAGGAAACGGGCCAAGTGGATACCGGGTGGACAGGGGCGCGCCAGTCTAACGGAGCGGTTTTCGCGCTCGCATGGCGGCCCGCGGGCGATTCCGCGATAATTCAGCCTCAGCGCACCATTCCAGAGTGCGCGGCGCCCATTCCGTGACCCCAGCCCGCCCGCTTTGCGTGGCCGTGCTCGGCCAGCCTGCAGAGGCCTGGCTCGGCAGCCTGCTCGCGCAGCTTCCTCCCGACATCGAACTGGTCGTGCTCGACGCGCAGGCCGCGGTCGCCGACACCTGCGATGCCGGGCAGACGACGCTGCGCATTGTCGCCGACGCGCCGCTGCCGCCGTTCGCGATGCGGCGCCTGCTCGATGCCGCGAACGTCGCCACCGACTTCGACCTGATCGTCGCCGACGTGTCCGAGCCGGCGCTGAATCCGCTGCCCGAGGCGCAGGACTTCGCCGGCGATGCCATCGCGCTCGATGCCACGCTGTGGCTGCTCGGGAGCCGCTGCGTGCGCCCCTGCGATTCCGCACACGCGACCATGGCCTGGGTCGGACCCGATGCCGCCGAACGCACCCGCCGCGGCCAGCCGCTGCGCAGCGGCGTGCTCGACAGCCTGTTCGTCGCCGCCGCCGGCGCCACGCTGCGAGGCGCCGTGGCGCCCGCAGACCGTCGCCACGCGCGCGCCGAGACCGCACTCGCCGAGTTGCGCGCACGCATCGCGCAGGCGCCGGCGCTGCCGAGCTGCTGGCCCGGGATCGACGGCAAGCCGGTGCTGCTGCACGTGCTGCACGGTTGGGGCGGCGGCGTCGAACGCTTCGCGCGCGATCTCGCCGATGGCGACCGTCAGCGCAGTCACCTGGCCCTGGTTGCACGCGGCCAATTCGGACGCCGCTGCTACGGCGAGGCGCTGGAGCTGGTGTTGCTGCGCGACGACCGCATGCATCGGTTGGCGCGGCACGAACTGGCGGCGCCGATCGCCGACACCGCACTCGAACACGCGCAGTGGCGCGAGCTGTTCGCGCAGATCTGCGCCGCGTTCGGCGTTGGCCAGGTGATCGTGTCCTCGCTGATCGGCCACACACTCGACGCGCTCGACAGCGGCCTGCCGACCGAAATCGTCTGCCACGACTACTACCCGCTATGGCCGGTGCTGCATGCCGACTTCGGCGATGCCGACGCGCGCTTCGATGCCGGCGCGCTGGCCGACGCCTTGCGCCGCGCGCGCGACGCCGAGTTCCCGTTCGGCAACCGCGATTCGCGCCACTGGACGCTATTGCGCCAGGGCTTCGTCGAGCGGGTGCGGACGCGCTCCATCCCGCTGGTCGCGCCCTCGCGGGGCGTGCGCGCGAACTGGCTACGCATTGCGCCGGAACTTGCGACTGCGCGCTTCGAGGTGATCGGCCATGGCCTGCGCGGTTTCAACGGGGGTGTGCAACCGAAGCCACCGCTGCGCGAGCGCCTGCGCCTGGTGGTGCTTGGACGCCTGAACGGCGGCAAGGGCCAGCACCTGCTGCGCGCCGCGCTCGACGCTGGGCTGCGCGAACACGCCGAACTGTTCCTGGTCGGCTGCGGCCACAGCGGCCATGACTTCTTCGGCGAACGCAACGTGCACGTGCTGCTCGACTACGCGCGCGGCGAATTGCCGCAGTTGCTCGCACGCATCGCGCCCGATGCGGCCTTGCTGCCGGCGACCGTGGCCGAGAGTTTCAGCTACACGCTGAGCGAACTGCGCGCCCTCGGCGTGCCGGTGATCGCCACCCGCCTCGGCGCCTTCGCCGAACGCATCGAACACGAACGCGATGGCTTGCTGGTCGCGCCCGAGGCGCAGGCGATCGTGGCGCTCGCCGCCGAACTGCGCGACGACCCCGGTGCGCTGGCCGCGGTGCGCGAACACCTGGCCGCGGCGCCGGCGGCGACCTCGATCGCGGACATGGCCAGCGCGCATCGCGCCTTGCTCGCACCCGGCAGCGGCGCAGCGCACTGGCGCGTTGCGCTGGAGTCGACCACCGCAACGCTGGCCGCGCGTGCGCTCGACGCCGAGCGCGAACGCGATGCACTGCGCCGCAGCGACACCGAGAAAGAACGCGAACTGCTGGCCCGCGCCGACTGGGCGCACGACATTGAGCGGCAGCGGCAACGCGCCGCAGTCGATCGCGAAACCGCGATCGCCGCGCTGCACGAAGCGCGCGGGGCGTTCTCGCTCCTGCAACACGAGTTCGGGGAACGCAGCGCGTGGGCGCTTGAGCTCAATGCCGAAACAACGCGACTCGGCAGCGAACTGGCGGCAGCGCACGATCGCAACGCGCAGGCACAACAGGAATGGTCGCAGGCGGCGGCGCATTTCCATCGCGAGGTCGCACGCCTCGAAGGCGAGAAGTCGGAACTGCTGAACAGCCTGAGTTGGCGCCTGACCCGACCCCTGCGCTTCGTGCGCCGCAGCCTCGGCAACGCCCGCGTACGCCTTGGCTATCTGGCGCGACGCGCGCTCGGGCTGCCGCCGCGGCTGTTGCGCAGCCTGCGCACGCGCGGCCTCAAGGGCACCCTCGAGCGCGCCCGCAACAGTGCGGGCGACGTCGCCGCGTTGCCCACCCCGGAACTGCTCGCCGCACCCGCCGCCGGCAGCAGCTTCGTCGCCTTCGCCCTGCCGCGCGCATCGGCACCGCGCGCCAGCATCATCATCCCGGTCTACAACAAGTGGTCCTACACCGAGGCCTGCCTGCGTTCACTGGCCAAGGAAACGCAACGATCCGGCTTCGAGGTCATCGTGGTCGATGACGGCTCCGCGGACGAAACCGCGGAGCGCCTGGCGCAGATCGAAGGCATCGTCGCGCATCGCAACGAGCGCAACCTCGGCTTCGTCGGTTCCTGCAATGCCGGTGCTGCACTCGCGCAGGGCGAGTACCTGGTGTTCCTGAACAACGACACCCAGGTCGCGCCGAACTGGCTCGACGCGCTGCTCGACACTTTCGATCGGCACCCGCGCGTCGGTCTGGCCGGCGCCAAGCTGGTGTACCCGGACGGGCGCCTGCAGGAAGCCGGCGGCATCGTCTTCAGCGACGGCTCGGGCTGGAACTACGGACGCTTCGGCGACCCGCGCGATCCCGCCTACAACCACGTGCGCGAGGTCGACTACTGCTCGGGTGCGGCGATCGCGATCGCGCGCGCACTGTTTGCGCAGCTTGGCGGCTTCGACCTGCGCTATGCCCCGGCCTACTACGAAGATACCGACCTCGCCTTCCAGGTGCGCGCGGCCGGCTTGCGTGTGCTGTACCAGCCGGCTTCCACCGTGTTCCATTTCGAGGGCATCACCGCCGGCACCGACACCGCCAGCGGCATCAAGCAATACCAGGTACTCAACCAGGCCAAGTTCGTCGAGCGCTGGGCCGACGTGCTCACGCGCCAGCCCAAGCCGGGCACGCCGATCGTGCTGGCGCGCGAGCATCGCGTTGCCCAGCGCGTGCTGATCGTGGACGCGACCACGCCGCACCCGGACGAGGACTCCGGCTCAGTGCGCATGGTCAACCTGATGCAGCTGCTCACCGCGCTCGGGCACAAGGTCAGCTTCTTCGCCGAGAACCGCGCCTGCGATGGCCGCTACAGCGAAGCGCTGCAGCAACTCGGCGTCGAGGTGCACTACCACCCGTGGATGCCGGAGCCGACTCGCTGGCTGCGCGACCACGGCGCCCACCTCGACGCCGTGATCCTGAGCCGGCACTACGTCGCCACGCCGCTGGTCGAGGCGGTGCGCCACCATGCGCCGCGCGCGCGGCTGGTGTTCGACACGGTCGACTTGCATTACCTGCGCGAGGAGCGCGAAGCCGCGCTCGCCGACCGCGACGACCTGCGCCGCCAGGCCGCCGCCACCAAGCTCGCCGAACTGCGCCTGATCCGCAACAGCGACGTCACCCTTGTGGTCAGCCCGATCGAGCAGCAGTTGTTGCGCGGCGAAGTGCCCGGCGCGCGCATCGAGGTGCTGTCGAACGTGCACGAGGTGGTCGGTCGTCGCGCCGGCTTCCACGAGCGCAAGGATCTGTGCTTCGTCGGCGGTTTCCAGCACCAGCCGAACGTCGACGCGATGCTGTGGTTCGTGCATGGCATCTGGCCGCTGGTCGCGAAGGAACTGCCGGAGGCGCGCTTCCACATTGTCGGCAGCAAGATGCCGGACGCGGTCAAGGCGCTCGCCAGCGAACGCGTCGTCGTGCACGGTTTTCTGCCGTCGCTGGAGGCGATGCTCGACGGCTGCCGGCTCTCGGTCGCACCGCTGCGCTACGGCGCCGGCGTCAAGGGCAAGGTCAACCAGAGCATGGCGCACGGGCAACCGGTGGTCGCCACCAGCGTCGCCGCCGAGGGCATGTACCTGCAACACGAGGTCGACGTGCTGATCGCCGACGAAGCCGCCGCCTTCGCCCGCGAATGCGTGCGCCTGTACCGCGACGAAGATCTCTGGAGCCGCCTCGCCGACGGCGGCCTCGCCAACATCGCCACCCACTTCTCCTTCGCCGCCGCCACCGCGGCCTTGCGGCGGGTGCTAGGTTGAGGCGGGTGGCGGGTGGCGGGTGGCGGGGGCCAGCGGCCGCGCCGCAACAAACTGATACACTCGCGTCCCAATGGCCCGCGCGGCCGGCAGTTGCTGATCGCCATGAAGAAGATCCGGGACCTGTTGGCGGATTGCCGCATCGAGTTGCGACTGCACGTCCGCGACTTCCACAAGACCGAACTGTGCAAGCGCCTCGACGAAGCGCGCGCCGAACTGGCCAACGACAGCGGCAAGAATCTCGCGACAGCGAGCACGGAGACGGATGCGAATGCCGCCGGCGATCGCGTCGCGATGGCCTGGCGTCTGGCTGCCGAAGATCTGCACGTGACTGCGCCGGCGATCTACCAGCTGCTGGCGAAGAAGGCCGCGAAGTACCTCGCCGACCTGCCCGACGAACTGCTGCAGGCGCCCGCGCCGACTGCGGTCGTGGCCACTTCCGCCGCTGCCGCCGAGGCGCCCGCGCCGGTCGCGACACCGGCGGTTGCGGCAGCCACCGCCGCAACCGAGGCCGCACCCGTGGCGACGGAAGCGCCTGCGGAAGTCGTTGCAGCCGAAGCCGAAGCCGCTCCCGAACCTGTCGCCGAAGCACACGCCGCGGACGCCACCGACCCGAACGCTCCGAGCCACGACGTGCTGCTCGCGGTCTCGCGCCACAAGCGCCGCTTCACCGAAGCGCAGCGCGAATGGTGCATCGGCGAAGCGCTGATCCGCTCCGGCTTCACCATCAACCCCTCCGATTTCATCGCCGGCGGCGACCACGCAATGGCGCTGTACATGCTCGAATCGGAATCGACCACTACTTGATCGACGCGTCGGGTCGCGGTGCCAACGCCGCGCAGAGGTCTTGCTGTGCGCCCTCAGGCCGCAGCCAACTTGACCTTGCCCACGCGCCGCAAGTCAACGCGCTGTCGCGCCAACCAAAGGTCGTGCGCGTCCTGCATGACCAGCCAGCTCTCGGGCGAGCGACCAATGGCTTTGGACAGTCGCAGCGCCATCTCCGGTGTGACCCGGCTGCTGCCTTTGAGCACGCGACTCAGTGTGGAAGGCGCCACGTCCAGCCGGTCCGCCAGTTCCCGACCGCTGATTCCGTGGGGACCGAGGTAAACCTCAACGATGAACTCGCCCGGGTGCGGAGGATTGTGCATGGCCATCAGTGGTAGTCCTCGTAGTCCAGAATGAATGCGTTGCCGTCGCGGAACTCGAACGTCAATCGCCAATTGCCATTGACCGCGATCGACCAGCGCCCGCGCAACTCGCCCTTGAGCGGATGCAGGCGAAATCCGGAAATATCCAAATCCTCGATCACCTGCGCCGAATCCAGGGCCGCCAGTTGCATCCGCAGGCGCTTGCCGTGACTGGCCTGAACGCCGGCAACGCTGCCGGTCTCGTAGAGTCGACGCAGTCCCTTGTGCCGGAACGACTTGATCATTGCGCGACAGTATCATGTTGCGCATCACGCAACGAACGGCAGCACTCGCCGGCGTTGGCGGAACCTCCGACCGCGCCAGCGCAGCGATCTGCGCCCCACCCCCTCAAGGAATCAGCACCAGCTTGCCGAGCGTCTGCCCGGACTCGATGCGGCGTTGCGCGTCGGCGGCGCGTTCCAGCGGAAAGCTCTCGACCGGCAACGGCTGCAGTTCGCCCGATGCAAATCGCTGCAGCAGCCACTGCATGCCCTCGCGCAGGCGCGGCGCTTCGGATTGCAGGAAGCTGAGGTTGGCGGCGAGCACGCTGCGGTTGCTCTGGGTCATGTCCAGCGGATTGAAGCGCGGCGTGCGCAGCCAGTCCCAGGCCAGGCGCAGCCAGTTCAGACGCCCGTCGTGCGGCAGCATCGAGTGGAAACCGTAGATCATCAGGCGGCCGGTCGGCGCCAGGTGCGCATAGCTCTGGCGCAGCGTCGCCACGCCGTTGGCGTCGAAGATCGCGTGATAACCGGCGGGTGCGAAGCGCTCGGCCTCGGCCCACAGGGCCACGCGCGATTTGTCGATCACCTGCGCGGCACCCATGCCCCGGCAGTGCTCGATCTTGTGCGCGGCCCCGACCACGCCGACCACTTCGCAGCCAGCGAGGCGCCCGATCTGCACCAGCGCCGAACCGACGCCACCGGCCGCGGAATGCACCAGCCAGCGCTCGCCGGCACGCGGATGCAACTGCTGGTGCACCATGAACCACGCGGTCAGAAATACCGTTGGCAGGCTTGCGCCCTCGGCCATCGTCAGCGCTGCCGGCAATGCGAACACCTGCGCTGCATCGAGGCAAACCTGACTGCTGTAGCCGTCGAACAAGGTCAGCCCGATCACCGCGTCGCCCACCTGCCAGGCCTCGACCCCGGCGCCGAGCGCATCGATGCGCCCAGCCACCTCGAACCCGGGCGTGATCGGATAGCCATGCAGTTCGCGCGCCGACGCATACAGGCCCATGCGGATGATGCCGTCGGCATAGTTCACGCCGCAGGCCTCGACGGCGACGCGCACCTGTCCCGGCCCCGGCTGCGGGTCGGCACAGGTCTCGACGCGCAGGGCGTCATAGCCACCGGGGCGATCGATGCGGATGCGTTTCATGCGCGGACCAAGGCTGCGTTCTGGAGTCGGCACGCAGCTTGCCAGATGCGGCGCCCGCGGTCGTGCGGAGAAAGCGCCCGCGTTCTGCGTACTGCGGGACATCGCCCATCGCCGAGCCTGCCCATGTCGATTCCCTGTTCCCGCCTCCCTGCCGCGCTGCTGGCGCTGGCCGCGTGCATCGCCATCCCGAGCAGCGCGCACGCCGCCGACGTGCTCGACCCGCGCTTCGATGGCGACGGTTTCCGCGTGCTGCCGGCGACGCTGGACGGCTATGTACCATTCGGCTCATGCCCGCACGCCAACGGCAGCGTCAGCGTGGTCGCCGTGCATCCGACCCTTGCAAGCCTCGCGGTGGTCCGACTCACTGCCAACGGCGCGCTCGACGGCGGATTCTCGGGCGACGGCATCCACCTCTTCCCGTCCCAGAGGTACGGTATCGACGCCGCGCTCTCGTCCACCGCCTGCGTCGGCCTCGGCAACAGCGACCCCGCCGACGACCGCATGATGATTGCGGCCACAGCAGCGAGCAGCTTCGACGTCGCCTATGTGGCTTTCGTCGACCTGAACATCGGCGGTTTCGACAGCACGTTCTACCTCGGCGGACCAGGCAGCTTCGACCTGAGCGGCCTCGCCTATCCGCCGGTCGGCGGGGTCCACCCCTACCCGCGCATCCGCGTTCGCGGCGTGTTCAGCGGTGCCAACGGCGAGTGGTTGCTGGTCGCCCAGATCGATGGCCACAGCAGCGCCGTGCCGCGCGGTTTGGTGGCGCGCCTGGGCGCGGGCGGCGGCGTGCAGGCGATCGCGAGCCCGAGCCTCGGCGGCTTCGACAGCCTGGACCTGGTCAGCGCCCGCGTCGGTGGCGACGGCGACATCCGTGTGCTCGGTGATTTCGAGATGGCCGGCGGCAGCGGCTGGGGCCTGATGCGTCTCAACGGCAGCACGCTCGCTGCCGTCAGCATGAGCGCCAGCGGCAGCGCCGGGGGCGTGTGGTGGCGCACCTTCAAGGCCCGCCATATCGGCGGCGGCATCAGCGTCGCCGGAGCGTTGATCGGCGACTCAAGTGCGTTCGGCGTGGCACCGCGCCTGCTGATCGTGCGCGGGGACAACGTGCGCGTGCTGAACCTGCCCGCAGTGCCCGCACTCGACGGCGTGACCGGCGCCGGAGCCCTTGGCCTTGACGGCAGCGTCGCCGCCACCGGCGCGGCCGGCAACCGCGCCGTCTTCGCCATGGGCCTGCGCACCGTCGACAGCAGCTACGCCGGTTTCTACGCCGCGTTGGTGCAACTCGGCGACGGCGGCGCGGCACCGGACTTGCCCGACCCGCACTTCGGCAGCAACGGCGCCGCCTCGTTCCGCCTGCACGAGGCCGCCGCCTGCGCACCCGGCCAGGCCCCGACGCAGCAGTTCATGAACATCGCCTCGTGGGGCGGCGCCACCACGCTCGTCGGCACCGCCGCCAGCAGTTGCGGCCAGGCACCCGCGTCCGCGCTGGTCGCCCGCGTCGAGACCGACCTGCTGCTGCGCGACGGATTCGAGTGATCGCGACGGACTGCTCCGGATCGGAAACACACACGCGATCCGGGCCTGCGCTAGGCCTCAGGCACCGGAGGCCGCGAGGCTTTTCGCTTCAGCCCAAGCGCCGCCGCTGCCACGCCAGCCCGAAGACGGCGAGCGCGGTACCGAGCGCCAGCAGCGACCAGATGCCGAGCGCCGGCACCGGCTGGCGCGGTGTCGTGCCGCCGGCGGCGTAGTGTGCCTGGATGCGTGCGGCGCTGAGCACGCTCGGGTAGGGCGATCGATGCGGATGCGTTTCATGCGCGGGCCAAGGCTGCGTTCTGGAGTCGGCGCGCAGCTTGCCAGATGCGGCGGCCTCCGGCGCACCGACGTGCCCACACGCCGGCCCGGCGCAGCCGCAAACCCCGCAAGGCCTCATGAGCAGAACCGTTCGGCCCGGTTGGCGCCGGAGCGATGATCGAATCCTTCACGGCAACAGAGAGCAGGTCCTTGTCATCGGCGATCAGGAATATACTCAGCTGCGGAAGTCGTACTCAGGCGCAGCGAAGCAGCCGAGCCACCGCAGGAACATCGCCCCATGAACACCGCGATCGATCATCTCGCCGAGAAGCTTGCGCAATTGCCCCCAGAGCGAATTGCGGAAGTCGTCAACTTCATCGACTTCATCGCCGGGCGCGAACAGGAGCGCAGCATCGCGCGTGCCGCCCAAAGCGCCAGCGAAACCACGCTCGCGGCGATCTGGAACAACGATGCCGACGCTGCCTATGATCGGCTATAGCTTCGGTGACGTCGTGCTGGTGCCGTTTCCCTTCACCGACCAAAGCGGCAGCAAGAAGCGCCCTGCCGTCGTCATCAGCACGGATCGCTATCAACGCGAACGCCCCGACCTGATCCTGATGCCGATCACCAGCCAGAATCCGGGTTCCACGAGATTTGGCGATGCACCGGTCAGGGACATCCAGGCCGCCGGCATGCTCATGCCCGGCGTGATCAAACCGGTGATCTTCACGATCGAAGCGAACATGGTGCAGAAGGCGCTGGGGAGGCTGGTCGAGGACGATCAACGATGCCTGCGGCACAGCATCGCGCAGTTGATCGGGTGAACCAGCCAAAACCCCGCGCCCGACGCCGGCCGGCCCAGCGCCGGGCCGCACCACCATCCTCACGCCCGAATCGCCACACCATGGCCGCTGTCGTCGGTGAGGATCTCGAACGCCGCACGCCGCGCGCTGTGCAGTTCGACCGGCGCCTGCCCACGACGATGCAGCGTGAGCGTGCAGCGCGCGAGCTTGCTGTTCAGGCACCACTTCGCGCCGCCCGGCGGGTTGTCGTAGCGCAGGCCGACGAAGTCCTCCGGCCTGGCGCCGATGCTGCCTTCGATGCGCACATCGCCCGAAGCGCCGCGAAAGCGCCAGTCAAAGCCATCGAGGACACCGGTACCGGCAATGCGATGCAGGGCGCGGAACGCGTACTCGACGCCTTCATGGCGCAGCACGATCGGCGTCAGCGGCGGTGTCCACCACGGCCCGATCCGCAGCTGCGCTGTAGCCAACTCCAGAAAACTGTCCGGCGCCTCGTCGAAGCCGGCGACCTGGCCCCAGGCATAGCGATCGGTATGGCGCGATCCCCAGTTGTGGTTCTGGCTGCCGATCCAGCCGTCCACCTCCACGGTTTCGCCCGCCACCTGCAAGCGGCCATCAAAGCGCGCCAGCGGCAACCCGACCAACGCCTTCGCCCGCGGCAGCGGCGCCGCGTACAAGAACCGCGGCAGCAGGAACAGCGGTGGCGCATCGCCCGAGTAGTCGAGCTCCCAGCCGATGCGCTGTCCCGCCACGCCCACTGCACCGCGCAGTGATGCGGCATCGAGCACGGCCGCACCCACGCGCACGTCGAAGCGATCGCAGGCGAAGTGGCACGCGGACATCGGCAGCACTTCCTTCGCCACCGCATGCACGCCGCGCTCGCCGTCGAAGTACACCGCCCACAACTCGCCCACTGCATCCTGCAGGCGCCGCTGCGGACTAAAGCGCGTGTAGCGGATCCAGAACGCGAGCGGGCGCGTCGGGTGATTGGCGCGCTGGAAGAAGCTCTCGTAGTACCCCGCCCGCGCATCCGCCGCATAGCGACTGCGGTTGACGGCGATGAACGCCCCGCTCACGTCCGCACCCGAGCGCGACCCGGCCACGCGACGCCGCGATTCCTGTCGGTTTTCCGCTGCATGGCCAGCCTTGCCAGGACGCGCATGTCGCTATCTTGCTCGATTCCCCACCGCATTTGTCGCCCAAAGCACCGATTCGTCGATTGCCGCGGTCGCCCCACCCGACCGACTGATGAATCCGCACGCTTGCCGAATGGGGCCAATCATGGAACCGTTCGATCATGACGACGCTGGCCCGACTGATCGAGTCGATGCGGCGCAATCCTGCCGACGCTCGCTTCGCACGACGTCAACCCTTCTTGTTTCGTGGCTGGTGCGCGTCCATGAAGGCGCGAAGCACCCGATTGATGCGCGTCTGATAGCGCGCGCCAGGCTGCTTGAAGAAATCGATCACATCGGCATCCAGGCGCAGGGTGATTTGGCGCTTGTTCTCGACCGAGAAAGGAATGCCGGGGCGCGTCCATACCGCATCCGCCGGTGAGGGCGGCGAATCGCTGAAATCGATGTCTTCGTCTTTCATCGCGGCCAAACGGGCAATGGTCGCCTCGCTCAGCTTGGGCGGGTTGGCCGGATCGAGGGTGAACCTAACGGTCTTTCCAGTAGTCGCGTTGCTCATGGGGGGTGGCCTTGCGTGCGGAGATGAGTCGGATGGTTTGGTCGCGCAGGGTGTAGGTGACGGACAGTTCGAAGCCATCGACCAATCCGATGGCGACATAACGGTCTTCGCCGTAGTCCTCGCGGCCGTCATGGCGCTCGATGCGGTTCGGGTCGAGAAACACGGGCAACGCCTCGTCGAACGGCACGCCGTGCCTGGTCAAGTTGATCTTGGCTTTCGCCTCATCCCATTCAAAGCTCAGGCTCATGCAGCGATCTTTCTATAACTACTATTGATCCGGCCAAGTGAAGTTTGAACTTTTCATGCGGCGTACTTTACGCGCGGATCCTGGAAATAGCTGCGCACGCGCTCGGGTGATTTTTCGAGTCTTTCCATATGCTCGGTCGCGGCG
>Ga0073899_10004310_pt1 | contig 12471 bp, 14 predicted proteins | sample KloWWTmetaKNB5Ph_FD_88975 | JGI IMG/M metagenome (GOLD analysis project Ga0073899, IMG submission 88975) | Active sludge microbial communities from Klosterneuburg, Austria, studying microevolution and ecology of nitrifiers - Klosterneuburg... | ecosystem: Engineered > WWTP > Aerobic digester >... | reverse complement strand
GTCGCCCGGCTTGTGGCCGAGGTAGTGGCCGCGCCAGACCATGTTGCGCAGGTCGTCGTTCATGTTCTCGTCGGCGGGAAACTCCACGACCTGCGGCTGCAGGCCGAGGCGCTCGGCGAGCGCGCGCCCGAGTGCGATATCGATGCCCTTGCCGGCGGTCGACCAGGGCGCGAAGTTGGCATAGACCGCGACGCGCAGCGTGCCCGGCTGCTGCAGCTCGAGTTCGGCCGCGGCCGCCCGCGCCGGGCTGGCGGCAAGGACGGCGAGCGCGCCGGCGGCGAGCAGGAAACGGCGGCGATCAGTTTTCATGGACGGTCTCCAGCCAGGCGCGGATGGCCCACATGGCCTCCTGGGTCAGCATGCCCTCGAAGGGCGGCATATAGACCGCGCCGTTGCGGGTGACACCGTTGCGCACCTTGCCGATGAAGAACTCGTCGGTGCCGTCGTCGGCGACGTCGAGCAGGCGCAGGTCGGGGGCGATGCCGCCGGAGACCGCGCCGAGGCCGTGGCAGCGCGCGCAGTTCTGATTGAAGGCGGAGTCGCCGATGCGGATCGCCTCCTTGTTGCCGCGGTAGGGGTTCACCGTGACCCAGGTCCCGCCGAGCTGCTTGAGCGAGGACGTGTCGACCGCCTGCGGCGTGACGTCGCCGTGGGCATGGGCCAGCGCGCTGGCGGCTGCAAGGGCGATCCCGGTCGCGGTGATGGCCAGGCGCTTGCGCAGATTCTCCTTGATGGTACGAGTGTTCACCTTGTCTTCCTCTTCGATGTGGTGGTGTTTGGATCCGCTCCGGTTCACCCCGGATGGGAGTCCTACTGCAATCCCTGTGCCATGTGCGTCCGGCTGCCCAGGCATGGACGGCCCCGGGTTCCGGCCGCCATGCCGCGGTCGGCCTGGCAGGATTCCTGCTTGCTCCTTCGCCGGCGGAGCAGCGGATTTGTATCGATCCGCATCAGGTGCTACGTTTTGAATCGAAGTCGAAGAGTCACAAGAGGCGGTCGCCGGCACGTCGCGCGGCAAGGCTGCCCGGAGGAGACATGAAAGTCATGCAACAGACCGCGATGGCGCCGGCCGTCCGCGAGGACGCGGTCCGGCTGGCACGAGGCCAGTTTTTCGGGGAAGGGCGTGCGCCCGAGGCAGGCGTGTCCCCGCTCATCGTCGACTCGTGGCTGCGTTGCCGCGGGCGCGGAATGGCAGCCGACGACCGCGCCGAAGCCGAGCATGCGGGTCGCCTGCAGCTGGCGGAGGCGCGCGAAGGCAACCGCAGCCTGCTCGATTACGCCAGTGGGGTCATGGAACACGTGTTCGAGCAGATCCGTGCCTCGGGCAGCCTGGTGATCCTGTCCGACCCGCAGGGCATGATCCTGCACAGCCTGGGCGACGCGGAGTTCGTCGATCGGGCGAGCCGGGTGGCGCTGCAGCCGGGCGCGTGCTGGAGCGAGGCGGCGCGCGGCACCAACGCCATCGGCACGGCGATCGTGACCGAAGCCCCCACCGTGGTGCTCGGCGGCGAGCACTACCTCGACCGCAACGGCTTCCTGTCCTGCACGGCCGCGCCGATCCGCGATCCGCGCGGCGCGCTCGCCGGCGTGCTCGACGTGTCCTGCGAGCAGCGCATGCACCAGCGCCACTCGCTCGGACTGGTACGCTTGTCCGTGCAGCTGATCGAGAAGCGCCTCTTCGAGGCCGAGTTCGCCAACCACATCCTGGTCGCCTTCCACGAGCGCCCGGAGTACGTCGGCAGCCTGCAGGAAGGACTGGTTGCGGTGACGCCTGAGGGCCACCTGGCCGGTGCCAACTCGATCGCGCGCGAGTGGATCGGGCGTCGCGTCGAGTGCGGAGGTGGGGCCTCGTTCGCGGAGCTGTTCCGCCAGGGGCTCGGAAAGGTGGTCGACCGGGCGATGAACTCGAGCGACGCGCTGATCCGGCTGGGACTGCGCGATGGTTCCGAGATCCACGTTCAGCTGCGCTCGCTGCGCCCGCGCTTCACCGCCTTCGGCTCGGCCCAGGCCGGGGAGGGCATGCGCACGTTTGCCGCGGAATCCAGCCCGGCGGCGGTCGGCTCCGCACCCCCGGTGTCGGCGCCGGCGCCTGTGTCGGCGCCGCACGGGCCGATCACGCTCCACGATCTCGCCACCGGGGACGCGGGTATCGGGCGGGCGGTCGATCGTGCGCGGCGCATCCTGGGCAAGGACATTCCGCTGCTGATCCAGGGCGAGTCGGGCGTGGGCAAGGAGCTCTTCGCCCAGGCCTTCCACAACAGCGGGCCGCGCGCCGACAAGACCTTCGTCGCGCTCAACTGCGCCGCGGTGCCGGAGACCCTGATCGAGTCGGAGCTCTTCGGCTACGTCGGCGGCGCCTTCACCGGCGCGCGCAAGGAAGGCGCGCTCGGCAAGATCCAGCAGGCCAACGGTGGCACGCTCTTCCTCGACGAGATCGGCGACATGCCGCCCGGCATGCAGGCGCGCCTGCTGCGCGTGCTGCAGGAGCGCTGCGTGACGCCGGTGGGCTCGGTCAAGTCCATCCCGGTCGACATCTCGCTGGTGTGCGCGACCCACCGCGTGCTGCGCGATGCGGTGGCGCGCGGCGAGTTTCGCGAGGACCTCTACTACCGGGTCAACAGCCTCACCGTGACCCTGCCCGCGCTGCGCGAGCGCAGCGACATCCGCTGCATCGTCGAGCGCATCCTGGCCGCGGAGTGCCGCGAGGCCGGGCTGCAGGGCGTGTGGATCGGCGACGAGGTCATGCGCTTCGTCGAGCGCCACGGCTGGCCGGGGAACGTGCGCCAGCTGCAGAACGTGATCCGCGTCGCGGTCGCGCTGCTCGACGAGGGCGAGCGCGAGATCCGGCCCGAGCATCTGCCCGAGGACCTCTTCCTCGCCGATCCGGTCGACGGCGGCAAGACGCCGCCGGCGGCCCACGCGGGGCCGCTCGTGGCGGCGGCGAGCGCCGCGCTGCCGCTGGCGGCCGACGCGCCGCCGATTTCCGCCGCGAAACGCCTGGACCAGCTCGAGATCGAGCTGATCGAGCGCGTCATGCGCGAGGTCGGCGGCAACCTGTCGGCGGCGGCGCGCACGCTCGGGGTCAGCCGCAACCGCCTCTATCGCAAGCTCGGCCGCGCCGGCGGGGTGTCCTGAGTGGGGTAATCCCGCCTTGCCCACGGGCAGGTATGACTTATGCTTGTACTTGCATAGGTGAGCAGTGGGGCGTACTGCCCGCAGCACTGTGACCGAGCGCAGGAATCGATAAACGACAAGGAGACGATCGATGTGGAAAGCACTGCACATTGATCCCGCGAAGTGCACCGGCTGTCTGCAATGCGAGATGGCCTGTTCCTACGAGCACACCGGGGTCATCAATCCGAGCAAGTCGCGCATCAAGGTGTTCAACTTCGAGCACGAGGGCCGCAAGGTGCCCTACACCTGCACGCAGTGCACCGAGGCCTGGTGCCTGAACTCCTGTCCGGTGGATGCGATCCGCATCGACCTGTCGACCGGCGCCAAGATGGTGTTCGAGGACACCTGCGTCGGCTGCAAGGTGTGCACGATCGCCTGTCCGTTCGGCACCATCAACTACAACCAGGACAGCGGCAAGGTGCAGAAGTGCGACCTGTGCGAGGGCAACCCCGCCTGCGCCAGCGCCTGTCCGACCGGGGCGATCACCTATGTGGACGCCGACTGGACCGGCATCGACAAGATGCGCGCCTGGGCCGCGAAGGCCAACACCCCGGCTTCGGCCGCTGCCTGAGGAGGATGCGTCATGGGATGGAATCGCAAAGTCCTGCGCGTGAACCTCACCGCAGGGACCTGTACCGAAGAAGCGCTGAACATGCAGTGGGCCGACGAATACCTCGGCTCGCGCGGGCTGGCCACCAAGTACCTGGTGTCCGAGATCGACCCCCGGGTCGACCCGCTGTCGCCCGACAACAAGATGATCATGGCCACCGGGCCGCTCACCGGCACCATGGCCTCGACCGGTGGCCGCTACACCGTGGTCACCAAGGGGCCGCTGACCGGCGCCATCGCGTGCTCGAACTCGGGCGGCTTCTTCGGCGCCGAGATGAAGTTCGCCGGCTGGGACATGGTGATCTTCGAGGGCAAGTCGGCCAAGCCGGTATGGCTCTACATCGAGAACGACAAGGCCGAGCTGCGTGACGCTTCCGGCCTGTGGGGCAGGAGCTGCTGGGAAACCGAGGAGAAGATCAAGGAGCAACTCCAGGACCCGCTGGTGCGCATCTCCTCGATCGGCGTCTCGGGCGAGAACCAGGTGCTCTATTCCTGCATCGTCAATGACCTGCACCGTGCCGCCGGGCGCTCCGGCGTGGGTGCGGTGATGGGCTCGAAGAACCTCAAGGCGGTGGCGATCCGCGGTACCAAGGGCGTCTCCGGCATCAAGGACTTCGGCGCCTTCCTGAAGGCCACGAACGACGCCAAGAAAGTGCTCGCCGACAACGCGGTCACCGGCCAGGGCCTGCCCAAGTACGGCACCCAGGTGCTGATGAACGTGATCAACGAGATCGGCGCGCTGCCCACGCGCAACCACCGCGACGTGCAGTTCGAGGACGCCTCGAAGATCTCCGCCGAGGCCATGCACGAGAAGCGCGCGTCCGACGGCAAGACCCACCTCGTCACCAATGCCGCCTGCTTCGGGTGCACGATCGCCTGCGGGCGCATCTCCGAGATCGACAAGACCCACTTCACGGTCAAGAACAGCCCGAAGTACTGGGGCGCCTCCGGCGGCCTGGAGTACGAAGCGGCGTGGGCGCTCGGCGCGGCCAACGGCGTGGGCGACCTCGAGGCGCTGCAGTACGCCAACCTGATCTGCAACGAGCAGGGCATGGACCCGATCTCCTTCGGCGCCACTGTCGGCGCGGCGATGGAGCTCTACGAGCTGGGCCTCCTCGACGACGCGAAGATCGGCATCGCAGCGCCCTTCGGCTCGGCCGAGGCGCTGGCGAAGATGGTCGAGATGACCGCGCTCGGCGAGGGTTTCGGCAAGGAGCTCGGCCTGGGCAGCAAGCGCCTGTGCGAGAAGTACGGCCGTCCCGAGCTGTCGATGAGCGTGAAGGGGCAGGAATTCCCCGCCTACGACTCGCGCGGCATCCAGGGCATGGGCCTGGCCTACGCCACCTCCAACCGCGGCGCCTGCCACCTGCGCGGCTACACGGTGGCCTCCGAGGTGCTCGGCATCCCGGTCAAGACCGACCCGCTCACCACCGAGGGCAAGCCCGAGCTGGTGAAGGCCTTCCAGGACGCCACCGCGGTGTTCGACTCGGCCGGCATCTGCGTGTTCACCAGCTTCGCGTGGACCCTGGCCGACGTGCAGCCGCAGGTCGCGGCCGCGTGCGAGGGCGACTGGAGCATGGAGAAGCTCAACGAGGTGGGCGAGCGCATCTGGAACATGGAGCGCATGTTCAACAACGCCGCCGGCTTCACCGCCAAGGATGACAACCTGCCGCCGCGCCTCACCCAGGAACCGGCCAAGACCGGCCCGGCCAAGGGCCTGGTCAACGGCCTGGCGAAGATGCTGCCCGAGTACTATCAGGTGCGCGGATGGACGCCGGGTGGCGAGCCGACCGCGGAGACACGGGCACGCCTGGGCCTGTGATTCAGCAAACGCCCATGGACGCCCCCGCGGGCGCCCATGGCGCTGGATTGCCCTGCAGGAGCGGCGTCAGCCGCGAGGGTCTGGACGGGCGCGGTTGGCGCCGCGCACGCTCGGCCCGATCCGAAGGGCGCGCGGCTTGCGCCGCTCCTACGGGGCCCGGATCACCCGGATTACCTGCGATCGCCTTGCCGCGGCCTGTCTTCCACGCCGCGGTTCGCTAGAGGACGCTGCAATGAAACACCTGATTCTCGGCAACGGCCCCGCGGGCGTCGTTGCTGCCGAAACCCTGCGCAAGGTGGCGCCGGCCGACGACATCCTGATGGTCGGCCACGAGGACGCGCCGCCGTATTCGCGCATGGCGATTCCCTACCTGCTCGAAGGCAACATCGACGAGTCGGGCACCTGGCTGCGCAAGGACCCCGGCCACTTCGAGCGCCTGCGCATCCGCCAGCTGCGCGGCCGCGCGGTCGCGCTCGACGCCGACAAGCGCAAGGTGCTGTTCGACGACGGCCACTTCGAGCACTATGACCGTCTGCTGATCGCCACCGGCTCGCATCCGGTGCGCCCGCCCATCCCCGGCGTGGACCTGCCCTCGGTGCACACCTGCTGGACGCTCGCCGACGCGCGCGCGATCGCCGCCCATGCCAGACCCGGCGCGCGCGTGCTGCAACTGGGCGCCGGCTTCATCGGCTGCATCATCATGGAAGCGCTCGCCAAGTGCGGCGTGCAGCTCACCGTGGTGGAGATGGGCGACCGCATGGTGCCACGCATGATGACGCCGAAGGCTGGCGGCATGATCAAGCGCTGGGTCGAGGAGAAGGGCATCCGCGTGCTCACCTCGGCGGGCGTGCAGCGCATCGACCGCGGCAGCGAGGCCGGTTCCGATGCGCCGCTGGTGGTGAGCCTGTCCACCGGCGACCGCCTCGACTGCGACCTGGTGATCGTCGCCGCGGGCGTGGCGCCCAACGTCGGCTTTCTCGACGAGACGCCGGTGCATGTGGCCAAGGGCGTGCTGGTCGACGACCACATGGAGACCAGCGTGCCCGGCATCTTCGCGGCCGGCGACGTGGCCGAGGCGCCCGACCTGTTCACCGGCGCGCACCTGGTGTCGGCGATCCAGCCCAACGCCGCCGACCAGGCGCGCATCGCCGCCACCAACATGGCGCGCGACCGCGTCCACGAGTCGCGCCTCAACGGCGTGCTGGCCATCAACGTGCTCGACACGCTCGGCTTGATCTCCTCGTCCTTCGGCCAGTGGTGGGGCGAAAAGCCCGAGGCCGGCGGCAGCGGGGTCGAGATGGTGGACGAGGCGCGCTACCGCTACCTGAGCCTGCAGTTCAAGGACGACGTGCTGGTCGGCGCCACCTCGATCGGGCTCACCCAGCATGTGGGCGCGCTGCGCGGGCTGATCCACGGCCAGGTGAAGCTGGGCGACTGGAAGGAGCGCCTGCTCGCCAACCCGCTCGCCTTCGTCGATGCCTACGTCGCGCGCAGCCAGCAGCCGATGGCGCTGGCGCGCTGAGGGGACGATCCTGGAGACTCGCGTGACGATCCGCATCGCCTTCAAGCTCTTCGCCTCGCTGTCGGACTATCTGCCCGACGGCCACCGTGGCAACCGCCTCGAACTCGAGGTGGACGAGGGCACCACGGTGGCGGAGATGATCCGGCGCTACAACGTGCCCGAGCGCAGCGCGCATCTGGTGCTGGTGAACGGACACTTCGTGCCGCCCTCGGAGCGCGCCCGCAAGCGCCTCGCCGAGGGCGACGAGCTCGCCATCTGGCCGCCGATCGCGGGCGGTTGAGCAGTGGCGTTCATCAATGGCCCGGTGCCCGAGTCCTTCGAGCGCCGGGTCACCGCCACCGCGCGCGAGTTCGAGCGCGACCTGCGCCAGGCCTGGCCGGGGGTGGAGGGCGGCGCGGCAAGCCTGCGCTTCCGCCTGCAGGACGGCGCGCAGCGCCTGGTCATCGACATCGAGCCTGCCGGCGTGCGCCGCCTGGGTCTGTTCGAGCTGCCGCAACTGATCGTGCGCTACGGCTTCGGTCCGGGCGAGGAAGCCGCGCGCCGCGCCTTGCTGGCGCGGCTCGATCGCGCGATGCAGAAGGGCGGCGGTTGATCTGCAGCACAATCGATTTCTGGAAGCCCGTCCATGAGTGAAGCATACGTCGTCGGCCATATCACGGTGAAGAACGCGGAGATGTGGGCCGAATACCGCAGCAAGGTTCCGCAGACCTTGGCCCCCTGGGGCGCGGAGCTGGTGTTTCGCGGCCGGCAGGTGGCCGCGCTCGCGGGCGAAAGCCCCCACCCGGACATCGTCGTGATCCGCTTTCCCAGCGTCGCGGCGGTGAACGACTGGTTCTCGTCGCCAGCCTATCAGGCCCTGATCCCGCTCCGGGAGCAGGCGGCGGACGTGCTCCTGCTGTCCTACGAAAGCTAGCCGCGGGCGCCTTTCGCACCGGCCTCCGACACCTGCGCGCGCCGCGGCGGCGCCCGGCTGAAGCCGCTCCCGGCGTTCCGGCCGGCGTCGGCTTTCGGTTATCCTCCCCGCCGATGTCCGCCTTCGCCGCCACCTTCTCCGATGCGCTGTCGCTGCTTGCCCATTTCGACCACACGGTGCTCGAGATCGTCGCGCTGTCGCTGCAGGTCAGCGGCGCGGCGGTGGTGCTCGGCACGCTGATCGGCCTGCCGCTCGGGGCCTGCATCGCGGTCGGGCGCTTTCCGGGCAAGACCACGCTGTCGGTGCTGATCAACGGCATGATGGGCCTGCCCTCGGTGGTGGTGGGCGTGGTGGTGTACCTGATCCTGTCGCGCTCGGGGCCCTTCGGCGCCCTGGGCATGCTGTATTCGCCGGCGGCGATGGTGGTGGCGCAGACCCTGCTGGTGGTGCCGTTGATGGCGGCGATCACCCGCCAGGTGGTCGAGGACGTGTGGGCGCGCTACGCCGAGGAGCTGCAGGTGATGCGCTTTTCGTGGTGGGACAGCGTCACCACGCTGCTGCACGACTGCCGCCACTCGCTGGTGGTGGCGGTGCTCGCGGGCCTCGGACGGGCGATGAGCGAGGTGGGCGCGGTGATGATCGTCGGCGGCAACATCGACGGCGCCACCCGGGTCATGACCACGGCGATCGCGCTCGAGACCAGCAAGGGCGATCTGGCGCTGGCGATCGCGCTCGGCATGGTGCTGATCGTGATCATCCTCGCGCTCAACGCGCTCGCCTACGTGCTGCGGCAGTGGGCGATGCGTCGCTTCGGGTGAGGTCCGCGATGCCCATCTTCCCCCTCTCCATCCACGACCTGCGCTTCGCGCCCAACGGGCGGGAGGTGCTCGCGGGCGTGGATCTGGAACTGAGCGAGGAGGGCATCACCCTGGTGCTCGGCCCCAACGGCGCAGGCAAGAGCGTGCTGCTGCGCACGATCTGCGGGCTGATCGAGCCGAGCTCGGGCAGCATGGCCTGGGGCGGGGCCGGCGGTACGCGGCCGCAGCAGGGCGTGATGATGGTCTTCCAGCGCCCGATGATGCTGCGCATGGCCGTGCTCGACAACGTCGTCCTCGGGCTCAAGCCGCTCGGCGTGGCGGGGGCGGAGCGGCGCCGGCGCGGCCTGGAGATGCTGGAGCGGGTCGGCCTCGCCGACCGCGCCGGCGACAGTGCGCGCCAGCTCTCCGGCGGCGAGCAGCAGCGTCTCGCGCTCGCGCGCGCCTGGCTGACCAGGCCGCGCCTGCTGCTGCTCGACGAGCCCACCGCCAGCCTCGACCCCTCGGCGAGCGCGGCGGTCGAGCGCATCATCCGCGAGATCCGCACCGACGGCACGCGCATCCTCATGGTCACTCACAACCTCGGTCAGGCGACTCGCCTGGGCGACGACATCGTCTTCATGGCGGGCGGCCGGGTGTGCGAGCACACCCCGGTGCGCGCCTTCTTCGCCCGTCCGCGCTCGGAGGAGGCGCGCCTCTTCATCCAGGGAGAATTGCCATGGCGGATGCGTTTTCAGGGCGCATGAGATCGACGCTGCGGGAGGCGGCGCGATGAGTCCGGTGGCCGCCCGTCTGCCGCTCGTCGCGCTTTCCCTGTTCGGGCTCGCAGCCGTGTCGCTCGGGGCCGCGCTGCTGTGCTTCGCCGGCCTCGGTGCGCTCCTGCACCCCGCCTTGTCCGACCCGATGGCCGGGCTGGCCTTCCTCGTCTCGGCGATCGCGCTCGCCGGCACCGGCGCCTTCCCCTTGGTCTTCGCGCGTCTCGCGCGGCGCGATGCAGGCCCCCAGCCGCCGCCCGGCGCCTGAGGCCTCGCTCCTTACGCCCGACGCCGCGCCCCCCTCACGCCTTCCAGTGCCCCGACTTGCCGCCCAGCTTCTCCATCAGCTGGATGCCCTCCATGCGCATGCCGCGGTCCACCGCCTTGCACATGTCGTAGATGGTGAGCAGGCCGACGTTGACCGCGGTGAGCGCCTCCATCTCGACGCCGGTGCGGCCGACGGTCTCGGCGGTGACCGTGCAGCGGATGGCGTGCGCGGCCGCGTCGAGCTCGAACTCGACCGCGACGCGGGTGAGCGGGATGGGGTGGCAGAGCGGGATCAGCTCGCTGGTGCGCTTGGAGGCCTGGATCGCGGCGATGCGGGCGATGCCGAGCACGTCGCCCTTCTTCGCGCTGCCCGTTTCCACCATCTCGAAGGTGGCGGGCAGCATGTGGATGCGGCCGGTGGCGACCGCGACGCGGCGGGTTTCGGCCTTGGCGCCGACGTCGACCATGTGGGCCTGGCCGTCGGCGTCGAAGTGGGTCAGCGGACTGGATTCCGGAGTGCTCATGGTGGGGCAGGGCAGAAGATGCGGGTGTGCCGCGGCGGCAATCGCCACGCGGCGGGAGGCGCCGCTACACGTCGATACATCGGCGGGGGAACGGGCGCGGATCGGCGGGTATCATAGCATCCGATGATGCGCCGACCCCTCGCCCTGCTGCTCAGCCTCGCGCTGGCCCTGCCTGCGCCGGCCCCCGTGCTCGCCGCCGATCTGCCCGATCTCGGCGACGTGGCCGCGTCCGAACTCTCTCCCGCGGCCGAACGCAAGATCGGCGAACAGATCATCCGCGAGATCCGCTGGCGCGACGCGGCCTATCTCGACGATGCGGAGGTCGAGGAGTACGTGAACCGCCTCGGCCAGCGCCTCGCCGCGGTGAGCAACAACCCGGGACTCGACTTCGACTTCTTCGTCGTGCGCGACGCCACGCTCAACGCCTTCGCGCTGCCGGGCGGCTTCATCGGCGTGCACACCGGGCTGATCCTGGCGGCGGAGGGCGAGTCCGAGTTCGCCTCGGTGCTCGGCCACGAGATCGCCCACGTCACCCAGCGCCACATCGCGCAGATCGTCGGCAAGCAGAGCCAGTCGGCGATGCTGATGATCGCCTCGATGCTGGTGGCGGTGCTGGCCGCGCGCAGCAACTCGGATGTCAGCACCGCGGCGATCGCTGCCGGCCAGGCCGGGGCGATCCAGTCCCAACTCGGCTACACCCGCGCCTTCGAGCGCGAGGCCGACCGCGCCGGCCTCGAGACCCTGGACAAGGCCGGGCTCGACGTGCGCGGCATGCCCGGCTTCTTCGAGCGCCTGCAACGCAACACGCGTGTGTACGAGAACAACGCGCCGGCTTACCTGCGCACCCACCCGCTGACCACCGAGCGCATCGCCGACATGGAGAACCGCGTCGCGGCGATGCGCTATCGCCAGGTGCCGGACTCGGCGGATTTCCGCTTCGCGCGTGCCAAGCTGCGCGCCAACGCCGGCCAGCCCGCCGAGGCGGTGCAGGAGCTGGAGGACCGCCTCGCGCGCGAGCCCAAGGACGAGGCGCTCGCCTACGGTCTCGCCCGTGCGCTGATGCGCGCCGGTCGCCTCGACGAGGCCGAGGCCCGCCTGCAGCCGCTGCGCGCGAAGGCGGCGGGCCTGGCCTGGGTCGAGGGGCTGGCGGCGGAGATCCGTCTCGCGCGCAACGACGCCGGGGGCGCGATCCGCATCCTCGAGGCCGCGCAGAAGCAGTTTCCGTCCAGCCGCAGCGTGAGCTACGCGCTCGCCGATGCGCGCATCCTCGGCGGACGGGCGGACGTCGCCGCGACCGAACTGCGCCGCCGCATCGACAACCGCAGCGGTGATCCGCGCCTGTGGCAGCTGCTGTCGCGCGCCTACGCGGCCCTCGGACAGCGCACCGAGCAGCACCGCACCCAGGCCGAGGTGTACTACCTGCGCGGCAGCCTGCCGGCCGCGATCGAGCAACTCGAGATCGCGCGCAGGGCCAGCGATGGCGACTTCTATACCCTGTCGGCGGTGGATGCGCGCCTGCGCGAGCTCAAGCAGCGCCTGCTGGAGGAAAAGCGCGAGCGCTGAACGACCTCGCGCCGCATGTCGCGCAGCGTGACGGGCGCGCCTTCCGGGGCGCAATGCCATCCTTTAGAATCGGCCGCCTTCAACACGACCCAACCAGGGAGCGGGGATGAGATACGACAAGGAAGTGGATGCGCGCGGGCTCAACTGCCCGCTACCGATCCTGCGGGCCAAGAAGATGCTGTCCGAGATGCAGAGCGGACAGATCGTCCGCGTGCTGGCGACCGATCCCGGGTCGATCAAGGATTTCCAGGCGTTTGCGCGCCAGACCGGCAACGAGTTGCTCGGCCAGGGTGAAACGTCCGACAAGGCCTACGAGTTCTTCCTGAAGCGGAAGTAGTTTTCGGCGCTTGCCGAAGTTCCGCGCGGGCTGGGGCGCCGCATCGCGACTCGCGTCGCTCCCACGGGCGCTTTCGGAAGGAGCGACGCAAGTCGCGATTTCGGCGCTGGAGGAAGCGAAGCGCTACGGCATTGGTAGGAGCGACGCAAGTCGCGATTCCGGCGTCGGAG
>Ga0073899_10004309_pt1 | contig 12474 bp, 13 predicted proteins | sample KloWWTmetaKNB5Ph_FD_88975 | JGI IMG/M metagenome (GOLD analysis project Ga0073899, IMG submission 88975) | Active sludge microbial communities from Klosterneuburg, Austria, studying microevolution and ecology of nitrifiers - Klosterneuburg... | ecosystem: Engineered > WWTP > Aerobic digester >... | reverse complement strand
GCTCGATGTCGGTCTCGGCCACATAGGCCAGCGGCCGGATCACGACGTGGCGCCCGTCGTCGCTCACCAGCTTGGGCGGCATGGCCTTCAAGCGACCGCCGAAGAACATGTTGAGGAAGAAGGTCTGCAGCATGTCGTCGCGGTGGTGGCCGAGCGCGATCTTGGTCGCGCCCAGCTCGTCGGCCACGCGGTAGAGGATGCCGCGGCGCAGCCGCGAGCACAGGCTGCACATCGTCTGGCCTTCGGGGATCAGGCGCTTGACGACGGAATAGGTATCCTGGTTCTCGATGTGGAACGGCACACCGCGACTCTTCAGGTAGTCGGGCAGCACGTGCGCCGGGAAGCCCGGCTGCTTCTGGTCGAGGTTGACGGCGACGACGTCGAAGCGCACCGGCGCGCGCCGCTTGAGCTCGAGCAGGATGTCGAGCAGCGCGTGGCTGTCCTTGCCGCCCGACAGACACACCATCACCTTGTCGCCGTCCTCGATCATCCGGTAGTCGGCGCTCGCCTGGCCGACGAGGCGGTGCAGCCGCTTGGACAGCTTGTTCAGTTCGTGCGCCTCCTTCGCGGCGGCGGCCTTCTCCAGCACGGCACTCATACGGATTCCTTAACGGCGAACACCTCGCAGCCGACCGCTTCGCAGTCGGGGTAGACATCGGGCTTCTCGGTCGACACGCGCGCGGCGCGCACGCGCGGGTGCACGAGCATCAGCGCCAGCACGTCGTCGCACAGCGTTTCCTGCAGGTGGATGTGGCCCTTGGAGACGCGCTGCGCGATGGTGCGGCGGATGAAGTCGTAGTCGACGACTTCGTGCAACTCGTCGGCCTTGGGCGTCGACAGCGCCAGCGGCACGTAGAGGTCGACGTTGATCAGCACGCGCTGCTCGCCCGTCTTCTCGAACGGGTGCACGCCGATGTTGATCCAGACCTCGTAGTCGCGCAGGAACAGGCGCCGGCAGTCCATCAGGCTGGGGTGGCTGAGCAGGCTGTGCATGGTTTCCTTCAGGCGCCGGGCGCCAGGTAGTGCACGTCGCGGCGCTGCGCGGTCAGGTGCTGGCCGCCGTCGACGAGCAACGTCGTGCCGGTGATCGCAGGCGACTCGACGAGAAAGCGCACGGCGCGCGCGATGTCGGCCGGCGTCGACGAGCGGCCGAGCGGCGTCAGCCGGTGCGCGGCGGCGAACTCGGCATCGCTCATCGGCCCCGACGGCAGCGTGACCCCCGGCGCGACGCCGCACACGCGCACGCGCGGCGCCAGCGCCAGCGCGAGCATCGTCGTCGCCGCCTCGAGCGCAGCCTTCGACAGCGTGTACGCGAAGTGGTCCGGGTTCGGGTTCCACAGCTTCTGGTCGAGCAGGTTGACGACGCAGCCGTTGCTCGTGCGCGCGTGCAGCGCCTGCGCGAGGATCACGGCCGGCGCCGTGTTGGCGCGCCAGTGGCGCTCCATCGCGGCGTGCGTGAACGTGGCCGCCGTGTCGTGCTCGAAGATCGACGCATTGTTGACGACGGCGTCGATCCGGCCGAAGTGCGCCACGACCGCCGGTACCACGGCGCGGCAGGCGGCCTCGTCGGACAGGTCGGCGGCGAACGCCTCCGCGCGCACGCCGGCCGCGGCGAGCGCCTCGACGGTGGCCAGCGCGTCGTCGCGCGACACGCGGTAGTGCACGGCTACGTCGTGCCCCGCGCGCGCGAGCTCGAACGCGATCTCGCGGCCGAGCCGGCGCGCCGCGCCGGTGACGAGCGCGACGGGGCGGGCGGACGAAGGCGGCGCGGTCATCGGTTCCTACAATGCGCGGATGCACGACCCGCTGCCCGACAGTGTATCGACGCGTCCGGCGCAGCAGATCCGCAGGGAGATCGAGCGCGCCGGCGGCTGGATCGGCTTCGACCGCTACATGGCGCTGGCGCTCTATGCGCCCGGCCTCGGCTACTACAGCCGCGACAGCCGCCAGTTCGGTGCGCTGCCGCAGTCGGGCAGCGACTTCGTCACCGCCCCCGAAATGTCGCCGCTCTACGGCCGCGCGCTGGCGCGCCAGGTGGCGCAGGCCCTCGACGCCAGCGCCACCGCGGAGGTGTGGGAATTCGGCGCCGGCTCGGGTGCGCTCGCGGCGCAGCTCGTCGACGCGCTCGGCGAGCGCGTCGCGCGCTATACGATCGTCGACCTGTCGGGCGCGCTGCGCGAGCGCCAGCGCGAGCGCCTCGAAGCGTACGGCGATCGCGTGCGCTGGCTCGACGCGCTGACCGACGCGATGGAGGGCGTCGTCATCGGCAACGAAGTGCTCGACGCGATGCCGGTGCAACTGCTGCACTGGAACGGCACACGCTGGCTGGAACGCGGCGTCGCCTGTGCCGTGGATGGCGCCTTCGCGTGGAGCGACCGCCCGACAGATCTTCGCCCGCCGATCGACGATGCGCGCTTCGTGCCGGGCACGACGATCGAGCTGCACACGCAGGCCGAGGCCTTCGTCGCGACGCTGGCCGAACATATGGCGCGCGGCGCGGCCTTCTTCGTCGACTATGGTTTCCCGGCCGACGAGTACTACCACCCGCAGCGAGTCGGCGGCACGCTGATGTGCCACCGTCGCCACCTCGCCGACAGCGACCCGCTCGTCGACACCGGCGACAAGGACATCACGGCGCACGTCGACTTCACCGGCATCGCGCTCGCCGGCCAGGACGCCGGCTTCGACGTGCTCGGCTACACCTCGCAGGCGCGCTTCCTGCTCAACTGCGGCCTCCCCGAGCTGCTGCAGGGCGAGACCGACCCGCGCGTCGTCGCGCCGGTGCACAAGCTGCTCGCCGAGCACGAGATGGGCGAGCTGTTCAAGGTAATCGGCTTCGCGAAGGGCTGCGCGTTCGACGCGATCGGCTTCGCGGCGGGCGACCGCTCGCACCGACTCTGACCCGCGGGTCGCGATGCTGCGCTGGCTGCTCGTCGTCTTTCTCGCGCTGCTGCTGTTCAGCGGGCTGCGGCCGTGGCTCGAGAAGTACGGCTTCGGCCGCCTGCCCGGCGACTTGCGCTTCCGACTGTTCGGCCGCGAGTGGCACATCCCGCTGGCCAGCACCGTGCTGCTGAGCCTGGTCGCGGCGGGGATCGCGCAGCTCGTCTAGAACCGCGCCTCCAGCGCGCGCAGCCGCGCCGCGCGCACCGCCTAGCCGACCTTCGGCCCTTCGAGCCCGCGCGCCATCGCTTCGGCGGCCGCGGCGCTGGCGTCGACGGCCAGCGCAACGTCGAGCGCCTCGCGCAGCCGCGCGCGCTGCGGGTACGGCGCGTCTTCGCGGCCGCCGCGGCCGCGCGCGTCGCATTCGCAGGCGAGCAGCACGTCGTCGAAGCGGCGCGGCTTGCGCAGCGCATCGCAACGCTCGAGCAGGCGCAGCAGCGCCTGGGGCGAGAGCTCGAGGCACTTGTGGACGTTGCCGTGCTCGCGCGCGACCGCATCGGCCAGCTCGCGGCACTCGACCGGCACGCGCAGCCGCTCGCCGATCTGGCGCAGCAGCCGGGCGCTGCGCTGCTCGTGGCCGAGGTGGCGCGGCAGCAGGTCGGCCGGCGTCGTGCCCTTGCCGAGATCGTGGCCGAGGCAGGCCCAGCGCACGGCCAGCGGCGCCGCCAGCCGTGCCGCCATGTCGAGCACCAGCATCAGGTGCACGCCGGTGTCGACTTCGGGGTGGTGGTCGGCACGTTGCGGCACGCCCCACAGGCGATCGACCTCGGGCAGCAGTCGCGCCAGCGCGCCGCAGTCGCGCAGCACGTCGAACATGCGCGACGGCTTCGCGTCCATCAGGCCGCGCGCCAGCTCCTGCCAGACGCGCTCGGCCACCAGCGCATCGACTTCGCCGGCCTCGACCATGCCGCGCATCAGCGCCATTGTCTCGGGTGCGACCGTGAAGTCGGCGAAGCGCGCCGCGAAGCGCGCCAGCCGCAGGATTCGCACCGGATCCTCGGCGAACGCCTCGCCGACGTGGCGCAGCACTTTCGCCTCGAGGTCGCGCCGGCCGCCGTAGGGGTCGATCAGCGTACCGTCCTCGGCCTGCGCCATCGCGTTGATCGTCAGGTCGCGGCGCGCCAGGTCCTGCTCGAGCGTCACGTCGGGCGCCGCGTGGAAGCTGAAGCCGTGGTAGCCGGGCGCCGTTTTGCGCTCGGTGCGCGCCAACGCGTACTCCTCCTTCGTCTGCGGATGCAGGAAGACGGGAAAGTCGCGGCCGACGGGCGTGTAGCCGGCGGCCGTCATCTCATCGGGCGTAGCACCGACGACGACCCAGTCGCGGTCGACGCCGCTGCGCCCGAGCAGCGCATCGCGCACCGCGCCACCGACCACGTAGGCTCGCATGCGACTCAGTGTAGCGACGCATTGTTCGCGCGGCTGTGTGCCCGGAGCCGGCCACCCGGCGTTCTCGGCACGCGCTGACCGTCGAAGTGCACGCCGGCAACTCGCGATCAATCAGTCTCGCGACGTTCGATAGGGTTCCTCGAACGCCAGGAACTCGCGCTCGGCCAGCGCGCCATCGATCCACGCCTGCACCCCCGGCAGCGCCAGCACCCGCCCGGCATAGGCGGCGGCTTCGGTCGGCAGCGGCAGCGCATAGGTGCGGATGCGGCTGGCGACCGGCGCGTAGTAGGCGTCGGCGATCGTGAACGCGCCGAACAGCAGCGGGCCGCCGCTGGCCGCGAGCTGCTCGGTCCACAGTTGCGCGAGGCGGTCGAGGTCGGCGCGCACAGCCGGCTGCTCGGCGAAGATGCGCGCGCCGACCGCCGGCAGCGATGCCTCGATGTTCAGCGGGCAGTGCGTGCGCAGCGCGCCGAAGCCGGCGTGCATCTCGGCGCACAGGCTGCGCGCGCGAGCCCGCGCGCGAGAGTCGGCGGGCCACAGCGCCTTCTCGGGAAAGCGCTCGGCCAGCGTCTCGGCGATCGCCAGCGTGTCCCAGACTGCGAAGCCGTCGTCGTCGACGAGCACCGGCACGCGGCCGGTCGGCGAGACGCGTGCCACTTCGCGCTTGAATTGCGAGCCGGGCTCGAAACTGTCGAAGCGCAGCAGCACTTCGTCGAACGCGATGCCGGCCTGGCGCATCAGCACCCACGGCCGCATCGACCACGACGAGTAGTTCTTGTTGCCGATGTGCAGTTGCATCGGCGTCAGCGTCCTGGCGCCGCGGCGCGCAGCGCGTCGAGCCGCGCGCGGCCGGCGCCGGCGCGCGCCAGGTACGTCGGCGCGACGGCTTCGAGCGCGGCCGGCGTGATGTCGAGTTCGCCGAGGTCGGGCAGCGTGCCGCTGGCCACGTTGGGCACCTGCATCGACGCCAGGTTGTCGCGCGACATCAGCGGCTGCCCTGGTGCCCACTCCATCATGCGTGCCTGCAGTCGGCCGAGCGCCGGCGGCAGCGCCAGCACCGGCCGCGGGTGGCCCGAGCAGCGGCCGGCGAGCCGTACCAGGTCGGCGAGCGTGACGACCTGCGGGCCCGCGCATTCGTAGGTGCGGCCGAAGGTCTCGCGGCGCTCGAGGCAGCGCACGATGGCCAGCGCCACGTCGTCGACCCACACCGGCTGGAACTTCGCGTCGGCCGCAGCCAGCGGCACGACGGGCGCGACGGCCTGCAGCCGCGCGAACAGGTTCAGCAGCCGGTCCTCTTCGCCGAACATGACGGACGGGCGCAGCAGCGTCAGGTCAAGGCGCGCCGCGCCTTCGGCATCTGCGGCCTCGCGCAGCACCGTCTCGCCGGCCCATTTCGAGCGCAGGTAGAGCGACGGCGCATCGCGCGCCACGCCGAGCGCGCTGACGTGCACCAGCCGCCGCACGCCGCCGCCGACGCAGGCGCGCGCGATCTTGCGCGGCAGCTCGACGTGCACGCGCGCGAAGGCGTCGGCGTCGCCGTGCAATGTCGCGACCAGGTTGACGACGGCGTCGCGGCCGCGCACGAGGTGCGCGAGCTGGGAGGTGTCGTGCACGTCGGCCTGCACGACATCGACCGTCGGCAGGGGCTGCAGCGCGCGCGCATGGCCGAGGCGCCGCGTCGGCACCGTGATGCGGCCGCCGCCGGCGCCCCAGCGCTCGACGAGGCGCGCGATCAGCGCGCGGCCGACGAAGCCGGTGCCGCCGAGCACCAGCACATTGCGGACAGGTCCGATCATGACGACCCCTCGTCCGACGGGTACGTCGGTCGGTCCCCCGAGGGGACGCGGGCCGGCTTGGGAGCGGCCCGGCGCTCGGCCCGCGGCGCGATGTGTCTCATGGCAGCTCCTCGTTCGCCGGCGCTGCCGCGAGATCGCGCGGCCCGATCGGCTGGCCCAGGCGTGCCTTCAGCGAAGGTGTCTGCGCACTCAGCAGCGCGCTGTAGTCGGTGGCGTTGGACAGCACTTTCTTCACGTAGTCTCGCGTCTCGTTGAAGGGAATGTTCTCGGCCCAGGCGGCGACTTCGAGCAGCGGCCCCTGGCGCCACTTGCGCGGCCGGCTCGGGCCGGCGTTGTAGGCCGCGGCGGCCATCGCCTGCGAGCCGCCGAAGTCGTCGAGCACGAGCTTGAGGTAGCTGGTGCCGATGCGGATGTTGACGTCGCGCTCCGTGATCATGTCGGGCTTGAACGGCAGGCCGATCTTCCTGGCGGTCCAGCGCGCGGTGGCGGGCATGATCTGCATCAGCCCGGCGGCGCCGACGCCCGAGCGCGCATCGGTGATGAAGCGCGACTCCTGGCGGATCAGGCCGTAGACATACGCCGGGTCGAGTCCGATCTCGCGCGAGCGCGCGACGACCTCGTCGCGGTAGGGCATCGGGAAGCGCTGCTCGAGGTCGATCTCGCCGCGCGTGCGGTCGCTGGTGTTGATGCAGCGGTCCCACACTTCGCGGTCGCAGGCGCGTTGCGCGGCGGCGAGCAGTTGCCGGTCGTCCATGCCGCGCAGCGAGAAGTTCCATTCGCGCACGCCTTCGTTGCGCAGGCCGATGGCGATCAGGCGCAGTGCGCGCGTCAGCCCCGGGTGCTGCGCCGCCGCCTGCGTCTCCACGGGCGTCAGCGGCGCGGGCCGCGGCGGCAGCGTGATCGGCTCGCCCAAGTCTTCAGCGGCGAGCTTGCCGTAGAAGTGCTGCTGCTGCGCCGCCACCTGCATCAGAAGCGCGTGGCCCTCGGCGCGCTGCGGCGCGCCGTCCGCGCCGTCGGCGGCCAGCGTCTTGAGCGCGCGGCCCTTCCAGTAGGTCCAGGCCGGGTCGCGCTGTTCGGCCGGGCTCATCGCTTCGATCGCCGCGAGCAACTGCCGCCACGCCATGGCGCCCTCGCCGCCGACGCCGGCACGCAGCGCGGCGCGCGCCTTCCAGGCCAGCGTCTCGTCGCTCCAGTCGTCGCGGCCGGCGACGGCGGCGGCGTCGCTGCGCTCTCCGGCGCGCGCGTCGGCGCGCTGGAACCACGCTGTCGCCTGCGGCAGCAGCCGCAGCGCCGCCTGCCGGCCGACGCTGGCCCAGGCCCAGGCGCCGAGGTCGGGCGGTAGAGCGCGGGCCCAGCGGTCTTCGAGCAGGTGCGCGGCGGCCTCCGGGTCGTTGCTCGCGATGCGCGCCAGCGCCAGCGTGACGAGCTCGCTCGTGTTGCGCGTCAGGGCGAGGCGGTGCCTGGCGAGCCAGCGCGCCGGGCTGTCGAACACTTCGCCCGCCGAGCGGCCGAGTTCGGCGCCGAGCACGTCGACCGCCTGGCGCGCCGTTCGCAGCCGGCCGGCGTCGGCCATCAGGCGCGCCTTGCGCCACAGGTCGGCGGCCGTGAACTCGCGCGCGCCGTGCAGCGTCGTCGCGAGCTGCAGGCAGCCGTCGTCGGGCTCGCGCTGCGCGGCCCAGGCGTCGCGCGCCGCGTCGCGCACGCGCTTGCCCGCGAGGTGGTCGACGAGCAGCGCGTAGCAGGTCACTTCGCGGTCGTCGTTCATGCGAAAGCGCGGGTACTCGACGGCGAAGTTGTGCCAGTCGCGGCGCCGGCCGAGTTCGAGCAGCCAGTCGTTGCGCAGCCGGTCCTCGACGTAGCTGCCGCTCCAGCGCGCATAGAAGGCGTCGAGATCGTCCTGGCGCAGCTCGGCCAGGCGGTTCGACAGGTCCCAGTAGTCGGCCCACATCGCCAGCGGGTGGGCGCCGGCCGCTGCCGCGGCGCGCGCCGCGGCGAGGCGGTTGCGGTCGCGCTTGCGCAGCGCTTCGCGGGCCTCGACGATCGTCGCGTCACCGCCCGTGACCGGCGCTTGCGTCTGCGCCTGCGCCGCGCCCAGCGGCGCGAGCAGCGCCAGTGCCGCGGCGAGCAGCCGGCGGCGGCAGTGTTCCAATGCAGATCCGTTCAACAACATCCTTCTCGTCGTGTCGATACGGCCCGGTGCGACGCCCGATCGGGCGACCTTGCGGCGCTCGCTGCTGCAGCAGCGCGAGCAGTTCGCGGCGAGCCCGCAGGCGCCCGCTGCGGACGCCGCGCTGGCCCGTCACCTGCACGCGGTGCTGCTACGACTCGAGCCGCAGTGCCTCGGTGTCTATTGGCCGATCCGATGCGAATTTAACCCACGCAGCGCGATCGAGTACGACAAGGGCATGCCGCGTCTCGACCCGATGCCCGCGCTGGCGCTGCCGTACTGCCGCCGCGACCCGCCGCAGATGCAATACCGGCGGTGGGACGGCCGTGTGCCGGCGTTGCGCGACGAGCACGGCATCCCGGCCACCGACGGCCCGGCCGTCGTGCCCGACGTCGTCGTCGTGCCCTGCGTCGGCTACACCCGTGCCGGTCTGCGCCTGGGCTACGGCGGCGGCTACTTCGACCGCTGGCTTGCGGCGCACCCGCATGCCACCGCCGTCGGCGCGGCGTGGTCCGGCAGCGAGATCGACGCCGCCGCCTTCGCCGCCGGGCCGCACGACCTGCCGCTGATGCTGATCGTGACGGAGCAGGGCGTCGTCACGTAGCGCTGCCGGCGGCGTCTTCGCCGATGGCGCGGCGCGTCGCCGCGGCCTGCCCGGCGATCCAGTCGGCGAACTCGCGCACTTCGGCGCGTGCCACGCTGTGCGGCGGCTGCGCGAGCCAGTAGGCGTAGGGCGACGCGACGCGCGCGTCGGCGCCGAACGGTTCGAGCAGTTCGCCGCGCTCCAGATGGCGGTCGACGAGGGCGACGCGCGCCAGCGCGACGGCCTGGCCGGCGAGCGCCGCCTGCACCTGCTGCGACGTGAAGTTGAAGTACATCCAGCGCCGCGGCTGCAGGCCCGCGAGGCCGTGGTGGCCGAGCCAGTGGCGCCAGCTCATGTAGTCCGACGACACGAAGCGGTGGTCGTCCTCCTCGGTCAGCGTGTGCGCCGCGAGGTCGGCGGGCCGGGTCAGCGGCGGCGCCTCGCCGCGCGCCGCCTGCTCGGCCAGCCAGGGCGCGATCACCGGCGTCAGCAGTTCGCCGAACAGGCGCACGGCAGCGGGGCCGGCGCGCCCGGGCAGGCAGTAGCGCAGCGCCAGGTCGACGTCGACGTCTTCGTCGAGGTCGACCATCGCGTCCTGCGCCGAGACGCGGATGTCGATGTCGGGGTGCGAGCGCTGGAAGGCTTCGAGCCGCGGGATCAGCCACAGCGTCGAGAACGACGCGAAGGTCGAAACGCTGACCGCCTTGCGGCCGCGCGCCTGTCGGATCTGGCGCACGCTGCCGTCGAGCCGCTCGATCGCCGGCAGTGCGGCGCGCAGCAGCGTCGCGCCGTCGGCCGTCAGCTCGACGTGGCGCGTGCCCCGCAGGAACAGCGTTGCGCCGAGTTCTTCCTCCAGTGCGCGGATCTGCCGGCTGACGGCCGACTGCGTCAGGTGCAGCTCCTGCGCCGCGGCGCTGAAGCTCAGGCGCCGGGCCACCGCCTCGAAGGCGCGCAGCGGGCCGATCGACAGTGGCCGGCGCGTTGCTGGATTCATGCGCGAATGGTATCAATGCCGAACCGAGGTCTCATTGGACGCCGGCTCCCTTACTTCATAGAGTCGATACGCACGCAACGGGAGCGCTCGATGCAGACCTCCTCATCCATGACGCCGACGCAAGAGTTCCGGGCCACGGAGTGGGTCGTCGCGCCGGGTTGCGTGCGCAAGCTGCGCATCGGGCCGGGGGCACGTGTGCTGCACGTCCGCGAAGGTCCGCTATGGCTCACGACGCTTGGCACGCGCGGCACCCAGCCCGCCGACCTGTGGCTCGCCGCGGGCGACGATTGTCTGCTGCCGGCTGGCGCCGATGTCGTGATCGAAGGCTGGCCGCGCGCCCGCTTCCAGTTGCTGGTGCCGCCGCAGGACTGCGGCGGCGCGCTGGCGGCGCTGCACCGGCGCCTGTCCGGCGCGTGGCGTCGCCAGCGCTGACCGTCGCACGTGCAGCGGGGCGAGCACGGCGGCCGGGCCGCGCCGCACGGCGCGTGCTTCAGCGGCCTGCGGATCCGCCAGGCGCGTCCGCCAGCGGCTGCTGCATCAGCTGCTCGACGAAGCGGCGGCGTTCCTGTTTCTGCGACGGCCCTCCCTGCGTGGCCATCAGCGACTCGCCGACCACGTAGGTGTAGAGCAGAAAGGCCCGCGACCGCGCTTCGAGCACGGGAAAGCCGAGCGACGAGAACACCTGGGCGATGTAGGCGATGCGGCTCGCATCGGCTTCGTCGACGGCGTGCCGAGCCATCTCGTCGCGGCGCGCCCAGGCGCGGATCGCGAGTTCGATGCGCGCGGCGTGCATCGCGGCGTGGCCGCGAAACGGCAGCGAGATCACGTCGCGCAACTGCTCGCGTGCATCGACGCTCGCACCTTCGAGCCGCTGGGTCAGGTTCTCCGTGGCGCGGTCGCGCCAGGCGCGCAGCACGCAGCGCAGCAGGTCTTCGCGATCCTTGAAGTGCCAGTAGAAGCTGCCGCGCGTCACACCGAGCTGGCTGGCCAGCACGTCGACCCGCACATGGTCGATGCCTTCGTCGACCAGCACGGCGGTGGCGGCGTCGATCCAGGTCTCCGGCGTCAGCGAAGCGCGTGTCGGCGCGGTAGCGCCGTGCTTCGAGCGGCGTGAAGCGGGTCGAGCGGCGACGGGAAGCGGCATCGGGATCGGTCGGGCAGACGCGGGCGTTCCCATCATGCCATGCATATCTGTATGGAGACTCGGGATAACACCGTACTAGACAGTAGCAGGAAAGTTCTACGATCGAACGAGTTGACATACAGATGTGTATGGAGCGATCGATGGCTCTGGACTGGCTCGAGGATCCCCGTTGGCTCGCCGCGCCGCGCACCGTGCGCGTGCCTTTCGACGACGGCAGCTTCGTCCTGCGCTCGCCCGAGCCCTTGAAGCCCTATGCGCGCTGCATCGGCGAGTGGCTCGAACACTGGGCGCGCGAGACGCCCGACGCGCCCGCGTTCGCCGAACGCACCGCCGACGGCGGCTGGCGGCGCCTGTCGTGGGAGCAGACGCGCGAGCAGGTCGGCCGCATCGCGCAGAGCCTGCTCGGGCTGAAGCTGCTGCCGCAGGCGCCGATCGTCGTGCTGTCGGACAACGCAATCGACCACCTGCTGCTGATGCTGGCCGGCATGCACGTGGGCCGCGCCGTCTGCACCGTCTCCAGCGCCTACTGCCGGCTCACGAAGGACTACGCCAAGATCCACGGCATCTTGAACACGCTCGGCCCGGCGCTCGTCTATGCGTCGGACCAGCAGGTCTACGGCCCGGCGATCGCCAGCGCCGGCCTGCAGGCCGTGACCGTGTTCAGCCGGGGTGCCGAGGACTTCCCCGGCGCGCTGGCGTTCGACAGCCTGCTGCGCACCGCCGAGGGCCCGGCGGTGCGGGCGGCGTTCGATGCCATCCTGCCCGACACGCACGCCAAGTACCTGCTGACCTCGGGTTCGACGGGGCACCCGAAGGTCGTCATGAACACGCATCGCATGCTGTGCGCCAACCAGCAGATGGTGGCGCAGGTGTGGCGCTTCCTCGAGCACGAGAAGCCGGTGCTCGTCGACTGGCTGCCGTGGAGCCACACCTTCGGCGGCAACCACAACTTGAACATGGTGCTGCGCAACGGCGGCCAGCTCGTCATCGACGAGGGCCGGCCGGCGCCGGGGCTGATCGAGAAGTCGGTGCGCAACCTCTGCGAGGTGCAGCCGACGATCTACTTCAACGTGCCGCGCGGCCTCGACATGATGCTGCCTTTCCTCGAAGCCGACGACGAAATGGCGCGCCGCTTCTTCGCGCGGCTGCGCGCCGTGTTCTACGCCGGCGCGGCGCTGCCGCAGGCGAGCTGGGAGCGGCTGCAGGCGCTGGCGCGACGCGTCTGCGGGCACGAGATCTGGCTGACGACGTCGTGGGGCTCGACCGAGACGTCGCCCGCGATCACCAGCGCGCACTGGCGGCTCGACAAGGCCGGCGTGATCGGGCTGCCGATGCCGGGGCTCGAACTCAAGCTGCTGCCAAACGGCGAGAAGCTCGAGATGCGCGTGCGCGGCATCAGCATCTTCCCCGGCTACCGCGATGCGCCCGAGCTGACGGCGCAGGCCTTCGACGACGAGGGCTACT
>Ga0073899_10004306_pt1 | contig 12481 bp, 15 predicted proteins | sample KloWWTmetaKNB5Ph_FD_88975 | JGI IMG/M metagenome (GOLD analysis project Ga0073899, IMG submission 88975) | Active sludge microbial communities from Klosterneuburg, Austria, studying microevolution and ecology of nitrifiers - Klosterneuburg... | ecosystem: Engineered > WWTP > Aerobic digester >... | reverse complement strand
TTGACCACGCTCCAGATTCTGGCGGCGCCCGCGTGGCGCCTGGCGACGGTGTGATTGTGGCGCAGCGCCGACCAGTCCAGCCTGGCGCGTATCGGTCGCGACATGAAGCGCCTAGGACTTCTTTACCGTCATCAGGGACCGCAACCGCGTAGCCGAAAAATCGACGAAAGTCGCGACCAGCCGCGAGCGGAATTTTTCCTTGGGATAGACCATGGACAGGGTGCGTATCAGGCGCGGCTTCAGGGGAATCGCCACAATGTCGCCCAGACGCTGCTCCTTGGTCACCGAGGCGCGCGAAGCGATCGCGAAACCCAGGCCGGTTTCGACCACGCCGTTGAGCGCGATCGGGCTGCCCAGTTCCATCACCACGTTCATCTGGTCCAGCGCGATGCCGGCGCTGCGCAGGTAATTCTCGGTGAATTCGCGCGTGCCGGAGCCCGGCTCGCGCGACACGAACGGATGCTCCAGCAGCTTTTGCGGGGTCAGTTCCTTGTGCCGCGCCAGCGGAAACCGCGGATGGCAGACCACCACCAGCTCATCGTCGCAGCACACTTCGCACTCCAGCGTCGGCTCATGCGAGAGCGACTCGATGAAGCCGATGTCGATGGTATGTTCCATGACGCGATGCTCGATCGATTCGGAATTGCCGACCACCAGGCGCGAACGAACGTTGGGGTAGCTGGATTTGAATTCGCCGAGTATGCCTGGCAGCATGAATTCGGCGATAGTGGTCGAGGCTCCGACCATCAGCGAACCGCTGATCTCGCCGGTCAGCTCCGAGAGGCGGACGTCCAGCTCGGATGACAGGCCCAGGATCCTTTCCGCATAGCCGAGCACCACCTCGCCGGCCGGCGTCAGCGTGATGCGACCGTGGCCCCGATCGAATAGCCGGGTATTGAAGTGCTCTTCGAGCTGCTTGATCTGGAAAGTCACCGCCGGCTGCGTCATGAAAAGGACGTCTGCGGCCTTGGTGAACGACAACTGCTTGGCTACGGCATGAAAGACCTGCAGACGACGGTCAGCCATAAAGACACTCCCCCCAACCACGTTTATCAATGACTACTTGTATTCAATCACAAAAGCGACTCATAAGGTCGGCTGATACCCGGTGCAAGCATGGATTTATCGCTACGCGATTGGTGCAATGCCGCATTCCTCCGGTATTTCTGCGTCCCTCCATCAAGGAGCCGCTTCGGCTTTCGTGCTATAAACCCGCAGCCCATGCCTGCCCTCGCCCGACGCCCCTGGATACAGCTCGCCAAGAAGACCCTCTGGCTGACCGCCGTCGGTCTCGTCATCGCCTGGTCCCTGTGGCTCCTCTATGCCAAGTTGCGCGGCGAAGTTGCGGCCGACCCTGTCGCCAGGGAATTGCTGGCCTCCGGCGGGTTCTGGCTCAGCCTCAAGATCATTGTCGAATCGATCGGCCGCAGTATCGGCAATGTTTCGGCAAGCGCCTACACCCTGGCGGCGGTCTCGGCGCTGCTGGCCTATTTCGCGCTGGCCTGGTACGACCGCATCGCCTTGCTGCACCTGAACCGCCAGAAAGAAATTTCCTGGCCCTTCATTGCTTCCTGCTCCTTCGTCACCTACGCCCTGGGCCACAATCTGGGGGCGTCGGTGCTGTCTGGCGGCCTGGTGCGCCTGCGCGCCTATGGCGCCTGCGGACTCAGCGCCGGCGAAGTGGCGATCCTGGTCGCGCTCTGTTCGTTCACCTTCGGCTATGGCACCGTACTGCTGACCGGGTTGGTGTTTGTCCTCCAGCCGGAGATCGTGCAACCACTGGCGGCGATGATCCCCCGGCTCGACTTGCCGGTGTCGCTGGTACAAATCATCGGCGCCGCCATGCTCGGGCTCTGTGCGCTTTACGTGCTGGGCTCCTGGTTGCATTTCAAGCCGGTGCATTTCCGGTCCCTGCATATCGTCTACCCGCGACTACCGGTGGTCGCGCGTCAGTTGATGGCGGCCCCACTGGAGTTGATCGCTGCCGCAGGGATCATCTACTTCGTCCTGCCCGAGGCGGGAAATCCCGGCTTCATCACCGTGCTTGGCGCCATCCTGCTCTCGTTCTCCGCGGGCCTGCTGTCGCAAACTCCGGGCGGCCTCGGCGTCATGGAAGCGGTGTTCCTCGCCGTATTGCCCGGCGTTGCCCCGTCCGACGTCATCGCCGCGCTGCTGATCTGGCGCCTGATGTACCTGCTGATCCCGCTGGCGATCTCGCTCCCGCTCGTCGTCGCCTTCGAACGCGCGCAGTTGCGACGCCCGGGGCGGTAGGCGCGATCACGCCGGCAGGATCGCCGACAAGGAAAAGTCGGCGCCGGCGGGACGCCGATGGGTTCAGCCCTTGTCGCCCAGCCGCATCGTCCGGCGCATGAAGCACAGGTCTTCCCACGCCCTAGCCTTGTCGGGCAGGTTGCGCAGCAGGTAGGCCGGATGGTAGGTAACGACCACCGGAATGTCGTGGTAGCGATGCAACCGGCCGCGCGCCGCGCCGATCTTGACCTCGGTTTGCAGCAGGGTCTGGGCGGCCGGACGGCCGAGCGCGACGATCAGCCGGGGCCGGATCAATTCGATCTGGCGTTCGAGATGGGGCCTGCAGGTCGCAGTTTCTTCCGGCGTGGGGGTGCGGTTCTCCGGCGGCCGGCATTTGACCGCATTGGCGATATACACGTTCTCGCCGCGCCGCAGACCGATCGCCGCCAGCATGCTGTCGAGCAGTTTCCCGGCCTGACCGACGAAGGGTTCGCCGCGCGCATCCTCCTCCGCACCGGGACCCTCGCCGACGAACAGCCAGTCGGCATTGCGGTCGCCGACACCGAGCACCGCCTGGTTGCGTGCCTCGCAAAGCCCGCACTGGCGGCATGTGGCAACCGTCCTGGCCAGTTCATCCCAAGCCGGCGCGGCAACCGCTGACGCGCCGGCAGCAGGCGGATCGGGGGCGACCGTCGGCCCGGGCGCCGTGGCTACCTGTTCGCAGGGCACAGTTGTCTGTGGCAGGCGCAGCTTCCAAACGGGTCCCAGACCCATTTCGCGCAGTATCCGTTCGCGCTCGGAATTCATAGTTTGCGCGCCATCACGACGGCATCCTCACGTCCCGCACGCGCCGGATAATAATCGCGGCGGCGCCCGATTTCCTCAAAGCCATGGCGCAGGTAAAACCCCTGGCCGGCCAGGTTGCCCGGCCGGACCTCGAGCAGCATGCGCGTCGCCCCATGCGTCCGGGCCCATGCGACAATGTGGTCGAGCAGTGCCGAGCCGTGACCGCCGCGCTGCAATTCCGGAAGTACGCTGATGTTGAGCAGGTGGACTTCGTCGAGGACCTGCACCACGACCGCATAGCCGGTCATGCGCCCGCCCTCGCGCGCCAGCCATGCGCCGTGTCCGGCCGCCAGCGAATCGGCGAAATTGCCCCGCGTCCAGGGAAAGGCATAAATGCCGGCTTCCGCCGCTGTAACCGCATCGAGGTCCGCAACTGTCATATCCTGGTAACGGATCACTATTTCGCTCCGCCACGCGCCAGGCGTTCGGCAGTGGTCAGGGCCACCTTGTCGCGCACGTAGATGGGTTGCGCCTGTGCCGCCGGCGCTCCCTCGCCCCTGGCAAACGCCGGTGCCGCAAGGCGCAGCACGGCGGCGGCGGTGGGATATGCCTCGGGGCGAAGCCCGGCGAGGTCTGGCTTGCGGGCAGACAGCAGCGAACCGTAGGCGGCGAAGCCGTCGCCCACTCCCCAGCCGCCGGAGAAAGTCGGCGCGGGCGCCACGGCGGGCGGCAGGCAGGTCGGCGCCATGAGCTGCCCGACAACGTCTCCGTCGACCCGATAGGCGGCGACATACACCTCGTTCATCCGCGCGTCGAGGCAGGTCCAGACTTCGCGTTCGCCGCACGCCAGCGCCAGGGCTTCCAGGCTGGACACCGGCAGAACCGGAAGATCGAGACCCCAGGCCAGGCCCTGCGCCACGCCGCAGGCCAGGCGCAAGCCTGTAAAACCGCCGGGGCCGGCGCCGAAGGCGATGCCGTCGAGCTGCGCCTGGGTGATGCCGGCTTCCGCAAGCAGCTCGCGGGCCCATGGCAGGACGCGCTCCGAGCCGCCGTTGGCGATTTCCCCACTGCGCTCGATCAGCTCCCCATCCTGCCAGAGCGCGACTGACAACCGCCGCGTCGCGGTCTCGAACGCAAGCAAGCGCATGAAACCGCCGCCGCCTACTTGCGGCTGCCGAGAATGCCGCGCAGAGTGTCCTGAATGTCGGCCGGAATCAATACCGTCTTGGCATTGTCCGACTTGGCCAAATTGCCGATGGCATGGATGTATTTCTCGCCGAGCATGTAGCGCATCGGCGCATCCTCGGCGCCGATCGCCACGGCGACGCGGCGGATCGCCTCGGCCGAGGCCTCGGCCAGCGTCACCTGCGCTTCGGCAGAAAGCCGCGCCGCCTGCAATTGCGCCTCGGCATTCAGGATGGTGGCCTGCTTGGTGCCTTCGGCCTTGGTCACCATGGCCTTGCGCTCGCGCTCGGCGGAAGCCTGGGCTTCCATGGCCTTCTGCATCGATTCGGAAGGATTGATGTCCTGGATCTCGACTGATTTGACGGTAAGCCCCCAGTCGATGGCTTCGTCGGCGACGCCCTCGCGCAGGCGCGCCTTGATCTTGTCGCGATTGGACAACGCCTCGTCCAGGGTCATGTCGCCGATGATCGAGCGCAGGGTGGTCATGATCATGTTGCGGATTGCCTCGGAGAAATCCGTCACGCCGTAGACCGCCTTGATCGGGTCGGTTATCTTGATGAAGGCGATGGCGTTGGTCAGGATCACCGCATTGTCCTTGGTGATGACTTCCTGTTCCTGCACGTCGAGGATGATGTCCTTGGTGGTCAGCTTGTAGCGCACCTGGTCGAAATAGGGGACGATGATGTTGAGGCCGGGGCGCAGCGTGGCGTGGAATTTTCCCAGCCGCTCGACGATCCATTCCTCGCCCTGCGGCACGATGCGCACGCCCTTGGCGATGGTGACAGCGACAAAAACGAACAGTACGACGACGACGATCCCGAATTCACCCATGACCTTTCCCTTCAGAATTTACCGACTTTAAGCAACTGTCCGTCTACCGCCAGCACCCTCACCCGCGCCCCGGCCGGGATCGCCTCGTCGGCCAGGCAGGGCCAGACATCGGACCCCATCACCGGCTTCTGGAAACGTACTTCACCGCGCGCCAGCTCGATGCCCGGCGGTTCCACCGCGCGGACCAGGACGCCGATTTCGCCGAGTGCCTCGTCGGGCTGGCCGGAGCGCATCTTGCCGCCGTCCTTGCGCAGGAACTTGAACCAGAACACGGTCATGGCCACCGATGCCGCCGTCCACAGCAATATCTGGGAGCTGAAGGCCATGGCCGGAAACGCCAGCATGGCAAACCCTACCAGCAGTGCGCCAAGGCCGAACCAGATGACGAAGAAAGAGGCGACGACGAGTTCCAGCATGCCCAAGCCGAGGCCGAGAACCATCCAGTGCCACCATTCAAGATACATATCCTGCAAGCCCTTTCACCGCGGCCGCCCCGGCCGGCACGCGCAATTCACGACGGTAACCCAGCCCGATACCGTCTCGCGGCCGGAATTCATTTTATCGCCTTTGCCGGTTTGCTTGCCATTTGTCGGGAGGATAATTCAAGCGGCACCGCGTCCGGTCATGGCCGCTGCGGGATGGATTCCCGGCCGTGTTTCTCCCCGTGTCAAATTGCCCGTTAATCAAAAAAAAACGACGCGGACATGAAAATCATTGACACACTGCGTTACCATGCACCCAGATTTAGCCCGCTACCACCATCATCACTTCCACGAGGTCACACATGAACAAGTCTGAACTGATCGAAATCACCGCCAAAGAAGCCGACATCAGCAAGGCTGCCGCCGAGAAGGCACTGTCTGCCGCGATGGGCGCCATCGTCAAGGCCGTATCCAAGGGCGACACCGTCACCCTCGTCGGCTTCGGCAGTTTCAAGTCCTCCAAGCGCGCCGCGCGCGTCGGTCGTAATCCGCAGACCGGCAAGGAACTCAAGATCGCCGCCACCACCGTGCCGCGCTTCACCGCAGGCGCCACGTTCAAGGCCGCCGTTGCCGGCAAGAAGGCCGCCAAGAAAAAATAAATCCGGGCGCTGCTGCCGGATCCGGGCCCGCCATGAGCGGGCCTTTTTCATGGCCGCGCCGCAATCCCCCCTGCCCCCGCTGCGCGCTGGCGGCGCGCTTCGAACAGGCAGATCGCCGTCGCCGCCGCCACGTTCAGGGATTCCGTTCCGGCGGCAAGCGGAATCGTGGCGCGAATTTTTGCCGCGGCGACGAGCTCCGCCGATAGACCCGCGCCCTCGTTGCCCACCAGCCAATAGACCGGTCCGCCCAGATCGAGTTCGTAGAGACTCTTTCCGCCATGAGCGACCGTCGCCACCGCGGTTGCGGCGCCGCCTGCCAGCGCCGCAGGCAGATCGACCTGCTCGCGGATATCCAGCGAGAAATGCGCTCCCTGCCCGCCGCGCAACACGCGCGCAGTCCACGCCCCGGCACAGCCCGGCCCGAGCAGGACGTTGCGTACTCCTGCGGCCGCGGCGGTACGGAGTATCGCGCCGACATTGCCGGCATCCTGCACCGCTTCCAGCAGCACGGCATCGCCCGGCGACAATTCCGCCGGCGCCGGAGGAATGTCGATCACGGCGGCGATGCCGATCGGCGAGGTAACACCCGACAGTTCGCGAAACAGGCTGTCGCGCAGACAGAGGCAGTCCAATCCGGTCGCGCCGCGCAGCAGCGCGGCAACCTCGGGATGATGTTGTCCGCTCTCGCTGACCAGCAACTGCCTGATAGCGACACCGCGGGCAAGGCAGGTTGCCACCAGATGGATGCCATCGGCCATGGCGCGACCGTGGCCTCGCGGGTCTGCAGCCAGGGCACGCAGCGCCTTGAACCGGGCGTTATCACGTGAGGCAATCTGGCGCATGCCGCTCATCCTCCGTCTTCGAACAAGGCTCTGACCGGGCCGAAACTCCGGCGATGGAAACTGGCCGGTCCGTGCAATTTCAGCGCCTCGCGATGGGCCGCCGTGTCATAACCCTTGTGGCGATCCAGCGCGTACTGCGGAAATGCTTCGTGGATAAGCCGCATTTCGGCGTCGCGCGCGGTCTTGGCCAGGATCGAGGCGGCCGAAATGGCCGGCACCGTGGCATCGCCGCCCACGATGGCGCGGGCCGGCATCGCCAACTGCGGACAGCGATTGCCGTCGATCAGCGCCTCACCCGGCTGCACGGCGAGCGCCTCGACCGCACGGCGCATGGCCAGCAGCGTCGCCTGCAGGATGTTGAGACGGTCGATTTCCTCGACCGTTGCGAAGGCAATGCCGAAGGCCAGCGCCTTCTCGCGGATCTCCACGGCCAGCCTCTCCCGCTTGCGCTCGGAAATTTTTTTGGAGTCGGCCAGGCCGACGATGGGCCGCGCCGGATCAAGAATCACGGCAGCGGCAAACACCGGTCCGGCAAGCGGCCCGCGCCCGGCCTCGTCAACGCCGCAAACCGGCACATTCATGCTTTTCGCAAATACGGCAACACCGCATCCGCCGCCCTCTGCGCATTGTCCTGCCGCAACAGGCGATGGATGCTGTCGAAAACGCGGCCGATGGCGGTGCGTGCCTGACGGTCCACCAGCAGGTTGCCCAGCGCCTGGGCGAGATTATCCGGCGTCGCTTCATCCTGCAGAAACTCGGGTACGACGAAGCGGCGGGCCAGAATGTTGGGCAAGCCGATCCATGGCAGGTAACCCATGTGGCGCATCAGCCTCCAGGACCATGGCGACATCTTGTAAGCGATCACCATCGGCCGGCCGACCAGGGCGGTTTCCAGCGTGGCGGTACCGCTGGCGACCAGCACCGCATCGCTGGCGGCAACGGCGTCCGTCGCGTGCCCGAACATCAGGGTAAAGGGAAGTTCGTCGGCCTTGAGTTTCCACAGCGCCGTTTCGAACTGCAGCCGCGTTTCGCGCGACACCAGCGGTACCAGGAACTGCAACTGCGGCTGGCGCTCCAGCAGCAGTTTCGCCGCTGCGATGAAGGTCTCGGCCATGTAATGCAGTTCGGACTGCCGGCTGCCCGGCAGCAACGCAACCACCGGCCGGCCGGGGGCAACACCGAGCTTTTCGCGTGCATGGTCCTGGTCGATGCCGAGAGGAATCACGTCGGCCATGGGATGACCTACATAACTGCACTTGACCCCGGTGCCCTTGTAAAGCTCCGGCTCGAAGGGATACAAAGCAAGAATGTGGCTCACCGAACCGATGATTTTCCGCAGCCGGTACCGGCGCCAGGCCCAGATCGACGGGCTGACGTAATGGATGGTGGCAATTCCGGCGCGCTTGAGGCGATGTTCCAGCCAGAGATTGAAGTCGTAGCCGTCGACGCCGATGAAGACATCCGGCCGGTCAGCCAGCAGGCGCCGCAGCAACTGCCGCCGCATCCTGGCAATGGCCCGGTAATTCCGCAGAGCTTCGGCATACCCGTGCACGGCAAGCATCTCCGCCGGCCAGAGCGACTCGAAGCCCTCGCGCTGCATCTTCGGGCCGCCGATGCCGCAGAACTCCGCATCGGGCAGATGCTTGCGCAGCGCGCTGATCAGATGTGCAGCAAGCTGGTCGCTGGAGGCTTCCCCCGCGACCATGGCAATTCGCGTCATCAGCGGATGATGCCGCGCCCGGGCGCGGCGAGAAAATCGCTGAGCAAGGCGAGTTCGGGTGTTGCGGCACGCTCGGATTCAATCTCGGCACGTGCCTCGTCGAGCTTCAAGCCGCGCCTGTACAGGGTCTTGAAAGCACGTTTCACCGCCGCCACGGCAGCGCTCGAATAGCCGCGCCGCTTGAGGCCTTCCGCGTTGATGCTGCGCGGCACGGCGGGGTTGCCGGCGGCCATGACGAACGGCGGCAGGTCCTGCAGGAGCACGCATCCCACCGCCGTGAAGCTGTGCGCTCCGATACGGACGAACTGGTGCACGCCGGTGAAACCGCCGAGGATGGCCCAGTCGCCGACGTGGACGTGGCCGGCAAGCTGGGTGTTGTTGGCGAAGATCGTCTTGTTGCCGACCTGGCAGTCGTGTGCCAGATGGACGTAGGCCATGATCCAGTTGTCATCGCCCAGGCGCGTCACTCCGGCATCCTGGGCCGTGCCGCAGTTGAAGGTGCAAAACTCGCGGATGGTGTTGCGATCGCCGATTTCGAGGCGGGTCGGCTCGCCGGCGTACTTCTTGTCCTGCGGCTGTTCGCCGATGGAGCAGAACTGGAAGATGCGGTTGTCGCAGCCGATCCGGGTATGGCCCGTGATGACGACATGCGGCCCGATGACGGTATGGTCGCCGATCTCGACATGCTCGCCGACCAGCGAATACGGACCGACCACGATGCCGCGACCCAGCCGCGCGGCGGGATGGACGATGGCGGTCGGGTGGATGCTCATGTCGAGGTAGAGCGCATGGCGCACATCAGGTCGGCCTCCGCCGCCACCTGGCCGTCGACTTTGGCCGTCGCCGAGAATTTCCAGATGCCGCGCTTGGTGGTCGTCAGTCTGACATCGAGCATTAGCTGGTCGCCGGGTCCGACCGGCCTCTTGAAGCGGGCGTTGTCGATGCCGACGAAGTAGTAGACCGACACGCCGTCCGGCTTGACGCCCATGGTCTTGAAGGAGAGTATCGCTGCCGTCTGCGCCATCGCCTCGACCACCAGCACGCCGGGCATCACCGGATGATGCGGGTAGTGACCGGGAAAGAAGGGCTCGTTCATGCTGACGTTCTTGAGCGCCGTGATCCGCTCGCCGGGAATCACCTCCAGCACCCGGTCTACCAGCAGGATCGGATAGCGGTGCGGCAGGTATTCGAGAATCCGGTGGATGTCCATGCTGGAATCGACGGCTACGCTTGCCACTGTGTCGCTCATGATTTCTTCTCCAATGCGGCGAGCCGCTGTTCCAGGGCGCGGATTTTATCGGCCATCGCGTCAAGGTGACGCAGCCGCGAAAAATTTCTCAGCCAGTCGCCATGCTCGAGCAGAGGGATGGCTCCGCTGTAGGTACCCGCGGCCGGAATCGACTTCATCACCAGCGTGCCGGCCGCCACATTGACGTCATCAGCAATGTGCAAGTGGCCGAGGATTATTGCGGCGCCACCTACCGTGCAGCGGGCCCCGATAAGGGTGCTACCGGCGATGCCGACGCAGCCTGCCATGGCGGTATGGGCGCCGATGCGGACGTTGTGGCCGATCTGGATCTGGTTGTCGAGCTTGACACCGTCGGCGATCACCGTGTCACCCAGCGCACCGCGATCGATCGTAGTGCCGGCGCCGATCTCGACATCGTCACCGATCAATACACGCCCCATCTGGGGAATCTTGACCCAGCGACCTTCTACCTCGCGGGCAAAGCCGAAGCCGTCGGCACCGATCACGGCCCCCGAATGCACCAGGCAGCGGGCCCCCAGGCGACTTCCCGGATAAATTGCCACGTTGGCCGCCAAGCGGCTGTCGATACCGATCACCACCCCGGCCCCGATGCTGCAGTTCGCGCCGATGACGACGCCCTCGTCAACCGCGGCGCCCGGTCCGATCCAGACATTCGGTCCGATGCTGGCACAGGCGGCGACCTCGCCTTCCACCACTGCGCTCGGATGGATGCCGGGTTCCGGCGCCCGCGGCAGATTCAGCCATTGCGCCACGCGCGCGTAATAGAGATAAGGTTGCGCCGTCAGGATCGCCGCCACCCCCTCCACCGCCGGTGGCGCCATGATCACGGCGGCGGCGCGGGTGGTCGCCAGTTGATGTCGATACTTCGGATTGGCGAGGAAGGCCAGTTCGCCGGGGCCGGCATTTTCCAGCGTCGCGATACGCGAAACCGCCGTATCGCCGGCACCGACTATCTCCCCGCCGAAGCGGGCGACGATCTCGTCAAGCCGGACCACCACGACGGGAGTCTTACTTGCCGCCGTCACCCAGCGCCTTGAGCACCTTGTCGGTAATGTCGATGCGCGGGCTCACGTAGGCCGCCTCCTGGAAAATGATGTCGTACTTCTCGGTTTCCGCGAGCTGCTTGACGATCTTGTTCACCCGCTCGAAGATTGCCGCCATTTCCTCGTTCTGCCTCTGGCTCAGGTCCTCGCGGAATTCGCGCCGCTTGCGCTCGAACTCCCGGCTGAGGTCGCCGAACTCGCGCTCCTTGGCGCGGCGCTCGGTCTCGGCCATGGTCACCGCATTCTTGTCAAGATTTTCCTGCATCGACTTGAGCTGCTTGGCGATGCGCTGCAGTTCCTGGTCGCGAACCTCGAAATCCTTCTCGATTTTTTTCTTGGCGCGTGCCGCCTGGGGCGCTTCGGCCAGTATTTTCTGGATATTGATTGCGCCGATCTTGCTGTCCGCCAGGGTGACGGCGGAGAACGAAAGCAGGGCAATACCGGCAAGAACCGTTTTCTTCAGCATGACTGTCTCACTCTTGGTAAGGACTCAGAACGACGAGCCCATCTGGAACTGCAGACGCTGGATATCGTCGTTTTTCTTCGTGTCGAAGGGATTGCCGTAGGAGAACTTCAATGGTCCGAACGGCGAATTCCAGGACACGGCCAGGCCAGCACTGTATCTGAGGTCGCTGAGGCTGAAACTGGTACTGTTGTCTTTGACTCTGGCGGAGGCTATGCCCTTGGCTGGACCCCAGACGTTGCCGGCATCGACGAAAATGCTCATGCGCAAGGACTTGTCCAGTCCCATGCCGGGAACCGGGAACATCAGTTCGGCATTGGCGACCAATCGCGTGTCGCCTCCCACCGCGTCGTTGCTTATCGGGTCACGCGGTCCCAGTGAACCCGACTCGAAGCCGCGCACCGAACCTATGCCGCCGGCGTAGTAGTTCTTGAAGAAGGGCAGCACTTCGTCACCGCCATAGGTTCTGCCGATGCCGACTTCGCCGTTCAGGGCCAGCGTCAGCTTGCCACGTTCGATGAGCGGAAAGAACTGCAGATGCTGATAGCTGGCGCGGTAATAGCTCACCGTACTGCCGGGAAGCGAAACCTCCGCTATAGCCTTGCGCAACCTGCCCGAGGTGGGGAAGATCACGCTGTCCCTCTCGTCCTTTTGCCAGCCGAAAGTGGTCAGAAAGGTATCCGTGGTGTTGCCGTATTCACAAACGTATCGCTGATACTGCAACGATGTGTTGGGATCGATAGTGGTGCAATTGCGCGTGATATCGTTGATTTTCGTATGTTCGTAGGACAGGCCGAAATTGATGTAATCATCCTCGCCGATCGGCACCCCCCAGCGCAGGCCGCCGCCGAACGATTCCGAGCTGTAGTCGGCGACGTCCAGAGATTCGGTATCGATGTTGCGCACGTAGAGGTCGAAACCCTGGCTGACCCCATCGACCGTGAAATAGGGGTCGGTATGCGAGATCGAATAGACCTGGTTCGACTTGCTGGTGCTGATCTGCAAGCTGA
>Ga0073899_10004305_pt1 | contig 12483 bp, 6 predicted proteins | sample KloWWTmetaKNB5Ph_FD_88975 | JGI IMG/M metagenome (GOLD analysis project Ga0073899, IMG submission 88975) | Active sludge microbial communities from Klosterneuburg, Austria, studying microevolution and ecology of nitrifiers - Klosterneuburg... | ecosystem: Engineered > WWTP > Aerobic digester >... | reverse complement strand
TCAGCGCGCGGGATCTCCGGGTGATGATGGACGCGGTGATCCATTGGAACGGGCCGACTTCACCGTTGAAGAAGCTCGTGCATATCCATGGCGACAAGGACCGCTTGATGCCGATCAGCTTGATCAAGGAGCCCATCGTGGTTCCGGGTGGCACCCACTTCATGGTGTACAGCAGGGCCGAAGAAGTGAGCGCGGCCGTTCGCCGCGCTCTTCTCGGTCGAACCTAGGTCCGGCTAGCCGCCAGCGAGCTTGAAATTGATGGGCAGGCGGTAACGCACTTTTACCGGTTGTCCGCCATCGACCCCCGGCTTCCAACGCTTCAGTTTGCGCACCACACGTAAAGCCTCGGCATCAATGGTCCGGCTTACGCCACGAAGGACTTCCACGTTGGTCACTTCACCGCTTTCGTTCACGATGAAGCTCACGAACACTTTGCCTTGCCTGCCTCCGCTTATATCTATGTCCGGGTACCGGATCATATCAGTGAGGTCGTCATAGAGCCCGGGCATTCCGCCGGGATATTCCGGTGCCATGTCTGCCATGGCAGCATCCACGATCAGCGAGGTGTCGCGCTCGCTGCCGGTGGGACCTACCGGACCAACAGGACCGACCGGGCCAACCGGACCCACGGGTCCGACCGGACCGATCACTCGAGCCGAGGTGTCAACGACCGGCACCACCTTCACGGAATCAACCACGAGGGGGTTGGCGAAGGGATCGGGGTTGGGGTTCGGTTGCGGTGGCGTTGGAACGGCTCGGGGAGCAGGTGCTGGTGTGGGCTGGGGTACCTCGAAGATGACCCCGTCATCGGGCTTGGGCAGGCTGAACGGTATCTCCAATGGCTTGGTGGCCAGGAGCTTCGGGAGTACGAGAACGGAACCAACGAGGAGGGATGCAGTTCCGAACGCGATCATCATCACGCGGTGGTGCTCCCGGCGAATGGTGTACGCACCGTAGGCTTGGTTCCGCCCGGCGAAAACGACTTCATTGCGCGTGCTGGAAAGCACATTGCTTCAGCCATTGCCGGTGGCTAGCAGGGCGGCGAACACAAGGAGCAGGAGGAGGGATGCTGCGAGGATCATGGTGGTGTCTTTTTGGGGTGAACGGTGTCCGATCACCCAGCCGTACACGCGACCCTGCCATTCCGTTCATAGGATATACAGGTCCGGGGAGTTGGCCGGAGCAAAGCCGGGGCAGGCAACGGTCCGTCCCCAGCGGCCGTCCTAATACAGCGGACTTGGTTGATAAAACCCTTGCGAGCAGCGGGCTACGTGAAAGTCCACCCCGGTAGTTTGCACCCGATAACGTGTGCCTTGATGAACCTCAGCCTGCGCTGTAGCCTCCTTCTTGTTGTGCTTTCGCTCCTCGTGGGCGACGCGTTCGGGCAGCCGTGCAACCTGAACGTGAACATTACCCCGGCCAACCCCACGCCTATCTGCGCGGGTGCTTCGGTACAGCTGAACAGCAATATCAGCAACGGGAACAATCCCTATACCTATAGCTGGACACCCATTGCGGGCCTGAGCGATCCCACGATCGCCAACCCGGTCGCCTCCCCCACTTCCACCACGGTTTACACGCTCACCGTTACGGACGATGATGGTTGCCAGGACAACGACAATGTAACGGTGACCGTGAACCCTACGGCCGATGCCGCGATGACAAGCCCGAACGCGGCCTTCACGGTGTTCAATGGTGAAGCCACCTTCTACAAGTGTTCGGCCAACCCGACCTCCTCCTTCCAATTCGATTTCTCCGGGACCGCAGCAGCCGGTAGCACGCACACCATCAATTGGGGTGACGGCTCACCGAACTTCACTTCCAACGGGGCCACCTGGCCCACCCAGGCTCACACCTATAGCCAAGGGATCAACACCATCACGTACACGATCACCCAGCCCAATGGCTGCGGCGACACCCAGACCTACAATGTATTCCTCGGCACCAACCCGGCTGGTGCGCTGGTGAACCCCGGTAGCACCCAGGGCTGCGGACCCATCACGCTCACCTTCCCGATCGTTGGCTGGGCTACCAATACTCCAGGCACGATCTACACCATCACCTTCAACGATGGCACTCCGCCCATCCAATATTCGCACCCGCCACCTGCATCCATTACCCACATCTTCAGCATCGGCTCTTGCGGAACGACCAGCACGGATGGTGTGAACACCTACCAGAACAGTTTCTCGGCGAACATGCTGGTGGAGAACCCGTGCGGTACCAGCGGTAGCACGATCCTGCCCATCGTCGTGAGCCTCGCGGGAAGTACCGATTTTACCATAAGCCCCAGCGACACCGCGTGCGTGAACACCACGGTGACCTTCACCAGTACGAGCATCGGGAACGAAGTGCAGGGCAACAGTTGCGATATCACGCCTGCCCTGCTTTGGAGCATCACACCTGCCGCGGGCTGGAGCACCGGTGGCACGCTCGGCAACGATAACGGGTTCACGGGTGCCAACTACGATCCGAGCTCTTGGATCTCGGGCAGTACGAGCCTGGGCGTCAACTTCACCACACCGGGTGTTTACACCATTCGGTTGATCAGCGGCAACAGTTGCGGAGGCGATACGCTTTCCCGCACCGTGTGCATTGAGCAACCACCTGTTCCCTCGTTCACGCTTTTGCCGGCTCCGTTGTGCGCACCCTATGCACCGGTGAACACGAACACCAGCGTATTCGGACAGAATTGCCAGATCACGCACCAATGGACGGTGAACGGGGTGGCCTCCGTTTGCGGTGGTCCGGCTTGGAACCTCACGAGCGGAACATTGACGAGCCTTCAGCCGCAATTCGCCTTTACGTTGCCCGGTACATACACGGTACAATATCAGGCCATCAACACCTGTAATGTGCCGCCAGTGCAGCAGGTGTTCAGTATCGCCTCGCCACCGCAGGTCAGTATCAACCCGTTGTCAGGGATCTGCGCCACGCAATGCGTGAACCCGAGCGCAGTGGTGCAGAACTGTGGCTCTCCGATAACCACCTACGCTTGGAGCTTCCCCGGCGGCACGCCCGCGAACTCGGCGGCTGCTTCGCCGGGTTCCATCTGTTTCAATAGTGCGGGCAGCCCCACGCTTTCGGTCACGGTGACCAACGCGTGCGGCAACGCAACGGCGAACGCGAACCTCGCCATTGGCACCTTGCCACCGTTGCCGGTGATCGCCAGCAATAGTCCTGTATGTGCAGGGCAGACCTTGTCGCTCTCCGCAACACCGATCCCGGGTGTCACCTTCCAATGGACCAATCCGCAAGGAACGGTGATCAGCAACGCCGCCTCGGTGACGATCCCGAACATCACTGCCGGGAATGCGGGCGTGTACTCGGTGGTGGCGATCAGCAGCGGTTGCTCAGGCCCGGCCGCCACTGTGAACGTTCAAGTGATCGCAGCGCCAACGGTGACGGTGAACCCGCCGAGCGCGGCGATCTGCAATGGACAAAGCACGACGCTCACTGCGAACGGTGCGGGCAATTATCAGTGGTTCATCGGTGCGACGTTGATCGGTACGGGTCCAACGATCACCACCAGCCCGGCGTTGACCACAACCTATACCGTCTCCGGAGATCTGGGTGGTTGCCCAGGAAGCACCACGGTGAACGTGACCGTGTATCCTCTGCCATTGGTGAACGCGGGCATCGATCAGACCTTCTGTGATCAAGCGATCCCGGCGAACCTCGTGGGTGCCCCCGCTCCGGGAACATGGAGCGGCGCGGGTGTCACGGCCGCAGGGGTGTTCACACCAACCCCCGGCCAATTGGGAGTTGTTACGCTCACCTACACGCACACCAACGCGAACGGCTGCACAAGCACGGACCAGGTTGATGTGACCGTGCAAGCGGTGACGCAATTCGCCGATGCGGGTCCCGATGTTTCCATGTGCCAAAGCAATACACCAACCCAACTGAATGGATCGCCAGCAGGCGGAACATGGGTGGGTGCTGGCCCGGGTGGCTGGTTCACGCCTAGCACCGTGGGCAACTTCAACGTGACGTACAACTATGGGACGGGCACGTGCGCAACGAGCGATCAAACGATCGTGAACGTCGTTCCTGCCACCATCCTCGTTGTGCCTCCTGATTTCAACGGATGCGCGGATGCAGCGCCCATCGCATTGAACGGTGTTCCTGCGGGTGGCACCTGGAGCGGCACCGGCGTTAGCGGCCCCCCATGGGAATTCGATCCGGGAAGTGTGCCGGGTGGAACGCATGTGCTCACATACAGCTTCGCCAATGCGAGCGGTTGCGCGTCCGTTGCTACGATGAACGCAACGGTCAGCCCGCTGCCCGTGGTCAACGCTGGTCCTGATGTTGTGCTGTGCGATCAACCGATCCCCTACCAGCTTGGTGGTGCACCAGCAGGTGGAACATGGACCGGAACCACCATCGCCGTTACTCCTTCGGGTGAGATCACGCCTGCCGGTGTGGCCAACGACATACTTACCTATAGTTACACCGATGCGAACGGTTGCTCGGCGAGCGACCAGATCACCGTGGACATCCAGCCTGTGGTGGTGCCTGCGGACGCTGGTCCGGATGCAGCGGTGTGCGTTGCCAGTGGTCCGCTCCAATTGAACGGAACTCCGGTCGGCGGATCGTGGAGCGGTCCACAAGTGGATGCGGCGGGTTTGCTCGATACGAGCATACCCGGCAGCTATACGCTCACCTATTCCTTTGGCGCAGCCACCTGCTTGCTACAGGATCAAGTGATCATCACCGTGAACGATCTGCCGATCGTTGATGCCGGTACCGACATCGCTGTTTGTCTTGATGGCGGTCTGCAACAGTTGACAGCGAACCCTGCAGGTGGGACGTGGAGCGGTACCGGTGTGGATGCAACCGGTCTCTTCGATCCGTTGCTGGCATTGCCCGGTGGCAACCCGGTGAACTACCAGTACATCGATCCAGCGACCGGCTGTTCCAACAACGATGGCGCACTTGTCACCGTTCACCCATTGCCCACAGCTGATTTCACCAATGCGCCTATCGCATGTGCCAACGTACCGTTCGGGTTCACGAACAACAGTGTGGGTGCGAATACGGCGGAGTGGGACTTCGGTGACAATACCACCTCCTTCGTCACGGATCCTTTCCACACGTATACCACCACGGGTGTTTTCAATGTGATGCTCGTGGCAGGCACTGGTGCGGGTTGTACGGATACCATCTACAGCACGGTGCAAGTGTGGGATGTCCCGCAAGCAGTGATCACACTGAGCGCTGATACCGGCTGCGGTCCGTTGAGCATCGACTTCGACAACTTCTCCGTTGGCGATGGGCTCACCTACGCATGGGACTTCGGCGGCTTGGGCACTAGTACCGATCAGTGGCCGCCAGCGTTCATCTTCCCGGAAGATCCCCAGGATGCCATCACGTATCCCATTTCGCTCACTGCGACCAACGTTTGCGGGAACGATGTCGCCAGTTCCACGGTGACGGTGATGCCGACTCCAACAGCGGTCTTCGGCCCGAACGTGGACGTCCATTGCAGCTACGCTGATGTGCCCTTCGCCAATGTGAGCTACGGACTGCCGGACGCCTTCGAGTGGGACTTCGGTGATGGCACCGGAAGCAACTCAACGGCCACGATCGTGACGCACGCGTACGTTGCCGACACGATCAATACGCCGTTCACCATCACGCTCATCGCGAGCAACGATTGTGGAAGCGATACCGCGCAGTACACGATCACGGTATTGCCGAACGATGTGGTGTCCTTCTTCAATGTGGATCCCGTGCAGGGTTGCGCGCCTCTGACGGTGGATCTGACGCACTATACCAGTGGGGATACTGCGCTCTACTGGGACTTGGGAGATGGCAACTTCAGCCTTGCGGAGGATCTCTCGCACACGTACAACCTGCCAGGTACCTACACCATCGAGCTTTCGGCCTTCGGCTGCGGATTCGATGCCTACAGCCAACAGGTCACCGTATTGCCCTCACCGGTGGTATCGTTCAACACCACGCCAACGGAGGTATGCGTGGGCGAGGAGTTCACGTTCACGAACACGTCCGCAGGCATCACCGGTTCGCAATGGACCTTCGGCGATGGCGGCACGTCCTCGCTCACGAATCCGATCTACAGTTATGCTTCGAGCGGGACCTTTCCCGTGACGCTCACGGTGGTCGCCGCGCTGAACGGATGCAGCGCCTCGCTCACGCAGAACGTGACGGTGAACACCACACCGGTGGCCGCTTTCACCGTGGATCCAGGTGCGGGCTGCATCGATCTGGACGTGGCGTTCACCAACAACAGTTCCGGTGCGAGCTATTACTCGTGGGATTTCGGCGATGGCAACACGAGCGGAGCGCCATCCCCTTTCCATACCTACACGGTACCCAACAGCTATACGGTCACCTTGATCGCCGAGAACGTGAACGGTTGCAGCGATACGATCACCGCCCCGGTGGTAGCGCATCCGCTGCCCATGGCGGACTTCACCTTGAGCGCCGATGAGAGTTGCACATCACCGGTGACGATCCAAACAACCAACCTGTCGCAAGGGGCGGTGAGCTACGACTGGGACTTCGGTGTTGCAGGTACTTCCGTATTGAACCAACCGACCATCACCTACAATGGCGCTGGTTCCTACATCGTGCGACTGGTCGCGACCAACCAGTTCGGTTGCACTTCCGACCACACCGAGAACTTCATCGTACACCCGACACCGCTTGCGTCCTTCTTCGCATTGCCGCAGCCAGCGTGTGCGGGTCGCCCGATCTCCTTCACGAACACGTCCATCAACGCGAGCAGTTACCATTGGCTCTTTGGTGACGCGACCGGTTCACAGGCGGACGCGCCCTTGCACAGCTACGCTCAGCCGGGTGATTACACGATCACGCTCATCGCCATCGGCGCTGGGGGGTGCAGCGATACGCTCGTGGTTCCCGGTGGCATCGAGGTGAACCCCACACCGTACGCCGACTTCATGACCGATACGCTGGTGAGCCTGGCCAATGCGCTCCAGTTCAGCAACCTCAGCCAGGGCGCTGTCTCCTATGCGTGGGATTTCGATGATGGTGAAAGCTCAACGGAGGTCCATCCGTTGCATGTGTTCCCGGCGGATGGTGGTGGTTTCGTTGTTTGTCTGGCGGCGGTGAATTCCTTCGGTTGCCCTGACACGCTTTGCAAGTTCACGATCGTCAATAGCGATCCGCTGATATACGTCCCGAACACGTTCACGCCGAACGATGATGACCGCAACGAGACCTTCCGTCCGGTCCTGAACGGCTACACCGCCGAGGCCGGATGGAAGTACAAGTTCATGGTCTTCGATCGCTGGGGGCTGGAGATCTTCAACACCACGGACCGCGAGGAAGGATGGGATGGCACTGTCGGCGGCAAGGAGCCCGTGATCGATGTCTACATCTGGAAGGTGGTGGTGGAGCGCGATGGTGATGCTCAGGACTTCCTAGGGCACGTGAATTTGCTTCGCTAGCCTAAGGCTTGCTCACCATCAACGCGGCGTCGGCGGGATCACGACCCTACGAAGGCTTCTCAGGTGTGGGAAGTGGTGGTGGTGCGCGATGGCGATGCCCGTGATTTCATAGAGCATGTGATGCTCTCGGGTGAGGCCTACTGTCTCCGGCGTAGCGGCTTCCGGTGGATGATCGCTGGCTCGATCGGAGCATCCTTGATATCGAGCTGCGCGCTCGTCGGGGCCTCGGCCGTGGCGAGCTGCACCTTGGCCTGCGGTCCTGGCGCTGGCGGGAACCGCTCGGCGGAGTAGTGAGCGATCGTTCCATCCGGGTTCACCTCGTCGGCCCGATTGGCGGTGATCGTCCACGAGAAGGGCACGCTTGAGATGCCGCCGGAGAGCTCCACCACATCGAAGCCGGAGGCGCTCTTGTTGGTGACGAAAACGCCATGGCAATCTCCTTCGAGCTGAACGAACACGCGCAAGGGATGCAAATCGCTCACGACGATGTTCTTCGATAGGCGCGGATCCAGGTCGATGTGCGCTCGACCATCAACGAGGCTGCCGCTGCCATAATCCTGGAAGTAGTTCTCCGGAGCCTCGGGGCAGGAGAGAGCCACGTTGTTGCCGTCGGAATCCTTCACGATCGTGTTCACCGTGCCGGGGCCGATGATCTTGCGGTTGATGGCACCGGCATCGCGCACGCCCACATAGGCCCAAGTTTGCGCAATACCTGCAGCTTGGACTTCGAAGTATCCGCCTGCAGATGCGCCAGCGCCATTTAAGGCCGAGTTGTTGAGCGGATTCGTGTTCACGGTGGTCGTAGCGAATCCCATCACACCGTAGTTGGCGCCCGTGCCAGCTACACCACAGCCTATCACAGGGGTGAGTATTGAACCCGTCAGGTTGTTCCCCACACCGACGAGCCCGACTCCGCTGCCAGCGGTCTTCGCGATGCACATTGCGCCCACGCCACTGCCGTTGATGGCTGCGCCGCTTCCGTTCACGAGATAGGTTCCCGGGGCATTGTTGCCGATGCATAAAAGGCCCGTGCCCAATATGTTCGTGTTCACGCCGTCAGCACCGAAGCCCGTGGCGGAGGCGGATTGGCCGTAGATGCCGTATGTGTTACCAGTAGCACCAGCCACATCGCCGCGTACACCCATCACGAAGCCCACTCCAGTGGGTGCCGCATTCGCGCTCCCGCGAACGCCGAAACCATTCTGACCATTACCGATGGCCGCTGCTGTGTTGAAGCCCCTTACGCCCGCAGCGGAACCGACCGCGCCGGTCTGGCCTTGTATGCCGTGCGCTGCGGCCGCTGATACATCGAGGTTCACGCCGAACACCCCCATTGCGATCGGCGAACTCGCTTGGCCGTACACCCCGTAGGCTGAGCCCGCCGTACTCAGGTTGACGCCAAGGACGCCCATAGTGAATGCGGTGCCGGCCGCTCCGGTCGCCTCGCCGCGAACCCCGGTGGCCACACCAGCGGTGGCGCCAGTACCGAGTGGCGCCGTGCCATTGGTGCCCCAGACACCTTCCGATGTGCTGGAGGCCGTCGTGTTCGTTCCGAAGATGTTGCCCCACGATGCCGTGCCTGCTGTGGAGGCTCCACCCTCCGTTTCACCGTATACACCGGTCCCATTTCCTGCCGCATAGCCGTTCACTGCGAAAGTGCCGATCGTGTTGTTGATCGAGTTGGTGGTTCCATTGGTCGTGTTGCTCGCGTACACACTGAATGCGTCACCCGCGAACTCCATGGTATTGTTCAGCACGACGCTGCCGGTAGAGCGTATGCGCGCCCGTTCATTGCCCGCCGCGCTGCCGCCCGTCTTGATCACCCAATCCACCGCATCGGTGGTGCCGATGAAATTCGTGCCTGCGGTAGTTCCGGCATTTCCGGTAACGCGCCAACTATCTCCAGAAGCAGCGAAGCGCACCCATTTCAAGCCGTCCCAGTAGTAGTAGCCCGGTGTAACATCATTGGGTGCAGCGCCTGCTGTTGCCGTGTTGTACACGAACAACGAAGTGGCCGGCAATGTCACGGGCAACGCTGAGTTGGTGGCCGTTAGGGCTACGCGCGGAACGAGCAGCCCGGTGGTGGTGCTTGTGATGTCGAGCATTGCGCTCGGGGCCGGTGCGGCGCCCGTGGAGTTGATCGCGATGTTCTGCGCGAAGCCGGGTGCTACCAGCGTAGCGAGGGCAAGGAAGGAAATGAGCTTCTTCATGGCAACAGGGACTGTGGACCCAAGACGAAAGGTAGGGTGGGAGGCGGCGCTTCCTACTGGGAACTAGCCGGAAGTTGAACCGGTTGCGATCCCCATCTTCGCAGCATGACCATCGTTGAAGTTCCGGCCAATGTGCGTGCCGCCCTTGAAGCTGTGCTGGACTGTGACGGCTTTTTGGTGGATGAGGAGCAGCGGAAGCACTACGGCCATGATGAAACCGAGAACCTGCAGTACCCGCCTTCCGTGGTGGTGCGCCCCACAAGTACCGAACAGGTCGCTGCGGTGGTGCGGATATGCGCGGAGCATGCCATTCCCATTACTCCCATCGGCGGGCGAACCGGGTTGAGCGGTGGGGCACTGTGTGTGCATGGCGGTGTGGGCATGGCACTCGACCGCATGAACGCGGTCGTTGCGATCGATGACAAGAACCTGCAGGTGACGGTGGAGCCAGGGGTGATCACGCAAGTGCTGCAGGAAGCGGTGGCTGCCAAGGGGCTCTATTATCCGCCCGATCCAAGCAGCCGTGGGAGCTGCACCATTGGCGGCAACATAGCAGAGAACGCCGGTGGACCAAGGGCCGTGAAGTACGGCGTCACCCGCGACTTCGTCCTCAACCTGCAAGTGGTGCTGCCAAACGGTGAGGTGATCTGGACCGGGGCCAACACGCTGAAGAACTCCACGGGCTACGATCTCACGCGGCTTCTCGTGGGCAGTGAGGGTACGCTCGGTATCATCACCAGGGCAGTGCTGCGTCTTGTTCCGCTCCCGAAGGACACGCGCCTCATGCTCGTTCCGTTCCCCAGTGCCATGAAGGCGTGCGAGGCAGTGAGCGCCACGTTCCGCGCAGGCGTTCTACCGAGCGCCATGGAATTCATGGAGCGCGATGCCATTGCATGGACCATGCGATTCACCGACGGACTTCCCACGCAACTAAGCACGGATCCGGAGGCCTATTTGCTCATCGAGGTGGATGGTGATCATGCCGACATGCTCATGCGTGATTGTGAACGCATACTTGAGGTGATGGAGGCGCATGGTTGCGGAGAAGTCCTTTTTGCTGAAACCACCGCCGAGAAGGACGCCCTGTGGAAGATGCGTCGCAGCGTGCCCGTGAGCGTGAAGGCGCACAGTGTTTACAAGGAGGAGGACACGGTGGTGCCCCGTTATGAACTGCCGCGCTTGTTGGCGGGTGTGAAGGAGATCGGCAGGCGGTATGGCTTCAGCAGTGTCTGCTACGGTCACGCGGGCGACGGCAACTTGCACGTGAACATCATTCGCGGGGATCTTTCGGACAAGTTCTGGGAGGAGGAACTCCCCATGGCGATACGCGAGATCTTCGAAATCACCGTATCACTTGGGGGCACATTGAGCGGCGAGCATGGTATCGGGCTGGTCCAGCGACCTTACATGGACATCGCCTTCGACCCGGTCCAGTTGGACCTGATGCGATCGATCAAACGGGTCTTCGATCCGCTGGGGATCATGAACCCGGGCAAGGTGCTGCCGTGATCGTCGGCTACCTGTCGATCGCGCTGATCATCCCACTGACATCGGTCACCAGCTCCATGCCGCTGGGAACATCCTTCTTCGCGAGATCACCGGATCCGGCGAACGCAAGGAGGAAGTGCATACGTTCCTCGGGGAGTTGACGTCGCAGCTCCAGAAGGTAGCGCGGCGCATCGGCGGCTGACGGATGGACCACGAACTGTGCGATGTAGGTGAGTTGCCCGCCGTGGATCTTGGCTACCTGCGCCAGGTCGCTGACGGGAACACTTTGGCCGAGATAGAGCGTGCGTTTGCCGTGGGAACGGAGCAGGTAGTTCACATAGAGCAAGCCCAACTCATGTACTTCCTGGTCCGGCAGAAAGAGCACATGCAGGGAGTCGGTGTTGGTGGGCGTTGGCTGGTTGGCGGTGGCACCGATCAGGCGCTGTCGGATGAGATTGCTCACGAAATGCTCCTGCGCCGGACAGATCGCACTGCTCTGCCAAAGCAGCCCTATGCGTCCTAGCAACATCATGAAGATCTGCTCCACCAAGGCACGGAATCCATGTTCCTGCTCATAGCGGTCGCATATCCGGTCGAAGATCGGTTCCTCGAACCCGAGCATGGCGACCACCAGCGTATTGAGGACCCCATCGACGCCTGGATCCTCCATCGCGGCGGTGCGAACGAGTTTTTCCCGCTCGTCGGCTGTCATCGCAGCGATGCGGGAGATCTTGTGACCACGCTGGTTCAGGAAGGCCACGTTCAGGATCACCTTCAATTCGTCCAGGTCGTAGGTGCGGATGTTCGTATCCGTGCGGTCAGGGGCCAAGAGGCCGTAGCGGCGCTCCCACACCCGAATGGTATGCGCTTTCACCCCGGTGAATTGTTCCAGGTCGCGGATGTGGAAGCGCAATAGGATGTGGCTCATGGCGGATCGTTCGGCAAGATCGTTCGAATGGTCCTAACAACCTGAACGGCGTTCGGTTCGTTCCGCAGGCTGAAGTGGATCACGGTTCCGCGAACAGTTCCTTTTCCAAAACCCCTTCGTGGGTGAGCAGCCAGCGTTTGCGCCAGAGCCCACCGGCATAACCCGTCAGCAGGCCGTTCATCGCGATCACCCGGTGACAGGGCACGATGATCAGGAGCGGGTTGCTCGCACATGCATGGCCCACCGTGCGGGCCACCGCACGTCCGCCGATGCGGTCCGCCAGTGCCTGGTAGGTGCGCGCCTCTTCAAAGGGGATGTCCTCCAATACCGACCATACCAAGCGCTGGAACGGTGTTCCCAGGCGTTGAAGGGGTAGTTCGAAGGATCGGCGCCTGCCAAGGAAATAGGCGTTCAGTTG
>Ga0073899_10004304_pt1 | contig 12484 bp, 14 predicted proteins | sample KloWWTmetaKNB5Ph_FD_88975 | JGI IMG/M metagenome (GOLD analysis project Ga0073899, IMG submission 88975) | Active sludge microbial communities from Klosterneuburg, Austria, studying microevolution and ecology of nitrifiers - Klosterneuburg... | ecosystem: Engineered > WWTP > Aerobic digester >... | reverse complement strand
TGAAGGAGTATGCCCTGATTTCCTCGGGTTTCGCAGACCATTTCACCCGATAATGATGTCATGACCCACAACGAGTTGATCAGCTCCCTCGTCCGCTCGGTGCGTGAGATCGGCGCCGCGGCCACGCTCGACCAGTTGCGTGCAGACCGCCCCAGGTTCGACCGGGGCAACTACCACGACACCCGCGCGGTCTACTTCGTCTGGGCCGTGGACCACCTCGTCGGCGCCGGGCTCAGCGATATCGGCGTTCTGTGGCATCCCCTGGTGGACGACCGCAGTCCCCTTGTCTGGTGGCACCCCGGGGTGCTCGAGTCGGCAGTGGCCCACGAGAGGTTCATCGCACCCACGCCCGTCTCACCCGACGAGCTCCAACCGGTGGAGCCTCGCCTCCTAGTCGCTGCCTAACCCGGATTCGTCGACCACCTTGTCGAGGGTGTCGCGCACCTCACTGAGGCCGGGCACTTCGGCGAGCATCGTGTCCTCCAGGCGGGTGTCGTCGAGCACCAACCAGATGATCACCCCCACGATCGCGCCGAGGAGGGGGAAGAAGATGAACGCCCACAGCTGTTGGAGGGCGTCGGTCGATGTGTCGGCGAAGAGGGCGGTGCCGATGCTGCGGGCCGGGTTCACCGAGGTGTTGTCGACCGGGATGGAGATGAGGTGGATGAGGGTCAGGGTGAGACCGGCCACCACCCCACCCATGCCGGGAGCGAACTTGCGCGTGGTGGTGAACAGCACGACCATCACCAGGATCCCGGTGAGCACGACTTCGGCGACGATCGTTGCGCCAAGGCCGAAGTAGTCACCGGACCAGAGGTTGGCCGCGAACTGACCGCGCTCCCATTCGTCGCGGCCGCTGGCGATGCCGTAGATGATGGCTGCGCCACCGACGCCCCCGACGACCTGGCCGAGCCAGGCGAAGGTGGCGTGCGTAATGTCGATCTTGCGGGCGAGCAGCATGCCCAAGGTGACAGCCGGGTTGATGTGGCACCCGCTGATCGGCCCGATCACGTAGGCCATGATCAACAGCGAGAACCCGAAACCGAGGGCGACTCCGAGGGTGCCCACCCTATTGAAGGCGAGGATCGCCACGCCGGGTCCACCGAGCATGAGCACCGTGGTGCCGACCAGTTCGGCGGCGAGGATTCGCCCCTTGTTCTGTGTGTCCATGAGCGCACCCTATTAGCCGCCGGCTGCCCGATCGGGCAGGTACCCGATACCGTTCGCGCCCATGGCAGCCCGAGGGCGCAGCGAGACGATCATCGTCACCACGGTGACGGCCGGCGGCGCTCGGCGAGAGCCCGATGCCGTGGTGGTCGAGGAACCGATGACCATCCAGCTCGATGGCGTTGTGGTTGCCACAACCATGCGCACACCGGGTCACGACTACGAGTTGGCTGCCGGCTTCTGCTTCGGTGATGGCCTGCTGGCGGGGTTTCCCGTCACCGGTGTGAGGTATTGCGCCAACGGCTCGGCGGCCGACAGCCACTGGAACGTCGTCACGGTCGATACCGGTGGCCGCGCTCCCACCCCCCGGCCGCGGGTTGGTAACACCACATCCAGTTGTGGGCTGTGTGGCAACGACGCGATCGAGGACCTGTGCACCAGGCTCACTGCCCTGCCCGTCACCCCACTGGTGGCGTTCGACGTGCTGGGTCGGGTGCCTTCGACGGTGCTCGCCGACCAGAGGTTGTTCGATGCCACCGGGGCGGTGCACGCGGCAGCCGTGTTCACTGCCGCAGGTGAGGTGCTGATCCTGCGCGAAGACGTCGGCCGGCACAACGCGGTGGACAAGGTGGTCGGACGTCTCCTCCTCGATGGCAAGTTGCCCGCCACCGGTCTCGGTCTGTTCGTGAGTGGTAGAGCCAGTTTCGAGATGGTGCAAAAGGCGTGGGCGGCAGGCTTTTCGACCCTGCTGTCGGTCAGCGCACCGACGGCTCTCGCCGTACACACAGCCCGGCGCGCCAACATGGCGCTCGCCGGGTTCGTCAGCGCCGATCGCCTCAACCTCTACGCGCCCGAACGCCTTCAGCCCTAGCCTGGCTGCATGAGCGAAGCGATCAGCCTCTCCGTCGGCCGTGGGGTGCTCCACTTGTTCTGCAAGCCGACCCCGCTTTTCGACGGCGACGCTGTAGTTGCCGCCGTGAGGGCCGGCGAGACGGCCGGCGTTCAGGTTGTGGCCGTGTCGATCCTCGGCCACAAGTGCGACGCCGCCTTCATGGCGATGCACGAGAACCTGCGCGAGTTGCGCGCTCTGCAGACCGGGTTGCAGCGCGCCGGCCTCGAGGTCGTCGACAGTTATGTGAGCATGACCGAGGTCAGCGAGTACGCCAAGGGTATGCCAGAGGTGATGGTCAACGCTCGCATCTACCCCGACATCCCGCCCAAGGCGCACCACATGCCGGCGTGGTGCTTCTACCCGATGTCGAAGCGCCGCGAGGTCGGTGCCAATTGGTACACCCAAACCTACGAGCGCAGGCTGGAGATGATGCACGAGCACGGTGCCAGTGGTCGCCGTTACGCCGGTCGGGTGGCTCAGTACGTCACCGGCTCCACCGGGCTCGATGACTACGAGTGGGGCGTCACCCTGTTCGCCGTGAACCCCGATGACCTGAAGGAGGTCGTCTATACGATGCGCTTCGACGAGGCGTCGGCGGTGTACGGCGAGTTTGGTCCCTTCTACACGGGCATGGTCACCCCCGTCGAAGAGCTGGTAATCGGTCTCTGAATACTGGTGCCGGCGTTCAGCCGACGCCGACGACGAGGGTGCCGATGGCGACGTCGCGACCTGTCGCGTCGAAGCCGAAGACCTCGAACACCGCCGACACGGGGTCTCCCCCCGAGCCGATGGAGAGGACTCCGGTAGGCCCGTCGTAGTCGATGTTGCGGCCGTCGGCCATCGCAGTGGAGCACTCGGGGAAGGAGGCGCAACTCGTGCCGCCGATGGTGATCGCCGGTATTGCGGCAGTGATCGCCGAGGAGTCGACCGTCCCCACTGATTGGGCTGCAAGGGCGATCAGATTGACGCAGTTGTACGCGTTGTGGGCGAAGAGACCGGTGGCATCGGGGTCGACAGTCTGCAGGGCCTCGGTGAACACCGTCGACCCGGCATACGCCCGGGGTGAGACCCCCTGGATGCGTTCGGCCAGCAATCGACCGAAGGGCTGGGCGGCGGCGGCCGGGCGGCGCAGCGAATCGTTGACAACGTAAGAAGGGTCAAGCGAGTCGGCGGCGGCATCGATGGCGGTGATCACCGCCGGCCCGGTGGTGTCGTCGGCGATCACGACCACCATGCCCGGTTGGGCTTCAACGACTTGTTCGACGGTCGCGGCGAGGGAGTCCTCCGAGGCAGTGAAACCGATGAAGTCGGTCACGCCCGTGCCCTCAGCCCGGAGGGCCACCCTCACCTCTTCGGCGAAGGGGCGGCCGTAGGGATCGTCGAGATAGACGACCACCGCAGTGCTGTTACCGGAATCGTCGACCAGCCTCGCGATCGCACTGGCCTGGAGCGAATCGCTGGGCATGGTTCGCAAGAACAGCCCGTTGTCGGGGAAGGCATCGAGGGCGAGGGCCGATGCCGTGGGCGAGCAGGTGAGGACCCCTGCGTCGACGGCGACATCGAGCGAGCCGAGAGTGTTGACCGACGACGTCGGGCCGATGATCGCGTCGACATCGAGCTGGACGAGGTCCTGCATCGCCAGCACCGTCGTGGCAGGATCGTCGCCCTCCTCGCGGATCACCACCCTCACCTTCTGGCCGTTCACCCCGCCCTCCTCATTGATCTCGGTCACAGCCAGCGTCACCGCTGTGCGAACCGAAAGGCCCACTTCTGCTCCGGCACCGATGCGTGGCACGACCAGCCCGAGCAGGAGCACCCCGTCATCGTCGTGGACGACGGTCGTGGTGGTCTGAGCGGGGCTGGTGGCGGTGGGGGATTCGGCATTGTCAGTGCAGGCCACTAGCCCGGCGAGCGCGGCCAGCGCGGCCAGGCGGAGCGAGAGCGAGTGGTTCACCACGAAGGGTCAGCCGTCGCTGTCCTGGTCGCGCAGGAAGCGTTCGAGCTCAGCCATCAGGTTGTTGCCGTCGAACTGCTCGCCGGCCAGCCCACCGTTCACCGTGAGGTCTTCGTCCTCGGGATCGTCGATGCCGGAATCAAGTTCACCCGCATCGGCCATCGACTCGAGTCGGTTCACATAGCCGATCAGGTCTCCGTCGTCGGCGACGAAGGACGACACTCTCGAGTCGTACTCGTCGGCCTCGGCCTGAAGCCGGGCCACTGGGCTGGGTGAGCCGAGCATCTCACAAGCCCTCTGGACCAGCGCCAGGGATGCCTTCGGTGAGGGCATCTGCGAGGCATACGCCGGCACGGCGGCCCATAGTGAAGCCGAGGGCAGGTCCGCCTTGGTGAAAGCATCTTGGAGGATCCCCACGATGCCGGTGGGCCCCTCGTAGCGGCTGCGCTGGAGGTCGAAGCGGTCGAGCAATTCCTGATCTGTGGCGGTGCCGATGATCTGCACCGGACGCGTGTGGGGCACGTCGGCCAGCAGGGCGCCGAGGGTGAGAACCATCGACACATCGAAACGCCGGGCGACCCCGACGATCTGCTCGCTGAACAGTCGCCACCTCAGCGCGGGTTCGGGACCGAGGACGAGAATGACGTCGCCGCCGGGGGTGTGTGCGCTCCACACGCCGACGGTGGGCCACACGATGCTGCGGCTGCGGTCGGGTGCCAGCCTCACATGGGGTCTCACGGTGGCGAAGTCGGTGAACTCCTCGGGATCGACTTCGGCGAGGGCCTGGGCATCCCAGGCTTCGATCAGGTGGCGGACGCTGTTGCTCGCCGCGTCGGCGGCATCGTTCCAGCCGGTGAACGCGGCGATGAGCAGGGGGCGCCGCAGGGTGGGTTCGGCGAGCCAGCGGACGTGTTCCATCACCACAACAAGCTACCCCTGCCAGGCCACGTGGGACATTGGTCTCTGACCCTGGGTCGGCCATCGGCGCACGATTGGGCCATGAAGGTCTCCTCCACCCACAGATACGCCGCCTCGCCGGATGTGGTGTTCGCCGTGATGACCACCCCCGACGTGCTCATCGAGAAGTACACCGCGCTCGGCCATCGAGATGTGACGATTCTCGAGCATTCGGTAACCGGACGTGAGCGTGGAGGCGGAGTGTCGGTTCGGTCCCGCCGCAAGGTGCCGATGCAAGTGCCGGGGTTCGCCAAACGCTTCCTGGAGCCGGAGAACACCGTCGAGCAGCACGACTGCTGGTCGGCAGCCGCCGCCGACGGTACGCGCACAGGTACCTGGCAGGTGTCTGCTCGGGGTGTGCCGGCGAAGGTCGGTGGCACCCTGCGCCTCTGTCCGGCGGCGGGTGGCACTGAGGTGGAGATCACCGGTGAGGTGAACTGTTCGGTGCCTCTGGTGGGCGGCAAGCTCGCCTCCTTCATCGGAGCCGATGTGGAAAGCACGATCCGCGGTGAGGAGGAGTTCAACGACCTTCACCTGGCACGCCACAAGCCCGCGAAGGCTGCGAGGCCGCGAAAGAAGGCCTAGGCAACCCTCGATGGTGTTCGGTGGTATGTCGCTGCTGCGGTGCCCTAGGTTGGCTACCGTGAGTGCCCTGATCGAGATCGCCACCGAGGCCACCCCCGAGTTGGTGGAAGCCTTCTCTCGCCTCATCCCCCAGCTCTCGAAGAGCTCACCCCCACCGTCGGCGGCCGAGTTGGAGGAGCTGATCGCTTCACCGGCCAGCGAGGTACTGATTGCCAGGATCGACGGTCGCGTAGTCGGCACGCTCACTCTCGTCACGTTCCGCATCCCCACTGGGGTGAGAGCGTGGATCGAAGACGTCGTGGTCGACGATGAGGCTCGCGGTCACGGAGTAGGCGAGGCCCTCAACCAGTTCGCGCTGAAGCTCGCCCGGGACAAGGGAGCCAAGACCGTGGACCTCACCTCGAGACCATCACGCGAGGCCGCCAATCGCATGTACCAGCGGATCGGCTTCGTCGGCCGCGACACGAACGTCTACCGCTACTCACTGGAGAACTGAGCCTCCGGGGGATCGACGCCCGCCTCGAAGTGCCTGTCATCGGTACACTTACTGTTATGACTTCGGTCGAGCGTATGGTGACTAGGCGGCGCCTCGGGGAGCCCGATGAGCCTTGGCGTTACTGGATGACGCGCCCTATCGAGGAACGCATCGACGCTGTCGAAGAACTCCGGCGCGAGCATCACGGGTGGTCCCATGGAACTGAACCCCGACTTCCAAGAGTTCTTGCGATCGTTCGTCGGTCATGATGTTCGTTTCCTGATCATCGGCGGTTACGCCCTCGCCGCGCACGGACATCCTCGCTACACGAAGGATCTCGACGTGTGGGTGTGGGCCGATCCATCTAACGCGGAGCGGGTGGTGTCCGCGTTAGAGGAGTTCGGCTTCGGCGGCCTCGGCCTCACTTCGTCCGACTTCGAGGCGCCCGATGTGGTGGTCCAGCTTGGTCGCGAGCCGCAGCGAATCGACATCCTCACGTTCGCAACGGGACTGGAGTTCGACGAGGCGTACTCGCATCGAGTACTCGTGGATGTCGGCGGACTGTTGACGCCATTCATCTCGGTCGACGATCTTCGTACCAATAAGCTCGCCACCGGTCGGCTTCGCGACCGAGCCGATGCTGCGGACCTGCCGCCAAGCGGGGGCGAACCCCTCTAACGTCGGAAAGTTGAAGAACGAGAGGTCGTCAGCTCTGCTTGGGGATGGAGCAGGCGCGCATCGACTTGCCGAAGAGGGGGTTCACCGGGCAGAGGCCGAACAGGCCGGTGGCGATAGGAGCGAGGCCGAAGATTGCCAGCCCGATACCGAGGCCGCCGCCGATGATGAGGCCGACCACGATGAGGGCGACGCCCATGGCAACGCGGATACCGCGTCCGACGTGGGTGTTCATGAAGTTGAGAAATGACATGTCGCAAATATACCCCTAGGGGTATCGGTTCACAAATCGTGGGGTCGTTCTGCGGATGGGAGCAGATCCTCGACTGCCTGGCGGACCTGCCAGTCGCGGTCCGTCAAGGCCTCGGCGAGGGCGGCCTCGACTTCAGGACCTTCGAATGGAGCGAGCGCCAGTACCGCCCGGCGCTTGACTGCCGGCTTGTCCTTGCATGCGGCGAGGATGGCGGGCAGCCCGCGCGGATCGCCGATGGAGCCCAACGACGCCACCGCGGCCTCGCGAACCTGGGGGTCCGGGGCCGTACCGGCTAGAGCGATCAGCCTTTCGAGCACCGGCTCACCCACGGTCTCGCCGGATATTTCGCGAATCTGAACCTGCTCGCCGGCGGCCCAGGCGGCCGCCTCCACAACCGTGGCGTCGGTGTCGTACAGGGCGGGCATCAGGTCGGTCGCCGGCCTCTTTGCGGCCAGCATCGCGGCGCGTCGCCTCACCGCGGGATCGATGTCGCCGAGCGCCACATCGACGTCGCCATCGGTGAGCGCCCCCATGCGTTCGAGCGCCCCGAGGGCGATCTGGCGCGCTACCGGGTCAGGTCCAGCGACGCCTTGGCGTGCTGTCGCCTTGTCGCCCTCATGGCCGGCAATCGCCAGGTCGCGCCAGACAACAGGGTTGCTCACCGCTTCAGCATCTCGCTGAGCCGGATGACCATCCAGGCCGCGCCGAAGCCGATGATGGTGGCGGTGATCGCCCCCGTCCACACGGCGAGAACGCTGCCGGCCACGACGGACCACAGCCGACGCCACCACCTTGGGTGCCGGTAGGCGGGAGCCTCGACAGCCGTCACCCCGAACCCGTTGGACGGCTGGAGAGTCGGCCGGAGAGACGGATGGGCGCGTAGCGAACGCGGCGTTGCTCTGGCAGGCTTGCGCCAGCCGGCCGCGATCAGGGCCACAATGGCAAGGCCCACAATCCACCCCGACTCGATGGTGACTTCGTTGACATCCACTCAATTCGACATCGTAACGGAGCAGCCGTCGCCGGTCCGGGCGCCATCCCCCCGCCACCGTTGGTGGGCCGTCCCCACCGCCGTGGTCGGCTGTCTAGCCATCGTCGCCCCCGTCGCTGCCTCCTTCCTTCCCGCCAAGTGGTTGATCGACAAGGACCGTTGCACCACCGTCGATGCCGCAGGTGAGTGCACGATCGAGGTCGTCGAGGCCGCCGAGTTCGCAATCGTTCCTGCAGATGCCGAACCGGTGCGCCCCCGGCTCGAGGTCTCCGGCGTCGAGACCTATCCGAGTGAGGGACGCATCTACTTCGTCACCGTCCGCGAGCCGGCGATCACCATCCTCGACTGGTTCGCGACCCACGACGAACCCTCCGTGCGACTGCTCAGCCACTACGAGAAGTTCGGCGATCAGACCGCGGAGGAGAGGATCGAGCAGGGTCAACTGCAGATGAGCGGGGCCAAGGAATGGGCCATCTACAACGCCCTCACCCTCGCCGGCCTCGAACCCGAATTCGTGCTCGGTGAAGCAATGGTGCAGTACGTGCTCTGTCTCCAGCCCAGCGAGGATGACACGGAATGCCTCGAATACGCTCCGGCGAACGACTTCCTCCAACCCTTCGACGTGATCACCGATGTCGACGGCACGGAGGTCGTGACGCTCGACGATCTGCGGCCGATCACCGAAGCCCACGAACCGGGCGACACGGTCACCATCACCGTGCTCCGCGGCGACCAGGTAGTAACCGGTGAAGTCGAGTTGATCCAAGCCCCCGAGGGCGACGAGGTCCGGGCGATCATCGGGTTCATGCCTGTCGACACCACCCGGCTCCAGCTCCCCGAAGGCCTCAGCGTAAGCTTCAGCACGGAGAACATCGGAGGGCCATCGGCCGGTCTGGCGTTCACCCTGACCCTCATCGACGCCCTTACCGAGGGCGACCTCACCGGCGGAGTCGACGTGGCTGTCACCGGGGCGATCGACGTCGAAGGCAATGTCCGCGCCATCGGTGGTCTCAGCTCCAAGGCGTCCGCGGTGGACCAGGTGGGGGTGAAGTACTTCCTCGTGCCGGCCTCCCAACCCGAGACCGGTACCGACAGCGTGGCCTCGGCTCGCGACGTCGTGGGCGACAACGTCGAGATCATTCCTGTGGCCACGCTTGCCGAAGCACTCGAAGTGCTTGCCGGCTTGGGCGGCGATCCTCTGCCGTCGTCGGAGTCCCCCACCGACTCGACGGCCTGATTGCCACCCCTTCGCCGGCTCGGAGACCTACGCTGGCCATCTGATGGCCATGTCTTTTTCTCGTCCCGATCCATCCTCGCCCACAGCGGTGTCGACGGCGACGTTCACCACTACGAGGCGCGGCTTCGACCAAGGTGAGGTCCGTGATCTGCTGCGCATGGTGGCGGCGGAACTCGCCCGCCTGCAGGAAAGGGAGAAGTTTCTCGAGCGAGAGTTGCGCACCGCCCAGCGGGGAAACCTGAACTCTCCCGTCGTCATCGACGACGAGGTGGTCACCCGCATGCTCGGCGAAGAGGCCGCGCGGATACTCCAGACTGCACGTGAGGCCGCATCCCAGATCAAGGTGCGCGCTGAGGAGAACGCGTCGCGACTGCTGCGCGAGGCCACCGACGAGGCCCAGCGCCTGCGCGAGGAGGCCGAACTCGAGTCGGCACGCCGACGTCAAGACGCCTCTGCCGACTCCGAGGCCGAGCTGCAGATGGCCAAGCAGCAGGGTCGGGAGATGGTCAACGAGGCCCGCGCCTACCGCGAACGGGTGCTGGGCGAACTGGCTCGCCGCCGCGAGTTGGCCCGCCAGCAGATCGAGCAGTTGGTGCACGGTCGCGACCGCCTGCTTCAGGCTTTCGAGCGCGCCCGGGTTGCGTCGGTCGACGTCATGGCCGAGCTCACACCACTGGGTGCGCCCGACGAGTACGTCAACCTCTCGCCCACCACCGGCCCGGTGCCGCTGATGATTCCGGCCCAGCCCATCCCGTCGCCTGACGCTCCCTACGACTTCGTCGACGAAGACGAACCCGCGGACGAGCCCGAGCTCGAGACCGAACCCGAGATTGTGGAGGACCAGGAACCCGAGATTGTGGAGGACCAGGAAGAGGTCCCGGAAGAAGAGGCGACCATCGCCCCCGTGGTGTCGCTGTTCGCAGGTGAGCTCGAGGCTGCCGACGTCGAACCAGACGAGGCTTCCACCGCGCCGAAGGCTTCGGTCGAGGACCTGTTCGCCAAGCTGAGGGCGGCGCGTGCCGACTCCGTGATCGAGCGCGTCGTCGAGGCGGTCGCCGAAGAGGCTGCCGCGAACGAAGCAGCAGCAGCAGAAGAAGAAGAAGGAAAGGGCGACGCCGAAGACGAGCAACTCCAGTCACGACCCCAGCTCTCCATCGTCACCGACTCGACAGTCCAGCTCAATGTCTTCCAGAAGTCACCCGAGGCGCCAGTGGTGGTTGCCGAGGCCGACGACTCCGCCTTCGGCAAGCGCGATGCCGAACTCACCCCGCTCATCGTGGCCAGCGCACGCAAGCTGAAGAGGGTGCTGGCCGACGAACAGAACGATGTGCTCCACGTCTTGCGCCGCGCCGAGCCCGCCACCTCGTTGAAGGCGTTGGTCCCCCGCTCCGCCGAGCACGTCCAGCGCTACGCCCATGCCATCGACGACGAACTGCGTCGCGCCGCGCTCGCGGGTGCGGCCAGCGTCGACCAACGCGAAGCTGCCGCCCACGAGCGCGACATCGTCAAGGCCAAGGCGCTACGACCCGCCATCGATGCCCTCACCCGGTCACTGGTCAGCCCCCTTCGCGAGCGCCTCGAGCGTGCAATCGAGCAGGCCGGCGGCGACAACGGTGAAGTCGCGTCGAGTGTGAGGGCCATCTATCGCGAATGGAAGACCCAGCGCATCGATGAGCACCTCGACGACGTGGTGCTGATGGCATTCGGCCACGGTGCTCTGGTCGCCCTCACCCCGGGTACTCCGGTGTGCTGGGCCGTCGACCCCAACGGGCCACCTTGCCCCGACGCCGACGACAACGCGCTGGCGGGTGCCGTGCCCGCAGGGCAGCCCTTCCCCACCGATCACCTGTGTGCACCGGCGCACGAAGGCTGCCGCTGCATGCTTGTTCGGGCACCCAGCTAGCCTGCGCCGCGTGCGGAACCCGTCCGACCTCCCCCCTGCTCGAAGTCGTCGCCTCAGCGACCGTGGGCGGGTGTTGCTCATCATCGCCGCCGTGGTCGTGGTCGGTCTCATGCTTTCCGCCCGGCTCCTCTCGGGGTTCTACGTCGACTATCTGTGGCACCAGTCGGTGGGGCGCACCGATGTGTTCTGGGGTGTGCTCGGGGCGAAGGCCACGATGTTCGCCATGTTCGGGGTCACCTTCGGCGTGCTCGCGGTGCTCAACCTGATCATCGCCGACCGCCTGGCACCCACCTCGTTCTCGGCCAACACCCACCCACTCATCGAGAGGTTCCACGAGTTCTTCGGTCATCGCCTGAGGCTGCTGCGTATCGGCCTTGCCGTCGTCTTCGGGTTCCTGTTCGCCCTGCCCGCGGTGGGTCGGTGGCAGGACTGGCTGATGTTCCGCAACAGCAAGTCCTTCGGCATCAACGACGCCGAGTTCGGCAACGACGTCGGCTTCTACCTCTTCAAGCTGCCCTTCGTGACCTTCGTACTCGACTGGCTGTTCATGGCCGTCGCGTTCATAACCCTGCTCGTGGTGGCCACCCACGTGCTGTCGGGCGGCATCGTGGTGCAGCCGCCGCGGCCCAAGGTGCGCCGGGCCACCAAGGCCCACGTCGCGGTGCTGCTGGCCCTGCTGGCGGTGCTCAAGGCCGGCGACTACTGGGTAACCCGCTACGAGCTCACCACCGCCAACCGGGGTGCCGTTCGCGGTGTCACCTACACGGTCGACAACGCCCAACTACCTGCGGTGCTGCTGCTGGCGCTGATCGCCTTGTTCACGGCTGCCCTGTTCCTGGTCGCGCTGAAGACCGAGAGCTGGCGCCCCGCGATCGTCGCCTCAGCCTTGTGGGCGGTCATGGCGCTGGTCGGTGGCGTTGTCTACCCGGCCGCCATCCAGAGTCTGGTGGTGAACCCCAACCAGAAGGAGAAGGAAGCCAAGTACATCACCCACAACATCGAGGCAACGCGTCACGCCCTGGGCATCGATCAGGTCACGGAGGAGCAGATCGAGTTCGGCTCCCTCACCCGCACCGAGGTCGAAGACAATGTTGCGGCTCTGCAGGACATCCGCCTGGTGAAGCCCGACGAGCAGATGGTCACCCGCTTCCGCTACGACAAGGGCAAGCCCGGTCAGACGGTGAACGATCTCGATCCCGACCGCTACGAGGTGGACGGCACCTTGCGCCAGGTCGTAGTGGGGGCGAGCGAGCTCGACCTCGACCAGGTGGGCAACAAGTCCTGGCAGGGCACCCATCTGATCAACACCCATGGTTGCGGGTTGGTGATGGCGCCTGCCGCCCAGTTCCAGGCCAGTGGCAACCCCGCCTACCGCGACGACATCGTCGACCTCGA
>Ga0073899_10004301_pt1 | contig 12491 bp, 11 predicted proteins | sample KloWWTmetaKNB5Ph_FD_88975 | JGI IMG/M metagenome (GOLD analysis project Ga0073899, IMG submission 88975) | Active sludge microbial communities from Klosterneuburg, Austria, studying microevolution and ecology of nitrifiers - Klosterneuburg... | ecosystem: Engineered > WWTP > Aerobic digester >... | reverse complement strand
GTGAACCGGGCCTGTTCCATGGGATCAGCGGATAGTGGTGGGCTTGGGTGAGCGGAGGGTCGTCATCGTGGCGTGTTCGTTCGTGGTCAGATACCGGCGCCGATGCTTTTGCCGCCGTCGACATAGAGGGTCTGCCCGGTGATGAAGCGGGCCTTGTCGGAAAGCAGGAAGGCGACGGTGTGTGCCACGTCCACGGGCTGCCCCATGGTGCGCGTGGGCTGCGCTGCGATCAGGCGTTGGAGCACTTCGGGTTCGAGGCTTTGGGTGAGCGGCGTATCGATCAGGCCCGGTGCCACGGCGTTCACGCGCACGTTGGAGGGGCCCAGCTCCAGCGCGAGCACGCGGGTGAGCGCCACCACGCCGGCCTTGGATGCGGCGTAGTTGCTCTGTCCGGGATTGCCTAACCAGGCGCGGGAGGAGATGTTCACGATGGCCCCGGACTTCTGGTGGCGCATGCGGATGGCGGCCTCGCGGCACATCAGCCAGGTGCCCTGCAGGTTCACGTCCAGCACCGCTTGGAAATCCTCCAGCGTCATTTTCCAGATCGGCCGGTCGCGGATGATCCCCGCGTTGTTCACCACCGCATCCACCTTTCCGCGAAGGCGCATCACCTGCTCGAACAGGTCGCGTACGGCCTCCTCCTGCCGGATGTCCACGGCGATGTAGGTGACCTCTTCCTTTTCGAATCCGCTCGTCAGCTCATGGCCTGCGGCGTGGTCGATGTCCACGGCGACCACGTGGTAGCCTTCCGCCACGAGCTGCTCGGTGATGGCGCGGCCGATGCCCTTGGCGGCGCCGGTGACGATGGCGGTGGGTCCGTTGCTCATGATGCAGTGATCTGGTTTTTCACGCGGATCAATTCCGCGAGGATGCTCACGGCGATCTCCTCGGGCCCTTCCGCGCCGATGTCGATGCCCATGGGCATGTCCACCCGCGCCAGCTCTTCCACCGTGGCGATGCCGCCCTGGAACATCTTTCGCGTCATTTCCACCTTGCGCTGACTGCCGATCATGCCCAAGTAGGCGAAGGGCTTCTTCAGGCAGAAGGCGAGGATGTCGCGGTCCATCGGATGGCTGTAGGTCATGATGGCGATGTAGCTGCGTTCATCGAAGGGAAGGCTGGGCAGCACTTGGTCGTGCGCGACCGGCAGCTGGTTGATCGGGGTATCGGCGAGGTCCTTGAACTGGTCCTTGCGCTCGTCCACCACGAAGACCTCGAAGCCCGTGCGATGGGCGAGCTTGGCCAAGGCCGTTCCCGTATGGCCCGCGCCGAATATGTAAAGCTTGTTCTTCTTCATCACCGGCTCGATGTAGATGTCCACGCTGCCCCCGCAGCACATGCCGTGGTGCTGCACCAGGTCGTGGCGGCGCAGCGCGGGTTGCCCGTTGCGGATCACCTCCAAGGCCTGCTGGATCACCGAGCGTTCCAGCTCCCCGCCGCCGATGGTGCCGTGGATGTTCCCGGAGGCCAGCACCAGCATCTTGGCACCCACTCGCCGGGGCGTGGATCCCCGGGTGGAGACGATGATGCACAGGGCCGCGGGCTCCTTCCCGTCCCGCACCTGGATCGTTCGCTCGTACAGGTCCATCAGTAGGCATGATCAGGGCCGGTCATGTAGTGCCGGGAGTGCTCCTCCGGCGTATTGATGTTGGCGAGCACGCGGGGATCGGCGGTGGGTACGCGATGCCGTGCGGACCCGGAGAAGAGCAGGTTGAGCGGCGTGTCCGTGCCTTCGTCGGCCTGAACGAGTTCGATGAGCGGACGACCGATGAGCACCGGATGGCCGCCTTGGCCTTAATGCTCCGGTGTGATGTACGGTGCTTCTTCGCGTGCGGCGTAGAGTGCGCCGATCAGCTCCGGGTCCACGAACGGGTTGTCGATGTTCTGGACGAAGCAATAGCGGGCGGGGGGAAGCGCTGCCAACCCCAAGCGCAGGGAATGGGCACGCCCGAGATCGGGGTCTGGGTTGCGTACGATACGCACGCCGGGGATACCTTCATACAGTTCCGTGGGGATCGTCGGTGCCACCACCAGCGCCAAGGTGCGGATCCCGGAGGCCATGTATGAATCAATGATGTGGGACATATAAGTGCCAACACCCGGGAAGGGCAGCAGCGCCTTGTGCGCGCCCATCCGCCCGGAGCGCCCGGCGGACAGCACCACGCAGCCCGCATCGTGCTTGGGCGGCTGCTTCATGGCCTGTGATGTCTGCAGGATCATGGCACTTGCTCGGTATGGCGGGGTTCTTTTTGGGAAAGCGTTCCTGCCGGATGTGCATGTTGCCGGTCCGGCCGTGCAAGTTCTGACAGGATCGGCAATGTCGGAGCAGGTGTTGAAAAATAATATGATATAAATCATATTGTTGGTTGAGAGTTGATCTACCTTGAGCCCGCAATGACCGTCCTTCGACGGGACGCCAACACCACTGCGAATGGCCGAACAATTGACGAAACCCGCGCGCCTTGGAGCGATCCTGGCGGAATGCGAAGAGGTCGCCTTCGATCTGGAATTCAAACGTGCTAAGCAGTGGCGGGAAGCGGCGCCGGACCGCCTGCTCGTCGGCTACCTGCCGATCTACATCCCGCGTGAGGTGCTGCACGCGGCCAACGCGCTGCCGGTGGGCATCATGGGCGCGGGCGACCGCAAGCAGATCATCAAGGGCGATGCCTACTACCAATCCTACATCTGCCACCTGCCGCGCGGGGTCATCGAGATGGCGCTGGACAGCAACCTCGTGGGCTTCGACGGTTTCCTCTTCCCCGCGATCTGCGATTGCGTCCGCAACCTCTCCGGCATGTTCAAGCTGGCGAAGAAGGGGAAGTTCACCCGCTACTTTGACTATCCGCAGAACTTCACCGAGCACATCGGCGGCACCTTCTTCCGCGAGCTGATCCAGACGGTCCAACAGGACATGTTCAAGCTGAACGGGGTGGAGATCACGCCCGAGCGGCTCAACCATGCGATCGGGCTGTACAACCATAACCGGCGGATGATCGAGAAGATCTACGACATCCGCCAGAAATACCCGTGGCGCCTTTCCGCCGTCGATACCTATTACATCCTGCGCGCCGGGCTGGCGATGCCGGTGGAGGACCACAACGTCATCCTCGAAGAGGTGCTTCAACTGATCAAGCAGGACCACGGCGAGCCGATGGACAACATCCGCGTGGTGATCACCGGTTCCTTCTGCGAGCAACCGCCCATCGGCATGCTGAAGTCCATCGAGATGGCCGGCTGCTACATCGTGGACGACGACCTGATGCTCGGCTCGCGCTGGACGCAGGGCGACGTGGACGAGAACACGGCGGACCCCTTGGGCGCCATCGTCACTGCCTTCCTCACGAAGAGCCCGGCCTCTTCCGCCGTGTACGACGTGGGCAACCCCAAGGGCGCGCGCTTGGTGAAGCTGGTGCGCCAACGCGAGGCCGACGGCGTGATCTTCTGCGCGGCCAGCTTCTGCGACCCCGCCCTGCTGGACCGCCCCGAGCTGCAAAAGGCCTGCGACGCGGAAGGCGTGGCCCACATCAACTTCCAGTTCCACGAGAACACCGGCCAGTTCAAGGTGATCAAGGAACAGGCCGGCACGTTCTCCGATTCCATCAAGCTCTGGGTCTGACCCACCAACGCACAAGCACAATCCCATAACACCAGCACCCCATGGCACAGGCGATCGAAGCTATCAAGGAAAAGAGCATGCTCATCCAGAAGGAGATGCTCGCCGAGCTCTTCACGGAGCTGAGCACCGCCAAGGAAAAAGGCCGCAAGGTGGTCTACACCTTCGTGCCGGGGAACCTCACGGAACTGATCCTGGCCATGGACATGCTCCCGGTATACCCGGAGATCAACGCCCTGCAGTCCGGCATGCGGAAGAAGTCCGCCGGCTACATCAAGGACGCGGAGAAGGCGGGTTTCAGCGAGGACGTCTGCACCTACGTGAAGTGCGACATCGGCATGATGCTCAACGGGAACATCGGGCCCACCGGCGAAAAGCTGCCGGAGCCCGACCTGCTGCTGCTGAGCTACACCGGCTGCTTCACCTTCATGAAGTGGTTCGAGAACCTCGAGCGCCTCTACCCCGGCGTGGAGATCGCCATGCTGCACACGCCCTACCAGGAGGACGGGCGCATCACCGACGACCAAGTGGCCTACATGGTGAAGCAGCTGGAGGAGGAGGTGATCCCCAAGATGGAGAAGGTCGCCGGCAAGAAGCTGGACCGTGCGCGCCTTTCGAAGATGCTGGAGGATTCCTCCAAGGCGGAGGACCTGTGGGTGAAGGTGCTCGAGTCGGCCAAGAACGTGCCCTCGCCGATCGACTCCTACTTCGCCGGTGTCTACTACATGGGCCCGTTGTTCACCGCTTTCCGCGGCAGCGAGCGCGCCTTGGAATACTATCAGGAACTGCACGACGAGATCATGGCCCGCAAGGAACAAGGTCTGTTCCCCATCACGCCGGAAGGGGAAATGAAGGAGGAGCGCTTCCGCTTGGTGGTGGAAGGGCCGCCGAACTGGACCAACTTCCGGGAGTTCTGGAAGATCTTCTACGACATGGGCGCGGTGATCGTGGCCTCCACCTACACGAAGGTCGGCGGCGTGTATGATCAGGGTTTCCGCCACGATCCGAAGAACCCCATCGAGAGCCTCGGCCGCTACTGCATGGGCTGCTACACCAACCTGAGCCTGCCCCAGCGCGTGGACCTGCTGGAGAAATACATCAAGGAATACAAGGCGGACGGCTTCCTGATCAACTCCATCAAGAGCTGCAACTCGTTCTCCGCGGGCCAGCTGCTGATGATGCGCGAGATCGAGAAGCGCTGCAGCATCCCGGTGGGCTTCATCGAGAGCGACCTGGTGGACCCGCGCTACTTCAGCTACGCCAACATCAAGAACCGTTTGGAGTCCTACTTCCAGATGCTGGCCCAGCGCAAGACCATCCTGGCCCAGGAAGCCACCACTGAACAAGCCTGAAATCCACGAGCAACAATAGATCACCGGCCATGAGCAAGTACTATCTCGGCGTCGACCTCGGGTCCACCACCTCCAAAGCGATCATCATCAACGACAAGGATGAGATCATCGGAAGGGGCATCACCAACACCCGCGCGAACTATTCGGTGGCGGCGGACATCGCACGCGACGAGGCGGTCTACGACGCCCGCTTCTCCGTGCTGAAGAAGAACCTCGAGGCCGAGCTCACCGCAAAGCCCGCCTACCGCAAGTACATCAACGACCTGGAGAACGTGTTCCGCTACGAACAGTTCAAGGTGCGCCTGGACAAATTGGGCGATGAACTGGTGAAGACCTGCAGCGAGTATTTCACGGAGGAAGAGACACAGCAGGAGTTCCTGAGCCACCTGCGCTCCATCCGCCGGGCCTTCAAGCCGAAGATCAAGCACGACTACCTGTACAACGACCTGGGCTCGAAGAACCAGTTCTTCCGTGACATCGTCTCGGAGAAGTACAACGAACAGGTGAACCAGCTTGCCCCCGATCTCTTCGAGCCGCTGATGACCCTTTGGGACAAGAGCATCACCCCGGCGGAGAACGAGGTGGTGAAGTTCGACTTCAAGACCCTGGTACACGAGGCCATGGAGCTGCTGAAGGAGAAGTACGCCAGCCTGCCGGACGAGCCGCAAGGGACGCCCATCGCGGACGGCCCCGCTTTCGATCAAGAGATGTACGTGCTGAAAGGACAGTTCGGTGCCGTGGCCGATTCCCTGCGCGACCGCATCGATGAAGTGGCCGGCCTGGAGTTCCACATCGCCAACATGACCGGCACCGGTTACGGCCGCGCGCTGCTGCCCTTCCCGGAGGACTGTATCCGCTCGGAGATCCTCTGCCATGCCTTCGGCGCGCATGCCGTGTTCCCGGACACGCGCACCGTGCTGGACATCGGCGGACAGGACACCAAGGCCATCCAGGTGGACCAGTACGGGCTGGTGACCAGCTTCCAGATGAACGACCGCTGCGCCGCGGGCTGCGGGCGCTACTTGGGGTACATCGCCGATGAAATGAGCATCTCGCTGAACGAGCTGGGGCCGCTGGCCCTGAAGGCCGAGAAGGAGGTGACCATCTGCAGCACCTGCACGGTGTTCGCGGGGGCCGAACTGCGCGAGCTGACCAACCTCGGCGAGAAACGCGAGGACATCCTCGGCGGCCTGCACAAGGCGATCATCATGCGCGCCATGTCCCTGATCGCCCGCTCAGGCGGCGTGTTCAACGAGTTCACCTTCACCGGCGGCGTCGCCCGCAACCAGGCCGTGATCAAGTACCTCGGCCAGCTGGTGCGCGAGAACTACGGCGAGGGGATCAAGATCAACATCCACACGGATTCCATCTTCATGGGCGCGCTCGGCGGCGCCATGTTCGCCCGGCGCAACGTGAAGGCGGAACTGCCCGGCCAAAAGAAGACGAGCGCGAAAGTCGCGTAACACAAGATGAGCGAGAAGAAGGTATTGGTCCTGGGTGCCGGCCTGATCGGAAAGGCGATCGCCATCGATCTGTGCCGCAGGCATGCCGTCACCAGCGCCGACCGAAGCCCTGAAGCGCTCGAGGAACTCACACGTCAGCATCCCATCACCGCGCTCGTTCTGGACATCACCGACCACCGCGCTTTGGCCGAGGCGGTGTTGCCCTTCGACCTGGTGATCGGCGCGGTGCCAGGGGCCTTGGGCTTCGCAACGTTGCGCACGGTGATCGAAGCCGGGCGCGACGTGGTGGACATTTCGTTCTTCCCGGAGGACGCGCTGGCATTGGACGCACTGGCCCGTGAGAAGAACGTCACCGCCGTGGTGGACTGCGGCGTGGCGCCCGGTCTGTGCAACATCATCGCCGGTTATCATCACCGGAAGAGCCCGCTCACTCATTACGAATGCTTAGTGGGCGGACTTCCGCGCAAACCCGAATGGCCCTTCGGCTACAAGGCCGTCTTCTCCCCTGCTGATGTCATTGAGGAGTACACCCGTTCGGTACACATGCGGGAGGACGGACAGAACGTGGTGCGTGAAGCATTGAGCGGGATCGAAGCGATCGACATGGAAGGCGTGAGCCGCTTGGAAGCCTTCAACACCGATGGCCTCCGCACCCTGCTCACCAGCATGCCCAAGGTGCCGAACATGGTGGAGCGCACGCTGCGCTATCCGGGGCATGCGGAACTGATGAAGGTGTACCGCGCCACCGGCCTCTTCTCCGCGGAACCAATTGACGTGGACGGGAAGAACGTATCTCCCTTGAAACTCACAAGCGCCCTGCTCTTCCCTCGGTGGAAGATGAAGCCGCAGGACGAGGACCTCACCGTGATGCGCGTGACGCTGAAGAACAGGAAGGGGACCATTACCTACGACCTGCTCGATCATTTCGACCGCGAAAGCGGAACCAGCTCGATGGCGCGCTGCACGGGATACTCCTGCACGGCGGTCGCTGAACTGGTGCTGCAAGGCACGTTCACGCAAAAGGGGATCAGCCCGCCGGAGGTAGTCGGTGCGGAGGACGCTTGTTTCGATGGCGTGATGGACTACCTGAAGGAGCGCAAAGTGAATTGCACGGAACGGAAAATGGAACTTCAACTGCGAACAGCATAGAACGGAACAATGGAGCACAGCACATACACCATGGGGATCGACGTGGGCAGCAACTTCATCAAGTTGGTGCTCATGGGCTACGACGGGGAACCCGAGATAATGGACAAGCGCACCGAGAAGATCCGCAAACGTGACCCGTCGGCGCTGGGGGATGAAATGGTGCAGTCGATGCTGGATCGCAACAAACTCAAGTACGAGGACATCGCCTACTTGGCCAGCACGGGCGAAGGGGACATGGTGAAGCGCAAGCGCGGCCACTTCTACGGCATGACACCCATGCGCGCGGCGGTAACTTCTTCTTCCCGGAGGCCCGCACCGTAGTGGACCTCGGCGCGCTCTATGTCCGCGCAGTGCGGATCACCACCGAGGCCCGCGTGGAGGACTACAAGATGACCGGGCAATGCGCATCGGGATCCGGTCAGTTCCTGGAGAACATCTCGCGCTACTTGGGCCTGAGCATCGAGGAAGTGGGCGACGTCTCCTTGACGAGCACCCAGCCCGAGGTCAGTTCCGGCATCTGCGCGGTGCTGGCCGAGACGGACGTGATCAACATGGTGTCACGCGGCATCTCCACGCCGGACATCATCAAGGGCATCCACATCAGCATCGCCTCGCGCATCATCAAGCTGATGAGCTCCTTGAAAGCCGTTTCGCCCATCGTGCTCACCGGCGGCATGGCGCTCAACAAAGGCATGATCCAGGCCATCAACGAGGCCTTGGCCGAAAGCAGCAAGGGCTTCGAGGTGCGCACCCATCCCGACGCGATCTATGCCGGGGCCATCGGTGCCTGCCTTTGGGGCGGGTACCGCGACGCCAAGCTCCGCGAAAAGGAGGCCCAACGCGCGATGCAGGCCGGATGATACGGAACTGTATGGTCGGGCGATGACCCTTCCACCCAAGGCACACCGCAGAAGCACAAGTGATGTAACCAAACCGATAAACGATGCAACTCAGCGGACCCGAACTACCCCCCGGTGCATTGATCCCCAACGTGGCCACGTTGCTGGAGATGAACGCGCATCTTTTTGGTGATCGGCAGGTGTACTGTGAAAAGCGCGACGGCGTGTATGAAGGCATCACGTGGAAAGCGCTTTTCGCCGACGTACGCTCGATCGCTCACAACCTGCGCACGCGTTACGGGTTCAAGCCGGGGGAGAAGCTGGTGATCTTCTCGCCGAACCGTTCCGAGATGCTGCGGCTCCAACTGGCCGTGATGGCCTCGGGCGGTATCGCCGTGCCCATTTTCGCCTTCTTCCACCAAGAGACCGCGGAGCTGCTGATCCAGCATAGTGATGCCCGCTTCCTCGCCGTGGCCGGCGAACTGCAACTGGAGCGGCTTGATCCGGAACTGCCCTTGGAGCATGTGTTCTGTTTCGATCGCGTCAAGCACCCGGAGCGGAAGAACCTGGTCGCATTCAGCGAACTGCTGGCGCCTCCGGCCAATGGCGCCGACGTGCTCGAACCCAACGCCGACCCGGACGCACTGTGCCTGAACATGTACACCTCGGGCACGATGGGCACACCGAAGTGCGTGCAGCTGAGCCATCGCAACATCCTTTCCCAACAGGCGGCCTTGGGGATGCTCTGGGACCTCGGCCCGGGCGACCGCTTCCTCAGCTACCTGCCGTGGCACCACAGCTTCGGCGGCATCTTCGAGCTCTTCACGGCGTTGCGCTCCGGCGCCACCCTCTACTTGGAATCCAGCTACGGCAAGGACGCGAAGGAGATCATGGAGAACTGGAAGTTGGTCAGGCCCACGGTCTTCTTCAGCGTACCCAAAGTGTACCAGAGCCTGGTGGAACTCACGCGGCAGGACCCGGAGGTCGATCGCATCTTCTTCCACGCCGGGCTGAAATTCATCTTCACGGCGGCGGCGGCGCTTCCGCAAAAGCTCTCCGAGGAATTCGAGCGACGCGGCGTCCCGGTGGTGGAGGGCTGGGGCCTTACGGAGACCTCGCCCTGCTGCACGTTGACGGATCCGGTGCGGAAGCGCACCACCGGCGTGGTGGGCAACCCGATCCCCGGCGTCACCATCCGCTTTGCCGAGGACGGCGAGGTGCTGGTGAAAGGCCCCAACGTGATGTGCGGATACTACAAGAACGACGAGGCCAACGCCGGGCTTTTCACCGACGACGGCTTCTTCCACACGGGCGACATCGGCGAGGCCACGCCGGACGGACTGAAGCTGATCACGCGCAAGGACCGCATCTTCAAACTCAGCAACGGCGAGAAGGTCATCCCCTCCGACCTTGAGAAGCTGATCGAGTTCAAGTGCCATTACATCTCTTTCGCCATGGTGGTGGGCAGCGGGCAGGAATATCCCATCGCGCTGCTTTTCCCGAACAAGAAGCAACTGGACCATCCCGATTACTCGGTCAGTCCGATGGAAGGCTGCTTCTGCCCGCGCAGCTTGGACGAATTGAGCAACTGCCTGCGAGGTTGCCTGCACGACGCCAACTGCGGCATCGGCCAGAAGTTCGCCAAGATCAAAGCCGCCATGATCATCGACGATGAACTGTCCCTGGCCAACAACACCCTTACGCCGAGCATGAAGGTGGCGCCGCGCAAAGTAGTGGAGGCCTACCGCGCACACTTGGAAAACCTCTACGGCGCCGACAATCCGCTGGACGAGGAGGTCTTCATCATCAAGCTCGACGAGATCAACACCGTGGGAAGAAAGATCGCGTGACATGCGTACGATAGAGTCCACCAACGAATTGAGGCGCCTGATGGGCGCGTACTTCCAGGGCATCAAGAAGCCGGTGGCCTGGTGTACCAGCGTGGGCCCCGCGGAATTGCTCCGGTCCTTCGGCTTCGAGGTGTATTTTCCGGAGAACCACGGCGCCCTGCTCGGCGCCACGCGGACGGCGGGCGACTACATCCCCGCTGCCGTGAAGGAGGGATACGCCGGCGACATCTGTTCCTACCTCACCAGTGATATCGGTGCGCACCTCAGCGGCGAAACGCCCTTGAAGAAGCATTACGGATTGAAGGAGGTGCCGCGCCCCGACCTGATCGTGTACAACACCAACCAGTGTCGCGAAGTGCAGGACTGGTTCGGCTTCTTCGCCAAGGAATACGACGTGCCCGTCTTCGGCATCACCCCGCCGCGACACGTGGACGAGGTGACATCGGCCCATGTGGCGGACGTCGTCTCGCAGTTCAAGGACATGTTGCCGCTGTGCGAGAAGATCAGTGGCAACCGCTTCGACATCGACCGCTTCCGCGAGACGCTCCGGCTCAGCCGGGAGGCCACGGACCTGTGGAAGGAAGCACTGGCCACCGCGGTGAACAGCCCGGCACCGATGCTCTTCTTCGATGCCACTATACACATGGGCCCGATCGTGGTGCTGCGCGGCACGCAGGAGGCGAAGGACTACTACGCGCTGCTGCTGAAGGAGCTGCAGGGCATGGTGGCCAAGGGCGAGGGCGCCATCCCCCGCGAGGCCTGCCGCATCTATTGGGACGGCATGCCGATCTGGGGCAAGCTCCGTTCGCTCAGCGACCTCTTCGCCAAGAACCAGGCGGCGGTGGTGGCCTCCACCTATTGCAACAGCTGGGTGTTCGACGCCTTCGATGAGCGTGATCCATTCACCTCCAGCGCGCTGGCCTACACGGAGATCTTCATCAACCGCAGCGAGAAGGCGAAGACCGCCATCCTCGGCCGCATGGTGAAGGACTTCGGGATCCACGGCGTGATCTTCCACGACGCCAAGACCTGCCACAACAACTCCAACGCGCGCTTCGGCATGCCGCAACGCCTGAAGAAAGAGGCCGGCGTGGAGACGCTGGTGCTGGAAGGCGACCTCTGCGACCTGCGGTTCTACAGCGAAGGCCAAAGCCACACCAAGATCGAGGCCTTCATCGAACAACTCACTTGATCACCATGGAAGAGCACAACGGGACCTTGCGGGTGGGCGTGATCGGCATGGGGCCGGTGGGGCAGATACTGGCCGTCCACCTGAAGGAGGCCGGCTGCCACGTCACCGTCTGCGACCGCAACAAGGAGCGCGTGGAACTGATCCGGAAGGAGGGCCTTCACCTGGAGGGGAAGATGGCCAAGCAGGTGATGCCGGACGAGGCTTTCGATACGGTGACCGAGCTCGCTTTGCAGCGGCCGGACGTCATCATCCTCGCCATCAAGGTCTACCACACCCGCGCGGTGATCGATGAGCTGATCGCGGCGGGAGGGGACAAGCCGCACATCATCTGCGCGCAGAACGGCATCGATGTGGAGGAGCCCGTTATCGACGAGTTCGGCGAGCAGCACACCTTCCGCATGGTGCTCAACTTCGCCGGCAACCTGGCGCGGCCCAACGCGGTCAACGTCACCTTCTTCAATGCGCCGAACTTCATCGCTTCCGTGGATGATTCCCAGGAAGCCTTCGCGCAGCGCTTCGCCGCAACGCTCACCAGCGTCCATCTGGACACCGTGGTCGTCGACTCGTTCTCCCTCGTGGACAAGGTGTGGGAGAAGACGATCCTGAATTCCTCGCTCAGCGCGCTCTGCGGCATTTTGCGCCTCACCATCCGCGAGGCCATGGAGCAGCCGGGCATGGCGGAGATCATCGAGCAGGTGATCACGGAGAGCGTGCAAGTGGCCAAGGCGGAGGACATCCGCTTCGGCGACAACTTCGTCAAGCTGTGCATGCGCTACCTGCGGAAGGCCGGCAACCACTTCCCCTCGTTGGCGGTGGACATGATGAAGAACAACCAGACCGAGATCGACCACTTCAACAGGCAGTTCGTGAAGTACGGCCGCAAGCATTACGTGCGTACGCCGCTCAACCTGCTCTTCACCAACATGGTGCAGTCGCACACGAAGAAGGGGGGCGCTCTGGATGCGCCGGAACCCTTGACCCTCGCGGGCATGTTCGCCATAGAAGGCACCGGCGCGATCAAGGAGACCAATGC
>Ga0073899_10004299_pt1 | contig 12497 bp, 13 predicted proteins | sample KloWWTmetaKNB5Ph_FD_88975 | JGI IMG/M metagenome (GOLD analysis project Ga0073899, IMG submission 88975) | Active sludge microbial communities from Klosterneuburg, Austria, studying microevolution and ecology of nitrifiers - Klosterneuburg... | ecosystem: Engineered > WWTP > Aerobic digester >... | reverse complement strand
CGATCGCCCAGCACATGGGCGTGACACAGGGTGCCCTGTTCAAGCACTTCCCCACCAAGGACGCCATTCTCGAAGCGGTGATGACCTGGGTGGCCGACCGCCTGCTGAACCGGGTCGATCGCGCGGCGCAAGCCGCTGCGACCTCGGCCGCCGCACTCGAGGCGATGTTCCTGGCCCACACCGGCTTCGTTGCCGAACACCCCGGCGTGCCCCGGATGATGTTCGGCGAGCTTCAGCGCGCCGGCTCCACGGCACCCAAGCGGGTGGCGGCCACGCTGCTGCGCCTGTACGGCGAGCGGCTGCGCGTCATTCTCGATCGCGGTCGCGACGCCGGCGAGTTCAACCCAGGCCTGGATGTCGAGGCCGCCGCCACCCTGTTCGTCGGGACGATCCAGGGCCTGGTCATGCAGGCCCTGATCGCCGGCGATGTGCACCGCGTCCGCCGCGATGCGCCCCGCGTCTTCGCCATCTTCCTGCGCGGCATCACCCAAGGACAGACATGAGCCGTCTACCCATCAGCCGCCGTACGTTGGCCATCGTGGCCGTTCTCGTCGGGTTGGCCGCACTGCTCGGCTACGTCGCCCTGCGCTCCGGGCCACTCGCTCCCGTGGCCGTCACTGTGGTCAAGGTTGAGACGCGCGCACTGCGCCCGGCGCTGTTCGGCGTCGGCAACGTCGAGGCACGACAGCTCTACCGCATCGGCCCGACGGCCCCAGGGCGGCTGCTGCGCCTGGGCGTGGAGGTGGGCGACACCGTCAAGGCCGGCCAGGTGCTCGGAGAGATGGACCCGGTTGACAGCGACGACCGCCTGCGCTCGCAGGAATCCGTCGTCAAGCGCACCGCTGCCACCCTGGCCGATGCGACGGCGCGCCATGCCTACGCCGAGACACAGGCGCGCCGCTATGAACAGTTGTTCGCCGAGAAGGCTACGAGCGAGGAACTGCTCGCCGCGCGCCGCCAGGATTTGCAGCTCGCCTTCGCCGCACTGACCGCCGTGCGTGAGGATCAGTCCCGGGCCCAGTCCGACCTGCAGGCGCTGCGCGCGCAGCGCAGCAGCCTGCGTCTGGTGGCGCCGGCGGCAGGCGTTGTCACTTCGCGCGACGTGAGCCCGGCACCACCGCGGTGGCGGGCCAGGCGGTCGTCGAGCTCGTCGATCCGAAGTCACTGTGGGTCAACACCCGTTTCGACCAAGTCAGCGCCGGCGGCTTGGCGGCGGCGCAGCCGGCACGCGTGGCCTTGCGCTCGCGCCGCGGCCAGACCTTGGACGGCGAGGTGCTGCGCACCGAACTGCGCGCGGATGCCGTGACCGAGGAATTGCTGGCCAAGGTCGCCTTCAGCGCCGTGCCGCTGCCGTTGCCTCCGATCGGCGAGCGTGCCGAGGTCACGGTCGACCTGCCTGCGCTGCCCGCAGGGCCGGTGATTCCCAATGCCGCAGTGCAGCGGCAAGGCCAGCAGTTGGGGGTCTGGGCCACCCAAGGCGACAGCCTCACTTTCGTGTCGGTCAAGCTCGGCCGCGCCGATCTCGACGGCCAGGTTCAGGTGCTCCAAGGCCTGAAAGCCGGCGACGCCATCGTGCTGCACAGCGAGAAGCCGCTCACCGCGCGCTCGCGGATCCAGGTGGTCGACCACATTCCCGGGGTCGCGCCGTGATCAGCCTGGCCGGTCGCGACATCGCCCACGCCTGGGGCAAGTTCGTCTTCACCGGCCTGGGCCTGGGGCTGCTCCTGGGCGTGACGCTGGTGATGGCAGGCGTCTACCGCGGCATGGTCGACGACGGCAAGGCCTTGCTCGACAACAGCGGCGCCGACCTGTGGGTGGTGCAGCGAGACACGCTCGGGCCCTACGCCGAACCTTCGAGCATCGCCGATGACACCGAGCGCGCGCTGCTCACCATGCCCGGCGTGGCCGAGGCAGCCAACGTCACCTACCTCACGATGCAGGTGCGCCAGGGCGGGCGCGATGTGCGGGCCATGGTGGTCGGCATCGTGCCCGGCGAGGCCTGGGGGTCCCCAGGCTGGCCGCCCGCGCTGGTGGCCGGACGGCGCGTCACGCGCGGCCACTATGAGGCCATGGCCGACATCGCCACGGGTTTCGGGCTCGGTGACACGGTGCGCATCCGTCGCAACGAGTACACCGTCGTCGGGCTGACGCGCCGCATGGTGTCGTCCAGCGGCGACCCGATGGTCTTCATCCCGCTGCGCGACGCGCAGGAAGCGCAGTTCCTCAAGGACAACGACGCCATCGTACAGAACCGCGCGCGCACGGCGGCCAACCCGGCCTTCAACCGGCCCGGTGTGCCCGGGCTGCTGCCCGCCATCAACGCGTCGCAGACCAGCAGCAACACCGTCAATGCCGTGCTGGTGCGCTTGCGCCCCGGCGCCGACCCCGACGAGGTGGCCGAGTCCGTGCGCCGCTGGAAGCGGCTCACCGTCTACACGCGCGCCGACATGGAGGACATCCTGATCGGCAAGCTCATTGCCACCTCGGCCAAGCAGATCGGCATGTTCCTTGTCATCCTGGCCGCCGTGAGTGCGGCCATCGTGGCCTTCATCATCTACTCGCTCACGATGGACAAGATCCGCGAGATCGCGGTGCTCAAGCTCATCGGCACGCGCAACAGCACCATCGCCTGGATGATCCTGCAGCAGGCGCTGGCGCTCGGGGTGATCGGCTTTGCGGTGGGCAAGATCACCGCCACCTTCGCCGCGCCGCTGTTTCCCAAGTACGTGCTACTGATGCCGCTGGACTCGGTGTTCGGGTTCGGCGCGGTGCTGGTGATCTGCGCACTGGCCAGCGTGATCGCGATCCGCATGGCCCTGCGGGTCGACCCCGCTGAAGCCATCGGAGGTTGAGATGCAGGACCGAGGCATCCACATCGAAGGCCTGCGCAAGCGCTACGGCAGCGGCGACACCGCAGTCGACGCGCTCAAGGGCGTCAACATGAAGGTTGCGCCCGGCGAGGTTGTCGGCCTGATCGGGCCGTCGGGTTCGGGCAAGAGCACGCTGCTGAAATGCCTGGGCGCGGTGATCGACCCCACCGCCGGGCGCATGACCTTGGGCCAGGAGGTGATCTACGACGAGCGCTGGCAGGTCAGGGACCTGCGCGCACTGCGGCGTGATCGCATCGGCTTCGTCTTCCAGGCGCCGTACCTGATCCCCTTCCTCGATGTCACCGACAACGTGGCCCTGCTGCCCATGCTGGCCGGCATGCCCAACGCGCAGGCCCGGGCACGGGCGGTGGAACTGCTTACCGCCCTGGACGTGCAGCACCGCGCCAAGGCCATGCCATCGCAATTGTCCGGCGGCGAACAGCAGCGCGTGGCCATCGCGCGCGGGCTGGTCAACCACCCCCCGGTGATCCTGGCCGACGAGCCCACCGCACCGCTGGACAGCGAACGCGCGATGGCGGTGATCCGCATCCTCAACGACATGGCGCTGCGCTACCAGACCGCGATCATCGTCGTCACCCACGACGAAAAGATCATCCCGACCTTCAAGCGCATTTACCACATCCGCGACGGCGTCACGCACGAAGAGGCTGGCGAAGGACGCGCGGTCGAGCTGGCCTGACCTCGAACGCACATCTGCAAGGAACCCGGTCATGACGATCTCCCCGCACTCGAATGTTCGCGCTGCGCTCGTGCAGGCGGCCATCGCTTGGCTGCTGGCCGGCTGTGCCGCAGTGCCGCCCTATCAACCGCCCCGCATACCGGAGGTGACGGGATTCACGGCCGGCGCAACGCCAACGGCCACCACCAGGGCAGACGGCCCACTCGGCAATGCCCAGCAGGTGGTCGACGGTACGGTCGACGCCCAGTGGTGGCGCGCGCTGCGATCGCCGGCCCTCGACGCGCTGGTCGAGGACGCGCTACGCGCCAGCCCCACGCTTGCTGCAGCACGGGCCGCACTGGCCCAGTCACGCGAACTGCACGCCGCCCAGGCCGGTTCGACCCAGCTGCCGCAGGTGGACCTAGGCCTCGGCGCCCAGCGCCAGCAGATCAGCCCCGCGGCCCAGGGCCTGCCGGGCGACACGCGTGAGTTCAGCCTCTACAGCGCCAGCGTCGGAGTGCGCTACCGCTTCGACTTCGGCGGCGGCATCGACAGCGGCCTGCAGGCGCTGGGCGCGCGCGCCGACATTCGCCAGCACGAACTGGCTGCGGCCCGCCATGCGCTGGCCGCCAACCTGGCCACCGCGGCGATCACGCGCGCACGGCTGTCCGCGCAGATCGACGCCCAGACGGCCATCCTGCACGCGCAGGAAGAACTGGTCCGGCTGGCCGAGGTACGCACCCGCCTGGGCCAGGCCGCGCCCGACGAGGTGAGCGCACTCACCGCGCAGGCCGAACTGACCCGCGCCGGGCTGCCCCAGATGCACAGACAGATGCAGCAGGCCGAGCACCTGCTGGCCGTTCTGGCAGGCCGACCGCCGGCGCAGGGCGTGCCCGCCTTCACGCTGGCCGAGTTCAGCTTGCCGGATCGCCTGCCCGTCTCCGTCCCGTCAGAGTGGGCTCGTCGGCGGCCGGACATCCTGGCTGCCGAAGCCGGGCTGCGAGCGGCCCACGCCGAACTGGGGGTGACCTTCGCGCGCCAGTACCCGCAACTCAACCTGAGTGCCAGCCTGGGAAGCCAGGCGCTGACGACATCGGCGCTGTTCGGCGGCGCGGCGGCGGTGTGGAACGTGGTTGGCCAGCTGAGCCAGCCACTGTTCAACGCCGGCCTCCCGGCCGAGCGGCGCGCCGCACAGGCGGCGCTCGAGGTCGCGACGGCCAGCTATCAGCGCGTGGTGCTCGACGCACTGCGCAACGTCGCCGACGCGCTGCGTGCCGTGGAGCACGATGCCCAGGCGCTGGCCGCGCTCGCTCGCAGCGTGCAGGCGGCCGAAGCGCAGCACCGGGTGGCGCAGCGCCAGTACCGCGCCGGTGCGGCCAGCCCGGTCCAGCTGCTGGTGGCCGATCAATTTCTGCTGCAGGCGCGCAGTGGCCTGGTCGCCGCGCAAGCCCAGCGCCTCGTCGACACCGTGGCACTCAGCGCGGCGCTGGCCGGCGACCCCGTGGCGCATGGCCAGGCCGATGCACAGGCCACCGTTTCCCTTCGAGTCCTTGAGGTGCAGCCATGACATCGTCTCGCTACACCGCATTTCGCTACACCACTCGCCAGGTGGCCGTGCACTGGCTGGCCGCCGCGGCAGTGATCTTCCTGCTGTTGACCGGCACTTTCGTGCTCGAGGCCCTGCCCAACGATGCGCAGAAAATCGGCAACCTGCGCATCCACTTGCTCGTCGGCGCCTTGGCCGGCCTGCTCGTGATCGTGCGGATCGTGCTGCGCCGGCGCCATCCGATCGCGCCCGCACAACCCGGCGACCGCATCGTCCGACTCGGTCACCTTGCCTTGAACGTCGCGGTATTGCTGATGGCCTTCAGCGGCGCCACGCTGGCCCTGCAAAGCGGCCTGCTCGAGGCTGTGTTCGGCAGCGGCGTGCTGCCGTCGGACTTCAAGGCCTACACCCCGCGCACGGTGCACGGCCTGGTCGCCAAGCTGGCGATGGGCCTGGTGGCATTGCACGTGGTGGCGGCGCTTTACCACCAGTTTGTACTCCGCGACGGCCTGCTCGGGCGCATGCGCCCCGGGCGCGGCGCTTGAGCCCAAGTCCTTTGCGCGAAGACAGGCCGCCACCTGCGCGCCGCCAACGCCCCTGCCGCTTCATCTGACTACCGACAACAAAAGGAAACATCATGTCGCTCGTTCGTTCACTGCTTCGCCAACGCTGGCACGTCGGCGCCGCCGTCATCGCCGCCGCGCTGGGCTCGACCGCTTGCAGTCACCTGCATGGCGGGCACGATCACGCTGGCCAACAAGGTGTCCTGAGCTTGAACGAGGGCAAGAAGTGGCCGACGGACGCGCCCTTGCGTCTGGGCATGTCCAGCGTGCGCAAGCTCGCCGCTGCCGTGCCCGAAGGGTCCACGCCATCCGACGAAGCGGCACGCCGCCTGGCCGACGGCGTGCGCGATCAGATCGCATTCATGGTGAGCAACTGCAAGCTTGAACCGAAGGCCGATGCGGTCCTGCACGTGATGATTGCGGATCTGAGCACGGGGGCCGATGAACTGGCTTCACCTGCAACCCGGCCGGCAGGCCTGCAGCGGATCCGCAAGGCATTGCAGCAGTACCCCGAGTACTTCGCTCCAGCGGGCTGGTGACCGTTCGGTCCGGGCACGAAGGCAATCCGTGCGCCGATCGATCACCCCGCACCCGACTTGGGAGTTGAAGCATGAACATCACCGTACTCGGCGCCGGGGGCGAAGTCACCGGTTCCTGCCTTCTCGTTCAGACCAACTCGACGCGCTTCCTCGTCGACTGCGGGATGGTTCAAGGCGGCCGCGACGCACCCTCCCGAAACCGCAAGCCCTTCGACTTCGATCCGGGGCGAATCGACTTCGTGCTGCTGACCCACGCCCACATCGACCACAGCGGCCTGCTGCCGAAGCTGACCAGCAAGGGGTTCGCCGGTCCGATCTACACCACGGCGGCCACGGCCGACCTGCTGGCCGTGATGCTCCCCGACAGCGCGCACATCCAGGAAGCCGATGCGCAAAGGGCAAACCGTCACCATCCCCCTGCTCGCGCGGCGCCGGACGACGCTGCGCCTCTGTACACCACGCAGGACGCGCTCGACTGCCTGCGGCAGCTGCAGGCGGTGCGCTACGACGAGGACGTGCGTCCGCATGCCGGCGTGCGATGCCGGTTCCGCGACGCCGGCCATATCCTGGGCTCGGCCATCCTGGAAATCTGGTTGACCGAGGGCGCGAAGACCACCAAGGTCGTGCTGTCGGGCGACCTGGGGCAACCCGGTCGCCCGATCTTGCGCGATCCGACGCCGATCGACGATGCCGATGTGCTTTTCATCGAATCCACCTACGGGGATCGGCTGCACAAGGACCAGGGCGCGACGGTCGACGAGTTGGTGCAGGTGGTCGACCAGACGCTTCACGGGCGAGGCGGCAACGTCATCGTCCCGGCCTTTGCGGTAGGCCGCACGCAGGAGGTGATTTATCACCTGCACCGTCTGGCCTGCGAGCGGCGCCTGAACAATCTCCACATTTACGTCGACTCCCCAATGGCGGCGGCGGCCACACGCATCACGATGCGCCACCTGGAGCTCTTCGATGAAGCCGCCCGCCGGCTGGCCGGGTGGCACTCAGCGGGCCGCGACCTGCCGCTGCTGCACTTCACGGCCAGCGTCGAGGAATCCATGGCGCTCAACCGCGTGCGCAGCGGTGCGGTCATCGTCTCCGCCAGCGGCATGTGCGACGCCGGACGGATCAAGCACCACCTGAGGCACAACCTCGGGCGCCGCGAATGCAGCGTCCTGATCACTGGATTCCAAGCCCAGGGCACCCTCGGGCGCCAGTTGGTCGATGGCGCCAAGCGCGTGCGCATCTTCCGCGAAGACATCGAGGTGCGCGCCTCGATTCACACCCTCGGAGGCTTTTCCGCGCATGCCGACCAGAAGGCGCTGCTGGGTTGGGCGGCATCGTTCAAGCGAGCGCCTCGCCGGGTCTTCGCGGTGCATGGCGAGGACGCCGCTGCCAATGCACTGGCGCAGCGTTTGCGAACGGTCAACGGCTGGAACGTGGTGACGCCACGGTGCGGTGAGTCCTTCGATCTATGACCGTCCCGGAAGACGCGCGGCGTGACGCGGCGCGAGCCGGCGGCGCGGGGATGGCCTGGCGGGTCATCCAACGATGGTGCGCAACAGGCGGCATACCGCCCATGCCCGATGCCGCGCAACGTTCAGAGACACGGCAGTGACCAACGTTCGCCGAACGCTGCTGCGCGACATCGAGGCCAGCCCAGCCTACCGGCTGGCCCACGAGGACCCCGACTTCCTGGGGAGCGACGAACTGCGCCCGGTGCGACTGCAACTAGAGCTGTCCAAGGCCGAGCTTCAACTGCGACGGCAGAAGGTAGGCTCGACGGTGGTCGTCTTCGGCAGCGCGCGGCTGTTGCCGCCGGCCGATGCAGCGGCCCAACTCGCTGCGGTTCAACAATGCGTGCCTGAAGGCCCCGAGGACCCGACGCGCCAGGCCGCGATCAAGCGCGCCGAAAAGCGGGTGGCCTACTCCCGGTATTACGTGGAGGCCCGGCGCTTTGCCGCCATCGTCTCAGCGCACTTTCAGCGCGCGCACCGGCGAGACTTCGTGGTCGTCACCGGTGGCGGCCCAGGCATCATGGAGGCCGCCAACCGTGGGGCGCACGACGTGGGCGCACGCAGCATCGGATTGAACATCACACTGCCCAATGAGCAGGCCCCCAACCCGTTCATCAGCCCGGAACTGTGCTTGCGCTTCCGGTACTTCGGCCTGCGCAAAATGCACTTCCTGTTGCGGGCGCGGGCGCTGGTGGCCTTTCCGGGCGGTTTCGGGACGCTGGACGAACTGTTCGAGGTCCTGACGCTGGTCCAGACCGGGAAGGTCGGCCGGTTGCCGATCGTGCTAGTCGGAACAGCGTTCTGGCGTCGGGCGATCGATTTCGAGTTCCTCGCCAGCGAAGGTGTCATCAACGCAGAGGATCTGGAACTCTTCTCTGTAGTCGACACGGCCGAGGAGATCGTCGAGCGGCTGCATGCGTTCTACGGCGGCAAGCCACCGGAACCTACGACGGATGCCACATGAGAGGCCTCCTGAACACACGCAGGCGACACGGGCCGGGCAGGTGGCCCTGTGTCCTGGTGGCCTGGGGGCTCTGGAGTGCCGCAGGCGCCGCCGAGTCCATCCAGGCTGACCGCGCGCGGCAAACCGACCGTTCATCCGACATCTGCGCGGCCGAGGACAGGATCACCTTCCGAGGCTTCACGGTCCGCCTGGAGAACGACCTGTTCGTGGGCACCGACCAGAGCTACACCAACGGCGTCGCGCTGTTGGGCATCTCCCGGGACATCGCGGAAACCGTCCGTCCGGAGTGTTTGCCGTCAACGGTGCGTTGGCATGCCAGCCTGATCAAGTGGCTGGATCCTGGCTTCTGGGCAAACGCCGACCATCCGCCGGGCGTCCAGAACGTCGTCGTGAAGTTCGGACAGTCCATGTACACCCCGGCTGACCCGCAGCGCGTGGACCTCATCGACAACGATCGGCCCTATGCAGGCTTGCTCTATGTCGGCATGTCATGGAATCGCCGCTCTGTTGACGAACCCACGTCGACCGACACCCTCGATACCCGTGAAATCACGCTGGGTGTCATAGGACCTTGGTCGCTGGCGCGACAGGCGCAAAACCTCGTCCACGATGCGATCGGTGCAAACCGGTTCCTCGGATGGGACCATCAAATCAGGACCGAACCGGCCCTTCAGATGGCGATGGACCGCAAGTTCAAGCAGCATCGCAGTCTCGCGGTGATCACGCCTGGGCTCACGGCCGACGCGATCCGTTCCTTCGGGCTGCGTGTCGGCAACATCGAGACGTCGGCGGCGCTGTCCGTAGAAGGGCGCGTGGGCTGGAACATCCCGAATGACTTTGGAACCTACCCGATACGCCCCGGCGCAGAGAACCGTCCGCCATCGTCGTCGGCTCCCACGGCTCGACTAGCCGATGCGGGCCCACCCGACCGAGGATTGAAGGCCGGGATTCATCTCTTCAGCACCCTCGAAGTGAAAGCCGTCGCGCATGACTTCTCTCTCGACGGAAACCTGTTCCGGTCCAGCCACCGCGTCTCCCGCAGGCCCTGGGTCGCGCAGGCGTCGCTGGGGCTCAGCACCCAGCTGCCGATCGCTGGGCGGGGTGTCAAACTGGCATGGATGCGCGTCTGGCGAACGCGCGAGTTCGAGCAGCAAACATCGCGGCATTCGTACGGCTCGGTCGCTGCCAGCATCGAATTCTGACGGCAACACTCGGGCCCGCGTGCCCATTCTGGCGCGGTCTTGCCTTGCGCATCGCAGCGGGAATGTCCCTCCAATACTCAGGAGTGCAAATCTCATGTCGCATCGCTTCGCCGAGTTGATCTCCATGTCTGAAGACGAGCGTCGCGCTGACCACAGCCGAATGAGCCTCGTCGTCAACTCGGATCACCTCAATCCACACGGCATAGTGCATGGCGCGGTGGTGTTTGCTCTGGCCGATACGGGCATGGGAGCGGCCCTGTACCCGGCGCTGGGTGATGGCCAGATCTGCGCCACTATCGAGATCAAGATCAACTACTTCAAGCCCGTCGCTTCAGGACTGCTCGTCTGTATCGCCTAACCCTTGAATCGTGGCATGACGGTGGCTAACCAGGAGTCCAAGGTGTACCTCGCCGACAAGCTCGTCGCCACGGCCAGTGGAAACTATGCGGTATTCGCGCCAAGACATGAGGCAATTCAGGAATGAAGTACGTCAACGGCATCGTGGTCGGGTCTGAGCTTGGCGAGAAGCTCGTCCGATGACCTCACCAGACACCCTATTCCAAAACATATACAAAAGATGTATCTTATACATCCCGCCACGCTTTGGATCAGCCATGCCGACTGTGGACGATGAAGGGTATCTGCTCGATCCAGACCAATGGACCGAGGAATGGGCCGCCCAGCAGGCCCATTTGCTGAACCTGAGTCTCGACGACGACCACTGGTTCGTGATCCGGTTCATGCGCGACTGGTACCAGGAACACCAGGTGACGCCGGACGCCCGCCATGCCATGCGGCGCCTCGAGCAGCGCTACCAGACCAGGGGAAGGCAGCGAATGTTCGAGCTCTTTCCATATGGCTACGTGGCTCAGGCCTGCAGGATTGCGGGAATGAAGCGTCCTCGCGCCTGGAGCACGGGTTGAACAACGGCAGATGCCAACGTGGGGTGCGCAAGATTCCCTCAGCCATCGCGGCCCCTTTCGTTGCGGCTCAGCGCGGAACAAAAAACGTCGACTTCTCGAACTGGATGGCCGATCGGTCTGCGCCGTTGCCGGAGGTGGGCTCCACGCCCGTGACCTCGAACATCACAGGCACTGACCGGCCTGCGAGCCCATGTGCCACGGCGAATGGCAGGCGCAGGCTCACCGACATCGACGCCACGGCGGCTGGGCCGGCGCTGGCCGGCATTGCCAAGACCTCCAATCCATCGATCCCGGAGGCGGCAACCCGGTAGGTCTGCGAGGCCTCCGTGCGATTCATGATCTGGATGCGGTAGACGTTTTCGACGGCACCCTCCTCCACCACACGCGCCAAAGCGCCACGGTCCTTGACCACATCGAATTTGAAGGGGCTGCGCATCACCACGCTGGCCGCGAACGCGATGCTGGCCGCAGATAGCACGGCCCCGTAGACCAGAACACGCGGTCGCAACGCACGCTTGAACATCTGCAGCCGCGTCCAGCCATTCACGACACCGTTTTCAGTGGAGTAACGGATCAGTCCCTTGGAGTAGCCCATCTTGTCCATCACGTCGTCGCAGACGTCGATGCAGGCCGCGCAGCCGATGCACTCGTTCTGCAGCCCGTTGCGGATGTCGATGCCGGTGGGACAGACCTGCACGCACAAGGTGCAGTCGATGCAATCGCCCAGGCCCTGCGCGGCAGCGTTCGTCTTCTTCGAGCGCGAGCCCCGCGGATCGCCACGCCCGGCGTCGTAGGCGATGACCAGGGAGTCCTTGTCGATCAAGGCGCTCTGGAAGCGAGCGTAAGGGCACATGTACTTGCACATCTGCTCACGCAGGAAGCCGGCATTGCCGTAGGTGGCTGCGCCATAGAACAGCACCCAGAAGGCGTTCCACCCGGACATGTCCAGGGTCAGCGCGGCGACGGCCAGTTCCCGGATCGGCGTGAAGTAGCCGACGAAGCTGAAGCCGGTGATCAGCGCGATCGACAGCCACACCGCCTGCTTGGCGCCCTTGCGCAGAACCTTGTTCACGCCCCAGGGCGCCTGGTCCAGCCGCATGCGCGCGATGCGGTCGCCTTCGATCTTGCGTTCGGCCCACATGAAGATTTCGGTGTAGACCGTTTGCGGGCATGTGTAGCCGCACCACAGCCGGCCGGCCACGGCGGTGAAGAAGAACAAAGCCAGGGCCGACAGCACCAGCAGCGCCGCCAGGAAGATCAGGTCCTGCGGATAAAGCAGCAGGCCGAAGATGTAGAAGCGCTGGGCCTCCAGATCGAACAGCACGGCCTGCCGTCCGCCCCACTGCAACCAGGGCAGTCCGTAGAACAGCAGTTGGGTCAACCAGACAAAGGCCCAGCGCCAGGCGGCGAACCACCCCTTCACCGCACGCGGGTAGATGGTGGCCTGCTTCTGGTACATCGAGACGTACTGCACGCTGTCGTCGTCGGTAGCTGGCGCGGCAGCGATGGGGATGATCTTCCTGGGTTTGGTCATGGTCAGGGCGCACCTTCGACCGCGCGGTGGCCGCTCATCGTTTCAGCTCCTCAAGCTTGCTTTCGATCTTGCTCCAGGCCTCGGCATCCGGCAGTGCCAGCTTGGTCCGCGTGATCGGTTTCCACTCGCGGGACAGCTCGGCATTCAGCGGCGTGAAGTGCTGCTG
>Ga0073899_10004298_pt1 | contig 12497 bp, 11 predicted proteins | sample KloWWTmetaKNB5Ph_FD_88975 | JGI IMG/M metagenome (GOLD analysis project Ga0073899, IMG submission 88975) | Active sludge microbial communities from Klosterneuburg, Austria, studying microevolution and ecology of nitrifiers - Klosterneuburg... | ecosystem: Engineered > WWTP > Aerobic digester >... | reverse complement strand
GGTCGATGGCGGCGTGGATCTCGGCCGTGGCCAGTGCAGGCAGTGGGGTGCCTTCTGGTGCGAGGTCGAGGAGCGCTGTCATGCACCCACTGTACTAGAACATATGTTCGAATCCAAGGAATCTGGACAATCAATTTCCTGGTCCCTGGCTGACGCGGCATGCAACCTTCGGGGCGTCAATCGCATCAGTGACTTGGGTAGACTGCCCAATCGGCTGAGGGGACCATCGGTGCCCGGGTTCTTTCGATGTCGATGATCGGGTATGCGGCGTGGCTCTGGTCTGGTGGCTCCCCGCCCCACGGCAACATCCCAAAACACTAGGCGGCTGAAGCTGTGGAGGGTCAGCGTCGTAGATGCCGCCAGCAACCGTTGAGTTTCTCGAGAGACGCAATGTCGTAACTGCGAGATGCTTACGCCATGGCAAAGATCCGGTTAAGTGCGAATGTGGACTCGGATTTGCTGGTCCAGGCGCGGGCGCTCTCGCAAGAGGGTAGCGATTCCGGTTTGTTGGAGGCTGTGCTGCGTGAATTCATCGCAAAGCACCGCCGGGCCGAGATTGACGCGCAGTACGACGTCGCCTACGCGGTCCAACCAGTGAGCAACGCCGACGAATGGGGCGATCTCTCAGATTGGCACGCGGCCGCCCAGATGGCTCGACGATGACCCATCAGCTAGGCGGACGCTGGGAAGAAGAAGTACTACTCCCGACTAGCTGGATCTCTTCGGTGGCAACGGAAAGAACATCGAGGTGCGGGCGGCGTACTCGGGATAACCGGGCCGCTTCATCATCGACTTCTCCAACAGTTTTGCCCCGCTGACAAAGACCAGGAAGTAGGTCATCAGCACCGGCGACAACACCGTCAGGGCTGGAGCGATCCCACCATCTGCGGCCAGGAGCCAAATGCCCCACCACATGCAGGCGTCACCGAAATAGTTGGGATGGCGAGTCCAAGCCCACAGGCCTCGATCCATCACCGGCCCGCGCCCCGGGTCGCGTTTGTACGCCGCCAACTGGGCATCGCCGACAACCTCGAAACACAAGCCGATCGCATAGACCGCGAGGCCGATCCAGAACAAGGGGCCAATAAGCGAATTGCTCAGCCAGATTCCCACAATCACAGGCAATGAAACGAACAGCATGATCACGCCTTGCGGGATGAGTGCGGCCCGGGCGTAGGAGGGGTTACGGGCCTTGATGGCCTCGTATCGCGGGTCTTCGCCGTGGCCGATGGATCGCCGGTAGATGTGCCAGGCGAGCCGAAGTCCCCACAGTGAGACGAGCAGCACGAGCACCCAGCCTCTGACATTGCTTGCTCGCTCTAAGGCGTCTACGCGGGCCTGCTCGGCAGGTGGTCGGCCAAGCGCAGCATGTCCATTCAGTGCGGTCACGGTGAGGCGATTGACTAACGCGATTGCGACGAAGCCCAGCCCCCAGGTCACGTCGATAACCGACCACCGCCCGGCGCGTGAGGCCGCCAGACTCGTCAGGCTCATGGCGATGAGGACCGTGATGATCGACAGGGTCAACGGGGCGAACAGTGTCAGCGGCATTTGGTCAGCCTAAAGGTGCCTAGTCCACCCACCGCAAAAAGCCGCATTTCGCACGCGCCAAACTTGCCTGAAGCGACAGGTGCAAGTTCTAATAGGGCAGTCAAGGACGACGATGCCAGTTTCCTATGCCCGCGTGAAAAGAGTTCTGTGCAATGAGTAGCAGTCCACGCCGTGCAGTGCTCGTCGTCTTGAGTGCGCTTTCCCTGGTTTTGACCGCTGGCGCTTTCGAGCCCACCGTTGCGCGCACTGAGCCCACAAGCCAGGTGCAACTAGCCATCGGCGACCCGGCGCCTGACAACTACATCCCCAAAATGGGGGTGCTGTTTAACCACCCGTTCTGGTCCAACCGCGGCCAGATCGCCACTCACGTGAAGCGGATGATCCGCAGCACCCAGCCCGGTCAGTCGATCCGCATTGCGTCGTTCTCGGTGGGCGCGCGCAGCATCGTCGATGCGCTGATCGGTGCCCGCAACCGCGGTGTGTCGGTGCAGGTCATCGGCGACGCTCACCTCGTTGACCCCAAGAACGACCTCTACTCCAAGGGCTTTGTGCGGTTGCGCCGCACCTTGGGCCGTGACAAGACCAAGAGCAGTTGGGTCAACGTGTGCAGCAACTCCTGCCGCGGCAATGGCGGCAACTTGCACTCGAAGATCTTCTTGTTTAGCCAGGTCGGTGGAGTCTCAAACATCGTGGTGACTGGCTCTGCCAACCTCACCCGGATGGCCGTGGTCGGTCAGTGGAACCATGCCCGCACCGTTTCTGACCCGGCCGCCTACTCAAACTTGATGACTGTCTTCGCCCAGATGGCAGCCGACCAACCTGTGACGCCGCCGAACGTGGAGTACAACGACGCGTTGGGTCACAGCTGGGTCTTCCCGTGGCCCGCCATGGACGCCTTGACTGACCCGGTGATGGCAGCGATGTCTAACGTGCAATGCACCTACACCGACATCAATGGAGTGACTCAACGCACCAAGATCCGCGTGAACATGTACACCTGGGCAGATGAGCGCGGGGTGTGGTTGGCCACGCGCGTGCGCCAATTGTGGGACAGCGGATGCGATGTCGCGGTGCTGACCTCGATCATGTCGCGCAATGTGCGTGACCGTCTTACAACTCGTTCGGGCCGGGGCCCAATCCCGGTCAAGAAGGTCGGTGTGTGGGACGAGCTCGGCGTCCTGGTGAAGTACAACCACGCTAAGTGGCTGACCATCCAGGGTGCGACGTTCACCAACCCGAATGCTGCCATCGTGGTGGCTGGGTCGTGCAACTTCAGCAACCTGGGTCGCTACTCCGATGAGATCACCACGACGTACTCCAGCGCGACCGACGTCGCGGCCTACGCTGCCGACTTCGCGGCGACGTGGCGTGAGCGCTACGCGAGCCGACTCGGCCCGCTTCGGGTGGGCAGCAACGTGCGGATCGTCGACGAACCGATTGAGTTCGGCAAGGGCGAGTTGAAGTACGCCGAGAACGACTGATCGATTCCGATCAGTCCAGCGATGCCACATCGTCAGCGTCAATGATTCGATAGGCATAGCCCTGCTCGGCTAGGAATCGCTGCCTGTTCTGGGCAAACTCCGCATCGACTGTGTCGCGGGCAACCAGGGCATAAAAGCGCGCCGTGCGGCCATCGGCCTTTGGGCGAAGCAACCGACCTAACCGTTGGGCCTCTTCTTGCCGCGAACCAAAACTCCCCGAAACCTGAATGGCCACCGCTGCCTCAGGTAAATCAATGGAGAAGTTGGCGACCTTGCTGACCACCAACAGGTTGATCTGTCCGCTGCGGAACTCCTCAAAGAGTCGCTCGCGCTCGTTGATGCTGGTTTCGCCCTTGATGACAGGCGCGTCGAGGTCGGCGCCGAGTTCGTCGAGTTGATCGATGAACTGCCCAATCACCAAGGTCGGCTCTCCAGCATGCTTGGCCACTAGTTGTTCAGCGACTCGAGTCTTTTCCGGGGAGCTAGCCGCCAGCCGATATCGGATGTCTGGTTCGGCGGTGGCATAGGTCATCCGCTCGCCTTCGCTCAACGTCACCCGCACCTCCACACAGTCGGCGGGGGCAATCCAGCCCTGGGCCTCAATGTCTTTCCACGGTGCATCGAATCGCTTGGGCCCGATGAGTGAGAAGACATCGCCTTCGCGGCCGTCTTCGCGCACCAGTGTGGCCGTCAAGCCCAACCGGCGCCTGGCCTGCAGGTCTGCGGTGAATCGAAAGACCGGTGCGGGCAGCAAATGCACCTCGTCATAGATGATCAAGCCCCAGTCGTGTCCGTCGAGCACATCGAGGTGGGCATAGGCGCCTGCGCGGCGCGTGGTCAAGACTTGGTACGTCGCAATGGTGACCGGGCGGATCTGCTTCACCTGCCCGCTGTATTCACCGATTTCGTCCTCGGTCAGGCTGGTGCGTTTGAGGAGCTCGGCGCGCCACTGACGAGCACTGACGGTGTTAGTCACCAAGATCAAGGTCGTGGCCTGCGCGCGGGCCATGGCCGCAGCACCCACGATCGTTTTGCCCGCTCCGCAGGGGAGTACGACGACCCCCGAGCCGCCATCCCAAAAAGCGTCAGCTGCCTGTGACTGGTAGTCGCGCAATTGCCACCCAGACTCGACCAGGTCAATCTCATGGGCTTCGCCGTCGACGTACCCAGCGAAGTCTTCGGCTGGCCAGCCAAGTTTGAGCAGCGCTTGTTTGAGAGCACCGCGCTGACTGGGATGCACCACCACCGACTCGGGGTCGATTCGCTCGCCGAGCATTCCGGCCACGCGTTTGCTGCGAAGCACTTCCTCAAAGACTGCGCGGTCGGTGCACGAGAGCACCAGGCCATGTGTGGGGTGTTTGTCGAGGCGCAGCCGCCCGAAGCGCGCCATGGTTTCGGCAACGTCGATGAGCAACGAATGCGGGACTGCGTAGCGGCTGTATTTCAGCAGCGCGTCAATGACCTGCTCAGCGTCATGACCAGCGGCCCGGGCGTTCCACAAGCCAAGGTTGGTCAGCCGGTAGGTGTGGACATGCTCGGGGGAGCGCTCAAGTTCAGCAAAGGGAGCAATCGCCTTGCGGCACTCGGCCGCGTTGGCGTGATCGACCTCAAGGAGCAAGGTCTTGTCGGACTGAACAATGAGTGGGCCGTCGTGCACCTGCAGAGACTACGTGGTGTTAGCCAAATCGAGGGTGCGGATTAGGCCTCGACGATGACCGCGCCTCTGATTCGGTGGATAGCAAACTCGACGGTGTCGCCATGTTCAGCGTCGTACGCCGCCAAGACGCCGGCGGCGACCTCCGTCGGGCGCACCACCCGCTCATGGGCGCGGCCTTGAGGGTCGAGGTAGCCCAACCACACTGAGGAGCGCCGATCGATCGCCTCACGCAGCAAAGCCAACACGTCTGCGGGCGAGGTGGCCGATGCTTGGAGTGGCCGGTCGCGTTCGGCACGATCTCCTGACGCGATGACCTCAAGGGCTGCGTTGGCTTGAGCGATGAGGCGCACGTGTGAGCGCGACTCTGGTGGACGGGGTTTACTGCGCGCTCGTACTTGGTCGGGGCGCACCACTCGCAAGGTTCCATCCATGGCTTCGACCGCAGGTGCTCCGCCGGCGGCACGGATCCTGGTGAGCACAGTGGAGATGTCGAGTTCGCTGATGGCGACGGTGGGCGCAATACGGCGAAGCCCCAATCCGGGCAATGCCAACACCTGGGTCAACTGGCCCTCATCATCGGTGCGCACGAAGCAGCGCGCTGGGCCCACCCGCACTGAACCAAATCGACGGGCCAGGTCAGTGACCATGTACTCCAACGCCTGAGGCACCCCGCTGGCCGACACTGTGTTCAAGAAGCTCAACACGTCATCTGCGGACCATCCCGCGTCGAGGCCGCGGCGGATGCTGTCGTTGGTGAAGCGGTAGACAGTGGCCGCGCCTCGGGACTCGACATCGGCAATGAGCCCCAACCGCCCGCCGACCTCGGCGGTGAGTGGGCCCGGTGCGACAGCGGTGAGATCGGCCTGGATCAACACCTGTTCAACAAGTGTGGGCATCAGGGGTTTGACGCTGCGAGCAACGTCGTCGCCAGTGAGGAGTGCACGACCAAAGGGAGTCAGCGCCCCCATGGCGACGACACCGAGTGCTGCGGCTTCCTCGATGACTGAGACGACCAGTGCTTCGCGGGAACTCGGTCGCCGTGGGGCGCTCCACCCCAGCAGCGCCAATAGCGAGGCGGGACCAGTGCCGGCGGCCAGGCATTCGGTATTCGGCAGCGCAGCAAGAGCGGTGAGTACGTCGCGCCGAGCCGGTGGCAACCACTGCCGGGTCAAGCCCGGGTCGAGTGCGTTGAGGGCTTTGCCAGTGTTGTCCTTGGTGCGCAAGGCAGCCACGAGTCGCACCGAGTTGAGCCAGGCAGTGGCCAGGTGCTCCCAGCGAGCGGCTAGGTCTTGAACAACCCAGGAGTCAAAGACTTCGGTGGGTGTCCAGGCCGTACCGATAGTGCGTGAGGCGGCTTGGTCCAGCAGTCTGGCTTCGCCGGCAACCTCGATGATGAGGGCTGCCTCGTGTTCGCTCACCTCCAGCAGTGCGGCCGCGTTCTTGAGTTCGCGCACGCCAAGCCCACCGGCTTTGAGCACCCCCGGCGGGGCAGTGCCCCACTGGTCGAGGAGCACCTCGGTGCGCCGTACGAAATCAAAGGCGGCGCCACCACCTGTGCGCGCGACCAAGTTCGGATCGATCTGGCTTGTTGCGAGTTGAGGAGGCTCAGGGTCGACGGTGGCGGTCAATTTGAAGTCAGTTTCGCGCAGGGGCGCTACGACTCTCAAAGCCTCACCACCCCACACCAGCGCCAGTGACGTCAGTCGATCAAGGCTGCGTCGGCCATGCTCGCCATGCTGCTGGTCCACCTCAGCAGGTGTGCTGAGCGTGCCCACGCGGATCTCTTTGAGCAGCTGCAAATCCCACGCGGTGAGCAGATCGAGGGCGCGCATCAGCGAGGCGATGGTCGTGGCGCGGGAGGCTAATTGGGCCGAGTTGCGAGGCGCGGGAACGATCAGGTCAGGCCGCTGCTCAAACAGGTGCAGCCGCTGCTCGTTGGTCCAACCTCGCAGTGCGTCGGCCAGGCTGCGAGGCTCAGACATCGGCGGCAACCAGTGCCTGGACCAGGGAGTACGTCGCCTCATCAGCGGCCGCGATGATCCCCGGGAGTCCGTCAACCGGGGTGTAGGCGAAGCCATCGAAAGTGCCGACGTACCCTCCGGCCTCCTCGAGCAACAGCGATCCCGGAGCGTGATCCCACGCGTTGGTGCCGATGTAGACGATGAAGTCAGCGTCGCCTTCGATCAGGTGCGGGTAGTCGATGCCGCATGAGATCCAGGTGAGTTGCAAAGGAGCTAGATCGCCCAAGGTGCGGTGCAGCCACTTGCGCCGCGAGGTGACCCCGCGCAACGGTGAGGCCGCACCTTTGACCTGCATTGCTTCGCCGTTGCACCACGCGCCGTGGCCGCGCACGGCGACGTAGGCCCGCTGGTGTTGGGGCTGCCAGATCCACGCACGCTGCACCCGACCATCGATGATTTCGCTGGCCATGACGGCATGGTCGGGGGACCCATTGACGAAGTTCTTGGTGCCATCAACCGGATCGACGGTGAAGGCGTGATCTGCGGCCATGAACCGCTCCATGATCGAGCGATCCTCGGCGTAGGCCTCCTCGCCAAGCATGACTGCATCGGGGAAGGCTGCCTGCAAAGCGGCGGTGATCAACACCTCGGCTTCGCGGTCGGCAATCGTGACCAGATCGCCGGGGTTCTTCTCGTGGATCTCGTCATTGGCCAGTGCCTGGAAGCGTGGAGTGATGACTTCGGCTGCAACCTCTTGCAGCAGGGTCAAGATCGCCTCGGTGTCCACCTGCGCAGCCTATGCCCCGTCATGCCCACGCAACACCAACCGCCGACCGAGAGTTAACGACCGTTAACCGTCACGTGGGTGTTGCCGCTGCCGCTTCGCAATTAGGTTCCCTTACATGGAGTCCTATGCCGCAGGTGAGATCACACCGTCACTGATCGAGCAGACCATCGGAGCGAACTTCGAGAGGACCGTCGCGGAGTACGGCGACAACGAAGCACTCGTCGAGGTTGCGAGCGCTCGTCGCTGGACCTATCGCGAACTCAATGACGACGTTGATGCGCTGGCCAAGGGATTGATGGCCGCCGGTGTCAACAAGGGTGACCGCGTGGGCATCTGGGCGCCCAACTGTGCCGAGTGGACGATCACACAGGTAGCCACGGCCAAGATCGGTGCGATCTTGGTCAACATCAACCCGTCCTACCGCACTCACGAGTTCTCCTATGCCGTGAACCAATCGGGGTTAACGCTCTTGGTGAGCGCAGAGCGCTTCAAGACCTCTGACTATCGAGGAATGGTCGCTCAGACTGCCCAGGAGTGTCGCGAACTCAAGCGCACCGTCTTTATCGGCACCGATGACTGGGACGCACTCATTGCGCAAGGAACCGATGTGAGTGATGGCGAGTTGCGTGAGCGGATGCAGAGCCTGAGTCCGCACGACGCGATCAATATTCAATACACATCAGGGACCACCGGATATCCCAAGGGTGCGACCCTGAGCCACCTCAACATTCTGAACAACGGCTTCTTCACCACCGAATTGATCAACTTCTCCTCGGCTGACCGGTTGTGCATCCCGGTGCCCTTCTATCACTGCTTCGGCATGGTGATGGGCAACCTCGGCTGCATCTCGCATGGGGCAACGATGGTGATCCCCTCACCAGGGTTTGACCCGGCGATCACCTTGCGCACCATCGAAATCGAGAGGTGCACAGGGGTCTACGGGGTTCCCACGATGTTCATCGCGATGCACAACGACCCAACGTTTGCTGATCACGACCTGTCCACGTTGCGCACCGGGGTGATGGCTGGCGCGATCTGTCCAGTCGAAGTGATGAAGCGTTGCGTCGCCGACATGAACATGACCGAGGTGTCGATCTGCTACGGCATGACCGAAACCTCGCCGGTCTCGACTCAGACTCGTTTCGATGATGACCTCGAGCGCCGTACTGAAACCATCGGGCGGGTGCACCCGCACGTCGAAATCAAGGTGGTTGACCCACTGACAGGGGAGACCGTCGAGCGTGGTGTCACCGGGGAGTTCTGCACCCGCGGATATTCGGTGATGTTGGGCTACTGGGACGACGCCGAAAAAACCGCTGAGGCCATCGATGCCGATGGCTGGATGCACACCGGTGACCTAGCTGTGATGCGCGAAGACGGCTACTGCACCATCGTGGGCCGCATCAAAGACATGGTGATTCGCGGTGGGGAAAACATCTATCCGCGAGAGATCGAAGAGTTTCTCTACGCCCACCCCGACATCGAAGACGTGCAGGTGATCGGCGTGCCTGATGCGAAGTACGGCGAAGAATTGTGTGCCTGGATCCGGATGAAGAGCGATCGGACCCCACTCGATGCCGCCGCGGTGAGGGCATACGCAGACGGCAAACTCGCGCACTACAAGATCCCGCGCTACATCAAGGTCGTAGACGATTTCCCGATGACCGTCACCGGAAAGATCCGTAAAATCGAGATGCGTGAGAGGTCGGCGCAAGAGTTGGGGTTGAGCTAAGGCACACTTGCTCCGTGACAAAAGACTGGCCCATTGCCGCAGTCTGGGTCTTCTTCCTTTTTGGTGCACTGGCGCGAGGTTCCGCGCTCTATTGGATCGGTCGAGGGCTTCGCAAAGTCGACAAGCGTGGCTTGGCCGAGCGGCCATCGATTCGCCGTGCCGAGCAAGTCATCACTCGATGGGGTGCCCCTGTCGTTGCGCTGAGCTTCCTCACCGTCGGCGTGCAATCAGCCGTCAACATCGCTGCAGGAATCTTGCGGATGCCGCTGTCGCGTTTCGCTCCCGCTCTTGTGGTCGGTGGTGCCATTTGGGCAACGATCTACACCACCGTCGGCATGAGCGTCTTCTACGCCTTCTTGGGTCAACTGTCGTGGGGATGGGTGGGAGCTGGACTGCTCGCCGTCGCCCTCGTCGTGGGAGTGACGGCCTACTCCCGGCGCCGACTGCGCCTGCGCGCCCTCAACGATCCACACGAGTGAACTAGGTGTGACCTTCGACGTCACACCCCCATGCGCTGCATCAAGTTAGAGCGGGTTCGCCTCGTCACGTACTCTCATGCGGTGCCATCTCCGCTCGTCGTCGGGTTCGATCTCGACATGACCCTCATCGACACCGTGCCCGGGTTCTCGGCAACCCTCGACGCGCTCGGTGCCGAACTAGGTGTTGAGTTCCCCACCGAGCAACTCACCAGCAACCTCGGTCCGCCACTTGATGTGATGCTTCGCGACTACGTGCCTGCCGATCAACTCGACCAGGTCGGCGATCGATTCCGGGCGCTGTATCCCGATTTTGCGATCACCCCGACTCCCGCGATGCCTGGGGCACATGAGTCGTTGGCCGCCGTACGCCGCCATGGGGGGCGGGTCGTCATCGTCACGGGCAAATATCAACCCAACGCCCAACTTCACGTTGACCACCTTGGTTTCGACGTTGACGCCGTCGAAGGCTGGGCTTGGGGCGCGCAAAAGGGTGAGGTTCTCAACCGGCACGGGGCTGCGATGTACGTCGGCGATCACGTGCACGACGTCGAAGGCGCACTCGCCGGCGGGATCACGTCGATCTCGGTGCTCACCGGTGGTTGCACTGCTTCGATGCTCACCGACGCGGGCACGCACGTGCTCTTGCACGACCTCACCGGCTTCCCATCCTGGCTCGACGCCCACCTGAGCTAAGTCCACCTTGGACTAACCGGTGGCAGGTCTTCGCGACCTCCCCGTAGAATCTGCGTTGCCGCCTCCGTCGACGGGGGCGGTTATTGCTGCAACTTGAAGGAGATTGAAGTGCCCACCGGAAAGGTCAAGTGGTACAACGCCGAAAAGGGCTTTGGGTTCTTGTCACACGACGGAGGCGAAGACGTCTACGTCAACAAGGACGCGTTGCCCAATGGCGTCGAAAGCCTGCGCCCCGGCATGCGCGTTGAATTCGGCATCGCCCAGGGCCGCCGAGGTGACCAAGCACTGCAGGTCAAGGTCCTTGACGCACCCGCATCAATCTCCGCCAACCAGCGTGCGGCCCTGCGCCGCAAGCCTGAAGAGATGGTCACCATCGTCGAGGACCTGATCAAGCTCCTCGAAGGTGTTGAGCAGGCCTACCGCAACGGTCGCCACCCCGATGCTCGCACCGCCAAACCCACCGCGAAACTCTTGCGTGGCTTGGCCGACGAACTCGACATTTAGTCACCCTTTTGCGGGTGTCAAAGTCACAAGTAAACCTGTGACTTTGGCGCTTTGCGGGGGAGATCCCCCAGGCAAAGCGCCAAACATCCGGGCAAAGCATCACGCGGCTGCGTGTGAGGGCCGGCTGATCACGACGTACGTCGTCCACACCAAGATCAACCCTGCTAATACCCCCAGCCCGATCGTGGGATTCAGTGGCATCGCAATGCCGATGAATCCTCCGAGCACCCATGCGAGTTGGAGCAGGGTTTCGGAGCGGGCGAAGGCGCTGGTGCGTTGTTGCTCGGGGATTTCGTCTTGGATCTGGGCATCGAGTGCGATCTTGCCCAGCCCTTGGGCGATGCCGACGACGAGTCCGAAGAGGATGGCTGAGGCCAGCCCATAGAAGGCCGCGACGATGATCGACACCACGGTGTCTGCGATCAATGCCGCCACGCCAATGTAGGCCGGACGTAGCGAGCGTGCGAGTGCTCCCAACGCTATGGCGATGGTGCTTCCGAGCCCGGCGGCCCCGATCACCAACCCCATCAACAAGGTGGGGTGTGTCTCCCAACCGGGCAGCGGATTTTGGCGGAGCAGGAACGCCATGTACATCGTGCAGAAGCCGGACAGCACTCTGAGCCCGGCGTTGCAGCGCAACGAAAAGACGATCGAACTTGGCACTTTGAAGCGCTTCGGTTTGCCGGTCAACGTCACTGCCTTCTCGCCCACGGAGGAGTCGGCCTGCGGCGGCAACAGGATCGCTAGCACGGTGCCGATGGCGAAGATGACGAATGCGAATCGCAGCGCCCACTCAGATCCCAAGGTAGCTGCGCCAGCCGCGAGCGGGCCCAGAACGGCGCCCCCCCAGGACTCCTGCCAGCGAGATGCGTGAGTTGGCTTTCATGAGCGGCAGTTGTTCGGGCACGAGTCGGGGGACAGCCGCGGCACGGGTGACGCCATAGGCCTTCGACGACACCAACGTGCCTAGAGCTGCCGCGAACATCAGCGCTTCGTTGTCAGCAGCGATGGCATCGGCCATCACGATGCACAAGATGGCGCGTACGGCGAAGGTCGCGCCAATGGCCCAGCGGCGACCATGACCGAATCTGTCTAGCAGCGGCCCGATCAGTGGGGCAACGACTGCGAAGGGCAACATGGTGATGCCCAAGAAGAGGGCTACTTGTCCGCGAGCCTCACCTGGTTGGGCGAAGAAGATGGTGCCGGCCAGCGCTATTGCGACGGAGGCATCACCGCCGGCGTTGAAGGCGTGCAACTCGATGAGTCGATAGAGCCCGGACTCCCCAGCACCGTGTGCACGGGCCGCGCCGCGGGCGCGGTTCCAGACGTAGGACGAACCCCTGGCCACCCCTCGTGCCGAAGCCTTGGTGCCTCGGCTAAGGCCTGAGGCGGCCTTGGCGATGGGGTGGGGTTTCTCGCCAGCCGACACGTGCTCATCTTGCATCCCGAGTCCCAGCCTCACCCACCCTTTTGGCACCTAACCCAGGATGTTTCTTAGGTGAAGTGCCAGATTGGGTACTTAACCTGAGAATCCGACGCACGCCGTACACTCAGCCCTTGTGAACACCGATTCCTCTGTCCTTGACCCCGCACGCGCCGTCGGGGCCTCGGATGCGGCACGCCGAGTGCTTTCTGCACAGGTCGGTGAGTCG
>Ga0073899_10004296_pt1 | contig 12503 bp, 10 predicted proteins | sample KloWWTmetaKNB5Ph_FD_88975 | JGI IMG/M metagenome (GOLD analysis project Ga0073899, IMG submission 88975) | Active sludge microbial communities from Klosterneuburg, Austria, studying microevolution and ecology of nitrifiers - Klosterneuburg... | ecosystem: Engineered > WWTP > Aerobic digester >... | reverse complement strand
TTCGGGTAGTCGAGGATCGCCTTCGGGTGCACGCCGATGTTGTTGTTGATGATGAATTCCAGCCGCGCCAGGCCCACGCCCGAATTGGGCATCTGCGCGAAGTCGAAGGCCAGCTGCGGGTTGCCCACGTTCATCATGATCTTGATCGGGCAGTAGGGCATGTCGCCGCGCTGTACTTCGCTGATCTCGGTTTCCAGCAGGCCGTCGTAGATGTAGCCGGTATCGCCCTCGGCGCAGGACACGGTCACCAGGTTGCCTTCGTGCACACGCTCGGTGGCGTTGCCGCAGCCCACCACGGCGGGGATGCCGAGTTCGCGTGCGATGATGGCCGCGTGGCAGGTGCGGCCGCCGCGGTTGGTGACTATGGCCGAGGCGCGCTTCATGACCGGTTCCCAGTTGGGGTCGGTCATGTCGGTCACCAGCACGTCGCCGGGTTGCACACGTTCCATCTCGGCCGGGCTGCGCACCAGGCGCACGGGGCCCGTGCCCACCTTCTGGCCGATGGCCCGGCCCTCGGCCAGCACGGTATTCTTGCTGCGATCGCCCTTGAGCTTGTAGCGGTGCTCGACCTTGTCGCCGACCTGGCTCTTCACCGTTTCCGGCCGCGCCTGCAGGATGTAGAGTTGGCCGTCGATGCCGTCCTTGCCCCACTCGATATCCATCGGCCGGCCATAGTGCGTCTCGATGATGATCGCGTAGCGCGCCAGTTCGATGACATCGGCGTCGGTCAGCGAATAGCGGTTGCGTTGCTCGGGCGGCGTGTCGACGATCTGCACCAGCCGGCCGCTGGCCGCGCGGTCCTCGGCGCTGGCAAAACCCATGCGCTGCAGCTTGGAGCCGAGCACGCGGCGGATGACCGGGAAGCGGCCCGCCGCCAGCAGCGGCTTGTGGACATAGAACTCGTCGGGATTGACCGAGCCCTGGACCACCGTTTCGCCCAGACCGTAGCTCGAGGTGATGAAAACCACGTCCTTGAAGCCGGACTCGGTGTCGATGGTGAAGACGACGCCGGCCGAGCCGAGGTCGGAGCGCACCATGCGCTGCACGCCGGCCGACAGCGCCACCTCGGCATGGGCAAAGCCCTTGTGCACGCGGTAGCTGATGGCGCGGTCGTTGTACAGCGACGCGAAGACCTCCTTGATGCGGTGCAGCACGTCGTCGATGCCGGTGACGTTCAGGAAGGTCTCCTGCTGGCCGGCGAAAGAGGCATCGGGCAGGTCCTCGGCCGTCGCCGAAGAGCGCACGGCAAAACTGGCTTCGGGGCTGCCCGCCACCAGGCGCTGGAAATGCTCGCGGATGCCGGCTTCCAGCGCCGGCGGCAGCGGGGTGTCGACGATCCACTGGCGGATCTGCGCGCCGGCCGCGGCCAGCGCGCGCACGTCGTCGACGTCCAGCGTGGCCAGCTTGTCCTGGATGCGTTGGCCCAGCCCGCCATGGCGCAGGAATTCGCGAAAGGCGTGCGCCGTGGTGGCGAAACCACCGGGCACGCGCACGCCGGTGGCGGCCAGCTGGCTGATCATTTCGCCGAGGGAGGCGTTCTTGCCGCCCACCACCTCGACGTCGGTCATCCTCAGGGCTTCGAACGGTGCGACCAGGGCGGTCGCCAGGGGGGCTTGTGACATGGGAAAGCTCCGTGATGTGGGTAAACCGGTGCTTCCGCATGCGCGACCGAACCGCAGCCGCGGCGCCTGCCGGCGCTGTGTTGTTCTGCTGGTCGGGGGCTGAAATCCACGTCGGGGCCGTGCGGCGGAATGATGCTTCGATTCTAAGAGTTCTTCCTTATCATGACGCCGACTTCCCCAGCGCGCGCCGCCGCCCCCAGCCCCATGCCCGAACGCACCGTGTTCTTTGTCTCGGACGGCACCGGCATCACCGCCGAGACCTTCGGCAATTCCATCCTCAACCAGTTTCCGGCCAAGCCGCGGCATGTGCGGCGGCCCTTCATCGACAGCGTGGAAAAGGCCGTGCGCGTGGTCGCCGAGATCAACGAGTCGCACGACCGCGAAGGCAAGCGGCCCATCGTCTTCATCACCCTGGTCGACGACGCCGTGCGCGACATCGTCAGGAGCGAACGCTGCAAGGGCCTGGTGCTGGACCTGTTCCGCACCTTCGTCGAACCGCTGGAAGTGGAGTTCGGCGTCAAGAGCAGCCACCGCGTCGGCCGCTTCTCGGAGACCAGCCAGAGCCAGGAGTACCACGACCGCATCGAGGCCATCAATTTCTCGCTGCAACACGACGACGGGCAGTCGGCGGCGAACCTGGACATCGCCGACGTCATCCTGGTCGGCGTCAGCCGCAGCGGCAAGACGCCGACTTCGCTGTACCTGGCCATGCAGCACGGCATCAAGGCCGCCAACTACCCGCTCATTCCCGACGACTTCGAACGCGGCCGCCTGCCCTCGGTGCTGGCTCCCTACAAACGCAAGTGCTTCGGCCTCACCATCGACCCCGCGCGGCTGGCGCAGATCCGCAACGAACGGCGGCCGGGCAGCCGCTACGCATCGCTGGAGAACTGCCGCTTCGAGGTCAACGAGGCCGAAGCCATGATGCGCCGCGAGAGCATCGCCTGGCTGTCGAGCACGCACAAGTCGATCGAGGAGATCGCCACCACCATCCTGCGCGACCTGCGGCCCGACCGGCTGATCTACTGAACCGCCGGTTTACGGCCCGTCCATGAGTCGGCGCCGCGCCGATTCATACAGGCAGACCGCCGCCGCGGCGGCCACGTTGAGCGATTCCTCGCCGCCGGGCTGCGGGATGCGCAGCTGAAACGCGCAACGCGCCAGCAGTGCATGCGCGACACCCTGCCCTTCGTGACCCAGCACCCAGGCGCAGGGCCAGGGCAAGGCAGCGCGTGGCAGCTCGTCGCCAGCGTGCGAACTGGTGGCCACCAGCGGCACCGCGAGCGCAGCGAGCGCGTCCTCGTCCAGGCCCTCGGCCAGCCGCAAGCCGAAGTGCGCCCCCATGCCGGCGCGCAGCACCTTGGGCGACCACAGCGCCACCGTCCCCTTCAGCGCCAAGACCTGGGCCGCGCCGAAGGCCGCCGCGCTCCGCAGCACGCTGCCCACGTTGCCGGGGTCCTGCAGGCGGTCCAGCACCACGCTGGGCACGTGCGGCAGCACCCGTGCCGGCGGCGGCAGGTCGATCACGAAACCGATGGCGGCCGGCGACTCCAGCGCGCTGAACCCGGCAAACAGCGACGCAGGCACGACCACCACCTTCGCGGCGCCGGCCGCGAGTTCGCGCAGGCGGACGTCCTGCCAGGCCGCGTCACTGAGCACGGCCTGCGCCGCCGCGCCGCCACGCTCACGCCAGGCGCGGCACAAGTGGTCGCCTTCCAGCCACACCTGGCCCAGGCGGCGATAGGCCGCGCCGTCCTGCGACAAGCGGCGCAGCCGCATCAGCAGCGGGTTGTCGCGCGAAGTAATGCGCAGTGGCCCGATCAAGCACCGTCCTCCGAGGTCCCGTGGCTGGCCAGGCGCACCGGCGCGAAGCTGCGGCGGTGCGCCGCGCACGGGCCGTGACGCTGCAACGCTGCCAGGTGCTCGCGTGTCGGGTAGCCCTTGTGGCCGTCGAAGCCATAGTCCGGAAACCGCGCGTGCAGTTCCAGGCACAGGCGGTCGCGGTGCACCTTGGCCAGGATCGACGCGGCCGAGATGGCGGCCACGGTGGCATCGCCCCCGACGACGGCCTGCACGGGCATGGTCAGCGCCGGCACCCGGTTGCCGTCGACCAGCACCTGCTTGGGCGCCAGGCGCAGGCCCTGCACCGCACGCTGCATGGCCAGCAACGTGGCCTGCAGGATATTCAGGCGGTCGATCTCCTCGGCGCTGGCCTCGGCAATGGATACGCACAGCGCCTTGGCGCAGATCTCGTGGTACAGGCGTTCGCGCCGCGCCGCCGTCAGCGTCTTCGAGTCGGCCAGGCCGCGCACGGGCTGCAATTCGTCCAGGATCACCGCCGCCGCCACCACCGGCCCGGCCAGCGGGCCGCGGCCGGCTTCGTCGACGCCGGCCACCAGTGCCGGCAACGCGCGCACGCGCCGCCGTGGCGGAGCGCCGCGCGTGCGCGGCGGCTCGGGCCAGTCCAGGCCCAGCTGTTCAGGCCTGGAGGACTTGCGCGATGGCATCGGTGGCACAGCGCGCGGTGTCGCGCTTGAGCAGATGGTGCAGTTCGGTGAAGCGCTGCGCGACCTGCGCGGCGCCGGCGGCGTCGTCGAGCCCGCTGCGCACCGCGGCGGCCAAGGCGTCGGGGCGACAGTCGCCCTGCAGCAGTTCGGGCACCACGAAGTCGCGGCACAGGATATTGGGCAGTCCCACCCAGGGCTGGTAACCCATGCGCTTCATGAGCTGCCAGCTCAAGGGGTGCATGCGGTAGCCGATGACCATGGGCCGCTTGAACAGCGCCGCCTCCAGCGTCGCGGTACCGCTGGCGATGAGGGTCAGGTCGCAGGCCGCCAGCGCGGTGTGCGACTGGCCTTCGAGCAATTGCAGCGGCACGCCCGCGGCATGCCGGGCCACCAGCGGCTCGACGAGGCCGCGCAGCCCGGGCGCCAGCGGCAGCACGAAACGCAGCGCCGGCCGCTCGCGGTGCAGCCGCGCGGCGGCCTCCAGAAAGGCCGGCGCGATGTACTGGATCTCGGAGCGCCGGCTGCCCGGCAACACCGCCACCACCGCATCGCTCTCGGCCAACCCCAGCGCGGCGCGGCTGGCGGCGCGTGGCGGCTGCAACGGGATGACGTCGGCCAGGGGGTGGCCGACGTAGGTAGCCGCCACACCGTGCGCGCGCAGCAGTTCGGGCTCGAAGGGAAACAGGCACAGCACATGGTCGCAACTGGCGGCCATCTTCTTTACGCGGCCGCCGCGCCAGGCCCAGATCGACGGACAGACGAAGTGGATCGTCTTCACGCCGGCCGCCTTCAGGCGCGCCTCCAGGCCCAGGTTGAAGTCGGGTGCGTCGACGCCGATGAAGGCCGCCGGCCGCTCCTGCAGCAATCGCTCGGCCAAGGCATCGCGGATGCCCGAGATCTCGCGGTAATGCCGCAGGACCTCGACGTAGCCTCGCACCGCCAGCCGCTCGTGCGGCCACCAGGCTTCGAAGCCCTGTTCGGCCAGGCGCGGGCCACCGATGCCCACGGCGCGCAGCTCGGGCCAGCGCCGGCGCAGCGCCGCCAGCAGCAGGCCGCCGAGCAGGTCGCCCGAGGCCTCGCCGGCGACCAGGGCCAGGCGCATCGGCATGCAGGCGCCGGCCGCGCTCAGCGCACGATGCCGCGCTTGGCCGCGGCCAGAAAATCGAGCAGCAGGCGTACGTCGTCGTCGCCGCCTTCCACGCTGCCGACGAGGGCCGCGATGGCCGCGCGCGCCTGCTCCAGCGTCAGGCCGCTGCGGTACAGCAGGCGGTGCATCTGCTTGACGAGTGCGATGCGTTCGCGCGAAAAGCCGCGCCGGCGCAAGCCCTCGACATTGAAGCCGTGCTCGGCCAGCGGGTGGCCCGAAACCATCATGAACGGCGGCACGTCCTGCGAGACATGGCTCTGGAAACCCGTCATCGCGTGGGCACCGATCTTGCAGAACTGGTGCACGCCGCTCAAGCCACCGACGATGACCCAGTCGCCGACGTGCACGTGCCCGGCCAGCGTGGCGTTGTTGGCCAGGATCGTGCGGTGGCCCAGCTGCACGTCGTGCGCGATGTGCACGTAGGCCATGATCCAGTTGTCGTCGCCCACGCGCGTGACCCCGGTGTCCTGCGCCGTGCCGCGGTTCAGGGTGCAGAACTCGCGAATGGTGTTGCGATCGCCGATGACCAGCTGCGTGGGCTCGCCGCGGTATTTCATGTCCTGCGGCGCGCCGCCCAGTGCCGCGTGCGAGAAGATGCGGTTGTCGCGGCCGATGGTGGTGGGCCCTTCGATCACGCAGTGCGCGCCGATGCTCGTGCCCTCGCCCACCGTGACGCCGGCGCCGATCACGGCGTACGGACCCACGATGACGCTCCCCGCGAGTTCGGCCGCAGGGTCGACGATGGCCGTGGCGTGGACGCTGGCCATGGCGGTCAGGCGACCTTGCGCATGGTGCACATGAGTTCGGCTTCCACCGCGGTCTGGCCGTCGACGCTGGCACGCGCCTTGTAGCGGTAGATGCCGGACTTGACGCGGTCGATGGCGGCGTCCAGGATGAGCTGGTCGCCCGGGCCGACAGGGCGCTTGAAGCGAGCGCCGTCGATGCCGACGAAATAGACCACGGTGTCGTCGCCGGGCTCGGCATCCATCGATTCGAACGACAGCAGCGCGGCCGCCTGCGCCATGGCCTCGAGCATCAGCACGCCGGGCATCACCGGTCGCGCCGGAAAGTGACCGGCGAAGAACGGCTCGTTCATGGTCACGTTCTTCAGCGCCTTGATGCGCACGTCCTTCTCGAATTCGAGCACGCGGTCGACGAGCAGGAACGGGTAGCGGTGCGGCAGCCGGCGCAGGATGTGCTGGATATCCATCGGGTTCAACTCTTCCTCTCGAGTGCACGAATGCGCTCGCGCAGCGCGTGGAGCTGCCTCAGCGTGGCGGCATTCTTCTCCCAGGATGCATTGTCATCGAAGGGAAAGGAACCACTGTACTGGCCCGGCTTGCGGATCGAGCGCGAGATCAGCGTGCCCGCCGTGATGTGCACGTGGTCGACGATCTCCAGGTGACCGAGAATGCTTGACCCGCCGCCGACGGTGCAGTGGCGCCCGATGCGTGCGCTGCCGGCCACGCCCACGCAGCCGGCAAAGGCGCTGTGCGCACCGATGTGCACGTTGTGCGCGATCTGCACCAGGTTGTCGAGCTTGACGCCGTCTTCGATCACGGTGTCTGCCAGCGCGCCACGGTCGATGCAGGTGTTGGCGCCGACCTCGACATCGTCGCCGATGGCCACGCCGCCGAGCTGTTCTATCTTCTCCCAGCGGCCCTCGGTGGGTGCGAACCCGAAGCCGTCGGCCCCGATCACCGCGCCGCTGTGCACGATGCCGCGCTGCCCGATGCGGCAGCCCTCGGCCAGCACCACTCGCGGCTTGAGCACGGTGGCCACGCCGACCTCGGCGCACCCGCCCACATGGCACTGTGCGCCCACCACGGCGGCGGCGCCGATGCGGGCTGCGCTGGCCACGTAGGCCAGGGGGCCGATGGAGGCCGTGGCGTCGATGCGGGCGCCGGGTTCGACCACTGCCGAAGGGTGCACGCCCGCGGCCGGCGCGCGCCGCACCCGGGCGGCCCACCACTGCGTGAGGCGCGCGAAGGCCAGGTAGGGGTCGGCGCAGACGATGGCCGCGCCGCGTGCCGCCGCGGCGTCGCGCAGGGCCGGCCCGACGATGACGCAGCCGGCGCGCGTGGTCTTCAGTTGCTCCGCATAACGCGGGTGGGCCAGGAAACTGATGCTCTGGGCGTCGGCGTCCTCCAGCCCGCCGATACGGACCACCTCGAGCGCGGCGTCACCGACCAGGTCGCCACCCAGCAGCGCGGCCAGTTCACCGATACGCACATGCACTGCCGGCCCGCCCGGGGAGTGGGCCACGCCGGGCGCTCACTTGCCCGCTGGGGCCGGTCCGTTGAGCGCGCGGATCACCTTCTCGGTAATGTCCACGCGCGGACCCGCGAACACCACCTCCTGCAGGATGAGGTCGTATTTCTCGGCGTCGAAGATCTGCTTGATGGCGCGGTTGGCGCGTTCCACCACCGCCGCCAGTTCCTCGTTGCGGCGCTGCGTGAGGTCTTCCTGGAACTCGCGCCGCTTGCGCTGCAGGTCGCGGTCCTGCTCGACGAGTTCGCGCTGGCGGCGGATCTTTTCCGCTTCCGCCAGGGTCGGCTCTTCCTTCTGCAGCTTGTCGGCGGCGGCCTTCAGGCGCGCGGTCTGTTCGTTGAGGTCGCGTTCGCGGCGGCTGAACTCGGCTTCCAGCTTGCCCTGCGCCGCCTTGGCAGGGGCGGCCTCGCGCAGCACGCGCTCGCTGTTGACGTAGCCGATCTTGAGCTCCTGCGCGGCCGCCGGGGCGACCGCGGCCAGGAACAGTGCTGCCGTGGCGAGCAGCCGGATGGCTTGGGTCTTCATCAGAAGGCGGTCCCGATCTGGAATTGGAATTCCTGGATTCTATCGTTGCGCTGCACACGGAAGGGCTTGCCATAGCTCATCTTCAAGGGGCCCACGGGCGAGATCCAGGACACGCCGAGGCCGGCCGAGGCACGCAGCGAGTCGAGCGTCACCTTCTCGTCCTCGCGCCAGACGTTGCCGGTGTCGGCGAAGGCGAAGACGCGCAGGCTGCGGTCGTTGCCGGTCCCTGGCACCGGGAAATAGAGCTCGGTGTTGAAGTTGAAACGCCGGGCGCCGCCGATATAGGCGCCGGTCGGGTCGACCACGCCGAGCGAACCCTGCTCGAAGGTGCGCACCGAACCCAGACCGCCGCCGTAGAAGTTCTTGAACACCGGATAGGGTTTGCCGCCCAGGCCCTTGCCATAGCCGAGTTCAGCATTCAACCCCAGGGTCAGCTGGTACGGCAGGGGCCAGTATTCCTGGTACTGAAGATTGGTGCGCGTGTAGCGCACGTCGCCGAACAGGCTCCACTCCAGGTTGATGCGCGTGAAGCGGCCGGACCCGGGGGCGATGAGGCTGTCGCGGGCGTCGCGCGACCAGCCCAGCGTGAGCGGAAAGGCGTTGCTGTTCTCGCCGTAGAGCACACGGTAGTTGAGGTAGCTCAGGGGAATGCCGATGGAGCTGCCGATTTCCGTTCTTTCGAAACCGATGCCCAGGAAGACCCTGTCGTATTCCGAGAACGGGATACCGAAACGCAAGGTGGCGCCCGGCGTGACCAGGTCGTAGCTCTCGCCCAGGCTGTTGTACGGCCGGCTGGCGCGGTAGAAGACATCGATGGCGCGCGAGATGCCGTCCACCGTCCAGTACGGGTCGACCGTGCTGACCACCAGGATGCGGTTGAAGTCGCTGGTATTGACCTCGATACCCAGGTACTTCCCGGAACCGAAGGCGTTTTCCTGCTTGATCGAAGCGTTGAAAGTGAACTTCTCCGCGTTGGAGTAGCCGGCGCCGACGAGCAGGTTGCCGGTGGGCTTCTCGACGAGGTTGACGACCAGGTCCACCTGGTCGGGCGAGCCCGGCACCTCCACGGTCTCGATGTCGACCTCGCTGAAATAGTCCAGCCGCGTGAGCCGCTCCTTCGACAGCTTGATCAGCCCGCCGTCGTACCAGGCCGATTCGAGCTGACGGAATTCGCGCCGCACGACTTCGTCGCGCGTGCGCGTGTTGCCGGCCACTTCGATGCGGCGTACGTAGACACGGCGTTGCGGCGTGGCGGCGAAGACCAGCTCCACCTGGCCGGTGGCGCGGTCGATCTCGGGCCGCGGCTCGATGCGCGCGAAGGCATAGCCGTACAGGCCGAACAGGTCCTGGAAGCGGCGCGCGGTGGCGGCCACGGCGTCGCCCCGGTAGGGCTGGCCCGGCAGTTGCAGCACCAGCGAACGGAACTCGTCTTCCTTGCCGAGGTAGTCGCCCTCCAGGCGCACCGCGGTCACCGTGTACGGCTGGCCTTCGCGCACCGAGATGGCGATCGTGATGGTCTGCTTGTCGGGCGAGATCGTGACCTGCGTCGATTCGACGGCAAATTCGAGATAACCGCGGTTGACGTAATGGGCGCGCAGCTTCTCCAGGTCGGCATTGAGCTTGCTGCGCGAGTAGCGGTCGGTCTTGCTGTACCAGGTGAGCCAGCCGCTCTTCGTGAGTTCGAACAGCGACAGCAGTTCCGACTCGGAGAAGACCGTGGCGCCGACGATGCGGATGTCGGCAATGCGCGCGGCGTCGCCCTCCGTCATGGTGAAGGTGACGTTGACTCGGTTACGCTCGAGCGGCGTCACCGTGGTCACGACCTCGGCGCCGTACAGGCTTCGGCTGAGGTACTGGCGCTTGATCTCCTGCTCGGCACGGTCGATCAGCGCACGGTCGAAGGGCAGACCTTCGCCGATGCCCGCGTCGCGCAGCGACTTCGTCAGCGGCTCCTGGTCGAATTCCTTGAGGCCGACGAAGCTGACGTTGGCGATGATCGAACGCTCGTCGACGATGACCACCGCGACACGGTCCTGGATCTCCAGCCGCACGTCCTTGAACAGGCCAGTGCCGAACAGCGAACGCAGCGCGGCCGAGCCCTTGTCGTCGGTGTAGGTGTCGCCGATGCGGAACGGCAACGCCGCGAAGACCGTGCCCGGGTCGGTGCGCTGCAGGCCTTCGACCCGTATGTCCTGGATCACGAAGGGCGTGACGGCGCGCACCGCCGGGACGGTTGCCGCGAGCGCGACCGCGACGACGAGCGCCGCGACCGGGCGCAGCGGCACGAACGGAGAGACTGGGAACATGGATGTCAGTGCAGGCCCAGCAGGCGGGCCACGTCGTTGAAGAGGGCGATCGACATCATCGCCAGCAGCACCGCGATACCGCCACGCTGCAAACGCGCCAGCCAGAGCTCGGAGACCGGGCGGCCGGTCACAGCTTCGAAAATGTAATACATCAGGTGGCCACCATCGAGCATGGGCAGCGGCAGCAGGTTCAGCACGCCCAGGCTCACGCTCACCAGCGCCAGGAAGCCCAGGTAGTAGGCCAGGCCCTGCTGCACCGACTGGCCGGCATAGTCGGCAATCGTGATGGGCCCGCTCAGATTCTTCAACGAGGCCTCGCCCACCAGCATGCGGCCCAGCATCTTCACCGTGAGCGCCGAAACCTCCCAGGTGCGCGCGGCGCCCTGCACCAGGCCTTCGACCGGGCCGTGGCGCACCGTCACCATCTCGGGCGGCCGGCCGACGAAGGCGTCGATGCGGCCGACATTCTGGCCGCCGTCGCTGACGAGCCGCGGCGCGACCATGGTCTCCATCATGCGACCGTCGCGTTCGATCGACCAGCGCTGCTCGACGGGCCGGTTGTCGTGCACGCCGGCGCGGATGCGTTCGCGCAGGGTCTGCGCGTCGGTCAATGCAACGCCATCGACGGCCAGCACGCGGTCACCCTGGCGCAGCCCGGCCGCCGCCGCCGGGCCGCCGGCCTTGACCTCGCCCAGCACGGGTTCGCTGTAGGGCGCACCGAGTCCCACGGTCTTCATGAGGCCGGCGTCGACCTCGCCAGGCTCGACGACGGACAGGTCCAGCCGCACGGTGCGCGAACCGCGGCCGTCGCGGTCGCTCAAGCGCAACTGCACGGCTTCGCGCCGCATCGCTGCCTGCGTGACCTGCCAGCGCAGGTCGGTCATCGAGGCGATGTCCTGCCAGTCGCCGCTGTCGTGCGCGAGCGCGCGCACCCAGTCGCCGGCACGCAGGCCGGCGCGCTCGGCCGGACTGGCCGCGGCGGGCGGACCGAGCACGGCCTTGGGCTCGTCGATGCCGATCCAGTGCGCGCCGGCGTAGAGCAGGATCGCCAGCCCCAGGTTGGCCAGCGGTCCGGCCGCCACGATGGCGGCGCGCTGCAGCAGCGGCTGGCGGTTGAAGGCCTGTCCGAGCTGCTCTGCCGGCACCTTGCCTTCTCGCTCGTCGAGCATGCGCACGTAGCCTCCCAGCGGCAGCGCGCAGAGCACGAATTCGGTGGCCTCCGGCGTGGCCTGGCGGCGCCAGACGACACGACCGAAGCCCACCGAGAAGCGCAGCACCTTCACGCCGCAGGCCACCGCCACGCGGTAATGGCCGTACTCGTGGATCACGATGAGCACGCCCAAAGTGAGCAGGAAAGCCAACAGCGTGGTCATGCGGCGAGCTCTCTCATGACCTGCCGGGCGACGTCGCGCGCGCGGCCGTCGAGTTCGAGCAGGTCGTCCAGCGTGTGGCTGGGTCCCAGCCGAGGCGGCAGGCGGTCCAGGGTGCGGGCATTGACACTGTGAATGGCGCCGAAGCCGATGGTTCCGGCCAGGAAGGCCGCCACGGCTTCCTCGTTGGCGGCATTCAGCACCGCCGTGGTGCCGGCCGGTGCGCGCAGAGCGTCCCACGCCAGCTGCAGGCCCGGGAAACGGCGCGGGTCGGGCGGCTCGAAGCTCAGCGACTGCAGTTGTTCGAAGTCGAGTCGCGGTGCGCCCGATTCGATGCGTTCGGGGAACGACAGTCCGTAGGCGATGGGCACCTTCATGTCGGGCGTGCCCAGTTGCGCCAGCACCGACCCGTCGCGACACACGACCATCGAATGGATGATGCTCTGCGGGTGGATGACGACCTTGATGCGTTCGGGCGCCAGGTCGAACAGCCAGCGGGCTTCGATGACCTCGAGCGCCTTGTTCATCATGGTCGCGGAGTCGACCGAGATCTTCTGCCCCATGACCCAGTTCGGATGCGCCACGGCCATGGCCGGCGTCACTTCGTGCAGCGTCGCCGGGTCGCGCTGGCGGAACGGGCCGCCGCTGGCGGTGAGCACGATGTGGTCGATGCGCCGCGCCCAGGTCGAGCGGTCCTCGGGCAGGCACTGGAAGATGGCGGAGTGTTCGCTGTCGATGGGCAGCAGCGTGGCGCC
>Ga0073899_10004294_pt1 | contig 12507 bp, 9 predicted proteins | sample KloWWTmetaKNB5Ph_FD_88975 | JGI IMG/M metagenome (GOLD analysis project Ga0073899, IMG submission 88975) | Active sludge microbial communities from Klosterneuburg, Austria, studying microevolution and ecology of nitrifiers - Klosterneuburg... | ecosystem: Engineered > WWTP > Aerobic digester >... | reverse complement strand
CATTGCGACGACGCGTCCATGTGGGCGAACTACGCCGATCAACACCGAGGGGCCGCCCTGATTTATCGGGTCGAGCACGATGCGGCGGGAAGGCCCTATCTGCCCTTGTCGGTAGTCACGGGGTGCACATCATCCCGAGCGGACCCGACGCCGCGGTTTCTTAAAGGCCCTGCCCGGGCCCTACTTCACCCTGTGAGTTACACCAACAAGGCGCCGGAAATCGATTTCTTCCAGTGCCTGGCGATGCTTCCTCGCCAGCAGATAGTGCAGCGCTGGCACTCGAGCACGGCGGGCGTGCGGAGTTCCTTGCCCATTGAGATGTTGGATGACGAGGCTGGCTGGCGGAAGAGGCTCTGGAACTCGTTTAATACGATGGCCACGACCAAGCTGCGAGACTGGAGCCATGAACGCGAACACCGAATCGTCCTCCCAGATGGACTCGGGATGCTCAAGGAGGATCGAAAGGCCGAGTACAACCTGTCACACCTGAGCGGCGTCGTGTTCGGGCTGCGAACCTCGATGACTGACAGGTTGGCCATGATTAAGGTTCTGCAACGGAAGTGCGAAGCGGCCGGACGTTCGGACTTCAAGTTCTACCAAATGAGTTACCACCCGACCGAGGGACGCTTGATTCGCCTGTAGCGTCGGGTGGCCCCGCCCGCGCCCAGCGCGCCACGGCGCGCGAACGATCCGAGAGGAGCGCCCGTCCTGCCCTGCCAGTGTGTTCCAACACCGCGCGGGTTGCGGGCGTCACGTATTGTGGACAGGAGCAACATGATCGGGCCGGTAGTCCCGCGCGCCCTCGTCCGAGGGATTCCCGTCCAACGCCGCTCTGCGCACGCAACCCGTTGGGGGCCCGGAGGGCCCCGCGCGGGAGTGGCGTCCCCAACGGGATTCGAACCCGTGTTACAGCCTTGAAAGGGCCGTGTCCTGGGCCGGGCTAGACGATGGGGACCTAGGAGGTCGCCTCCTTTAGCAAAAACCCGGCGGCACGACAATCAAGGTGTGGCCTCGAGGGTCCAAAGCGCACCGCGTCGCTGATCGCCCACGAAAATGCGGCCGTCGAAGGCCGCCAGGGGTGCGGCGCAATAGCCATCGTCCAGGGCGAACGGGCTCTTCTTGTCTTCGACCCGGGCCAGAACTGCGGTGCCGCTCGGCCCGATCTCGAGCAGGGCACGCTCGGCCATGAGCAGCAGGCGCTCGCCGACGCGCAGCACGTCGGTGGGTCGGCCGGCGTCTGCCGGCAGTGACAGCCGCTCCCAGCGATCGCCGTCGGCGGACACGCGCAGCTCGCCGCCGTCGGCGCCGAGGGTGATCCAGTACAGGCGCCCGCGGTCGGCGTACCAACGCAGGGTGTGCGCGCCGCCCGAGCGGGTGACCTGCACGGCGCGGGCGTGCTCGGCAGAGAGCTGGGTGGTTTCTTTGGGCGGCGTGATCACGACATAGTCGTGGCGATCGATGCCGTAGAGCGGGCTCACCGCGACGTAGAGGCGATCCTTGAAGCGCGTCATGTAGCCGAGGCGCGCTGCCGCCTCGCGCGGTGCGCCGTCGTAGGCGTAGGCGACGTCCCAGCGATCGGGCTTGTCGCCTTGCGCGAACAGCACGCCGGGCGAGCGCGACGCGGTGGCCTTCGGCGGGATCACCGCGCCGGTGGAGGCGTACAGGGTGCTGCGGAACCGGATCACGTCGAACACGTGGATGGCGCCGGGCAAGAGGATGCTGCCACGCGGCGGGCGATGGCCGGGACGGCCTACGGGCTCGAAGCGACCCACGGCGTTGCTGGTGAACACGTAGCCCTCGACGCCGAAGCCGACGCCCAGGCCAAGGTAGGGCGGATCCGCATCGGGAACGTAGAAGCGCCCGTCGATCTGACGGATGCGCAGGAAGCCCTGCCCGCCGGCGCCGCCGGTCTCTGGCTCACCGGTTCGGTTCCAGTCGAAGACCAGCGCGAACGGCTCCTTCTGGCGGGGGTCGTAGCGAGTCAGGGTCGCGCCGGTGTAGCCGAGGGGCGCGGTGGCGTGAGCCATGGTGAGCACGCCGTCGCGCTCGGCGAAGTCGCAGATCCGATGCAGCGCCGACCAGTGGCGCCCGACCTTGGCGAAGCGCGGGCGCTCGGGGAGCGCAACGGCCGGGGAGGCCGTTTCGTCGTTGCCGTCGGGATCGATCTGCGGCGGTGGCTTGGGGGCTTCGGCCACGGGCATGGCCGGGGGCGCGCTCGCCGACGCCGCGGGAGCCGAGGGCCTCGCGGGTCGTGCGGGCACCGGCGCAGGCGCCGGCGCGGGCGTGCTGCACGCAGCCAGGAACAGGGCGGTCACGACGCGCAGCACCGCGCGGAGTGTACCTCGGGCCCGCCGAAAATTCGGCCAACTGGGGCTCGCTGACTAGCTTCGACCGGGATGCGCTGCCATGGGCCGATTCTGCTGGGATTGCTGGGGCTGGCGGTGTGCTGCGGCTGCGCGGCGACCGACGACGGCAGCCCGCCGCCGGCCGCGAAGACCGCCCCGGCGAAGGCGAAGAAGGGCCGGCGCGCGAAGCCCGCACCGGCAGTGGCCGAGCCCACGCCGGCAGCGGCCCCGCCCCCACCCGCCTCGGCCGAGCCCGCGGCCCCCGCCTGCCCCGAGGGCATGGCGTTGGTCGAGGGCGATCACTGTCGCGCCGTGGAGCAGCGCTGCCTGGAGCAGCTGAGCGCAGCCGACGGCGGCGCCGACGAGAACCGATGCGCCAAGTTCGAAGCATCGAAGTGCACCAGCACCGCGCCCGAGCCCCGCAAGATGCGCTTCTGCATGGATCGCTACGAGTACCCGGGGAAGGTCGGCGAGAAGCCGATGACGCTGGTGAGCTGGACCGACGCCGAGCGGGTGTGCGCCTCGCACGGCAAGCGCCTGTGCACCGAGAGCGAATTCACCTTCGCCTGCGAGGGCGAGAAGATGCTGCCCTACACCTACGGCTACGAGCGCGACGCGAAGAAGTGCAACATCGACAAGCCCTATCTCACGCCCCAGAAGCACCTCTTGCCGTACGACCAGTGCCTGGCGAATCCAGCGTGTGCCGCCGAATACGCGCGGGTCGACGGGCGTGAGCCCATTGGTTCACACCCCGAGTGCGTCTCGCCCTTCGGCATCTACGACCTGAACGGCAACGCCAACGAGTGGGTCAGCCAGCCGTGGAAGAACCCGCCGCATCGCTCGGGGATCAAGGGCGGCTGGTGGGGACCGGTGCGCAACCGCTGCCGCACCATCACCATGAGCCACGGCGAGAGCTACCAGGGCTACGAGGTCGGGTTCCGCTGCTGCCAGGACGCGCCCTGAATCACGCGAGCCGCGCGCGCAGCTCGGCGACCGCGGCGCGCCACTGGTCGCGCTCGTCGCTCTCGTCCCACAGCTCGCGCAGCTCCGACGCCTCGGCCAGGATGCGATCGATGGCCTGCCGCGCGTGCGCCAAGAGCTCGTCCGAAGGGCTCAGGGGATGCGCCTCGACCCACGCATCCACCGCCTCGGTGTGCGGCGAGCGAACGCCCCACCGCCCGCGCAGGCGGGCGATCACCTCGCAGGCGGCCAGGGCCTCGCAGGCCTCGTCGGCGTCCAGATAGTCCGAGGCGGTGATCAGCACCGCCTCGATGGCGCTCTCGACCAGGGCCAGATCTTCGGCGCCGTGCAGCTCGTACGCCCAGTCGCTGGCGGTGTCGTTGTCGAAGGTGCCGACGTCCCAGGCTCCCATGCCGGGAGCTTACCTCAGTCGGACGGGCGCGCTGCACCCCTGACGAAGCGCTCGACCGCCTGGGCCACGTGGGGGGCGACGCGCTCGGGCGCCGGCGGGTTGAACCAGGCGAACGGCTCGATCAGCTTGCTGGGGGCGACGCTGGGCAGGCCCAGCCCCCCGCGCGAACACTCGACCAAGAGGCTGAGCGCGCCGTGCTGATCGTAGAACCAGTCGAGCTCCATGCCCGGCGCGGTGAACCCGGGAACCCAGTGCGAGCACTGGGTCGCGCGATAGGGCCGGTGGGGATCGGCCCGACGCGCGACGTGCCGCGCCCAGCGGCGGAGCTCGCTGCGGTCGAGCGGAGGAAAGAGCCGGTTGCCCCAGGGGTAGAGCACCACGCCGCCGAAGCTGTGGAGCGACAGGGCGCGGTCCACCATCTGGCCCTTGAAACAGCCGACGATGGCGCGCACCTCGGGCTCGCTGGCAGGGCCAGAACCCGCGGAAAAAACCGGGCGAAGCAGCAGGCGCGACAGGCTGCCCTTGCCCCAGAAGCTCGGGAAGTTCCGGTTCAAGTCCACGCGCCGGGCGTTGTGGCGCACGAAGCGCCGGCGGGACTTCCGCAAGTTGTCCTCGACCTTCACCACGCCATCGGGGTTCGCGACGACTACGGACACGATGCGACGATCGGTGGGCGGTCGCTCGACCAGGCGGTCGAGCAGCGTGAAGTGGGTCTCGACGCCGATCCACTCCATCGGGTGAACGCCGCTCAGGATCGCGCTGGTGCGCCGGGCCGAGGCCGGGCCCAGGGTCAACGCGAAGATCGGCTCGTCGCGCACGCTGCGGCCGATGACCGACACGGCAGCCCCCCGCCGAGCCAGCTCGGCGAGCTGGGCCAGCACCTCGCCGTAGCCGCGATACGGCCCCAGCCCGCGCGGAACCGTGGTGAGCGAAAGCGGCGTCTTCCGATGCCGGTCTGCGGCGCGCGCCAGGGTTTGTTCGGCCTCGGCGGCCCCGATCGGGAGCGGCTGCATGCGGGTGGCCTATTTAGCCCGAAAACCCTGTATGGTGCCCGCGATTTGTCCACCCCCCTCACCCCCACCGCCGATTCGGCACTCGCGCGCGGATCCGTCGCGCCGAGCGCGATCCCCTTCTGGGTCCCGGTCGTCTTGTTCGTCGCCTCGGGCGCCACGGGCCTGATCGACCAGCTCTGTTTCTCGAAGTACCTGACCTACATCGTGGGCTCCACGGCCCACGCGGTGAGCGCCGTGCTGGCGGCGTTCATGGCGGGCCTGGCCATCGGCGCGCACTTCGGCGGCAAGCTCTCGGTCCGGATCAAGAACCCGCTCATTGCCTACGGCGTGCTCGAGCTGGCGGTCGCGGCCTCGGTTGCCCTGGCGCCGTTCGCGTTCCAGGCCCTCACCCCGCTCTATGTGAAGGTGGCGCAGAGCGCGCCGGGCTCGCTGGTGGTGCTCAGCACGGCGCGCTGGTGCCTGGCCATGCTGGTGGTGATCGTCCCGACCACGGCCATGGGTGCGACCCTGCCGTTCCTGTCGCGCGCGCTGGGCGAGGGCCCCGCGGCGTCGTCGGCCGAGGCGGCCGGCCGCGCTCGCCGCCTGGGGATCTTGTACGCCTCGAACACGCTGGGCGGCGCGCTGGGCTCACTGCTGGCCGCGTACAGCGTGCTGCCCGCGCTGGGGCTGACCCGCACCCTGGGCGTGGCTGCGGCCATCAGCGCGGCCATCGGCGTGGTGGCCATCGCGCTCGGTCGACGCGGCGCCCTGCTGTCCGAGGCGCCCGAGCCGGCGGTGGCCGACGAGGCTCCGGCCGAGCGCGCAGCCCCCGAGGCCGATCCGCCCTCGCGCGAGCTCTTGCTGCTGACCACCTTGGCCTTCGCCTCGGGCTACCTGGTGTTCTCTGCCGAGGTGGTGTTCACCCACCTCTTGGCGCTGATCATCGGCAACAGCGCCTATGCCTTCGGCCTGATCTTGGCGGTGTTCCTCTCGTGCTTGTTCGTCGGGGCCTCGCGGGCGCCGGCGCTCGAGCGGCGCTTCGGCGACGCCGCGCTGCCCGCCAGCCTGGCGCTCACCGGTGCGCTGCTCGCCGGCTCGCTGCCGTTCTGGGATCGGCTTCCCCTGATCTTCAGCCGGATGGGCGAGCACGTGCAGACCTTCGAGGGGCGCGAGGCCGTGCGCGGGCTGGTGGCGTTTGCCATGCTGTGCCTGCCGGCATCGCTGATGGGGCTCACCTTCCCGCTCTTGCTCACGCGGGTCGCGCGTTACGCCGGCGTCGGCCGGCTGGTGGGGCGCCTCACCGCCGTCAACACCATCGGCGCCGTGACCGGCTCGCTGGTCACCGGCTACTGGGTGCTGCCGGCCCTGGGCTCGCAGCGCGTGCTCGGCGCCAGCGCGGTGATCTTCGGCGCGCTGGGCGTCGCCACCGTGCTCACCCGCGCCTCGCGCGGCAAGACCTTCGCCTGGGCGGTGGCCGCAGCGGCCACGGGCGCGGTGGTGCTGGCCCCGCGCTGGGATCTCAGCCGCTTGACCAGCGGCTCGAACGTCTACTTCGTCAGCGACGACAAGCCCGACCAGATCCTGACCATGGAAGAGGACGTGCACGGCGGCGTCACCACCGTGGTGCGCCGAAAAGACGTGCTCACGCTCTACACCAACGGGAAGTTCCAGGGGAACAACGGCTGGGAGATGTACGCCCAGCGCTTCTTCGCGCACTACCCCTCGCTGTTCGTGAAGGACTTCCGCCGAGCGGCGTTGATCGGGCTCGGCACCGGCACCACCCTCGGGACGGTGGCGGCCTATCCCTGGCAGGGCGTCGACATGGTCGAGATCTCGCCGGCCATTGCCCGCGCGGCGAAGGACCACTTCGGCAACATCAACAAGAACTCGCTGGACGACCCCCGGGTGAAGCTGCACCTGGCAGACGGGCGCAACTTCTTGCTGCTCACCACCAACCGCTACGACATGATCGGCATGGAGCTGTCGAGCGTCTGGTTCGCCGGCGCCTCCAGCCTCTACAGCCGCGAGTTCTATCGCCTGGTCCACTCGAAGCTCCAGCCGGGCGGCGTCTTCCAGCAGTGGGTGCAGCTCCACCACATGACGCGGCGGGACTTTGCCACCATCTTGCACACGCTCGCCGACGAGTTCGAGCACGTGGTCCTGTTCTACGGCGGTGGGCAGGGCATCCTGGTGGCCTCCGAGCGCCCGCTGGTCGCGTCCCAGGCCTCGCTCGACCGCCTGATGCAGGACCCGCGCGTCCACGAGCTGGTGCCCGGCGATCGAAAGCTCGAGTCGCTCTTGGACGACATCGTGGTGGGCAACCAGGCCCTGCGGCGCTTCGTCAGCGACTCGGCCAAAGACAGCGGGCTCGAGGTGACGAAGCTGCTCTCCACGGACGACAACCTCTACCTCGAGTACGCCACCCCGCGGGGCAACGTGCTGCCGTGGTCGACCCGTGACGAGCTGGTCGCGAAGCTGAAGAGCTACCGAGATCCCCAAGAGATCGGGGCCATGCTCGGCCCCTGAGCGGGCGGCGTGCTAGGCTCTCTTGCCATGCAGGCGCGGCCCGGGCTTCTGTTCGCTTCGCTGTGCCTTGCGGGCTGCTCACTGCTCGCGCCCAGTGACGACGAGCTGCTGGGCGGCGGCAGCACCGGCGGCACCACCAGCAGCGGTGGCGGCAGCGGCGGCTCGGCGGGCACGCCCTCGGGCGGCGGCACCGCGGGCAGCGCCGGAGTCACAGGGGGCGGCGGCGCTCCCACCGGTGGCGGCGGCAGCACGGGCGGCGGCGGCGCCCCCACGGGCGGCGGCGGCGCGCCCACCGGCGGCGGCGGCGCGCCCACCGGCGGCGGCGGCAGCACGGGCGGCGGCGGCGCGCCCACCGGCGGCGGCGGCAGCGGCGGTAGCACCTGCCAACCCAGCAGCGGTGACGCGACGGCGCTGCCGCGTGCGGTCTATCTCTTGCTCGACCGTTCCGCGAGCATGGCCGACGGCGCAAAGTTCAGCAGCGCCACCTCGGGCATCAACGCCTTCGTGACCGGCTCGAAGGCGTCGGGCATCGACGCCGGCCTGCAGTACTTCGGCCTCGACACCGGCGGCAGCTGCTCCGGCGTGGGGTACGGCTCACCGGTCGTGGGGTTCGGGCTGCTGCCCGGGCTCGCGCAGCCGATTGCGGCCTCCCTCGCCGGCGCTTCAACGGGTGGGGCCACCCCGTTCGAGGGGGTGCTGAACGGCGGCAAGAACGCAGGCACCAGCTACCTTGCCAGCAAGCCGGGCCGGCAGGTCGACGTGGTGATCATCACCGACGTCACGCAGACCACCAATGGCGGCGGGTGCAGCAGCAATACCTCGGCGCTCACGGCGATCTTGGTGTCGGCGTGGCCCAGCATGGCGACGCACTTCCTGGCGATGCCGAATGCGACCAAGAGCATGCTCGACGGCTTCGCGAACGCCGGCGGAACGGCCGTCGCCGAGTCGGTGAGCAGCGCGTTTTCCATCAGCAGCGCCCTGGAGCGCGCCGTCACCCCCTGCCGCTTCGCCATCCCCAGCGGGCACACCGCTTCGCAGCTCTCGCTCACCGCGGCGGGCCAGAAGCTGACCCGCCTCAACACGCCCATCGCCTGCGGGTTCGGCGACGGCTGGTTCGAGTATGCGGGCGCCGCGGTGCTCTGCCCCGAGAGCTGCCTTTCGCTGGCCGGTGGCGGCAAGGTGACGTTCACCGCCAGCTGCGGCGGCTGAGTCTCAGAACCGCGTGCCGAGCGCCGCGCCCATGCCCGCACGTTGCGGCGTCACCCGCAGGGTGATCCCCTTCTCGGCGGGGCGCTTCTTCTGCGAGAAGTACAGGTACCCGCCCACGCCGCCAGCGACCAGCGCCACGCCGAGCGACACGTCCGCGAGCAGGTAGCGGGTCCGCATCGAATCGACCTCGCCCCGCGCGCAGTCTGGCTTGCACTGGTCCAGATCGCTCTCTTTGCTCTTGCCCGCGAGCCCGAAGCCCACGAAGCCGCCGAGCCCCACCACCGCCACGCCGCCCAGCACCCAGACCACCGGGCTCACGCTGGGTTTCGCTGCGGGCGCGGGCGCGGGCGGCGGGGGCGCGACCGCCACCGGCGCCGCGAGCGCGACCTCGACCCTGAGCTCGCGCTGTCCCGGCTGCAGGGTCACCCGCTTCTCTGCGCTGCGGCCGTCGCTCGCCTCGATCCGGAAGAGGTGCTCGCCCGGCTCGAGCTCGATCGCGCCGGGCGTCGCGTCGGCCGGTGCGCCGTCGATCGTCCACTTCGCGCCGGCCAGCGCCTTGCCCGCATCGAGCGCGACGAGCACTACCGAGGGGACGGTTGCGAGCGCCTTGGCGAGCTCGGCCTCGCACTCGGTCTTGACCAGCTTGGGGCACGCGGCGTCGGCACAGATCGCGAACTCTTTCTTCGCGGCCTTGGGCTTGCCCTCCTTGTTCGCCAGCTGCGCTCGCTCGTGCGCGTCGAAGCACTCGGCCTTGGACGGTGCCTTGCCTTCGGCCCGAGCGACGGGAGCAAGGGCGAGCGCGCCCACGAACGCGAGAAGAGGGGTCCGATTCGTCACAGGCAGTGCCGTTTGAACTTCTTGATGCCGCTCGCGTCAATCACCCACGGCGGGTTGCAGTCCCCGGCGGGCTTCGGCGCCGGGGGTTTGGGCGCCGCCACGTCGGCTGCCGCCGCGGGCGCGGGCTTGGGCGCCGCGACTTTCGCCGGCTCGGAACCAATGGCCTTCGGGCGCGGGGCCGCCGCGACAGGCGGCGGCGGCTCCGGGTCCTTCACTGCGGGCGCGGGCAGCACCGGCTCCGGTGCCGGTGCGACCGGCGGCTCGACGACGGGCGGCGGCGGCTTCGCGGCAGCAGGCTGCTGGACACCCGTGGGCAGAACCTGCACCACGTCGGGCTCACTGTCGGCCTTGCCGCGCGCAGTCATGACCACCACGCCGACCAGGAAGAACAGCGCCGCCGCCCCGACCACCGCAGCAACCACGATCTTCAGCTGCTTGCTCTTGTGGGGAAAGAGCGAGCGCTGCGCGGCGGTGTCCCAGGCTGCGGTCGAGACCTCGGACACCTGCGAGCTCGGCTCGGTGCGCGGTGCCGCCGCGGGCGGCGGCTCGACCGCGACCGGCGCCGAGAGCGGAGCCGCTTCGCGCGCGGGCTCTGGCGCCAGTGCCGGCGCAGGCGCCACGAACGGAGCGCCGACCGGTGGGGGCGGTGCGGCCACCTCCAGCGCTGGTGCGGCGGGGGCCTCGGCCGGAGGCGGCGTGACGGAAGGCGGCGTGATGGAAGGCGCCGCGACCGACGCCGCCGCAGCCGCGCTGGTCTCGCTGCCCAGCTCGATCAGGCGGGCCGCGCGCTGCTTCAGCGCGTCGCCCACCAGCCCGTCGACCCACTCGCCGATCACCCGCGGCACCGCCGGCGGCAGGGCATTTTCCAGGTCGATCGCCATCTCGCGCGCGCTGGCGTAGCGCTCGGCCAGGTTGCGGCTGAGCGCCTTCGCCACCACCGCGTCCACGTCGGGCGAGATGCCAGACACCAGGCTCGAGGGCGGCGGGATCGGGTGCTCGAGCACCAGGCTCATGGTCCGCATCGGCTCGTCGGCGACGAACAAGCCGCGCCCCACCAGCGCCTCCCACAGCACGATGCCGGCGGCGAACACGTCCACCCGGTGATCGACCTTGTCGGCTCGCACCTGCTCCGGTGCCATGTAGCGGAACTTGCCTTTGATGCGACCGGCCTCGGTCTCCATGATCCGGCGGGCGGCCTTGGCCACGCCGAAGTCCACGACCCGTGCCACGCCGTCGACCCCCACCAAGATGTTCTGTGGCGAGACGTCGCGGTGCACGATCGAGAGGGCCTCGCCGCGCTCGTCCATCGCGGTGTGCGCGGCGTGGAGCCCGTAGAGCACGTTGCTCACGATGCCGCTGACCACCCCGGGCGGTATGCGCTGATCGCGCGTGTGCACCCGCTTCACCAGGTGCGAGAGCGAGTCGCCCTCGACGTATTCCATGACCAGGAACAGGTCCCCCTCCAGCGCCACCACGTCCAGGGTCGAGACCACGTTCGGGTGGCGGATCCCCGCCGCCAGCCGGGCTTCGTCGATGAACATCGCCACGAACTCGGGGTCCTTGGCGAAGTGCGGGTGCAGGCGCTTGATGGCAACGGTGCGCGCAAAGCCGACCTGGCCGATCATGCGGCCGAGGTGGATCGTCGCCATGCCCCCCGACGCGATCTCGTCGTAGAGCACGTAGCGGCCGACGACCCGCCCGGCTTCTTGCCCGTTGCCCAAGGACCTGAATGCTAGCGCGTCCCCCGCGTCACCCCAAGAGAGGCGGCGGTGACGTCGGCGGTCGGGCATGGTAATTCCCGGTCCCGATGCAGAAACTGTGGGCGGCGCTGCTGATTCCGGCGCTGGGGTGCGCTTCGACGGTCGCGCGGTTGCCGGGCGAGATTCCGACGCAGAGCGGCAAGGCCAACTCGGCCTGCGAGTCCACCGAGTGGCTGGTGCTGGCGCCGACCGAGTCCCAAGAGGTCAGCCACAGCGGGCGGTCCAGCGCCGCGCGCAAGGACGGTTTCGGGGCGTACCGGGTGGGCGAGAGCCAGCCCGAGAGCATCCCGGGGCTCGCCGAGCGGCTCGGGTCGTCGCCCATCATCGACCGCCACAAGGCAGGGGTCGAGCGGCACGACAACAAGCTGATGCTGGCCGGCGGCCTCGGCGCAGCGGGGGTCATCGCCCTGGGGATCGGGTCGTACTTCTTCGCCACCTCGTTCGGCACCAAGACGACCAAGAACTCGGACGGGACCACGGAAGAAGACCAGGACGTGAACGGCGGGCGCCTGGGCGGCGGCGCGGCGCTGATCGCCGCCGGCTTCGGCCTGGGCATTGCCGGCATCGTGGTCAGCCCCAGCTCGGGTGAGCGGGCGCGGGCCGACCAGGCCCGCTATGTGTTCACCCCGCCCGAGGACGACCCCGAGGCGGTCAAGTCGATGGTGGACCGCCACAACTCGGGCGTCCGCGACCGCTGCGCCAAGGCGCCGGCCACCGCAGCGCGCTGAGCTGCTCAGACCGCGATGGCGATTTCAGGCTGCGCGACCGGCTGCGACAGTCGCTCTGGGGCGGCCGTCACCGCCGCCATGCCCAGCGCCGCCCGGTCGACGATCGCGACGCACAGATCGGCGAACGAGTAGCCCGCCTCGGCGGCGATCTTGGGCAGCAGGCTGGTGGGCGTCATGCCCGGCAGGGTGTTGACCTCGAGCACGTACTCGTTTTGCCCCTCGGTCACGAGCAGATCCACCCGCACCGCACCGGCCACGTCGAGCGCCTGGGCCGCGCGCTCGGCCAGGTTGAGCACCCCGCGATAGCGCGTGGGCGGCAGGCGCGCCGGCATGAAGTATTCGGTCACGCCCGCGGTGTATTTCGCGTGATAGTCGTACATCCCGGTCTTGGGGGCGATCTCGATGGCGCCGAGCACGCGGCCGTCCAAGATGCCGACCGAGATCTCCTTGCCCGCGATGAAGCGCTCGACCAGCACGCTGCGGTCGTAGGTCTGCGCGTCGGCGATGGCGCGCGCCAAGGCCGGCAGGCTGTCCACCTTGGCGATGCCGAAGCTCGAGCCTTCGCGGCGCGGCTTGACCACCACCGGGAAGCCGAACGAGCCGTGGACCTCTTCCACGTCGGCCCCCTCGCCGTCGAACACGTAGTAGGGCGGCGTCGGGACGTTGTGCAGGCGGAACAGCTCTTTGCTCTTCACCTTGTCCATCGCCAGCGCGCTCGCCAGCACGCCCGAGCCGGTG
>Ga0073899_10004292_pt1 | contig 12510 bp, 7 predicted proteins | sample KloWWTmetaKNB5Ph_FD_88975 | JGI IMG/M metagenome (GOLD analysis project Ga0073899, IMG submission 88975) | Active sludge microbial communities from Klosterneuburg, Austria, studying microevolution and ecology of nitrifiers - Klosterneuburg... | ecosystem: Engineered > WWTP > Aerobic digester >... | reverse complement strand
GTTCGCCCGCACTCAACAGGCTGGCGAGGTCACGCTCCTGGAGCGAAGCCCGCTCCGTCTCGCTCCGCAGCACCGCTTCAAACGAATGCACGCTGGTGAACCACTCCGGTGTGGTCCTGGCGGCAGCAAACTTTGCGATGTCGCTCGCATAAAGTGCTTCACCCGCGAGGGTGCTGGCCCCTTCCTGCAGCCAGCGCGATGGGAGCAGCTCCTTCTGGCCCCGCAGATCGGCCCGGGGATAGGAAAGCGTCGCACGCCTGGCCCCGGCCAGCGTCGCAAGGAATGCCCGCCGCCGATGGGTCGCCTGCATCCGCCGCGATGGGATAGCGCCGCCCGCCTGTTGCCGCTCCGCCTCCGTGATGATCGGGTCCTCGTCCCTGCCCCCGTTTCCTTCGCTCATCCCGATGACGAAAACCGCATCGAACTCCATCTCCGCCGCCGTCGCGATCGGCCCCACGAAAATGCCCTCACCCAGCGCGCCAACCCTTCCCCATCCCGCATCGAGCACCTCGTCGATCACGCGCACAAACTCAGCCCGCGTGATGGCCGCCTCGAAGACCGGGTCGAAAAGTCCTTCGCTCTCCGAGATAGCGGCGATGAGTCCGAGGACTTCGTCCCAGGCCTTGCCTTCTGCCTCCCCGCCCTCGCTCAAACGCTCCACGGTGGCCCGTGGCAGGTAGTGCTTCAGCACGTCGGCCGCCTCGCGGGCATGTGCCGAAGGCGCCTTCGGCTCGTTCCCCGCAAAGCGCCCGGTCATGTCAGCGGCGAACCGTGCCATGCGCCGCGCCAACTCCGCCTGGCCCCGGTGGTACTCCTGCCCCGTTCCCGCTTCCATGCCCCGTTTCTCCTGGGCCCGCGCCCAGCCTTCGAGCCGCGATTCCCACTGGCTCGCCCCACGAACCACGCCAGCTTCGCGGGAGATCCGATCCCATGCCTGGCCGGGCGCGGCCCTCCCGCCTTCTTCAACGATGGGCGCCGAGGTCAACCAGTCCATCACCGTATCCCGCCGGAACCGCGAGCCGGCCGCCCGGTATGCGCCAGAAAGCGCCCGCCCGGCCAGCGATTGTGCCAGCCGCCGGATCGGCGGTCCGTTGTGCGGCAGGCCCGCGGCAGTCAACGCCTCGTGCGCCAGCAAGGCATAACGCTCCGGCTGTTCGAACACGATTGCCATCCGGTGGAGCGGCGTACCCTCCGCCGCCATGGCCAGCGCCGACCTTGCGGCCTGCCGAACCTCTTCCTCCGGGTCCGGTATCGATGCCACCAGCGTTGCCGCGGCCGTCGTCACGCTCTCCGGCTCCTGGATGGGGCCCACCCCGGCAAGGCGCCCGGCCATCTCTCGCGCCAGCGCATCGGTCCCCGCCTCGCCGGTCAGCCCGAGGATTGCATGCGCCCCCGGCCCGTTGCGCGCGGCCACCAACAGCCGAACAAGCGGACCGGGGGCCCGCCGCGGCAGGTAGAGAATCAGTGCTCCCGCCTCCTCGCTCGCCGCGTCACCCGCTTCCACCGCCGCCGCCGCAGCCAGCAACAGATCCCGTTCGTCGTAGAAACTGCTGGTCAGGTCCCGCACCCGCCGGAATATCCGCACGACGTCCGTTGGGCGCTGTCCCGAGCTGGCCAGCCGATCGAGCGTCTCCTCCGATGCTTCCGCCAGGTCATCAAAAGCTCGCGCGAGCTGACGGATCGTCGCCGGGTGGCGCGCCGCGGGGCGGAACATCCCGGGTTCTTCCACCAGCGCCGCCCGGATGGCTTCCCGCCGCAGCCACGGCACCAGCGGCCGCCGTCCCGCTTCCGCCAACCGCGCCCCTCCGAGCAACTCCGCCGTTCGAGCCGCCACCTGGAACCGCACATTCACCAGGCCGCCTTCCGCCAGTCTCCGCCGTATGGATAGGCCCGCGTAGTTTGTCGGCACGATGACCGTCGCCGGCATCAGCGCATTGCCCCCCTTCGCCCGGGCAATCGCCGCAACCAGCGACGCTCGCGCTGCCGTGCCATAGGAGACGAGCTCAATCATCCAGCATCACCATTCCCGGTGGTCGCACCCGGCCAGCTGGACCGGGCGCCCAATTAGACACCGGCGGCGCGACACCCGCTGTCGAGTTTGCGTGCCTTAGCCGCCAAGCATTGCCAGTGCGTACTCCATGTTCGATTGCATCGATGGCTTCACAATCTCCCAGTGCGGGTCATCGCGTTTGCCACGCCGGTGCAGCATCAGGTTGAACCCGGTGATGATGGCGAATTTGTACCCGGCGAGCGCCTTGAACCAGCGCGCGTCCCCCGCCACCTCGCCCCATTCCTCCCGGTACCACGCCTCCAGCTCGTCTCCCGCCGGCATCCGGTGGTTCGTCTCGTGCGCCCACGCCGCGCGATCGCTGAACAGGCAGATCCAGCCGAGGTCGTTCATGACCGGTCCGATGCCGCACAGCTCCCAGTCGATCACCGCCGAAAGCCTCCCGCGCGGCGAATACAACAGGTTGGTCCACTGGAAGTCCCCGTGGTACAGCCCGCTGCGCGCATCGCCGGGTATGTTGTCCAGCAGGAGCTGCTTCACTCGCGGCTGCAGCGCCAGCAATTCCGGCTCCGCCGCGCGCTCCGCGAACCGGTCCCATCGCTCCACATCGAACTTGTACCCCCAGTACTCGCCCAGGTACGGCACAGCCGCCGCTTCGACCCGGTGGATTCCCGCAAGCGCGCCAATCGCCTCCCGGGCCATCGCGCGGAGCTGGTCATCGCTGAACTGGCCCGGGTACTCATCCTTCAGGGTATCGCCTTCCAGCCGTGGCTGGATGAAGTACGGGGCGCCGAACCAGCGCTCATCGGTGCCCGCCCAGAGGATCGGCGCGTGGGGAACAGCGGTGTCGCGCAGCGCCCGGATGGCCGTCACCTGCCGCACAAGGTCCGCCGTGCCTTCCAGCTTCACCCCCGGTGGCGGCAGCCGCAGGAAGTAGCTGGCGAGGAGCCCGTCCGAAACGACCTCAAAGAAGTACGAGAAGCCTGCGTGCCCCGGCCCACGCTCAACCGAGGTCACGCGCGCGTGCGGATCGCCCGTGTGCTCGCGGATAAACGGCTCAAGGCGCGCGCCAAGCTCGTCCAGCGATTCCATCCTCTCCCCTTCCCCGTCCCGCCGGGGCCGCGCGCCCACGCGGGTCCCGGTCATGCACTGGCGCGCAAGCCTATTGGATGCCGAAGTCCCAGCCATTGCCCGCGCGGAAGCTCTGCAGCACCTTGCGAGACACCACCATCCGGTGCGTCTCATCCGGCCCGTCGTAGATCCGCGCCGCCCGCGCGTTCCGGTACATCGATTCGAGTGGCGTATCGCCGGAGACCCCGCGAGCGCCGTGAACCTGGATTGCCCTGTCGATCACGTCGTGCAGGATCTTCGCCCCGAAGAACTTGATCGCCGAGATCTCGACGCGCGCCTCGTCGCCCTGGTCTATCTTCTTTGCCGCGCTCAGCGTCAGCGCCCGCGAAGCCTGGATCTCCACGTAGGAATCCGCAATCCAGTTCTGGACAGTCTGCTTTTCGGCCAGCGTCGAACCATAGACCTCCCGCCCCAGCGAGTACTCGCACATCAACTCGAAAGCCCGCTGCATCTGCCCCAGCCAGCGCATGCAGTGGTGGATGCGCCCCGGCCCCAGCCGCTTCTGCGCAATCCGGAAGCCATCACCCGGCTGGCCCAGCGTGTTCGTGATGGGAACGCGCACATCCGTATAGCGGATCTCCGCGTGCGAGCCGTCCGTCTCCCCCATCACCGGCACCGGCCGGATGAGCTCGAAGCCCGGGGTATCGGCCGGCACAACAATCTGGCTCATCCGTTTGTGCGGCGGCTGGTCGAGCTCCGTCGCGCACATCACGATCGCGAACGATGCGCCCTCGCCCTGGCTCGTGAACCACTTGTGACCGTTGATCACCCACTCATCGCCATCGCGGATTGCGGTTGTCTGGAGGTTCGTCGGGTCCGCACCCGAAACCTCCGGCTCGGTCATCGAAAAACACGAATGGATCTCGCCGTTCACCAGCGGCTTCATGTACCGCTCCTGCAGATCCTTCGTCCCGAATTGCCACAGGATTTCGGCGTTCCCCGAATCCGGCGCCTGCGAGCCAAACGCCATCGGTGCGTACGCGCTCCGCCCCAGGATCTCGTTCATGTACACGTAAGGCATGAAGCCGATCCCCATCCCGCCCGCTTCCCCTGGCAGGTGCGGCGCCCACATCCCCATCGCCTTCGTCTTCGCCTGGAGCTCCTTCATCAAGGCCGCCCCCTCGGCGCTTTTCCGCGGAAAATGCTCGTGGAAGAACGCCTCGTTCGGATAGATATGCTCCACCATGAACGCCTTCACCCGCTCGCGAAGTTCATGGATCTCTTCCTCCGTCAGCTTCCGATCGGTGGCGTGCGCGTGACCCGGTGTGCTCATCTGGTGGCCCATCCTCTTAGACAAATGTCGACGGTCGTTCACTCTACCGGTTCGCCCCCGCCCCCGCCAGAAACAGCCCGCCCGGCACCCTATCCCGGGTCGATCCCTTCGCCTTCTTCGTGGTAGTGGTGCGCATGGTGGTGCCCATGCCTCCGCTGCCAGTAGCCGCTCACCAGGCCGTGGTTCGGCGCGAATGCCAGCGCCCCGAGGAATGCCGTGGTTGCCACCAGCACAATCGTCGCGCCGGCCGCTGTCCCGGCGTGGTACGAGACATACAGCCCGCTCACCCCGCTTGCCACCGCAATGGCCACACTCGCTGCCATCATCCGCCCCAGGCGGTCAGTCAGCAGCCGGGCCGTCGCCGGCGGTGTCACAACCAGCGCCAGGATGAGGATGTTTCCCACCGTCTGAAGACTCACCACAATCGTCGCTGAAACCAGCAGCAACAGCAGCACATCCAGCGCGAACACCGGGTAGCCCGCTGCCCGCGCCATCGTCGGGTCGAAGGCCAGCAGCGTGAACTCCTTCAGCAGCGCCAGCAGGATCCCGGCGACCACCACCGCGATCACTCCCGTTACCAGCACGTCCTCCCGCGAGACCCCGAGGATGTTCCCGAACAGCAGCGAACCCAGGTCGCGGTTGAACCCTCCTTCGCGGCTCAGGATCACTACCCCGAGTGCGAAGAACGCCGCGAACACTACCCCGATTGCCGAATCCTCGCTCACCCGCCGGCTCCGCCCCAGCACCGCCACCCACAGGGCCGTCAGCGTCCCAAACGCCATCGCTCCAACCATGATGCTCTGCCCCGTGATGTACGAGAGCACCACCCCCGGGAATACTGCGTGGGCCAGCGCATCACCAATGAACGCCAGGCCCCGCAAGACCACGAAGCAGCCGACAAGTCCGCAAAGCGCCCCGATTATCGCCACTTCGATCATCGCCCGCTGCATAAACTCGTATTCCAGTGGGTCGGTCACCCAGCTCATACGCGCTCCTCGAAGATGGCCAGCTGCCCGCCGAACGTCCTCTTCAGAGTCTCCGGTGTGAAGGTTGTTGCTGTCGGGCCGAAGGCGGTCATCGTCCGGTTCAGGCACAGCACATGCGTAGTGGTCGAACTCACTTCATCCAGGTCATGGGTGGCTACCAGCACCGCGATCCCGGCGCGCGCGAACGCCTGGATCCGCTCCTGGAAGATCGCGCGGTTTTGCACATCTACCCCGGTGAACGGTTCATCCAGCAGGACCAGCGCCGGCTCCTGCACCATCGCTCGCGCCATGAAAATGCGCTGCTGCTGCCCACCTGAAAACTGGCTAATGTGCCGGTGCCCCAGCCCTCCGAGTCCCACTGCCTCCAGGGCACCCTCCGCCAACTGCCGATCATCCCTCCCCGGCCAGCGGAACCACCCGGCCGATCGGTACCGCCCCATCAACACCACATCCCGCGCCGTAACCGGGAAGTCCCAGTTCACCTCTTCCCGTTGCGGTACGAATGCGATTCGTGCAGCCTCCTCGCGAATGGGCCGCCCCCCGAGGAGGATCTCTCCCCGGCTCGCCCGCAACACGCCCGCTATCGTCTTCAGCAGGGTCGATTTGCCGCTGCCGTTCGGGCCGATGACGCCCACGACCGAGCCCGCTTCCACGCGCACGTCCACCCCGGCGAGCGCGACGTTCGCATCGTAGGCGACCCGCAATCCCCGGATCTCGAGCGTCCGGCGGCGTTCACCCGCCTCCCGGGCGGGCTCGTTCTGGTCAGCCGGCTGAGCTATCGCAAGGCCTCCGCAATCTTCGTGGCGTTCGAGAGCAACATGCCGTCGACGGTATCTGCGCCGCTGCCGGCCGGCCCCAGCGAATCAGCATACAGGCCCGTCACAATCTTCACCCCCGTGTCGGCCGCCAGCTGCTTCGCCACCTTCGGGTCCACCTCTTCCTCCGCGAAGATCGCCCGCACACCTTCCCGCTTGATCAGGTCCGTCAACTCGGCGATCTCCTTCGCCGAAGGCTGCGTGTCTTTCGATGTCCCGGGGATGATCGCGCCAACGAACTCGAGACCGTAGCGGTCCAGGAAGTAGCCGAAGGAGTCGTGATTGGTGACCACCTTGCGGTCCTCCATCGGGATAGCGTCGATCAGCGCCCGTACCTGCGCATCCACCGCGTCGAGTTTCGCCTTGTAGGTCTCGCCATTTGCCCGGAACGTCTCCGCGAAGTCCGGCGCGGCGGCCGAAAGGGCCGCGACGATGTTATCGACCATGACCTTCGCGTTCACCGGGTCATGCCAGACGTGGGGGTCCCCCTCGTCATGCCCGTGGCCTTCTTCTTCCTCGCCGGAGTGCCCGCTGGCTTCGCGGATCGTGATCCCTTCGGTCACCACCACAACCTCCCGCGCTCCCGCCCCGGCGATGATGTCGTCGAGCCACTCGTCCAGCCCGATCCCGTTCACCAGTACCACGTCTGCTTCGTTCACCCGGGCCACTGCCTTCGGGCTCGGCTCGTAGTCGTGCGCGTCGGCCCCCGCCTCCAGCAGGACGCTCAGCTCCACCGCGTCTCCAGCCACCTCCCGCGTGAGGGCGCCGATCTGGGTGGTTGTGGCCACGACCTTCAGCCCGCTCCCGCCGCCCGAGTCGTCACCCCCGCACGCACCGAGGATCAGCCAGGCCAGCGAGACAAGTGCAAGGAGTCCAGTCCAGGGTAGCCGGCGGGAAATGGTGTTCATCTGTCGTTCCTGAGAGGAAGTATCATTCGCAGTAAACGATACACAATCTCAATAATCGTGGCAAGCCCACCGTCCCCTACCCGGCTCCATCGCCCAAAGCGCCCTGTTCCGCCGCTCCTCTCGCTCGGGCGCTGGCGGGAGCTACCGTTGGTTCACTCGGCCAACGCCTGCATGGCCGTGGGCATTTCGATGACCTGTGCGGCCCCCGATGCGTTTCGAAAGAGCTCCACCGTTGTGGGGTGGCAGGTGAAGACGAACACCTGGTTTGTGAGGGAGAGCGCGGCAAACGCGTCCGCGGCCCTCTGCGCCCGCGCCGAATCGAAGTTCACCAGGATGTCGTCGGCGATCACGGGGAGCACGGCTGAACGGGCGCCGAACTCACGGATCAGCCCAAAACGGAGCGCAAGGTACAGCTGGTCTTCCGTGCCGCGGCTCAGTTGGTCGGCGGCCTTGCCTGTCCCGTCCGGGGCGATAACCGTGATCTTCTGGCTGCCGAGGGGGGAGACCAGGCGCTCGTAGCGGCCCCCCGTAACGGTCGCGAAAAACTGCTGGGCGTGGCGGAGGACATCCGGCTGGCGTTCTTCTTCGAACTTGCGCTGAGCCCGGTCCAGCAGCGCGCGCGCCACCGAGAGCGCCGCCCAGCGCCGCGCTGTTTCGCGCAGTTGCTCGATGAGGACCGCTCGTTCGGCCTGCAATCGGGATTGGCGCTCGTCACTGTCCAGCTGTTTGAGTTCCGTCTGCACACTCCCGAGCTCGGTCTGGAGCGTGCCGCGTCTGTCTTCAGCATCGCTGTGGTCCTGCGATAGCTGCGCGACTTGCCGTTCGAGTTCGTCAGGATTGGTGTTTGCGAACGCCTCGATCAACGCCCGGTATGCATCGCCCGCCCCGGTCACCCGCCGGAGGCGTGCTTCGGCGGCGTCCTTCTCTTTGAGCGCGCGCTGCCGTTCCTGGTGGGAGCGGGCTTTCAGGCGGAGCTCTTCCGCGTCGCTGGCTTGCCCGGCCACCATGAGTTCCCTCAGCGTCGTTCGCACGTCGGCCTCGCGGGATTCCAGGTCCGCAAGGTGACGCCGCTCGTCTTCCAGCACCCGGAGGGCTTCTTCACGGAGGGTGTTGGCGCGCGTCGCAGCCTCGAAGTCCTGCATGAGGCGGTCCGCCGCAACACCGGCCGCCGCCCGGTCGGATAGGTCGGCCGCGATCCCGTGGTCCGCGGCGAGCGGACGGACGAGCTCGCGGTAGGCTTCGATGTCCTTTTCGATCGCTTCGATGCGGTGGCGGAGGTCGTTTACGGTGCGGATCCTCTCGCGGACCGTCTCCGCCCGGGCGAACAGGTCGGCGACGGTAGCCGGGAGGAGTGATTCCGGAAGCCCCTGGCCCGCAAGCCACTCCCGCCACGTCCCCGTGGTTGCGTCATGCCTGGATTCGGCTTCCTCCAGTGCACTGGCAGCGGCCTCCAGGCGCTGGATGAGGCGCCGGTGTTCGTCGCGCGCGTCTTCCCAGGCCTTCTGAGCGGCGGCGAACGCCTGGATGGAGCGCTCCGCTTCTTCGATCGCCTGGGCCACCTGTTGCAGCTCCGCCTGCGTGGGGACCGCCGTTGTGATGGGCCGCGCGGCCTCCAGGAGTGCAGCCAGCCCTGCCGCTTCAGCGGTACGCAGCCGATCGAGGTAGGCGCTGCCGGTGGCGCCCGGGGTGGTCGTGTCTGCCGTCCCCTGTGCGCCGCGTGCGAGCAGGAACAGTGCCAGCCCGCCACCGATCAGAGCCAGCCCGAGAAGGACACCCGGTATGAGAGCGTTCCCGCCGAGTGCCACACCCGCGGCCACGGCAACCAGGCCGGCAGCGGCCAGCAGGATCGCCGAAAGAAGCGATTGCCCCGCCAACCGGCCGTTGGTTGCGCGAGGCACGGACTGGCTCGCCAGCGCCTCGCCGTTGGCCCGCTGATCGGCCGCCCGCTGGTACTCCATCAACCGAATGTGGGATGTGCTCAGCGCCGCCCGCGCCGACTTGCACGCCTCGGCATCGCGAGTGGGCCGAGGCGTGGCCTCCATGGCGATGCGCCGCCGCTCTGCCACTTCCGCGGCATCACGCGCTGCCTCCTCGGCCCGTGCCCGAACCTGCATGGCCTCCCGCACGGCAGCCTCGCCACCTTCCAGTTGTTGGCGCAGTTGCTCGCGTGAATCTCGCACGGGAATCGAGGTATCAAACGTCGCGACCCGCTCTTCGGTCCACTCCGGGCCGAGCTCGGCAAGAGAATCCCCCAGGTCGCGTTGCTTATCGGCCAACTCGGTCTGGCGTTTGGGAAGGTCCGCGATGGAAGCGTCAAAGGCGCCCCGCTGGCGGCGGATCTGCTCGATGACCGGCCGGCTCCGAAGCAGTAGCTCGCCCGGGATCGGCGCATTGGCCCGCTCTTCGAACTGCCCGCACTTCTCGGCGGCTTCACGTTTCGCCTGGATCGCCTCGCGCAGCCGGTCTTCCTCCCGTTCGAGCCGGCTACCGGCATCCTCGGGGAAGCCGGGCAGTTCGGGGAGGTCGCGCAGGCACGCTTCGGCGTCGCACAGCGCCACCCAGTCGTCCCAGGCGCCGCGCAACCGTTTGACCGCGTTGAGGCCGGCCGTCAACTCACTGATCCGCCCACCCGCCTCCTGGATCTCCTGCTCCAGCTCGCTGTGGCGGCCACGCAGGGCGGCGAAGCGGGCCGCATCGCCCCGGGCCGTCTCAAGCTCGGACTCCACGTCCCGGAGGCGTGCGAGGAGCTTCGCGGCCTCCTGGGTGGAGCCCCCTTTGAGGAAGAGCTTCGACTGGGCGTCTTCGATGCTCTTGATGGCCTTGGGAAGGTTCGCCGCACCCATGCCGGCGGCATAGATCTGGGCGCTGGCGTCGCTTTCGTTGAGGCGGTTCAGGTCCTGGAGGTCGACCAGGCCCAGTGCGAAGACCGCCTCGAACACCTTCTGGGAAGAACTCCCGAGCAGCGACCGGAGCAGGGCCTCGTCCATCGTTTCGCGCCCGTCGCTGGCAGTGATCTTTAACGAAACCCCGCGGTTGTCTTCGATCCGCTCGACGGTGTACGAGAGCCCGTCATCACTGGTGAGTGTGATGCGGCCACCGTGCCGGCCCCCGTTCAACGCTGGATAGAAGCTCGCCCGCCCTCGGGCAGGGAACCCGAACAGCATCGTGCGGATGAAGGCGAGGAGCGTGCTCTTGCCGGCCTCGTTCTGGCCCAGGACGACGGTCAACGGCGCGGAGAAAGGCCCGAACGTTTGGCCGGCGAAGTGCCCGAATCCCTCGATGTGCAGGCTTTCGATCCTCATCCCGCAAGGTCACCCGCGAGGTAGCCGGCAATGAGCGTCTCTGCCTCGCTGAGCAGTTGGCCGAATTCGTCCTCCGAAGGCCGTGCATCTTTGAGGTACTTCCTGGCCTGGTTGTGGCCGTAAAAGGCTTCGAGACCGTCGCCGAGCTCCGATTGCAGCCCCGGGTCCACCCGCGCCAAATCGACCAGCGCGAGCACTTCGCTCAGGAAGTCGCCCGCTTCCATGGCTCGCTGCCGGTCGAACGCCGCGCGCGTCCGGCTTTCGATCCGGCCGCACCACGCGAACGGGGAACCGGCCAGATCATTGAGTCCCGAGCGGATGTCCTCCACGACGCTGCCGCGTTGGAGGTCTGCGTGCAGGCCCCCACTGCCGGTAATCACCAACCGGTAGAGCAGGTGGCGGCCTTCCGCTTTTTCGCGCGCCTCGTCCACGGCTGCTTCGATGTGGTCCAGCACGTCTTGCACTGCGCTCAGTTCGTCGATCGCCACCGTGAGCGTCGCCCAGCGGACGATATCGACGCTCCGGCGCTCCATCGATACGCGGCCAGCATCGTCGATGTCGACCAGGTACACGCCGCGCGGCCCTGTCTCATTGGGATGCCGGCCCTGCGGATTGCCGGGATAGACGATGGCCGGGGACTGTGGCCGCAGGATCTGCGCGGTGTGGACGTGGCCGAGCGCCCAGTAGTCCATGCCCGCGGCCTCGAGGTCGGCCAGCGTGCATGGCGCGTAAGGCTCGTGGCCCGTGTCGTTGCCAACGTTGCAGTGCAGCAGCCCAATCGCGATTCCGCTCGCATCGGTTCGCTTGAACTGGCGGGCGATATTCTCCTTCACGGACTGCCGGGGGTAGCTCATCCCGTAGACCATGCCGCGCGAAGGATCAGATGGATCGAACGGCACCCCTTCGATGGTTGGGCCGAAGCGGTGACAGCTCCCGGGCACATCCAGGCCAGCTTCCCATCCGTCCAGCGGGTCGTGGTTGCCATGGCAGACGAACGAGCGAATCCCTGCCCTGTCGAGGCGGCCGAGCCCGGCGATGAACCGCCGCTGGGCTCGCAAGCTCCGGTCCGCGCCGTCATAGATGTCCCCGGCGATCAGCAGCGCTTCCGCGCGCTCTTCAATGCACAGATCGACGATCGCTTCGTACGCCTGGAATGTCGAGTTCCGCAGGACTTCGGCGATATTCTCGGGAGCCGCTCCGGCGAGCCCGTTGAACGGGCTATCGAGGTGGAGGTCGGCGGCATGGACGAACCGGTAAGACATAAGAACGTCACGCCCCGGGCGAGAGACTCCGGGTAGTTTGCGGCGGGCCACCGCGCAAGTCGAGCCAACGGCCGGGCCCGCAGGCCAGCCTGGCCGCCCGGGCTTCAGCCCGCGGGATTGGGCGCGTCCTGCACGGCTGCCACTCAGCGGTATGGATGTCCCGGACCATCTGCGCCAGAGGCTACCAGAACATGCGTGCGGATGCACGCCCCCCCCCCCCAATCTCCGCTCCCTCGCCACCGTAGTTGCGCCGGCTTTCCCGGCAAAAGCCCGGTAACTACGTTTCCGCATCCCCCTGATTGGGGAGTTCACTGATATGCGAGCCGCTCCCCGCTCCCCAACGATGTACTCCTGGATGGCACGCGCCCGCCGCACGGCGTCATCCCCCGGACGGGTTCACCTGCCCGGCCCTTTCTCGCCTGGTCCACCTCGGAAGGGAGCGGCTTCGGCGAGTGCACCCCGGTTCGTATTGCCATCCGGCAGTGCCGCCGCCATTCAGCAGGGGAAAACCAGCATGGATACCACGCTCACCGAACGCCTGAAGGTCGACTTCAAGGATCAGGCGCTGCGACTCAAATGGATCGGCATCACCAGCGAGGATATCCGCCTGATCCGCGAGGCGGGCACAAAGGTCCGCGGCGATGCCGAAGGCGTCATCGCCAGCTTCTACGACCACTGCGCCACTTTCGAAGAGTGGAGGCAGAAGATCGAATCTGTCGGCTCGAACCGCTCACGCCTTGCCCCCGCATGGACGTCTTACCTGGTCGATATCTTCGATGCAGATTTCAGTGAGGACTACTTCAACCACCGCCTCCAGGTCGGCGC
>Ga0073899_10004289_pt1 | contig 12514 bp, 14 predicted proteins | sample KloWWTmetaKNB5Ph_FD_88975 | JGI IMG/M metagenome (GOLD analysis project Ga0073899, IMG submission 88975) | Active sludge microbial communities from Klosterneuburg, Austria, studying microevolution and ecology of nitrifiers - Klosterneuburg... | ecosystem: Engineered > WWTP > Aerobic digester >... | reverse complement strand
TTCACGGACGGGTGGCTGGTCAGGAATTTGGCGTGGGCTTCAACCAGCGAGCGGTACTCATCCTTGATCACGTAGCTGTTGTAGTCGAACAGCACGCTGCGCTTGGACAGGATGCTCTTGGGGTCCTTGAGCTCGGGGTAGGCGCTCTTGCCGTTAGCGCCGCCGGCGTCGACCGGCACGACACGGCTGCTGTCAACGCCGGAGCTGGCAGCACCGCTGGAGCGGTCTTCAACGGCCGCGCCGGTCTGGCCTTCGGTGGAGGGGGATGATGAGCAGGCGGCCAGCAGGCCGACGGCGATCAGGGACAGGGTGATGCGGGTGCACTTCATGGTGTGGGCTCCGGGAGCAAGCAAGGGGCGGGGTGGGAAGGAGTGTGGTTCTTATAAGTGTCAGTTACGCGGCTGCGGACCCCAGGCGGGTTCGCGCACGTCGCCGGATTGTACCGACAGACGCTGCTTGACACGACCGTCGGACGACACGGCGGCCAGCACGCCGCGTCCGCCGACCTCGGTGGCGTAGAGCACCATGCGCCCGTTGGGGGCGAAGCTGGGGGATTCATCCTTGGCCGAGTCGGTGAGGATCTGGGTCTGACGGGAATTCAGGTCGAGCAGGGTGACCTGGAAGCGGCCGCCGTTGCGGGAGACGTAAACAAGACTCTTGCCGTCGGGCGACGGGCGTGGGCTCACGTTGTAGGTGCCTTCGAAGCTGACCCGCTGGGCGTCACCACCACCGGCCGGTACGCGGTAGATCTGCGGGCTGCCGCCCCGATCAGAGGTGAAATAGATCCAGCCGTCAGTGGACCAGGCGGGTTCCGTGTCGATCCCTGACGACGAGGCCAGACGCTGCACGCCGGAACCATCGGCGTTCACCGAATAGAGCTGGGACTGGCCGTCCTTGGTCAGCACCACCGCCAGGCGGCGGCCATCCGGCGACCAGGCCGGGGCCGAGTTGGAGCCCTTGAAGTTGGCCGCCACGTTACGCTGACCGGTGGCCAGGGAGTGCACGTAGACCACCGGCTTCTTGGCCTCGAAGGACACATAAGCCAGGCGACTGCCGTCCGGCGACCAGGCCGGCGAGATGATCGGCTCCTTGGAGGCCAGCGCGGTCTGGGCGTTGCTGCCGTCGGCGTCGGCGATCTGCAGTTCGTAGCGCGGGCCGGATTTGAGCACGTAGGCGATGCGGGTCGAGAACACGCCGGGCTCGCCCGTGAGTTTCTCGTAGATGAAGTCGGCGATGCGGTGACCGGTGGTGCGGTACTGGTTGGGTGCCATCACCATGGCCTGGCTGCCCAGGCTGACCTGCTTGGCGGCATCGAAGAGGCGGAACTGCACCTGGTAGCGGCCGCTGCCGGACGGGGCAACGGTGCCCACGGCGAAGGCATCGGCGCCCCGCGAGCGGACGCGGCCGAAGTCTGGCGGGGCGTCGGCGCCCATGGGGGAGGGGCCGAGTTCGACCATCTTGAACAGGCCGCTGCGCTCCAGGTCGGCGCGCACCACGTCGGTGACGGCTCTGGGGAGCGCCTGCTCGCCCTCGAAGCTGGCGACGGCCACCGGCATGCGGTTGGTGCCGGCGCCGGTGATCTCGATGGAGAGCTGGGCCTGGGCCAGGGAGGACGCAAGGGCCAGCGCGCAGACGGTGGCGGTGCCGCGCAGGAAGGTCAGGATGCGTTGAGTCATGGGTGTGGGTTCACCGTGGGTTTAGTCGCGGAGCGGGTAGAACTTCAGCTCCAGCGTGCGATTGAAAAGCTCCGGCTTGTCTGGTTTGGGTAGTGGGCTGGATTTCTGGATGGCCCGCTCGATGGCGGCGTCGAGCTGGGCATTGCCGGTTGAACGTTTGAGGCGCACCTCGATCACTGAGCCATCGGGAAGCTGGTCCACGTAGAAGATCGCGAACGGATCCCCGCTGACACCCGGTGGCAGCACGATGTTGCCCTTCACCTTGGCGCGGATCTTCTCCACATAGGCTTCCTGGGCCTTGCTGCGTGCTGCGCTGGCTTTGGCCCCGGCAACGCGGGCAAGTTCCTCCTGAAGCTGCTTGGACTGGCTGATGTTCTCCGAGTCCCGCGCCATCAGCTCGCGCATGCGGCGGTCTTCCAGCTCCCTGGCCTTCTCGGCGTCGGCCTTGGCATTCTTGTCGGTCTTGACGGGCTTTTCCACCGGCTTGACCGGCTTCTCGACCTTCACCGGTTCAGGTTTTGCCTTGGGCTCGGGTTTGGGCTTCGGTTCAGGTTTGGGCTCCGGCTTGGGGGGCTTTTCGACCTCCTTGACCGGCTTGGGTGGTGTCTTCTTGGGCTCGGGGGCCTTGATGGCGATATCCGGGTGCTTGCGCGGCGGCGGGGCGGGCTCGGGTTCGTCCTCGGGCTCGGGGGGCGCCGGCCGGGGGGCAGGGCGAGGCGGGGCCGGCGCGGGGGGCGGCGGTGCCACCACGGCGGCAGGCGGGGGGGCACTCACCAGCTCTACCTCGACGGCGTCGGGCAGGCGGTTCTGCCAGCGTACGCCGTAGAACAGGAACATGCCGAGGGCGATGTGTACCCCCGCAGCCAGTGCCAGGGACGACCATTTGCCCCGCTCGTTGGCGGGCATTGCTGGGTTCATCGGGACGACTTGCCGACCTGCGTCTGCAGGCCAACCTTGTTTACACCTGCATTGCGCAGGTCGTTGAGGGTGTTCATCACCAGCTCGTACTTGACGTTCTTGTCGGCAGCGATGATGACCGACTGGCCCGGGTTGGCGGACACGGCGGCCTGCACCTCACTGATCAGATCCTTGCGGTTTAGGGCCTTTTCGGGCGAGCCGCTGGTCAGTCGCAGGGCCAGCTCGCCATCGGGCTTGACCTGCACGACCATGGCATCGGTGGGCGGGGCGGGGACTTTATCCACGCTGGGCAGGTTGACCGAACCGGACTGGATCATCGGTGCGGTGACCATGAAGATCACGAGGAGCACCAGCATCACGTCGATGTAGGGCACGACGTTGATCTGGTTCATCAGGCGGCGTTGACGCATGGCGGCGGGGCTCCGGTCAGCGCAGCTGGCGCTGGAGGATGTTCAGGAACTCCTCTGTGAAGCTTTCGAAGCGGATCGCGATGCGGTCGATGTCGTGAGCGAAGCGGTTGTAGGCCACCACCGCCGGAATTGCCGCGAACAGGCCGATTGCCGTGGCCACCAGGGCCTCGGCAATGCCGGGGGCGACGTGGGCGAGGGTGGCGGAGCCCACGTTGGAGAGGCCGCGGAAGGCGTTCATGATGCCCCACACGGTGCCGAAGAGGCCCACATAGGGGGAGACCGAACCGACGGAGGCGAGGAAGGCCAGGTGGGCTTCCAGGTCGTCCACCTCGCGCTGGTAGGTGGCGCGCATGGCACGGCGGGCGCCATCCATCACGGCGCCGTGGTCCAGGCTCTTGCCGCGTAGCTTGGCGAACTCCCGGTAGCCGGCCTCGAAGATGCGCTCCATGCCGGCGGCTTCGTGACGGCTGGTGGCCGCGCTCTGGTACAGGGCGTTGAGGTCGCCACCACTCCAGAAGTCGCGCTCGAACAGATCGGTCTTCTTCTTGGCGTCGCGGATGGAAAACCACTTGCGAAAGATCCAGTACCAGGACATGAAGGACACTGTGCCCAGCAAGGCCATTACCAACTTGACCAGCAGGCTGGCATTGGCGATCAGGGACAGGATTGAGAGATCTTCAGTGACGTTCATCGGATTAAACCAAGGTGGCGAACTGTGCGCGCACAGCGGGGGGGATCGGGGCGGCCTTGCGGGATTCGAGCGAGATGCAGGCGATGGTGATCAGGGCTTCAAAGATGACCCGGCTGTCGCGGACGATCTTCTGGGCGAAAACGAGGCTGGCTTGCCCAAGACGCTCGATGCTGGTGACGACCTCGAGTTGGCCGTCGAGCACGGCGGCTTGAAGGTATTCGGCCTGTACGGTACGGACGACAAATACGATATGCTGTTCAGCGGCCAGGGCTTTCTGCCCGAAGCCGGTTTCCCGCAGCCATTCCGTACGGGCCCGTTCGCAGAATTTGAGATAATTGGCGTAGTAAACGACGCCGGCAGCGTCGGTGTCTTCGTAGTAAACCCGCACCGGCAGCGTGAAGCGGGGTTTGTGCTGGTCTGGTGAGGGATGTTTCGATGCGTGCATCGCAACATTTTACAGTATGACCCCCCCTGTTCCGAAGCACAGGGCTTCATTCAATGTTTCAGAATGTTGGTCGTGATGTCCAGGTTTGCCGAACGGACGTTGTAATTGCAGCAATCCTGTGCATAGAATCGCGGCCTTGAGCGCGAACTGGTGCGTTTTGTGCATTGTTCCGAACAACAGATGCACAGGTGTCGCGAAGCTGTTTGCGGCAGAATGCCCCGCAGGACTTGTAAGAGTCGAGAAACTGGCCGAAATCCGGGCCGGCCAGGGCCTCAGTGCCCGACATTCGATTCATGGGAGGAATGAGACATGGTTGCAACTACGACAAGCAATGACAAGCTGCTGACCGAGGCCGAAATTCTGGCCATGCCGGAAGACGACTACATGAACCCGGCCCAGCTGGAGTTTTTCCGGGTCCGTCTCTCCAGGATGCGTGACGAGCTGCTCGAGAACGCCGCCAGCACCGGTGCCAATCTGCGCGAGAACGAACTCGTCGCCGATCCGGCCGACCGTGCCACTGTGGAAGAAGAGCACGCACTCGAGCTGCGCGTGCGTGATCGGGAGCGCAAGCTGCTCAAGAAGATCGACGAGGCGTTGGGGCGCATTTCCGAAGGCGAGTATGGTTGGTGTGAGGAAACCGGTGATCCGATCGGTATCGGTCGCCTGCTGGCCCGCCCCACGGCCACCCTCTCCATCGACGCCCAGGAGCGTCGCGAACGCACCCAGAAGCTGTACGGGGAGTAATCCCCGGCCTGGCTCTGCCGGGACGGCAACGCATGTCATGACCGCCCCGGTGCCTCGCATTCCCGTTTCCCTGCTTACCGGTTTTCTCGGGGCAGGCAAGACGACTGTCCTCAATCACCTGCTGCGCCAGCCCGAACTGGCGGGCACGGTGGTGCTGATGAACGAGTTCGGTGCAGTGCCGATCGATCATCTCCTCGTCGAACACATCGACGAGAACCTTGTCCTCCTCGAATCCGGTTGTCTGTGCTGCACGGTCCGCGGTGACCTGACGCGGACCCTGCGGGCGCTCTTCATGCGGCGCCTGCGTCGCGAACTGCCGGCCCTGGAGCGCATCGTCATCGAAACTACCGGCCTGGCCGACCCGGCCCCGGTGTTGTTCACGCTCATGCAGGATTTTTTCATTGCCGAGCGTTTCCGCCTGGACGGGGTGATTACGGTGGTGGACGCGGTGTTCGGCATCGGACAGCTGGCGCGCCAGCCCGAAGCCGTCAAGCAGGTGGCGATGGCTGATCGTCTGCTTATTACCAAGTGCGACCAGGTCGGCCGTCCGGCGCTGGAGAGCCTGGCGGCGTGCCTGTCCGGGCTCAATCCCGGGGCGCCGCAGCTGCGCGTCGAAGGGGGTGTCGTCGCCCCGGAAGCCATCCTCGACTGCGGTCTGTGGAACCCTGCCCGCAAGAACGCCGATGTGGCCCGTTGGCTGGCCGACGAGGCCGTGGCGGCGCAGGCGGCCGCCCATCCCTACACCCCGCGGGGGCGTGCAGCGGCGACGGATGACAGCCGTCATGACGCGTCGGTTCATGCCTTCGTGGTGCGCATCGACACTCCGGTGGCCTGGGGCGATTTCTCCACGGCGCTGGACATGCTGCAAGGCCTCAAGGGCGACCAGTTGCTGCGCGTGAAGGGCATCGTCCATGTCCGGGGTGAGGCGCTGCCCCGCGTAATCCAGTGCGTGCATCACCTGCGCTATCCGGAGGCGGCCCTGCCCGCCTGGCCGGACGAGGCACGCAGCACCCGCCTGGTGTTCATCGTCCGCGACCTCCCGCGGGAGATCGTTGATCAAGCCTTCGCCTGCTTCTGCCCGGCGCAGCCGGCGTGCGCCGCATGAAGTCGTCGACCCGCTCCCCGGCCCTGTTGCGCAGCGCACTGGCGCTGCTGCTGGTATGTGCTCAGATCTTTGCCGCCGCCCACGCCGTTGGTCACATGGGCGATCTGGCGGCGCTGGCGCGGGCCGAAAACACCGTCCTCCAGATCTCGCCGGATGGGGGCGTGCCTGCTGCTGATCGCCACGACGCATGCCTGCTGTGTCTGGCCGCTGCCGATCTGGCTGCAGTGCTGCCGCCGACTGTGCCGGTGCTGGCCGTCGATGTTCCGGCGCTGGCCCTTCCGGCCGATTCCGATCTTGTTCCCGGTGCCTTGCGCCTGCCCCGGCCCCATGCCCGGGGCCCGCCCGTTTCGTCCTGATCCCGTCCCTTTCGTGATGACCGGTGCCGGCTCTGCCCGCGCCGGCAGACCCCATTTACGGACCGATCCCAGGAGATCCGAGCCATGTCTTTTCTTCGTCCCGGCGCGCTTTGCGTTGCCCTCGCTGCGGCCTTTCCGGCCGTCGCCTCCGCGGCATCCGATGCCGATCTGAAACAACTTCGTCAGCAGCTCCGCGAGCTGCGTGATTCCTACCAGCAGCGCATCGAAGCCCTCGAGCGCCGGCTGGCCGAAACCGAACAGCGCGCGGCGGGCGCGGCCACGGCCGCGGCTGCGGCCGGGTCCACCGCCACCACGGCCGTCCAGTCGGTGGCCAAGGTCGAGGCCCAGGCGGCCGAGGCCCAGGCTGTGGCGGCCAGCGTGGCCAGCCGCCCCGTGTCGGCGAGTGCTTTCAACCCGTCCGTGTCCTTGATCATCGATAGCAAGTTCACTCGCTTCCAGCGCGACCCGGGGGGCTACCGCATCGATGGCTTCATCCCCTCCGGCGGCGAGGTCGGCCCTCCCCGCAAGGGCTTCTCTCTCGGGGAGTCTGAGCTGGCCTTCTCGGCCAATGTGGATCACCTGTTCCGCGCCAACGCCCGTTTTGCACTGGCCGAGGACGATGGGGCAGGCGTGGTCGAGGTTGAGGAAGTCAACGTGGAAACCCTGGGCCTGTCTTCGGGGCTCAAGGTAAAGGCCGGGCGCTTCCTGTCCGGCGTCGGCTACCTCAACCAGCAGCACCCCCACGAATGGGACTTTGCCGACGCGCCGCTGGCCTACAAGGCCTTCTTCGGCTACCGCCTGCAGAACGACGGCGTGCAGTTGCGCTGGGTTGCACCGACCGATCTATTCCTCGAGCTCGGGACGGAAGTGGCCAGCGGGCAGAAATTCCCCGGTGCCGAGCGCAACCGCAATGGCGCCGGCCTGTGGACGGCCTTCGCGCACCTCGGGGGCGACATCGGCACCTCATCGGCGTGGCAGGTGGGCCTGTCCCACGTGCGCACCAATCCGCGGGAGCGGGGTTTCGAGGACGGCGCTGACGCCACCGGCACGGCCCTCGCCCACAGCTTTTCCGGCCGCAGCCAGACCTGGATTGCCGACTTCGTGTACAAGTGGGCGCCCAATGGCAACAGTAGCGTCACCAACCTCAAGGTGCAGGGAGAGTACTTCCAGCGGCGTGAGACCGGTGACCTGAACTACGACATCGGTGGCCTCACCGAGGCCAGCTCGGCGGCTCGATTCCGCCAGTCGGGCAGCTATCTCCAGGCGGTGTATCAGTTCATGCCACGCTGGCGCGTGGGTGTGCGCGGCGACTGGCTTGACAGCGGTACGGCTAATCTGGGCAGCCTCGATCCTGCAGGCCTGCCCCTGCTGGCCGGCTACAACGCGAGCCGCCAGTCGGCAATGCTGGACTGGTCCCCATCCGAGTTCTCCCGTCTGCGTCTGCAACTGGCCCGCGACAAGTCCCGCAGGGACGAGTCCGACAACCAGATCTGGCTGCAGTACATCATGAGTCTCGGCGCCCACGGCGCTCACAAGTTCTGAGGAGTCCAAGCATGTTTCCCAAGCTGATGCTGCGTCTTGCCGCAGTGCTTCTCACTTTGCTGGCCCTGCCCGCCGCGGCTGCTCTCAACGTCTTTGCCACGGTGCCCGAATGGGCTGCGCTGGCGAAGGAAATCGGCGGAGAGCGAGTCCAGGTCTTTGCTGCCACCAATGCCCTGCAGGACCCCCACCGCATTGAGGCGAAACCCTCTCTCATCGCCCGGGCACGGGGTAGCCAGCTGGTGGTGGCCACCGGCGCCGATCTGGAAATAGGTTGGTTGCCGGTGGTGTTGCGGGAATCCGGCAACGCGGGCATCCATCCGGGGCTGCCGGGTTATTTCGAAGCCGCCAGTGCGGTGCGCCTGATCGAAGTGCCGGCGCGACTCGACCGAGCCGATGGAGACGTACACCCTGGTGGCAATCCCCATGTTCAGACAGATCCGCGCAACATCCTCAAAGTTGCCGAAGCCCTGGCCGCGCGTCTGAGCCGCATTGATCCGGCCGGCGCTAGCGCATATGGGGCCAATCTGGCCCGCTTCAGCGAGCGCTGGAGGGCCGCCATGGGGCGCTGGGAGCAGGCGGCTGCACCATTGCGGGGGGTGCCGGTGTGGGTGCAGCACCGTTCCTTTGCTTACATGGCTGATTGGCTCGGGCTGAAGGAGCTGGGTGCCCTGGAGCCCAAACCCGGGGTCGAGCCGGGTAGCGCCCATCTGGCGGGCCTGCTGGCGCGCCAGAAGGAGACCCCGGCCCGGATGATCCTGCGTGCGGCCTACTCCCGCCCGACGGCATCCGAGTGGCTTGGTGAGCGGGCCGGCATTCCGGTGGTGGTGCTGCCTTTCACCGTGGGCGGCAACCCCGCCGCGGGTGATCTGACCGCCCTGTTCGACGATACCGTGCAGCGCCTGCTCGGCGGTCTCAAGTAAGGAGATGTGATGGACGGGATCCTGCTCCGCGTGACTGGGCTGGTGGCGGGCTACGCCGCGCCGGTGGCCGGCCCCCTGGGTTTTGAGTTACGCCGGGGCGAGATCCTCGGACTTGCCGGCCCCAACGGCGCCGGCAAGTCCACACTGTTGAAGGCCTTGTGGGGAGGGGTGAAAGTGTTTGGCGGGCGTGTCGAGAAGGCCCCCGGCCTGACCATCTCTCATCAGGCCCAGGGCTTTGATGACCTGCGCGGCGTGCCCCTGACCGGCCGGGAGCTGCTGGCCCTGACCGGCGCTACACCGGTCGGGCTGCCCCCGTGGCTGGCCGAGCGGCTTGACTGGCGGCTCGACCGCCTGTCTGGCGGGCAGCTCCAGTTCCTGCGCCTGTGGGCTTGCCTGGCCACTCATGCCGACATCGTGCTGCTTGATGAGCCCAGCAACAATCTCGACCGGGCAGGCGTGGACTACCTGGCCGACTGGCTAGGCCGGGCGCATTCGGACCAGGGCATCGTCATCGTCTCCCACGATCCGGCCCTGATCGACCGGGTATGCACCCGGGTGATCGAGGTGGGTGTGGCCGTGGAGGCGCCGCGGCAATGAATCTCGAACTGCTTTTCGACCCGCTTTTCCGGGTGCCGTTTCTGACCGGCCTGCTGCTGGCCGGCCTGCTGCCGCTGATCGGCATGTACCTGCGTCTGCGTGGTGAGTGGCTGGCCGCTCTGGCCTTTGCCCAGATGGCCTCGGCCGGGGCCCTGCTGGCCATGGTGCTGGGCTGGCCGATGCTGGCCGGTGGCGCCCTGGCGGCCCTGCTGGCCGCCCTCGCCAAGGGCTTTGCCGCGGCGGCGGGCGCCAATGCCTACGCTCTGATGATGCTGCTTGCCTGGGGGGGCGGTGTGCTCCTGGTGGCCAACCATCCCCTTGCCGAGCAGGCTGGCCATGCCCTGTTCGACGGCCAGCTGTACTTTACGGGTGAGGGGCATCTGCTGGCAGTTGCTCTCGTCTGCGCCGGGGCTGTACCGGTGCTGCTGCGCCTCAATCGCCCCTTGCTGTTGGCGCGTTTCTTTCCCGAGTTTCACCAGGCTCGGGGGCTGGATGCGCGGCCCCGGCTGATGCTCTTCGATCTTCTGGCCGGAGTGGTGATCGCCCTTGCCACGGTCAGCATCGGGGTAATGGCTGCTTTTGCACTGGTTTTCGTCCCCCCCCTGGTGGCTTATCGCTTCGGGCGCAGCTGGCGCTTCGGGCTGGGTCTTGCGGCCGCTGTCGGGATGGCCGGATACAGCCTGGCATTTGCCCTGTCCCTGGCATTTGACCAGCCCTTTGGTCCGGTCTGTGCGCTACTTCTGGTTGTCATCATCCTTGCTCTGGGTGTGAAATCTGACCGCTTGTAAATCAGCCAGCTCATGCTTTGTTGAGTGTTATCCTGTTTAATCTGAACAAATCAAACTGGAGGGTGTGGAGTGGCGCTACCGTTTTTCGGCAAGAAGCCTGCAGCTGCCGGAAGTCCAGCACCGCGTCCCCGGGTCGGTAACGATCCCGCCCAGGGCAGTTCCCGCCCGTCTGCACCGCCTCCGTCGCCACCACTGTCCCAAGCGCCCCTGTCACGGCTGCCGGGCAAGTCCCACAGTGAAACCTCGTCCCTCGATTTCACTATCGCCGGCGGCGACCTGAAGCGCGTCATGGCCCAGTGTGCCGACAAGGTTCACGTGGAAGAGGGGGTCGACGAAATGTCTCCCCCTGCCGAAGAGGCTGCCATTCTGTACGCCAATGGTGGCTACGATGACGCCCGGACGGTTCTTGAGCACGCTTTGAACACAATCAGGGGCGCCGATGCACGGCTCACCCTGTGGGGCATGCTCCTCGACCTGCTGCGCCTGACCGGACACCGGGAGCGCTTCGAGGCGCTCAGCCTGAGCTACGCCACCGAGTTCGAACGTTCCCCGCCCGCCTGGCTGGACCTTTCTCCCCAGGGTGCCAAGGGCACCGAAGCCAAGGTTCAGACCGTCAATCTTTCCGGCATCCTTAACGGCCAGGCAGCAGCGCAGTTCGCCCAGCTCATCCAGATCGGCATGCGAACCGGAGCCTTGCGCATCGACCTGAGCCGCCTGCGTGGCGTGGACAATGCCGGTGCCGAACTGTTGCTACGTGCCGTGCGCGGGCTGCGAAAGGCCAAGATCAAGCTGTCCCTGGCAGGGGCCGGGCATCTCGCCGCGGTCCTGGGCGGTGTGGTTACGCCTGGCAAGGCCGAACAGAAGCCAGTCTGGCTGCTGCTGCTGGAAGTGCTGCAATACACCGAACAGAATGATCGCTTCGAAGAACTGGCGGTTGATTACGCCATGACCTTCGAGGAGTCGCCACCCTCGTGGGAGCCCCCTCCAGAGCTTACCGCCAGCCAGGCTGGTGCAGAGGTTCTTGCCGTGCAACTCAGTGACGTCTATCGCCTGGACGGCGAGATCGTCGGCCCGAATACTGAGGTGCTGCGCAAGATCACGGCCTTTGCCAGTGGGCGCACCAAGGTGGAGGTGGACTGCAGTCAGCTACGGCGCATGGATTTCGTCTCGGCCGGTACCCTCTTCAACATCGTTTCCCAGCTCCATGCCCAGGGGCGTCTGGTGGTGCTGAAAGGCGTGAACTCCATGGTTGCCGCCCTGATGCAGGTGATGAGTCTCCATCAGGTGGCGCGCATCGAACTGCGCGGCTGAGGGGGCTGTGGGGGCCGCCTGATGGCGTGCCGGGTGGGGCTTGTAATTGCTTTTTCGATCCCCATATCCGCCTGATGGAACAATATCACGGCACTACAATTCTCTCGGTCCGGCGCGGCCGGCACGTCGCCCTGGGGGGCGACGGCCAGGTCACCCTCGGCAATATCGTCATCAAGGCCAGTGCCCGCAAGGTGCGCAAGCTCTACCAGGACCGCATCCTGGCGGGCTTCGCCGGCGGCACGGCGGATGCCTTTACCCTCTTTGAGCGCTTCGAGGCCAAGCTCGAGAAGCATCAGGGCAACCTGGTGCGCAGCGCGGTAGAGCTCGCCAAGGACTGGCGCACCGACCGGGCGCTGCGCCGCCTGGAGGCCATGCTGGCGGTGGCCGACCTGGACAACTCCCTGATCATCACCGGCAATGGCGACGTGCTCGAGCCCGAGCAGGGCATCGTGGCCATCGGCAGCGGCGGCGCCTACGCCCAGGCAGCGGCCCGGGGGCTGATCGAGAACACCGAGCTTACGCCTGAAGAGGTGGTCAAGAAGTCCCTGACCATCGCTGGCGACCTGTGCATCTACACCAATCATTGCCACACCATCGAGGTGCTGAAGCCGTGACGCCAGCCGCCCTCGCCGAGGGCGGCGCTGCGTGACCGGTGGAAAGACCCGCTCTGCACCCAGGATGTTCCCATGACCCAGATGACCCCCCCGGAAATTGTCTCCGAACTCGACAAGCACATCGTCGGCCAGGGCAAAGCCAAGAAGGCCGTGGCCGTGGCCCTGCGCAACCGCTGGCGGCGCGCCCAGGTGGCCGAACCGCTGAAGAGTGAGATCACTCCCAAGAACATCCTGATGATCGGACCGACCGGCGTCGGCAAGACCGAGATTGCTCGCCGCCTGGCCCGCCTGGCCAACGCGCCCTTCATCAAGATAGAGGCGACCAAGTTCACTGAAGTTGGCTATGTTGGCCGGGATGTGGATACGATCATCCGTGATCTGGTGGAAATCGCCATCA
>Ga0073899_10004288_pt1 | contig 12515 bp, 22 predicted proteins | sample KloWWTmetaKNB5Ph_FD_88975 | JGI IMG/M metagenome (GOLD analysis project Ga0073899, IMG submission 88975) | Active sludge microbial communities from Klosterneuburg, Austria, studying microevolution and ecology of nitrifiers - Klosterneuburg... | ecosystem: Engineered > WWTP > Aerobic digester >... | reverse complement strand
CTCCACCTTCTTGACCGACCTCGATAACAAACCTCTCGCAATCAAGATCAAGACGACAGACTTCCAGGCCCGCTACGCCGCCATCGTTGAGTCACTAGAGAAGCTCCGCAAGTCAGATCCTGCCGTCAACGCCTATCTCGTCAAGGGGGACAACTACGAAGAAACCGTCCAGGCGATCTTCAACGACTCCGTGCTGATCGGGGCACTCGCCCCCACAGTAACGGTCACCATCCGCGCCAGGTTCGACAAGACGCTCGAAGACCTACTTGGGAGCCTCGGTCCTGGCTTCCTCAACCTGACCGGCGTCGGCAAGCCCAAGCAGAACTGGAACGGTGGTCTCGAAACCAGCCCGACGTTGTCTACACTTGCGGAGCGTGGTCCAGAGGCCATCTTCCCACTCACGAACCCGCGACGGATGCGCCAGATTCTCTCCATGCCGCCCGTTGCTCAAGCCTTCGCTGGCATCGGTGTCGCCGCACCATCCTTCGGCTCCCCCGACTCTGGCGCTCCCGTCCACGGCAACATCGACCAGTCGATGACCAACACGTACAACATCGAAGCCACCGACCCGCAGGCCACCGCGGACGAGATCTTCCGCCGCCAACGAGCCGCCAAGTTCCTCGGTGGACACACACTCGTCAGGCCACGCCGATGACCTGGACCACCGGAGAGATCGCCGCCGCCAACTGCTACGGGAGCCTCGCCATCGGAGGCGTGTCACTGTCCACGAAGGCGTGGGCGGTCACCAACCTATTCGTGCTCTACAACGCCGCCCCCCGCCGAGGCGAGAACACCTTGATCCCAGGACTGGCCGGTCGAATCCCGCACCCCAAGCGCAAGGACGAAGCAGTCCGCACCCTGGAACTGCTCGTCATCGGAGACTGCTCGTCCATCGGAGTTCCCTACCCCGACCGCAACGTCGGGTTGGAGACGAACTGGCTGACACTCAAAAACGGGCTTCTCTCCACCACGTCAACAACCCTCACCGCTGTCCTCACGCGCCCGTCAGGCTCCACACTCTCAGGCCCCGTGCAGATCGGCAACTCCGAACTTGGAGCACCGGGCGTAGCGGGTGTCTACACCGCCACACTGGACCTGACGCTTCCCAACGGGGAGCTCACCTGATGACCACCGCCTATACCCGTCGGATCAACCACGACCACTTCGACACCTCCTTCATGGTCGACGGTGACTGCCGCAGACTCGGGGTACCCACCGCCTCCTTCTTCTCGGAGTTGGGTCGCACAGCCTCCGAACGGATCGCCGCACGCGAGGCCCAGGCCGTCTGCCTCTCCTGCCCGGTGCGACAAGAGTGCTTCGACTACGCCGTGGATGCACAACAAGACGGGATCTGGGGCGGCACGACCCGTGAGGACCGTCTTCACTGGCTGAAGCATGGGCGTCTCCCGGGTGAGAAGCGATGAGCGAGATCCTCGATGACGGCCCCATCGGGTACTGGCCGCTCACTGACGACATCAGTGATTACTCGGGCAACGGACACACGCTCACCACCTACTCGGCAGGGACGTTTCAGCAGGGCTACTACGAACCCATCGGCAACTCGGGATCTCGTGGCTCCAAGATCTGGGACACCGGGGTGGGGCTGGGGTCCGGCGACTGGACCCTCGAGTTCTTCTGCGAGCAGTACGACCACAGCGGAAACGTCCTGTTCACCGACGACCCCTCGCTGACCGCCGGCGGCGGTGCCTATTACGACGATTTCATGCTCAGCCTCATGGGTGCAGGCTCCGTCGGGTTCTCGTACCCCGGAGGTAACCCGTTCGACCACTACGTCATTGTTTCCGCCTCTGGTTCCATAACCCTCTACCACGGCGTCCACCAGGACGGTGCGCCGACGAGCACCGTCGATTCCCATGCGCTCGGATCACAGAGCACATCTGGCAATGTCCTCGTCGGCGGAGGCTACGCGTTCTACGCGCAGGTCGCCATCTACGACTACGCGCTCTCACCAGAACGCGTCCTCGCACACTACACGGGCACCACTCTCACGCCATCGGACGAACCGACGGGTCTGGATTCGCTCGATGACTTCGCCGTGGATGGCCCGATCGCTGACTCCGTCCCACACTACGGGTCGGAGTGGTCACACTCCGGTAGTGGCGGCACCGAGTCCATCACTTCTGGCGTGTGGTCGAGCGATGAACTCACCGCCCAGAACACCCTCACCCTGATCGGCCCGCCGTGGGACCCGTTCTGTCTATCGTCCCCTTCCATCCTGTCGGTGACGGTAGAACTGCCGGTCGACTTCATTGCACCTGCCTTCGTGTTTATCGGCTGGGGTCAGTCCGGCGCCTACGCGGGCGTCGGCGCCTACGTCTCCGGGTACGGGACTGCCAGCATTGGTAGGTGGGGACCCGCTGGCTACGAAGGCCCATCCGGCGTTCCCGCCGACATCACGGATGGCACCCACACGCTGACCGTCGAGCGGTCCGGTGACCCCGATGATGTGAGTTTCGAGGTGTGGTGGGATGGCGTATGGATGACCGGCGGCTCCATCCCCGAGGCGGACTTCAGCGAAGCATCCTGCAACTACAGCCCGATGTTCGGGCATTACAGGAACTACGACAACCTCACCATCGGCTACTCGGACCTGCGGTTCACTCTCGGGAGCGGCGAGCACGGCGGGCTAGAGGCACCGGACCTCACCGGTGGCCTCTCGCGCATCTACGGCGCCGACCTCAACCTCTACGTCGGTGGGGTCGAAGCACCGGATCTCCTGGGGGGTCTCGATGCGCCCATCGACGTATCCGTCATCTCCGACGTATTCGCCGGCGGACTCGACGCACCGTTCCTCACGGGGGGTCTCGCTTGCTCCTACACGGACCCCGGCCCCTCCCCGCCTCCAGCGCCAATCCCACCGACACCCCACTACCAATACGGTCCGCCTTCTGCCGACATCCTCGTCGCCGGCTACCCGTACCGCAAGAACGCGTCCGTCAGCTTCTCCATGAACGCTGGCGGAACCGGGAACTTCGAGACACTCCCCCCCGGTCCGTCGGCAGGCGACGCCGTCTCGGTCACCGTGGCCGGCGCGACCGTGTTCACCGGATACGCCGCACCCTCGGACCACCAGGTCGCCACAGGTGAAGAGGACGAACAGACCGTCTCAGTCGAACTCACCAGCCTCCTCGAAGTGGATCTCACCGAGACAGTCGTCTGGCCCGACATCGCTGCCTCCGACCCGCAACGACTGGGACGGCCACCCCAAGACGACCGCACCTGGGACTGGCACTCCAACGTGGTTGAGATCTCAAGTGCCGAACTCACCTCGTCCTTCGGTGGGGACAACGCCATCTACGGAACAGCCAAGGAGAACCACCCGTTCCCCGACAACTGGCCGGACCCGTTCAGCCGTTGGATGTGGGACCGCAACCCTGACGTGCCAGGCATCCCTGCCGGATGGGTCTACTTCCGGGTACAACACGGCGTCCTGTTCGCCAAGTCGCTCGCCATGTTCGTCTGCGCGTGGGACTACGCCGTCGTCCACTACGACGGTCAACTCGTCATCGAAGCAGACCAGCCAGGCGCCACCTTCCGCTACGACTTCGACACGGACTGGGACTACCACCTCATCACCATCGCCGCATACACCGCTGGCGGCAAGGCTGGCGTCAACTTCACGCTCATGCCCAAAGAGAAGGCCGGGTTCACGCCGTCCGTCATGAACTCGCGGCCAGGCTGGAAGTGTCTCGGCTATCCGAAGAAGCCCCTCCGGTTCACCACCGGCCGCGTTCTCGAGCGCCTGTTCGATGAAGCGAAGTCCAGGGGCGCTCCGGCGGGAGGTTGGACGCTGGCGTTCGACCGCAACTCTGATTCGGCAGGCAACCCGTGGCCTACCGACGAGTCTGTCATCACCACCCGCGTCGGCATGACCTACTGGGACGTTCTGAACCAGTTGGCCGAGGATCGCCTCGACTTCCGAGCCAGCCCCTCGGGGCGCACACTCTATGCTTACGTCAAGGGCAAGGTGCCCCGAACGATCAGCAGCCCGTGGACGGCCGGGGTAGACCTCTCCGACATGTCCGTGGACACTTCGACGCGATGACCATTTCGACTCAACCCCACGTCCTACTCCGATGGGAAGGCGGACTCGTCCACTCCGGCGCGGGCCGCGAACAGTACGTCGAGGTGCGCGGCATCAAGACCCATGAGGCGGCGCAGGAACTAGCGGCCTCGCTCTCGGGCGCGACCAAGGGCTCACGCTCCACGACCCGCGTGTCCGGCGAGGTCTACGGCGCAGGCGATGTCCCGGTCTACGCCTACGACGTGGCAGACGGATTCGCCGGAGGTCAGATCCAGTCGATCTCGGTTACCCAGGGTCCCAATGGTCAGGCGATCTCGACCATCGAGGGGGGTGACCCGCTCCGCATCCTGCTGGAACAGTGGGACCGCAAGATCGCACGGGCCAACGCCAACAGTCCCTCGGAGTGGACCAGCCCATTCCCCGACGGCAAGCCAGCAGAACAGCCCTCCACGACCATCCCGTCGTTCACCTGGCAACAGCGGACCGACTCCTCCTCGCCATCATGACTGGCCTCCCAGGGAAGATCCTCAACGGTCAACTCGGCCTCCCTGTCTGGAAGCCGGAACGTGTGTTCAACCTGTCCGCCATCGAGGTCAACATCGAAGGCTCGGACCCAGGTGAATCCCCAACGTCAGGGCCGTACTTCACCGGCGACCTCATCGCCCAACTCTGGGTTGCCGACAAGAAGGACTCCCCATACATCTGCGTGGCGTCGGTGACGATGCCAGCCAAGAAGTACCGAGCATTCAAGACCTGTGGCTTCGTCAACGCCTACGGTTTCCAGGAAGTCGTACGCATCCCCTCGACAGCCCAGGTGGTTGCGGTGACCAACGCTGGTGACCTCACGGTCCAACAGCCGCCGGGCGCTGGACCTGGCGACACCAGTTCTCCTCAGGTCGACATCAAACCATTCGGAACCTTTCTCTAGTAAGGTGGCACCCTGATGCAAGCTCTCTACCCACTCGCACGCGAGAAGTTCCTCACAGCGCAGATCGACTGGTCCGCGACTGGCGACGACTTCCTGCTGGTCGCACTCGATTCGACCGGCGTCTACCTCCCCACCGACGAGTTCCGATCGGATCTCGTCGGCGTCCTCGGAACTGCGACGATCCCCAACCCGATCTCCGCTGGGGACGGGACGGCCGATGCAGACGACGTCGTGTTCACGGGGCTCAGCTATGGCGATCTCGTAGAAGCCATCGTCATCTGCCGGGACACCGGGCTGGACTCCACCGACGATCTCATCTACTACGCCGACACGCAGACCGACGGCACCGACATCGCCCGCTACAGCGACGGCGTCAACCCGATCACCTTCGTCTGGTCCGCGACCACGGCGCGCATCTTCCGCATATGAGTAGCGAGCCTCGCCTCGTCTACGTCAAGGCACGCGTCGCTGTCGCAGGGCTCTCTGTCGGACAGGCCGGGCCGCTACGCGAGGGGTACGCCAAGACGCTCATCAAGGCCGGGTACGTCGAACCGCTCGACTCACTCCAGGGTGTCATGCTCGCCAACCCGGTTCTCTACGGCGAATGGGAAGTGGACCCTCGCACCTCAGAGGAGACCTGATGGGACGCATTCACTCCGGCTACGACGTCTACGTCGGAGACGACCTCCTGTGGTCCCGTGCCCTCATCTCTGAGGACCAGCACGCTCACGTCATCAAGGTCAAGGCACGCGACGACAAGAACCGATGGACCGAGGTGTACCGACTCACCGACACCGGGCGCATGATGCAGACCACCGCCAAGGCCGCTGGCGAGCCAGCCGGTCTTCAGTGGACCGGCTCCCATGATGGGGAACAAGCCACCATCACCGCATTGCGGGTCGGGGGAGGATGCATCCCATGTTCTCGACGCTGATCCTGGCCTCCCCGTTCGTCGCGATGGTCACCTACCTGATCGTGGATTCAGTCCTACTCGATCGACCTCGCAACTGGTACGGGCGCTTCTACGTCACGACCTGCCCCTGGTGCGCCTCAGCGTGGGTCACCGCCGCCGTGACCGTCGCGGTGTGGCCTGAATACCCCATCCTGTGGTGGGGTGCCTGCTGGTGGCTGGCCGTCGTCACCTACTTCGCTTCTTCCTTCCTTGCCTCGAAGGCGTCCGAAGCGTAGGGTGTCATTCAGCCCACCCTCCGGGGGGCCAGAGAACGGGCAACCCGCTGTGATTGGTGGCATTGCAACCCCCCGGAGACCACACCCCTGCGAACGGAGGACGGCCATGCGGACCGAACCACTCTCACCCATCGAGGTCGAAGTGAAGATGGCGCAGTGCATCGAGGCACTCGAGGACGCCGTCAACACCCAGCGCACGCTCGGCTACGAATCCGCCACGGCCTCACACACCTACCGTCAAGCCCAGGCCCGCCACTGGCTCCTTGCCCGCCAAGAGGCCGACCTCAAGACCGACAAGCTGAAAGAGGCGTGGGTCGTCTCGCGCACCTCCGACGAGATGTTCATGCGCGACTGCGCTGAGGTCGCCTACGACACACAGAAATCCGTGGTCCGTGCGCTGCAAACCGAGGCCGAGCTCCTGCGTTCACTCGCTCGTTCCAGTCGGGATCTCGTTGACTCCTGGCATGGCGGACGCTGACCCCGCAGCCATACGCAAGTAAGATGATGCCATGTCCGTTGGAGTGGCCTTCGATGAGCAAGCGAAACGACGGGTCGTCCTCGCGCTCGGGTCCGGGGTTCCGCTCGCCGTAGCAGCCGAACGCAGCGGATTCTCGGTGTCGACGGTTCGCCGCCACATGCGACTCGATCCCGAGTTCGCTCAGAATGTGGCTGACGCCGTAGACGTTGTGGACGGCAACATGGAGAAGAACCTCCATGACTGGATCGTGGATCAGGAGTCGATCGGCGGGGCGCTCAAATGGCTCGAACGCCGACAGGCCAGGACCTGGGGTGAGCAGAAGCTCGTCGTCAACCAACACGTCGGACCTGGCGGTGGCCCCATCCAGGTCGCCATCGCATCCACTGACACACTTCGCGAACTTCTGAGTGACGACAACTACCGCGACAGGATGCTCGAGCTTGTCCGCGACGTGCCGATGATCGAGGCCACCGGAAGTGAGTGACCAGGACGAAGCCTTCGAGCTGACCATGCAGGAGTGGCGCAAGAAGGCCACCCCTGCCCACCTCGCCGTGTATGCAACCAAGGGGCTGCCGGATGACTCGGAGCAGAAGTGGAAGCCCTACAAGCATCACCTATTCATGAACCAAATCCTTGTCGACGCCGCCACCGACAAGCAGCGGCGCTTCGTCAACATGTCAGTCTCGGTTCGTTCAGGGAAGTCAATGCTGACGACCCTCTACTTCGTGGTGTGGTTCCTCGGCATGTTCCCCGACAAGCGCGTCGCCATCATCTGCCACTCGGGCGATTTCGCCGCGGGGTGGGGTGACAGGGCGCGACAGTTGTTCAAGCAAGTGGGACCAGAACTGTTCGGCCTCACCGTCTCCAAGACTCAGGACACGAAGGCCCGGTGGGATATCGAAGGCCGCAAAGGGGGACTCATCGCTGTCGGACGCGGTGCCGCCATTGAGGGTGAGGGTATCGACCTCGGCGTGATGGACGACCTGCTCGACGCTGACTCAGCGAACTCACCGACCGAGATGCGCAAGGCGTGGGAGTGGTACCAGGAGGGATTCCGCCCCCGACTCATGCCCGGCTCTACCGTCGTCATGGTCATGTCCCGGTGGCGCGTCGATGACCCCGCCGGTCGTATCGAGCAACAGATGGTCGAGAACCCCGACGGTGACAGATGGGAGACCATCCACCTTCCAGCCCTGGCCGAGTGCCCTCTGGACGAGGACGTGGAGACCTGGCGTGACGTACTCGGACGCAAGGACGGAGATGCCCTGTGGCCTGAGGTGTGGCCCGTTGAGGACCTCATCCAGACCAAGAACTCCGTCGACCCCCAGATCTGGGAATCCCGGTATCAGCAGAACCCGACCCCACGCGAGGGCGGCATGTTCAAGGTTGATGCTTGGATGCGCCGACCAGCCGCGCCCGACGGGCTCCGCAAGGTCCGATGCTGGGACCTCGCAGCAACCAAAGACGGAGGCGACTACACCGTCGGCATCCTCATGGGTATGGACGCCGAGTCACGCGCTTACGTCCTAGACGTGCAGAGGTTCCGCAAGGATGGCAACGAGGTCAAGAAGCAGGTCCTCGCCACAGCCAGGGCCGACGGCAAGGGCGTCAGAATCCGCATCGAACAAGAGAAGGCCGGTGCAGGCAAGGCGCAGATCGCTGACTATAAGCGGATGCTCATGGGGTGGGACGTGAAGGGCGTCCGCCCCGAAGGGTCCAAGGAGCAACGTGCCGGACCCTACGCCTCGGCGCAGCAGGACGGGAACATCTACCTCGTCAACTCCCTGCTGTGGGACAAGGACTTCGTGGAAGAACACCGCGTGTTCGGTCCCAAGGGGAGGGGACGTCATGACGATCAAGTGGACGCAGCGTCGGGTGCGTTCGATGAACTCAACGCGCTCCCGCCCGCCGAGATCTACGAAGGTACCGGCCTCTCAGCGGATACCGTCGTGGACTGGGTTTCAGGCAGCAGGTCCTACGCCTTCACGAACATCTGAGGCGATCCACGTCGTCACAAGCGATCCACGCACCATCCTCGTCCACGGCTCCAATACTGCCTCCGTGACGTGGAGCTCCGACGTGGTGGCGTTCTTGACCGCCATCGCCGGCGTCGGCCACCAGCGAGCCTTCGGCACGCCCTTGCAGCGAAAGGCAGGGAGTGCCACTCGGGACGTGCCCCTGACTCCCCGTCCTCGGTAGCCGGGGTGTCGCGCCATCCGCTCGAGCACCTCCATGATCCGATCACGGATGACCGCAGCCGCAGCCGCTCCCACCTCCTCGGACTTCACCGCCCCCGCGTTCACGACCGACCCCCGGTGGCATGCGGCGATGATCCGGTCCCACACGCGAGGGGGGAGCGCAAACCTCACCGTATCCCCCAGGTGTAGCCGCTGCGTGTCCTTCGGTGCGCTCAGGTACGCCTCCAACTCCACGTCCAGAAGCCCTGCATCCCGGACTCGACGGATCATCTTCGCCCCAATGACGACCTCGATCAGCGCAGGCCCAAGCGTTCCTTCGCTGGCCCCACTGACTTGTTCAGCGCCCATCGCTTCTCCACCTCCTTCCGCCCAGCGTCACATATGGTGACGTACAGGCACCACCCACACAGAGGCCCAGGTGCTGGTTTCGGTGGCGTCTCTGCCTCGACTGCATCCATGATCTGATCCCAAGCCACGAGGAACCTTCGGACCGCATCATCCGTCCGGGACCCAGGGAACGAGGCGAACTCGCCATCATGCGCGTAGTCCAGGCAGTAGCCCTCAACCTCCGTGCCGACCTGTGATTCCAACGCGTAGGCGTAGAGCGCCGGCTGGTCCAGCTTCGCTTCGATCTGCTCATCGAACCATCGTGATCGTTCGTCGGGAATCTTTCCGGTCTTGGCGTCGTGAACGTACAACCCATGCCCGACGCGCTCCACCATGTCGACAAGGCCGAGGAACGACGCCGTACGGCCAACAGGGGTCTTCGCGTCGAACCGAACCTCCACTTCCACGCCTTCCACGTCCGCTCCGAACCACGCCGAGTAGAGCACGCTCAGCGACGAGAGGACGTTGCGCTTCATCGACTGGATGTCCACGTCACCGAGGGCGTCGATCGCTTCCTGGTTGTTCCCCCATGCACGCTTGGCGGCTTCAGGCAGCGACGCCTGGATGGTTGCCTCTGGTGCGAAGATGCTCTCGAGCGCCTCATGGACCACGGTCCCCACCAGTGTGGCTTCGGACGGTGGGTCTCCCGGTAGACCTTCGATGTAGTGGAGCCAGAACTTGTAGCCACACTGATGCCACGTCGTCATGCCCGAGTAGGAGAGTCGCTCGATCTGCTGGGTCATGGTGTCTCCCCTCGCGGCACCCCATCGGGCATCATGTGAGCACCTCGACCTCAGAGATTTGCACGTACCAGGCGCTACTACCCTCCCATGCCGTGATGTCATCCCCTTCCCATTCCAGTTCCAGTTCCTGGGGCTCTGAGAACTCGGTCATCATGTCCTCGGCAAACCGGACGGCACGTTCTCGCGTGGCGCACACGGCCTCGAACTCTCCTTCGCTTTGGCCCCCGTTGTAGTTGAGGACGACCCAAACTTTCACGGCGTCGTCTCCCACAGCAGCGCCGCCAGGAACAGGGCGAGGGCCCCGAACTTGCCCGGGTCGATCCCGAGGATGAGAGCGGTCATTGTTCGTCGCTTTCGTTGTTGATGTCTTGCCAGACGGACGTGTAGTACGCCTGCCAGCAAGAGCGGAGAAAGTCATCGTCCACGATCTGGTGATCTTCGATGGCGACATGGTCGCCGCCGTAGGTGACGAGGCGGTCAGGGAATGCCCCGATGGCGAGCATCAGGCACGATGCGATCGTCGGCCAATGGCCGCGCTGGTAGCCCTGGCTCCAAAAACACTGACCGTCGGTGTCGAGCCAGGCGCGGGCGCCCTTTCGCTGCACGATGTACTCGCCCTCGGCGTCAATGACAGGCCACGTAACCCGGTCGATGAAGTCGATGGCCCTGGCGATGTCGTCGTCGGACACGTTGAGGACGTGGATCTCGGCGGTGATACTCACGGTGTCGTCTCCCACAGCAGCGCCGCCAGGAACAAGGCGACCACCCACACGGCCACCCACAGCAGCACCGTCCACGACGGCCATGTGACCGCCATCGCCGCCGACGGGACCGCCACCATCACCACCAGCCACGCCCGCCTCACGACTGACCCCCCTGGTGCAGGATCGCCCACGCCTGGTGGGCCTTCCACGCGTCCCAAGCGATGTCGAAGTTGACGACGGTGGCACCGGCCCAGCCGCATCGACACGTCGGCCGATAGCCGCTGCGCTCGTCGCCCTGGACGTGGGCCTCATGGATGATGACCTTGGTCATAACTGCGCCTTTCGGTGCGCTTGGTGTGCGTCGACCAGGTCGTCCTCGTCGTTGCTGAGGCCGTAGATCCAGCCGCACCCCGTGCAGGACGCCCACCACGACTGCGGGACCCGCTCGCCCTCCACCTCGTGGAGCCTGATGCGGTGCTCTGCGGGGGTCACGACTCACCGTCCTCGGCCAGCACTTCGACGGTGCCATCGGGGGACGACACCTCCGTCCAGCCGCAACCGGCGAAGTAGACCCGTGGCTCGCTGCCTACGACCTTCGTAACCCACTTGATGACCCCGTCGTTCGGGTCTTCGCGGCCGGCGGCCTCCCACCAATGGACCCGCTCCGTCTTGGGCTTCGGTGGCAGTGGGTAGCGGGCCTGGACGATCGACGCCGCAGGCCAGAGGCCGACGAAGGACCACTTGCCGTTCGTCCAGACACGGGCCTCGGTCATGCCCGCCACCTGAGCGTCCCCGCCGGTCCCGTACCATGTCGGTCGCCCGTCCACCACGGGGCCGGGCGACATGCCCTCCGGGGTGGCGGGGGCTGCGATGGGCAGGAGGCGACGCGGATGGCACCAGTCCCCGCCGGGGGTACCGGTCGTCCCTCGGTAAGCGGTGACGGGGAGGCTCTCGTCCATCCACATGTCGTCGCAGTACCGCTGCACCACCCCGCCTGCCTCGACGTGGCGGGCGCACTCTTCCCAGGTCTGGGCGATCTTCGGTTCGGTCGTCATCGTTGCTCCGTCCCGGTGCCACCGCACCGTCCACACACTCGGTGCGAATCCGGTCCGTCGTACTTGTGACGACACGCCGGTCGACACCCTCCATCACACGGCGACCCATCACACAGGCCACACGGCTGGCCAGCGGCCAGAACAGCGCTCGCTTCGCCATACTCCGCGGCGTACTCGGGGTCTTTCAGGCGCTCCGCTAAGTACCGCTCCGCTCCGGTCCGTCCTCCGACCATTGCTGATCGCTCCCTTGGCTCAGTCATCATCATTCTCCGTTGTCGTAGGGGTTTCGTCGTCGCCATCTCCCCACAGGGGGTCGAACTCCGTGCAGTCGCAGTCACTCGCAGGGTCAACGGCATCAGCATCGTAACACAAGCCACGGTACCCGCCGTGCGAGTTCAGGTGATGCCCACAGATGCACCACGAAGATTCGTTGTTCACTGCTGCCTCCAAACCCGAGCACCAAGATCCGCCCAGCCGGCATCACCCTCGAACACCAGCAGCCCCTGCGACCGTGACCACGCCTGCTCATCGTGAACCCGGTTGTGGCAAGAGCGACATACTGGCACCACGTTCTGCGGGTTCGACAACGCTCCACCCATGCCCATCTCGCGTCGATGGTGGAGGTCGCAGGGAACATCACCGCACACCACGCACCGCGCCCAGGGTGTCAGCACCAGGCGTCCCCGTAGTGCGCGGTACTCGGTGAGTTCTGCCTGCCGACGCAGGGACACGGTATTGAGCGGGGTGCGCTGCAAGGACGAGCGTCGACTGGTGTTCATCGGCGTCTTG
>Ga0073899_10004287_pt1 | contig 12516 bp, 10 predicted proteins | sample KloWWTmetaKNB5Ph_FD_88975 | JGI IMG/M metagenome (GOLD analysis project Ga0073899, IMG submission 88975) | Active sludge microbial communities from Klosterneuburg, Austria, studying microevolution and ecology of nitrifiers - Klosterneuburg... | ecosystem: Engineered > WWTP > Aerobic digester >... | reverse complement strand
GGCCGGCGGCTGCGGCGCGCAGGTCAGACGGTACTCGGCCCGGCCAGCCGCGGTCCGCGATGGCCGAGACCGAAGGCAGGATGAGGGCGCAGGCGAGGCCGGCGCAAGCCAGGCCAAAGGCCGGATCGGAGAGCCGCCGTCGTCCCGATCGGCGGCGGCGGAAGGGCTGCTCGACCAGGAAGTACATCGCCGTCGCGAGCCCGATGGCGGCGGCGATGAGGGTCGCCTTCTCGAGCGACGTCGAGTCGCTGGCGCGGCCGTATCGCACCAGCACGAAGAGCGGCCAGTGCACGAGATAGAGCGAATAGGAAATCAGGCCGAGACCGACCGCCAGGCGATTGGCCAACAGCGCGCCGGCGACTCGCCCGCGGCCGCCGACGATGACCAGGGCGGCTCCGCCGCACGGCACCATGGCCGCGAGGCCGGGGAAGCGGTGCCCTTCGCCGTACGCGTGCGTCGCGTAGGCGATCAGGGCGAGGCCGAGCAGAGTAAGCAGCTCGCGCCGCCAGGACCGGATCGCGGTCGAGCGCTCGAGCCAGAGGCAGAGCCCACCGAGCGCCAGCTCGCACATGCGGAACGGGGTCAGGAAGAAGGCGGCGTCGGGCGCGCGGCCGGCGGCAATCTCCGCCGCGACCAGACTTGCGAGGCCAACGGCCACGATCAGGACGAGCACCCCGCGGTGGCGAAGCCAACGGTAGGCGAGATAGACCGAGATCGGCCAGACCAGGTAAAACTGCTCTTCGACACCGAGTGACCATGTGTGGAGCAGAGGCTTCGCAGCCGACGCGCTGTCGAAATACCCGGAGAGGCTCCAGAAGAGGACATTCGACACCGAGAGCAGGGCGTGGATCAGGGAGAGGCTCGCCTCTTCGAGGTGAGGTGGCGAGAGGATGAACAGGCTGGCGACGAAGGTCGCGGCCAGCGTCGCGAACATCGCCGGGAAGAGTCGGCGCGCGCGCCGGCCATAGAAACGGGCGAAAGAGAAGCGCTCTCCGTCGAGCTCGCCGAGAATCAGTCGGGTGATGAGGTAGCCACTGATGACGAAGAACACGTCGACGCCGACGAATCCGCCGCGAAATCCGGGCACGCCGGCGTGGAAGAGCACGACGGCGAGCACCGCGACGGCGCGCAGGCCGTCCACTTCGGGCCGGTAGGCTTCGCCCGGGGCCGCAGGCGCAGGTGCGACGGGCGAAGCGGAAAGCGGCGGCATCGACCGCGGGATGATACCCGACCGGGTCGCCTGTGAAAGGATCCTTGCCTTCACTGCCCGCGCAGCGGCGGACACCGGAAATCTGAATCGCATGCCTCCTGCCCGCTCCGGTCCCGTCACCCTGATCGCTGTGCTGCTGGGTCTCGCGTTCTCGGCCTTCTATGCCGGCACCAGCCGCGGCATTTTCATCTTCGGCGACGACATTCTGATGTACCAGGTGACCGAAGCGATCTGGGAGCGCGGCGAGGTCGCGGTCACCTCCGAAGCCACTCGCAAGGATGTCGCCTATCCTGTCAGGGGCAGCGACGGCCGGAGCTACGCCAAGTACGGCCTCGGTCCGTCGCTCGTCGCGCTGCCGTTCTACGGCGCCAGCCACCGCCTCTTCGACCGCCTGGAGCTCCCCGAAACCGCCGACGGCTTCGGCAATCTGCGCACGGGCGCAACGGTCTTCGGTACGAGCCTCGCCAATGCCCTCACCGGCGGTGCGACGGTCGCCGTCACCTTCTTGCTTGCTGTAGAACTCGGTTACCCGCTGCTGGTCGCGCTGGCGACTGCGATCGCCCTCGGATCCGCGACCCTGCTGCCGCACTACGCCAGCACTTTTCTTTCCGAACCTCTCTCCGCGCTGTGCCTGGCGGTCGCCGTGCTTGGACTTCTCAAGGCGAAAAGCAAAGGCCCGGTAAAGGGGGTGCTTGCAATCCGCTGGTGGCTGGCGATCTCCGGCCTTGCCGCCGGGCTGGCGGTCGCAACCAAGGTCGCGCATGTCGTCGTCGTTGTGCCGTTGTTTTTCTGGGTTGCCGTCCTCGGCTGGCGCCGAGCTCGCCGACGCGGACTCGCCGTAGACACCCTTTACTGGAGCTTTTTTCTTTCCGTATGGCTGGCCGTGATCGCTGCGTATAACTGGAGTCGTTTCGGCGGTCTTTTCGAGACCGGCTACGGCAAAGAGGCAGGCAACTTTACAGCGGCGTTCGCCGTCGGTTTCTCCGGGCTGTTGGCCTCTCCGGCGAAGGGAGTTCTCTGGTACTGCCCGGTGTTGGTGCTCTCCCTGCTGGGGGCGCGGGCCTTCTGGCGGCGCGATCGGACCTGCGCGCTGGCGCTCCTGGCAGCGAGTGTCGCCTGGTTGCTGCTGATCTCGCGCTACTACCAGTGGTTCGGCGGGGGGAGCTGGGGGCCGCGCTTCCTGGTGCCGCTCTTGCCGCTATGGATTCTGCCCGCAGCGGAGGTCATTTCCCGCTGGCGACGCGGCCGGGCCTGGCGACTGGCGATCGTCGCTCTGGTCGCCGCGAGTCTGATCGTCTCGGTGGCGCCACTGCTCGTGCCGTTCAGCGACCTCGACGCGCCGCTCGCCTGGTCGGAATCCGAGCTCGCGGCCGGCGGCTGGCGGCTCGACGAATCGCCGCTCCTGCAGGCTCTCGAGTTGCTGCCGCGAGCCGCTGCCACGACGGCGTCGAAGCTCCTCGGGCGGAGTGCGCTCGGCGAGGCCGGGCGCCCGCTGACGGGTCCCCGCTTCCCGGACTTCGCTTTCGAGCACTATGGCTCCCACGCCCTGCTCGTCTGGACGCGCGGCTGCTTTGCGGTCGCCGCCTTGGCGTTGGGCCTGGCGCTGGCAGTCGCGCGACGCGCGCGCGGCGACGATTCGCCGGCTCAGAAAGCGTTGCTGTCGAGGCCGCCGCAGTAGTTCCCGGCTGCGTTGACGTAGGTCTTGACTCGCCCGGTCGTCGTCTCGGTGACCCTGAGGGTATAGGCGAGATTCGACAGCGTTCCGTACAAGACCAGGACATGGTCGCCGAAATCGAGCGTCTTCACCAGAACCTCGAGGTTCGCCGGATCCGTGAACGAGAAGGCTGCCGTCAGATCGGAGAGCTTCTTGCCGACGCCGCGGCCGCTCGTCGAGTCGAACTGGTTCGCCCAGTCGAGCTCGAGCCGGAAGCGGTTGTTCACCAGGCAGACGGCGTTGGTGCTGCTCTGGCAGGAAGCCGCTTCGAGCAGGGTCGCCGAACCTTGCGGGGCCTCCGTCGTGAAGATCGCGCTCGCTGCCGCCATGTTGTTGTCGAGTCCGCCGCAGTCGCCCGTCGTGTTCTGGTAAGTCTTGGTGACGCCGGTCCGGGTATCGAGGACGCTGATGGTGAAGCGCAGGTTGGTCAGCTGGCCGTAGAAGAAGAGCACCCGGTCGCCGAAATCGAGCGCCTTGACGATGAGCTCGATGTTGTTCGGGTCGGTGAAGTAGAGGAACCCGGCGACATCGGTATTCGCGATGGCGCCCGCCGAGCCGCTCTGGCCGTTGAACTGGCTGTTCCACACCGCCGAGACCTGAAAGCGCTTGTTGACCAGGCACAGGGTGTTCGCCGGGCAACCGTTGTTGTTTCCGCCGCCACCGCCACCGCCGCCGCTGTTGAAGGTCTTGTCGTACAGGCGGCGCAGGCCGGCGATGTCGTCGCTCGACAGGCGGGCACCGCGGCCATCGTTGTGGACGCGGTAGTACATCAGGGCGTCGCGCAGCGTCTGGTTGGATTCGCCGGGATTCTCGCTCGAATGGCCGAGTCCGAGAGTGTGCCCGGTTTCGTGCCCCATGAGCTCTTCGACGGCCTTGGTCGGGTTCGAGGAGTTCTGGAAGAAGCACGAGATGCCGTTGTTGAAAACGATGTCGGCGCCCTGGATGCGGATGAAGGTCTCGTTGTTCCAGCGGCCGGTCGTATTCGGGTCGAACCAGGGACCGCCGATCGCCAGCGTGCCGCCGGACGAGCAACTGAAGTTGCCCTCGACGTCGTCGTTGGGATCATCGAAGAGGAGGACGTTCTGGCTGTCGAAGTGGTCGAATCCGGCGACGAGGCCCGAGGTGCCGGCGAGGTTGTACTTGATCGGTGTGTGGGATTCGGCGTTCCAGGCGCCGAGGGCGTTGCGGAAGGCGTCCGAGGGGCTGCCGCTGAAGCCGGCGAGCGGATCGGGGTCGATGCGCCAGGTAATCTGGCCGCCGGAGTCGAACTCGAACCAGCGCGAGTTGCGGCCGTTGTCGCCCAGCAGAGTGAACATCGGCAGCAGCGAGTTCGCGCTGTCCGCGGGCAGGAAGAGGTAGTAGTTCGGCACCTCGAGCCGGTTCGCGGCACGGTCCGCGATCCAGTCGGCGAAGCGGTCGAAGTCCCGCACCTTGCGCGTTTCGCTCGCCTGCGCCTCGGCGCCGTCGAGCACGTCGACCTCGGAAAGGTCACGATAGGCAACTGCGTGCCCGGCCATCCGCGCTTCGCGGAAAGCGCCGAGCACCAGATGGAGGATCCGATAGCTGCCATCGGCATGGCGGCCGAGGAAGAGCAGCGCGCGCTCGCCTTCGCTGAAGGTCGGTGCCCCCCAGATCTTGAGCTCCATGCCGTTGGCGGCACGGCCGCCGGGGACGCGCACCAGGATCGTGCTCTCGCCGACCGTCCCCTTGAGGACACGATCGACGGTCATCAGGTAGTCGGTGACCGGCCGCTCGAGTCCGGGTGCCGGAACGGTGCCGACGACCCGGGCGACGACCGCGATCGAGGCTTGGTCGATCAACCGGAAATCGTTGACCAGCTTGACGCTGGTGGCCGCCGCGGGCGAGAGCGGCAGGAAGCCGATGGCGATGGCGGTGAATCCGAACAGGGCGTAACGCGCGCGAGAGGGCATAGGAAAAGGCTCCGAATGCAAAACCAGGACCGGCCCGTCAAGCTAAGCGCTTCGGCCGCGGTTGTCAATGAGAATCGACCCGGCGCCGGGATAGGCTAGCCCGCCATGACGCGCGTGCTTTCAGTGGTAATTCCGGCCTTCAACGAGGAGCGGACGATCGCCGAGCTCCTGCGCCGGGTCGGGGCGGCGCCGCTGCCGGCGGGAGTCGGGCTCGAGATGGTGGTCGTCGACGACGGCTCGACCGACGGCACGCGCGACCTGCTGCGCCGCCTGGTCGCCTCGCGCTCGTCGTCGGAGGTGCCGCTGCGCTTCTTCGAGCAACCCAGGAACCGGGGCAAAGGGGCGGCGTTGCGGCGTGGCTTCGCCGAGGCGCGAGGCGAGTGGATCGTCGTCCAGGACGCCGACCTCGAGTACGACCCCCGGGACTACCCGAAGCTGCTGCAGCCGGTGCTCGAAGACGGCGCCGACGTGGTTTTCGGCTCGCGCTTCGCCGGCGGGCCGCACCGCGTGCTGTTCTATTGGCACTCCCTCGGCAATCGGTTCCTCACCACCGTTTCGAACATGTTCTCGGATCTGAATCTCTCCGACATGGAGACCTGCTACAAGCTCTTCCGCCGCAGCCTCCTCGACGGCGTCGTCCTGCGATCCAATCGCTTCGGCATCGAGCCCGAGCTCACGGCGCGCTTCGCGCGGCTCCGGGCGAGGATCTACGAGGTGCCGATCTCCTACCACGGCCGCACCTACGCCGAAGGCAAGAAGATCGGCTGGAAGGACGGTTTCGCGGCGCTGTGGGCCATCGTCCGCTACAATCTCTTTCCGTGACGACCTCCGGTTCCGAATCGCGATTCCGGGCAGGCGTCGACGCCGGCGGGCTCGCTGCCGGCTCGGGTCCGGGCCCCCTGGCCCGACTCGAAGCGAACATCGCCCGGGTCTACAAGGGCAACTCCGAAGCGGTACGGCTGGCGATCGTCTGCTTGCTGGCGCGCGGCCACATGCTGATCGAAGACGTTCCGGGGGTCGGCAAGACTACGCTCGCGCAGGCGCTCGCGCGCTCTCTCGGTCTCGAGTTTCAGCGCATCCAGTTCACCAGCGATCTGCTGCCTTCCGACATCCTCGGCGTGTCGGTCTTTCAGCAGCGCCAGGAGCGCTTCGAGTTCGTCCCCGGGCCGCTTTTCGCCAACATCGTTCTGGCCGACGAGATCAACCGCGCCACCCCGAAGACGCAGTCGGCGCTGCTCGAGGCGATGAGCGAGCGCAAGGTGTCGATCGAACGGCAGCGCCTGCCGCTGCCCGATCCCTTCCTGGTCCTCGCGACGCAGAATCCGCATGAGTACCTGGGGACTTTTCCGCTGCCGGAGTCGCAGCTCGACCGATTCGAGATGTCGTTGCGTCTGGGTTATCCGGCGCGCGCGGCGGAGCGCGAGCTGCTGCTTTCGGGCGGCGTCGAACGCGAGCTCGAAGGGCTGGCGGTGGTGGTTTCGGCGGAAGAGGTGCGCGAGCTGCAGCAGCGCGTGCAACGCGTCAAGGTCGCCGAGAAGCTCGCCGACTACATCCTCGCCCTGGCCGAGGCGACACGCCGTAGCGAGGAGTTTCAGCTCGGTATCTCGACTCGCGGGGCGCTCGGCCTCTACCGCGCCGCGCAGGCGCTGGCGCTCTTCGAGGGCCGCGATTTCGCAGTGCCGGACGACGTCCAGCGGTTGGCGCCGGCGGTGCTCGCCCATCGCGTCGTGTTGCGCCGCGGCGCCAGCGGGCTCGAAGCCGCCCGGCGGGCGGTGGAAGTCCTGGTCCACGGCACCCCGCTGCCGATCTGAGCGCCACCTTGGCTCCGCTCGCAGGCGCCGCCGTCGCTTCGCCCGCGCCCGGCGGGCGCTGGCGCAGGCTGGTCGCGGCGCGCGCTCGCCGCGGCATCCCCGAAGGGATCCGCATCACGAAGATCGGCCTCTGGTTCGTCCTGCTCACCGTGGTGGTGGCGGCGGCGGCGACCAACACCGGCAACAACGCGCTCTACCTGGTGCTGGCCTGCATGCTCGCCATGCTGGTGGTCTCGGGGGTGGTGTCGCGGATGAATCTGCAGAAGCTCGTCGTCGCGGTCGAGGATCCGGGCGAGCTCTTCGCCCGGCGTCCCTTCCCTCTGCCGTTCACGATCACCAACCGGAGCCGCCGCTGGTCGCGCTGGCTGCTGCTCTTCTCGGTGACGCTCAAGGGATCCCCGCGGCTGGTCCCGCACCTGCCGGCCGGCAAGAGCGCTTTCGGTAATCTCGAGCTCATGCTGCCGCGGCGCGGCCGCCATCGCTTCGAGTTCGCCCATTTCTCGTCGCTCTTTCCGCTCGGGCTCTTTCGCAAGGGTATGCGCGTGCCGCTCGCCGTCGAGCTGCTGGTCTATCCCGAGCTCTTCGCGCCTGCCGGTCTCGAGATTCAGCCGACCGGTTCAGTCGGCGACGAGTCGGCGCCGCGGCCGGGCTGGGGGCACGAGCTCCATGCCTTGCGCGGCTACCGCGCCGGCGACGACCCGCGCGGCATTCACTGGAAGAAGTCGGCTCAGACGGGCGCCCTCGTCTTCATGGAGCGCGAGAGCGAAGAGAGCCGCCGGCTTTCGATCGTCCTCGACAACGCGACCGGCCGCCTCGCCGATGCGGCGGCGGAGAGCCGTTTCGAGCATCTGGTGAGCGAGGCCGCGACGGCAGCAGTCGACCATCTGGAGCGCGGCTACGAAGTCGAGCTGGTGTCGCGTGATGGCACCCTGCCATTCGGTGTCGGCACGCGCCATCGGCGGGCGATCCTCGAGCGCCTGGCGCTGGTCGAGGCGCGGCCGCGCCAGCGCACCGAGCTCTGCGCCTCCCACCCCGGCGCCCGCTCGCTGCACCTCGCCTTCGGACCCGAGCGCGCGTGAATAGCGCGCGCGATCCCAGGCAGGTGCGCGTGAATAGCGCGCGCGATCCAGGTGGCCGCGCGTGACCTACGCGCGCGAGAAGCGCCTGCTGCTCGGCCTGTCGGCGCTCCTCGCTCCGCTGCCGCTGCCGTTCAACCAGCTGCTCGAATGGCCGGTGCTCGCCCTGTTCGAAGCGGCGGTCCTGTTCTTTCTGCTGCGCGCCGCCCGCGGCGGCGGCGGGCCCGGTGGCGGAGAGGAGTCGGGGCGCTGGCTCTCCAATCGCTGGCTGAACCTCATCGGGCTCGCCTACCTGCCGGTGCTGGTGCTCGACTTCGCGGCCACGGGCCGGGTGCAACTGCTCCGCCCGATCCTTCACTTGGCGCTGTTCACGGTCGCGGCCAAGCTCTGGTCGCTGCGCGAAGAAAAGCAGAAGTGGCCGACCTGGATGGGGATCTTCTTCCTCTTCCTCGCCTCGATGGCGACCAGCGTGCACCCGACGGTCGTTCTCTACCTGGTCGTCTTTCTGGTCCTGACCGTCGTGCTGATGGTGCGCTTCGTCTATCTGCACGTGCTGGCGAGCTTCGGGCACCGCGATCTCGACCCTCCGGAGTTGCCGCTGCGCTCCTTCCTGGTCGGCGCCGTGGCGGCGACACTGCTCCTCGCGGTGCCTCTGTTCGCGCTGCTGCCGCGCGTGCGCTCGCCCTACATCATGGCGCCCGGCGGGGGCGGCGGGCCGCTGGAGGCGCGCGCCGGCTTCTCGGACGCGATGAGTCTCGACCTCATCGGCCGGATCCGCGACAACCGGCAGATTGCCCTGCGCCTGGCCTTCTCCGGAACGACATCACCGCCCGGAGCGATGCGCTTCAAGGCGGCGACCTACGATGTCTGGCAGGGCCGCACCTGGCGCCGCAGCAAGACCAGCCGCACGCTGCGACGCAATCCCCGCGAGGGGTTCTTTCGCCTCGCCCCGGGTGCCCGCACCGGGGCGGTCGAGATCGCGCTCGAGCCGCTGCGCTCGACCAGCCTGATCCTGCCGATGGAGACGCTCGCCGTCGACCTCGATCTCGCGCAGGTCGATCTCGACCAGGGCGGCGCGCTCTTCCTCAAGGTAATGCCGGGCGCGATCCTCGACTACAAGGTGGATCTCGGCGCGGTCGAGGTCTCGCTCGCCGATCCTCCTGGAGATGCCGACGCGGCACTCGACCTGTCGGGCGTGACCCCGCCGATCGCGGCGCTCGCTGCGGAATGGGCGGGGAGCGGCACGCCGGCCGAGCGCGCCGGCCGGATCGAGCGCCACCTGCTGTTCGAGTACGGCTATACCCTGGAGTTCATCGGGCGGGGGGGAGAACAGCCGATCGAGCACTTCCTGCTCGAAGCCAAGCGCGGGCATTGCGAGTACTTCGCTTCGGCAATGGTGCTGCTGCTGCGTTCGCAGGGGATTCCGGCGCGCCTCGTCACCGGCTTCCTCGGCGCCGAGTTCGCGCCGTGGGAGCGCACCTGGGTGGTACGGCAGTCGAACGCCCACGCCTGGGTGGAGGGGTACCTGCCGGAGACGGGATGGCGGATCTTCGATCCGACGCCCCCCGCCGGGCGTCCGACGAGCGAGGCGGAGAGCCTCTTCGGCTCTGTGCGAGAGGCCTGGGAGTTCGTCCTCTTCCGTTGGGACCGCTACGTGATCTCGTTCGACTTCTACGATCAGGTCGGCATCATCTTCCGCTTGCGCACGCTCTGGGAGCAGTTCACCAGGGACCTTTTCCGGGCGACGCGAGGGCCGCAATCTGCGGCGCCGCCCGCAGCCGCTTCCGCGAGCGCGCCCGCCGCGGCGGCGCCGGGCCAGCTGGCGCCGACGCCGCTGTGGCGCGACCTGCGGGTCTGGTCGGTTGGCGGAGCGGCGCTCGTCGCCCTGGTCGGAATCGTTCTGCTGCTGCGGCGTCGGGAGGTCTGGAGCGCCACCCGCGCCTACCTCGCTCTGCGCGCCGCGCTCGGCGGCGCGGGCCTGGGTGTCGAGCCCTGGCTGGCGCCGCTCGCCCTGGTCGATCTCGCAGAGCGGCGGCTGCCCGACGCCGCACCGGCGACGTCGCGCCTGGTTGGGAGCTACCTGCGCGAGAGCTTCGCCGGCGAGGCTCTCGCGGAGCCTGCGCTCGCCGGTCTGCGCGCCGATCTCGCGGAGGTGGAGCGCGCGGCGCGCGAGCAGATCGCCCGTCGCCGGCGCGATCGGAAAGGAAGACGCGGAACCGGTTCGCGCCCCGGCGAGCCCTCGCGACGCGACTGAAATGATGTGGAATACTTTGCCAGCGCAAGCCAGAGGAAGGGGAGTGAGATGAGCACGATCGACCGCATCCAGTCGCAGCTCGGCGCCGACGCCGAGAGCCTCCTGACGTTTACCTGCAAGGGCGTTCCGAAGGAGCGCATCCGCATCCCCGCTGCCGACCATGTCGCGGCGAGCTTCGGCGACTCGGACCGCAACGCGCAGGTGATGGTGAACCTCGAACGCATTCACGCGACCGGCCGGCTGGCACGGACCGGCTATCTATCGATTCTGCCGGTCGACCAGGGGATCGAGCACTCGGCCGCCGCTTCCTTCGCGCCCAATCCCGACTACTTCGATCCGCAGAAGATCGTCGAGCTGGCGATCGAAGGGGGCTGCAACGCGGTCGCCTGCACCCTGGGCGGTCTCGGTCTGGTGGCGCGCAAGTACGCGCACAAGATCCCGTTCATCCTCAAGATCAACCACAACCAGCTGCTGACCTATCCCAACGGCGCGCGGCAGACGATGTTCGCCCGCGTCGAGCAGGCCTGGGACATGGGCTGCGCGGCGGTCGGGGCGACGATCTACTTCGGCTCGGACGACGCCGACCGCGAGATCGAGGAGGTCGGTGAGGCCTTCGCCGCGGCACACGAGATGGGCATGGCGACGATTCTCTGGTGCTATCTGAGGAATCCCGCCTTCGCCAAGGACGGCGTCGACCACCATACGTCCGCTGACCTGACGGCGCAGGCCAATCACCTCGGCGTGACGCTGTCGGCGGACATCATCAAGCAGAAGCTGCCGACACTCAACGGCGGATACAACTTCCTGCCCAAGTTCGGCAAGACCCACAAGAAAGTCTACGGCGAGCTTGTCGCCGACCATCCGGTCGACTACGTGCGCTGGCAGGTGGCGAACTGCTACATGGGGAAGATCGGCCTGATCAACTCGGGCGGCGCCTCGGCGGGAGAGAGCGATCTCGCGGAGGCGGTTCGTACGGCAGTCGTCAACAAGCGCGGCGGCGGCATGGGTCTCATTTCCGGCCGCAAGGCGTTCCAGCGCCCGCGCGCCGAAGGCGTCGCGTTGCTGAACGCCATCCAGGACGTCTACCTCTGTAACGAGATCACGGTCGCCTGACGGCGACCTGGAGATCACGGTCGCCTGACGGCGACCTGGAGGTCACGGTCGCCTGACGGCGGCGCCAGCGGCTACCAGAGCGTCTCGACGACGTTCGCGGCGCGGATCTTCTCATCGGCCGTCACCAGCGGACAGCGCAGCACGATCGCCGTCGCGGTGATCAGGCGGTCGCCGGGGTCGGAAGGAAAAGCAGGCGCCAGCATCGCCGCCTGAACGACGATCTCCGTCGAGAGAGCGTGAACTCGCGACTGGAGGGCGGCGGCGAACTCCGGCAGCCACTCCTGCAGCGGTTTTTTCGGCTGGATGTGGCCTCGCCGCACGTGCCAGGCAGTCTCCCAGAGAGTGAACGCCGAGATTTCGACCCCGTGGCGCTGGCGCCGGATCGCGGAACGGGCCCGGCGCGACAATCTGTCGGGATCGAGTCCCAACTGCACCCAGGCGTGAGTGTCGAGCACGATCACTTGTTGAGCCTCTCCCATTTCTCGACGATCGGATCGCGATCCCCGAACTCTTCCTGCCAAGGAGAGAGGGTGATGTCGCCGACGATCCGGGCCGAGTCGCGCATGCAGCCGAAGATGGAGCTGGGGTCCGCCTCGCGAACCGGGACCAGCTTGGCTACCGCACGGCCGCGCTTGGTCACGATGACGGACTCGCCGGTCGTTCCGACCTCATCCATGATCTGCAGGCACTTGGCCTTGAACACGCCGGCGGCGATGGTCTTCATGGTCACCAGCGTATCACCATGGTCACCAGCTATAGTCATGGGCAACTCCCTGGAGACTTCTTTCGTACAAGGGTAAGACGCCAAGGCGGCGGTCAATCTCGCAGACTGAGGAGTCATTGTGCGACGACGGAATCTGGCATCGGTGTTGGGCCTGTTGGCGACGGTGGCGGGAAGCTCGGTGGGAGTGGCGGCCAATGCCTCCGATGCCGCCGCCGAGCGCGCGGCGCGCATCGAGCAGGTGCGGGCGGTCGAGATCGCGTTCGCCAAGGCGGTGATGGACGACAAGCCAGAGGCATTCGCGGCGCTGCTCGACGAGGGGACGGTCTTTGTCAGCGGTCGGACGGTGACGCGCGGCAAGACAGCGGTCGTCGCCGGCTGGAAGGACTTCTTCGGCCCCGCCCGGCCCTATTTCGAGTGGCATCCGGAGGTCGTCGAGCTCTCGGCCGACGGCAACCTCGGCCTCTCCCGCGGACCGTGGGTGATCCGCACCAAGGACAAGGACGGCAAGGAGATCGAGGTCAAGGGCCTCTACAACTCCGTCTGGCAGCGCCAGACCGATGGCTCCTGGCGGATTGTCTTCGACGCCGGCTGCGGCCCCTGCCCGGCCTGCGGCTGACGCAGGCGGAAGTTCATGGGCGGTCGGGATCCCGTACAATCCCCTCATGCCTCGCCCGACCTCTCCG
>Ga0073899_10004286_pt1 | contig 12518 bp, 7 predicted proteins | sample KloWWTmetaKNB5Ph_FD_88975 | JGI IMG/M metagenome (GOLD analysis project Ga0073899, IMG submission 88975) | Active sludge microbial communities from Klosterneuburg, Austria, studying microevolution and ecology of nitrifiers - Klosterneuburg... | ecosystem: Engineered > WWTP > Aerobic digester >... | reverse complement strand
TGCCCAGGCGAACGGCGGAAACGCGCGGATAGAGAGCTCTACACCGCGGCGCGCGTGCTTCCTGAGGGTGGCTCCCTCTCAGACGCCGCAGATGCTGCGGCCCTTACGCCAGTTACACGCAAGTTCAAATTATAGGGGCGCTATTGCTCTGGCCGGTCATGTCGCACGGCAGCGTTTATTGCTCGCGCAGCGACGTCGAGTGACGAGCGGCCAAGCGCTGGCGGCGCCGGCACCGTCGCGAGCGGCCCTAAGGGTGCTCGCGGGACGGCGCCAGAACAGTTTTTTGACTCGACTTACCGTGGACGACGGCGGCGCATGCCAAGGAAGCCGAGCGCCAGTGTCAACGCGAGAATCGCGCCAAACTGAGTCGTCGGGACGACACGCGGGGCGTCCTCCACGAACACCGCCGTCACCGTACATGCCGCCGTGATCACGCCCGTGATGTAGGGGCTGGTCGTACCGGGCACGCCGCCGCAACCGCTGACGGACCCAATTCTGAAGCCCGCGTTGGGCGTCAGCGTGCATGTCGTTGTCGAGCCACTGGCCACCGGGCTGGCGCAGGTAATCGTTCCGCCACCTCCACTCACCACGGATGTAACCGCGAAAGTGAGCGCCGTGGCCGCAGTGGTTGCGGTCTGCGTGTTGTTGCCAGGCACCGGGTCCGTCGTCGCCGTCGTCACGTTTACCGTCGCCGAGATGGTTCCGCTAAACGCAGGCGCAACCGTGACAACGAGCGTGAAACTCGCCGTCGCGCCGTTCGCGAATGAGCCGAGGCTGCAATTCACGGCGCCGGTCCCACCCACCGCCGGGGTTGTGCAGGCCCAGCCACCGGGAGAGGTCAACGACACGAACGTAGTATTCGCTGGCACCGACACACTCATGGCTGCCGTGGCTGCATTGCTCGGGCCGCCGTTGGAGGCGTTGATCGTGTAGGTGATCTGACTTCCTGCAGTGACTGGATCAGGAGAATCGGCGATGGTGACCGCCAGATCGGCGGATGCACCCAGTGCGTCGGTGTCGGTTGCGGTGTTGTTACCCGGATTCGGATCGGTAGTCCCAGAGGTGACTGTGGCCGTATTGACGAGCGAGCCGGTGGCACTGGCCGATACTGCGCACGACGCCGTGTAGGTGACCGATCCGCCGCTCGGCAGATTGGCCGTATCGTTGATGTTGCCCGCGCCGGATGCTGTGCAGGTTCCGCCGCCCGCGCCTACACAGGTCCACGTGCAGGTCAGCGACGCCGGGAAGGTATCCACGATCGTCGCGCCCGTGACGTTGCTCGGGCCAGCGTTGCTCGCCGCAATCGTGTAAGTGACCGATCCGCCGGCTGTCGCGGAGGTGACGCCGTCGGTGAGCGTGATGCCCAGATCAGCGCTCGGCACCAGCGTGTCGGTGTCGGTTGCGCTGTTGTTGCCCGGCGTGGGATCGGTGAGCCCAGCGGTCGTCGCGGCGACCGTTGCCGTGTTGCTGAGCGTGCCGGTGGCACTGGCGGATACGGCGCACGAAGCGGTGTAGGTCGTGCTTGCTCCGACCGGGAGATTCACGGCGTCGTTGATATTGCCCGAACCGGCTGCGCTACAGGTGCCACCGCCAGCGCCGGCACAGGTCCACGTACACGTCAGCGAGGCAGGAAATGTGTCGGCGACGGTTGCCGCAGCAGCGTCCGGCCCGGCGTTCGCAGCTGTGATCGAATAGGTGACGGAGCCGCCCGGCGCGGCAGTGGTCACGCCGTCCGTTTTGGTAATCGACAAATCTGCACTAAGTAACGCGGGCGTATTGACAGCCATCACGCTGCCGAAGTCGCTGCTTCCGCCAGCCGGGATCGACGCCGTCCACTGGAATCCACCCGTGAAGTCGAAGTTTGTCGCGGGCAGGCCTGAGTTGTCGAAGTTCGTGACCAGAGCGTCAGATAGCAAACCAGCCACATCTGTCGTAGCGCCGAACGGGCGCACCATGAATGCACCCGCGCCAATGCCAGCAAATTGCGCGGTATCCGCAATCGTTCCGTCGGTGATGTCGATGCGCTGATTGGGGAGACCCAACGTCGCGGAATCAGCAGCGGCAGTACCGCCGACGTCCAAGTCCGAGAAAACGAAAAGATCAATCGCCAGGGCAGATGCGCCGGGGTTGGTGATCGTCATCGTGCAGCTGACCTTGCCGCCGACAGGCGAGGCAATGCCGAGAATGACGCACACTTCACGCGCATCAAAACCGCGCCCGTTGACGTTCGTCCATAAAATCGTCGACGTGTTTGCCGCATACGTCTGCGTGGTGGGGGCTGGAAAGGCCGTCTCCGCAGTGTCCCCAGCCAGTCGATACCACCACCCGAACTCAAACACCTGATCCCCGGTGCCGACGCCGGTGAAATTTGCGGTTGGCGTTGTGTCGAAGGAGGATACGGAGCGAACGAAGCTCGCGCCGCCACTGGTAATGGTGCCTTGAGCAAAGCTTAGAGCGCTGGCGCAAAGCAGCGCAAGCAGCAAGAAAATACGTTTCACGAAAATCCCCAGTCGGTCTTGTTAGGCGCGAAGTATCGCCCGGGCCGCTTGAACGCGTCAACATACTTGACTTCAAGAAGGCCGCTAGCGGCTCGCTGAACCGGCTACGGGCATCGAACGCGACAATCCGCGCCCACGTTTCGGGGAGGGGTTCCACAACGGTTCGTCCACGCAAGTAGCCATCCACTTTTCGTTGCAACCCTTATTTCATGAGGGCTTAAGAGGAAAAACGTCAACAGTCGACTTACACAATTTTCTGCGTGTATCCCCCATGCAGTGGTAATTTCACAAAAAAAGTTGTCTCTCTGCAGGCGCGGCACCGATGACTCAGCGCAGCGCCCACAGGCAAAACGCTGCCACCAGCGTCGGCGGCAGCGCGGCCAGCAGCAAACCGCCCGCGCCAATTGCGTTGTCTTCGAAGGTCTCCTTGAGGATCGCATAGCCGGCCGGGTTCGGCGCGTTGGCGATCACGGTGAGGCCGCCGCCAGTCACCGCACCGGCAACCACCATGTACTTGAATTCATCGCTCAAGCCCGGCACCAGTGACGCGAGATAGGTGAGCGCCGCGTTGTCGGTAATCGCCGTGAGCGCCGCCGCGCCGAAGAACGCGGCATCCGGCGAGAGCTTGGTCAGCACTGGTTGTAACCACCATTGCTGCTGCGCGCCGAGTACAACGAGTCCGCCGAGGAAGAAGCCGACCAGCAGGGCTTCGCGCAGGATGAGTTTGTCCTGATACTTCTCGTACGCGCTCGCAAAGCCGAGGAAGAAACAGAAGATCGCGATGAATACCACTTCGTGATGCGCGAACACCACGACGACCGCGAGGAACGCGAGGCTCACTATGATGATTGACCACGGCATGGTCATCTTCGCGCCGCCTGTGGTCTGATACGGGACGTGGCGCAGCTCCCTGCCGAAGATCAATGTGATGGCGAGTGCGTTGATAAACACGGCCAGTGCCGCGCGCCAGCCGAAGTTCGCCATCATGAACGCGGTGTCCCATTGCCATGTACTCGCCACCATGAGCACCGGTGGCGCAGCGTAGGCGGTGAGCGTGCCGCCGATGGAGACATTGACGAACAGCACACCAACCGTCGCGTACTTGAGTCGTGACGAAATGTTCTTCGAGAAAAAATGCTCGCGCAGCAGCAGTGCAGCCAGTGTCATCGCGGCAGGCTCGGTGATGAACGAGCCCATCATCGGCACTAGCGCCAGCACAATGAAGTAGAACGCCAACGGCTTCGCATGCGAGCGTACGGGCGTGACGCGCGTGAGCCCACGTACGAGGAAACTGGCCAGTTCGACCACCGGTTTGCTCGCCGCAATCACCATCACCACAAACACGAACAGCGGTTCGGTGAAGTTTCGCCCTTCGAGGTAATCAACCGTTGCAGTCTTGCCAGAAAGGAAGAACTTGAACGCGACGAACACCAGCGCCCAGAAGCCGAACACCGCTTCGATCTCGCCCAGAAAATGAAAACTGCCCGCGTGCGCAGGGTAGCGATGCGCCAGGCGCTCGAAATATTTGACCGAGAAAGTGTGAATGACGGCAAGCGCGAAGAGCGCTGCCCCGATCATCTGTACGGTCGTTGGGTTCATAACAGCAGTCTAGCGTTTGTCGCAGCTGTGATTGCGTCGGGCGATATAGCCCTGAGCTTTGTGAGCAGACTATCCAAGAGACGGTTTGCTTCGGATCGACACACGACGAACAAAAAAAAGCCCTGAAACAGGGCTCTATGAGTTGCGTTGTAAGTAACTCGTCTCTCAGAGGATTCATTGAAACGAAACACTATTATATTTGCACAAAACTAATTTGACAATACATGCAATGACGTGGTCGACAGGGACTGACACTTAGGTATCTGCTCTATTTGGAGAGCTAGCGGAAAGTAGCGCTGCGCGTGCAGGTGGCGGCGCGATCAACGACGCTAGCGCCAGATACATGGGTGGCGATATCAACCGGGAAAGTGCATTAGCAAGCAGCGCGCACGCCATTAGGCTAAGTACCATCGAATGACCAGACACCATTTCCATCACGATGATGAATGCGGTGATTGGACCTTGCGTGGTGGCGGCAAGAAAGCCGACCATGCCCAAAGCAATGAGCGGGATTGCGGTCTCAGTCGGCACACCCGCAAGCAGTGCTACATCACGCCCGATTCCCGCGCCGATGGTCAGCGAGGGCGCAAACACTCCGGCAGGTACACCCGTCCAAGCGGACAACCATGTCGCGCAAAACTTGAGCACGGTGAAGACGCCAGGCAGTTCGGCATTTCCTTCGAGCATCGCGCGCGTTGGTCCGTAGCCAGCACCTGCCGTGGCGCCATCTGAGACGATTCCTATGATGGCGACCAGCAACGCACAACCAGCCGCAAATCGGAGCGGGTACGCTGTCCGCCACCGACTGTAGCGATCCGGGAGTCCGCGAACCGAGGCAACGATGAGTCGCGCGAACAGCCCGCCCGCAAGCCCCGCCACGACTGCCACCAAAAGCCCCGGACCAAGTAGCGACCAGGAAATATCCTGAACCCGAAGTCGACCGAAATAAGTGAGATTGCCAAAAACCGACACCGATACCAAGCCTGCAAGGACGATGCACGCTATGACGATGGAACTATGCGTCATGCTGCGCCGACGCGAAAGCTGCTCAATTGCAAATATCACGCCGCCAAGTGGCGTGTTGAATGCCGCAGCAATGCCTGCCGCGGCACCTGCCACCATCAGGTCATGCGAATCGATCACTGAGGCTTTCGACAACCACCGGCGGGCATGACTCATCACGCCGGCACCTATTTGAACCATCGGCCCTTCGCGACCGATCGATAAGCCTGCCAGCAGCCCGCCGGAAACCAGTACGATCTTTTGCATTGAAACACGCAAGGACACCAGCCATGTCACCTGATGTGGCTGCATATCCTCGCTGAGCGCGAGCACGACCTGTGGAATACCGGAACCGAGCGCGCCGGGCACAACTCGGCGCGTCCACCACACGATTAGCACAGTCAATGCAGGCGTCAAAACCAGAGCGAGGTAGGGGCCACACATATCGCGACTGGTAATCTGCCCAAACAGGTGGCTTGCCGCTTCCGCAAGGTACGTGAAAGCCACGGTAATGATACCGGTGATGGCAGCGTAGCCAAGAACAACCCCGCGATCCATCCACTGTCGGCCAGCCGCAAGTTTTTGCAGCGATGCGCGCCAGGAAGTTGGAACGCGGCGATACCATTGCGAGAATCGACTTTGCGATTTGTTCATAACCCGTGTCGAATGCTCGTACTGCGTCGATTCATCACGCTACATCTGTGCAAGCGGAATGCCAGCTGCGCGCTCATCTGCGGCGAGCGTCTTGATCAGCAATGCCAGGTCCTGATCGAGACGAAGCAAGGTTTCTGCGTCCAACCGTGCGAGCGCTTCCGGCAAAACACCGGCGAACGGTCCCGGTGCCCTACGCAAAACGCGTCTTCCCGGAGCGAGAATGCGCAACTGCACGGCACGTCGATCCGGACTCTTTTTTTCAGCGGCGACCATTCCAGCGAACACCAATGACTTGACCAGATTGCTTGCGGTCGTTTGATGTACATCCATCGCCTTCGCCAGTCCGTTAACGCCAATGCCTGGATTGGCATCAATCACACTGAGCGTCCATAGCTGAGCACCGCCAACGCCAGCCATCTTCTCGATTTGCTGGAAGTGTGACTTCACCGCATTGAACACGACGCGAAACCGGCGAAGCACCCGAGTGGCCGCTTCCGGGCGAGCTGCATCGCTGAGAGAATCAACGGCTGTGAGGGAGGCGGCTAGGCTGATTTGGCGAGACATCGGAGAATCATAGCGGTGGGCCGGCGACAGGGGCGCTACCTTTCACAGCGTCCAATAAAGTCAGTATTCGATTCAGCAGCATCGCCATCTCATGGGGCCCGTCGAGGAAGAACTGCGCACGTGATACGGGGTCATCGCGGCCCACCCGTACGGTCAGCCACCCTGACGGCGCAGAAGCAAAAACCGGCTCATCATTGACGTCGTCGCCAGCAAACAGGGCACATTCCGACCCGCTTCGGGCGAGGAGTCGATGCACAGCGTCGGCCTTATCGGGCGCGCCTGACGGCACCACGTTGACGACCATTTTTCCCGCGAACGTGCGGAGAGCAGGGTCATTGCTGCCCAACAATTCATCGATTAGCGCTTTTGCTTTATCACGATGTCGCGAGAGACGATAGTGCAAGGCAAGCGACTGTCGCTTGTCTTCGATCAGCACACCAGCAGCGTCAAGATCCGGGCTTCGTGCTCGCAGCACGCTGCGTAACGGATCCAGCGCGACGATTCGTGCGCTCGCGCCGAACGTATGCAGCGGATCTTCAGCACCGTGATTACCGACAACGTAACGGGGAACGAAGTTCAGGCGCTCAAGCACATCATCGCGCAAGCGACCGGTAACGATGGCAAGCGGCAAGAGCCGTGAAAGTGATCGCAGCCGGTCGGCAACGGCCAATGAGAGTTGTGCATCATGGGGTCTTGGCACGATGGGCGCGAGCGTGCCATCAAAGTCAAAAACCAGCAGGGGACGACGAGCAACCACCGCTGCGAGTGCGGATTCGCCCGCGCTGCCAAAGATATGTCGCATTTCGTCAGCGTCTTTCGGGGACCGTCATGTATCGCGATGACGCTGAACCCGAGCCTCTATCCGCGCCCGCAAGCGCCAGCGCCCCGCGTCTGCGAGCATGCGTCCTGCCCAGCGAAATACGTTGAATTCGCGAATGGTGCTGCGCAGACTCGCCATGCGCTCGCGCTGCTCGGGCTGGGGCATGGTGGCCGCGCGATGCAGCGCATCGGCCGTTTCTTCAACGTGATACGGGTTGACAATCAGGGCTTCCACCATTTCTCTCGAAGCACCTGCAAAGCGGCTGAGTATGAGCACGCCCTGCATGTCGTCACGGGCGGCCACAAACTCCTTGCACACCAGATTCATACCGTCGTGCAGGCTAGTCACCACGCAGATGTTTGCCGCTCTGAACAGTTCGGTAAGTGCGTCACGCTCGTGGTGCTGCGCCAACAGATGTACCGGCTGGTAACCGCTGCGGCCAAAGCGCTTGTTGATACGTGCTGTTACACGTTCAACGCGCTCCTGAAAAAGGCGATATTCGTCGAGTGCGCCGCGGGTCGGTGCAGCGATCTGCACGAATACAAACTTTCCAATCCACGACGGCCATTTCTCAAGTAAACGTTCGACGGCATTGAGGCGCTCCAGAATTCCCTTCGTGTAGTCAAAACGATCCACACCTAGTGCCAAACAAACATCGGGCGGCAAGCGGAGTCTTGCTGTCACGTTGCCACGACATTCAGCGACCGACGGCCAGCTAACGACTTCGGCATCGGTCGGCCACTCAATGGAAATAGGATAGCTCTCGATCAGCGTGTCTTTCTCCTGAAACGAGATTGTCGAGTGTTCATGCTCTATTCGCGCCTCAAGGCAGCGATCCACCGTCTCAATGAAGTTCTTGCAATGAAAACGCGTGTGAAAACCGATAATCGTACTGCCCAACATCCCCTGCAAAATTTCCTTCCGCCAAGGACAGATACCGAACGACTCCGGGTTGGGCCACGGAATATGCCAAAAAGTCAAAATTGTCGCTCTTGGAAGTTTCGCGCGAATCATTGCCGGCAGCAGCGCGAAGTGATAGTCCTGAACCAACACCACGGGATCCTCGGTGCGCGCCTCCTTAACCACAGCATCGGCAAATCGCTGATTGACCAGCCGGTAGGCCTCCCAATCCGATTCCCGGAATACAGGGCGCACGTGCGCCACGTGGCAAAGCGGCCACATGCCTTCATTGGCAAAGCCATAGTAGTAGCCCTGCTCCTCCTCGACGGTCAACCATACGCGCCGCAGCCAGTACTCGTCGTTCCCCGGTGGCACACGAACACGATCAGAGGCATCGACAGCATCGCGGTCCGCGCTGCCGCTACCGTGAGCGATCCAGGTGCCAGAGCAAGCGCGCATGACCGGCTCCACAGCCGTGACCAATCCACTCGCAGGCCGTTTGACGACTATGCCACCTGCCGTGCGTTCGTGAATGTAGGGCTCGCGATTAGATACGACGATCACCTGATCGCCACTCAGTTGTGTCCGCAACAGCGCGCGCAATCGATCCGCAGTCCAGTCGACCTCTGGACCCTGGGAGCGACGATACTCGTCTTCGAGGTCACGCAGGCGTGATCGCAGGTCAGTGACAAAGGGAGACAGCTCTGGCGCTGGAATCAGGGGACTCACCAATCCCTCTCCCCGCATGATCGCGCGAACGCCGTTGACCCAGCCGCGCCAGCTCAATTGCGCAACCACCATTGTAATGAGCGCGATGGTCAAGCCCAACACTGCAATCAGCCCAATTAGGTAACGGCGAGTGTCCTGGCTGCGGCGCTCAATGAAGCTAATGTCATGCAACAGGATCAGTCGTGCAATGACGCGCGTTCCCGAAACGGCACCGTCACCATCAACCACACGATTGACCACCGGACCAGCCGACGGTAGCCCCATAGTGGAGTCGCTTTGGCCGTCAGGTATCGAAGTGGTTGAACGGGGTATTGCAATTTCATGAACGCCAACGATGACGGGGCCACCCGCCAAACCGAGTTTGGGATCCGATCGCTGGGCGAGCTCGATGGCAGCAGCGCATGACAGGTTTCCGGCAAAACTGTCTGTTGAGAGCACGAGCCGACCATCGGGCGAACATAGGCCAATAGCGAACAAGCGCTCATCCTGAACCGTCCGATCAAACGCGGGACGCAGCCTCGTCGGACGACCAATGGCCATCGCATCGACGACCGAATCCGACAGGGCATTGGCCAGCAGGACACCGCGACTGTTGAGATCACGCGTGAACCAACGCAGGGTTACCTGGTCAAGAAATGGAACAGCAAGATAAGAAGCAATGACAAGCGTCACTGTCAGTGGCAACAAAAAGCGAAGCTGAAGTCGAATTGTCTTGAACACTATGTGTTGTTACTGTCCGTACATGTTTGGCGTGAAGCACGGGTACTACGCGATATATTTGTCTGAATGTAAATTTTAACAGAGGCTGAATTTTGACTGGTGAGGCGACGATCCCGCACTCCATGCTTGTGCAACCCAACGTGCCAGCATCGCTGGAACTGGCGATGATCGGCAACTGCGCGATTAGCGCCTTGATTGATGAACGCGCAAGTATCGTGTGGTGCTGTATGCCACGGTTCGACAGCACGCCAGCATTTGATGCGTTGATCAACAGTCACGGCGAGCGCCCAGCCGAAGGCGCAATGACTGTTGAGATTGAAGACTTCGCTCGCGCGGAACAGTCCTATGACGGAGGGACCGCTATCGTCAGAACGCGCTTGTGGGATAAACGCGGAGCGGAAATTGAGATCTCGGATTTCGCGCCACGATTTATCAATCGTGACCGGGTTTTTCGGCCTTCACAACTCGTTCGTCGCGTACGACCGATTAGCGGAAATCCTCGGGTTCGCTTCGCGGTACGACCGCGCGCAAACTGGGGCATGATGGCGCCAGTGCTCACGTGTGGCAGCAACCACCTGCGATATGTATTGCCGGACTACACCCTGCGTCTCAACACCAGCGTGCCGTTGACTTATCTGGTTGACAACACGTGGTTTACGCTGGACAAGCCGCTAAGTTTGCTGCTTGGGCCCGACGAAACACTGATTGGTAGCGTCGATGAGACCGCGCGCGAGTTCGAAGAGCAGACAGAGTCGTACTGGCGACATTGGACGCGTCGCCTTGCATTGCCGCTACAGTGGCAGGACGCTGTCATTCGTGCTGCAATAACGTTGAAACTTTGCCAGTACGAGGAAACTGGCGCCATCGTTGCGGCTATGACGACCAGCATCCCGGAGGCTGCGCACAGCGGGCGAAATTGGGACTATAGATACTGCTGGCTGCGCGACGCCTTTTTCGTGGTTCGCGCACTCAACAGTATCGCCGAAGTCGGGACGATGGAGAATTACCTTGAGTGGCTCTTCAATGTCGTACGTTCATCGCGTGACGGTCACATTAAGCCTCTCTACGGCATCGGACTTGAAAATCACCTACCCGAGTCGATAGTGACGACGGCTCGCGGTTATCGCGGCATGGGGCCCGTCCGTATCGGCAATCAGGCGCACGAACACTTTCAGCACGACGTGTACGGCAATATCGTACTCGGCGCGGCGCAGGGTTTCCATGATCATCGTTTGCTCAGAAGGTGCAATGCCAGTGACTTCGCGTCACTTGAAGTGGTTGGTGAACAGGCGTGGCTCCTGCACGACAAACCCGATGCCGGAATATGGGAGCTGCGCACGCGCGCACGAGTCCACACCTCCTCGGCGCTAATGTGCTGGGCAGCCTGTGATCGACTCGGCGGCATCGCGACAGCGCTTAACCTTCAGGAACGGGCTCGCATCTGGCGACAACGTGCGCAAGCGATTCGCGAGAAGATTCTGCAACATGCGTGGGACGCAGGCCGCGGTGCCTTTGTCGAAAGCCTGGGCGGGCATCACCTTGATGCCAGTGTTCTGCTGATGGCCGAGGTGGGTTTTCTCCCGCCCAACGACCCGCGTTTCATCAGCACTGTCGAGGCGATGGAGACAACGCTCTGCGACGGTCCATTCATGCGTCGGTATGAAGCGTCCGATGATTTCGGGAAGCCGGAGACTGCGTTTAATGTTTGCTCATTCTGGCGTGTCGATGCGCTGGCGCGCATTGGCAGGCGCGATGAAGCTATCGAAGCCTTTGAAATGTTGCTGTCGCGACGCAACAAGTTAGGGCTGCTAAGCGAAGATATGGATGCGAAAACCGGCGAGCTCTGGGGAAATTTCCCACAGACCTACTCAATGGTGGGCATCATTAACGGCGCCGTGCGTCTTTCAGCCTCTTGGGACAGCGTGGTTTAGCAACTCCCCAATCTCCGGTTCCGCGGTATTCGTTAAGCACAGCTCATCTCGCGCCGCCGCCTGTAACGTGCAATGTCCACTACCTCGGCAGCGCCCAGAACGTGACAATTGCGACACACGTTGGCCCCAACGCCGAGAGAAAGAGCCACAGCGGGCTGATGTGTTCGTCGTTGAAGTAGCTCTTGAGGATCGAGTAACCCGCCGGGTTCGGCGCGTTGGCAATTACGGTAAGGCCACCGCCGGTAACGGCGCCGGCCACCAGCATGTACTTGAACTCGGGCGACAAGCCGGGCACCAGGGAGCCGAGATACGTCAGCGCCGCGTTGTCCGTGATCGCCGTGAGTGCGGTGGCCGCGAAGTAAACCTGATCGGGCGACAGGCTCAGCAACACCGGTTGCAGCCACCACTGCTGCATGCCGCCCAGCACAACCAGCCCTGCGAGAAAGAATCCGACCATCAGGGCTTCGCGCAGGATCAGGCGATCCTGATGCTGCGGATAGGCGCTTGCAACGCCCAGAAACATGAGCAGAAAGCCCATGAACAGCGCGGGATGATGCGCAAACACGACCACGCCCGCCAGCAGTGCGATGTGTGCGAGGCAAACGGAGAACGGGATGCTACCTTCGGAGGTGCCGTCCTCGGTCGCGCCAAGCCCCTTGATCTCGCGAAAGAACATGACTGTGACTATCGTCGCGTTGATCGCAACGGCCAACGCCGAACGCCATCCGAAGTTCGTCACCATGAACGCAATGTCCCAATCCCATTTTGCTGCCACCATCAGCACCGGCGGCGCGGCATAAGGCGTGAGCACGCCGCCGATGGATACGTTCACAAACAAAACGCCAATGGTTGCGTACATGAGTCGCGACGACATGCCAGCTTTATAAAAACGGTCGCGCAGCATGAACGCGGCAAGCGTCATGGCAGCGGGCTCGGTAATGAACGAGCCGAGAAGCGGCACCAGCACCAGAACGAGCCAGTAGAGCGCCACCGTACGCGGCACGGGCAGCAGGCGCGCGAGCCCGGTCACCGCCAGTTTTGCGACATGCAGCACCGGCTTGCTCGCCGCGACCACCATGATCGCGATCACGAACAACGGTT
>Ga0073899_10004285_pt1 | contig 12520 bp, 14 predicted proteins | sample KloWWTmetaKNB5Ph_FD_88975 | JGI IMG/M metagenome (GOLD analysis project Ga0073899, IMG submission 88975) | Active sludge microbial communities from Klosterneuburg, Austria, studying microevolution and ecology of nitrifiers - Klosterneuburg... | ecosystem: Engineered > WWTP > Aerobic digester >... | reverse complement strand
CGGCCGGCGTGGACCGCATCCAGTGGGATGTGATGGACGGACAGTTCGTGCCCAACATCACCTTCGGTCCCGATGTCATCGCCGCGGCCCGCCGCCACACCAGCCTGCCCTTCGAGGCACACCTGATGGTCCTCACCCCCGACCTTCTGGCCGCCGAGTTCATCGAGGCCGGCTGCCAGAGGCTGATCGTGCACGTCGAGGCCTGCCCCCACCTCCACCGGACCCTCGCCAACATCTCCTCTTTGGGGGCGAAGGCCGCCGTGGCCCTCAACCCGGCCACTCCTGCCTCGACCATCGAGCACGTTCGCGACCTCGTCGACCTGGTGCTGGTGATGACCGTCAACCCCGGATTCGGGGGTCAGAAGTACATCGCCACCATGGAACCCAAGATCCGAACCGTGCGCTCAATGATCTCCTCTGCCGGCCTGGCCGACCGGGTCGATGTCGAAGTCGATGGGGGCATCGGGCCCTCAACCGTCGCCTCGGTAGCCGCGGCCGGCGCCAACGTCCTGGTGGCGGGCAGCGCCCTGTACCGCGACCCGGAAGGTCTCGCCCATGCCGTGGCAACCCTGAGGGCGACGGCCGAGGGCGCGTTCGCCGACTGACCCGATCAGTCGAGCCTCAGGTGGCGGCGGACTCTCCGCGGAGTTGGTGGCGGGTCAGCCAGATCACGCAATGACCGGCCGACCGCGAACATCAGCTGCTTCAGCAGGACCAGGCCGATGAGAATCGCGACCGCCACGCCCAGAGGCAGGAACACCGCCCCCAGTAGGGCGTCGCCTTCACCGTCGAGGGGGGTCAACACTCCCGATTCGACGGAAGCGCCATCGGGCAGAAGGGTACGGATGGGATCCTCCACCCGGGGGCAGTCGACGTCACTGTCGTTCAGTCCGATCACGGCGTCGCCGCCGAACAGGGGGGCGGGGTCACGCACCTTGCTTCCAAGGGTGCCGGTCGCATCGTCGGCACCCGCTCCGACGATGTAGGCCATTCCGACCTCGAGGAAGCGGACTTCCTCGCCGTATTGCACGTCGATCACCCCAGCGGCACGTTCGCGACCGTCGACACTTCCGGCGAGCACCCTCTGTACCTCGAACCGGGCCGTTGTCGAATTGGCGGCGGTGATCCGCCCTTCGAACACCACCACCGCCGCCTGGGGCAGAGCGCAGCCGGCCGGAGCCACGACGAGCGGTCCCATGGCTTCGGGCGGACCGTCGTCGCCAATCGGTTCGGTGTCGCCGGCAAGGGTGTCGATGGGCACCGTCTCATCGGGCGGCGAAGCCCAAGCTCGCGGTGCCATGGCCAGACTCGCCGCGGCAAGCCCCGCAGTGATACTCAAGAGCACCGGGCGGATCCCCACGACAAACCACGTTAGATGATTGGCTCCAAGGGGTGCAGGTGCAGCCCATCCGAGTGACAGCGGCCCATCCGAGTGACAGCGGCCCGCCCGAGTGACAGCGGCCCGCCGGGGGGCACGCCCGCACTCGGATGGGCGCCCGGCACTCGGATGGGCGCCAGGCACTCGGATGGTTGCCAGGCACTCGAACGGGAACTGGGTGGGCGGCGCCTTGCATGTATACGAGCCGACGGACGTATGTCCGCCACCCGAAGCCGTAAGAGTCCCCAGAAGGTTTCTGACACCTCGACACCGGTGACCGAGTGAACCCCTTGGAGCCAATCATCTAGTGATCCGCTGGCGCTGGATAGGGTCAGCGGCCGCGGAAGTGAGGTGTTCGCTTCTCGAGGAACGCCATCATCGCCTCGGCGAGGTCCTCGGTGCCTGACACGAGAGTCTGGGCAGCCGTCTCGTCGTCGACTGCCTGCTCGAAGGTGACGTTCATCGAGTTGTCGAGCATTCGCTTCGTCATTGCCAGGGCGATGGGCGGTCCGGCGGCCAGGCGTGCAGCCCAGTCGGCGACGAACGCATCCACCTCGGATTCGGGCAGCACCCGGTTCACCAGGCCCATTTCCTCGGCTTGGGCAGCGCTGAGCATGTCGGCGAAGAAGGCGAGTTCCTTGGCTCGGTGCATACCGACCAGACGGGGAAGAACCCAGGAGCCGCCGAAGTCGATGGCCAGGCCCCGGCGGGCGAAGATCTCGGAGAAGCGGGCGCTCTCCGAAGCGACCACCAGGTCGCAGCCGAAGGCCATGTTGGCCCCGGCTCCCACGGCGACACCGCGCACCTTGGCGATCGTTGGTTGGGGCAGCCGGTGAAGGGCCAGGGCCACGTCGCCCACCTGACGCATGCCTGCCAGGAAGAGCCGCGGCCGCTCATCGGCCGACAGATCGGCACCGGAGCAGAACTCGCCGCCGGCACCGGTGAGCACGACCACCCGGTCCTCTTGGCTCGCGGCGATCTCGCGGAACGTGGCCAGAAGTTCTGTCCACATCTGCTCGTTCGCCGCGTTCTTGCGTGCCGGCCGGTCGAGGACGATGGTGACAACTCCATCGGCGCGAGATACTTGGATCGTCTGCATACGAGCGGACGTTACCGACCCGGTGGGAACGAACCCTTACCGCAGCATCGCACCCGGCTAGGCAGCCGGTTCTCAGAAGGCCGCCTCGATCACCTCGACACGCGCTCCCGTGACCGCTACGACATCGAAGCGCACCTCCGCAACACCTGGCCGGTGGTCGGCCAACCACAGAGCTGCCAGCCGCCTCAACTGCCTCTGCTTGCGCCAGTCCACCGCCGCTTGGGGTCCGCCGAACTCGGCCGAGGCCCTCGCTTTGACTTCACAGAAGACGACCACGCCGGGCGCGGAAACGATCAGGTCGATCTCACCTTGCGGACAACGCCAGTTGCGCGACACCACCTCATAGCCATGGAGCACGTACCAGCGGGCAGCCTCGTTCTCACCGAACACCCCCCGGGCGCGCGCAGACAAAGACGGCCGCCGCGGCTTGGCTCCAGCACCCATGCTGCACACCTCCGCGCGTCGACTTCGCCGGGCCCTCTGCCGAGGGCGATATAGGTGAACTGCGATGTGGGTGAACCCGCCTCAGAGGCTCAGTTCGGAGCGGGGCAGCTCCTCCACGTTGACGTCCTTGAACGTGAGCACCCTCACCTTGGGAACGAACCGCGACTTGCGATACATGTCCCACACCCAGGCGTCGGTGAGCTCGACTTCGATCACCGGCTTGGACGTCTCACCACTGACGGTGACCTTGACATCGTTGGCGAGATAGAAACGGCGTTCGGTCTCCACGGCGTAGCGGAACATGGCCGCGACGTCTTGGTACTCCTGCGCGAGTTGGAGCTCTCGCTCGGCCTCGAAGTTCTCGAGATCGTCAGAACTCAACGTGGGTGTTCTCCGACACCGATGACGCGGACGCTGGGCTCAGCGCTCGCGCTTTTCCTTGATCCTTGCAGCCTTGCCGACACGATCGCGCACGTAGTAGAGCTTGGCGCGACGCACATCACCACGCTTGAGGACTTCGAGCTTCACCACGGTGGGCGTGTGCACCGGGAAGGTGCGCTCGACACCGACGCCGTAGCTGATCTTGCGCACGGTGTAGGTCTCCTGCACACCGCTGCCCTGGCGGGCGATGACGTTGCCCTGGAAGACCTGGACACGCTCCTTGTTGCCCTCGACCACCTTGACGTGGACCTTCACCTCGTCGCCGGGGCCGAAGACCGGGATGTCGGAGCGGAGGTTCTGGTTGTCGAGGATGTCGGTGGACTTCATGGCGAGGACTCTCTCAGGCGTGGCCGGACGGGCGTCGGCTAGGGGAACGCTCAAGGATAGGTGACGGAAGGGAACTCTTCCAACAGGCGTCGCTCAACTTCGGTGAGGCCGCCGCGGGCCTTCACCAGGTCCGCCCGGTACTTCAGGGTGCGGTGAAGCGCCTGGGCCCGGCGCCAGCGCTCGATGAGAGCGTGATCACCGCCGCGCAGCACTTCGGGCACCTGCCAGCCGCGAAAATCAGCGGGGCGGGTGTAGATCGGTTCCTCCAGCAGGCCCGACGGGCCGAAGCTCTCGTGTGCGGGGCTCGCCTGGTTGCCCATCGCCCCCGGCAGGAGGCGAACTACCGCTTCGATCACCAGGCAGGCCGCAACCTCGCCACCGTTCAAGACGACGTCGCCGACGCTCAACTCGTCATCCACGAGGTACTCACGCACCCGGTGATCGACCCCCTCGTAACGCCCACAGAGCAGAGAGAACCCACCTGCTCCCGCCAACTCGTGGGCCACCTCTTGGTCGAAGCGCCGACCACCGGGGCCGAGCAGGAACAAGGGGCGAAGTGGTGCCGCAGCTTCGACGCTGGCGAACAAGGGCTCCGGCTTCATCACCATGCCGGCCCCGCCACCGAAAGGGGCGTCGTCGACAGTGCGGTGGACATCGGTGGTGTGCTCGCGTGGATCATGGAGACTGAGGTCCAGCAAGCCAATGGATCGCGCCTTGCCCAGCAGGCTCTCCGCGCAGAAGGTATCGACGAGATCGGGGAAGATGGTGAACACGTCGATGCGCACGATCTGTAAGCCTAAGGCCGATGATCTACCACCTCACCGAGACCTCCAGATGGCAGCAGTCGATCGCGGCGGGTGAGCACACGGAATCGACACGTGGCCTCGAACTGTCCGAGGTGGGGTTCATCCACTGCAGCACTGAGGCCCAGTGGCCAGTCGTCCGCGACCGCTTCTACGTCGACGTGATCGACCTCCTGCTCCTTCACATCGACCAGACTCGCCTCACCGTCCCCGTCCGATTCGAGCAGATCGACGACGCGCCTGAAGCCTTCCCCCACGTGTACGGGCCTATCCCACTTGACGCCATAGTGGAAGTGGAAGAGCTGAGCCCGCCGTATCGGTGAGGTTCAGGTCTGCTCAGCGTCGAGGCGCTCCAACAGCTGGAGCACCTTGGCGGTCGCTTCGATGGGCAAGAGTTCGTGCGCAGGCAGCTCGAGATCAGGCTGCAAAGGCACCTCGTAGGCATCGTCGATGCCGGTGAAGCCCGTGATCAGGCCCGCACGCGCTTTCGCGTACAGACCCTTTGGGTCCCTTTGCTCGCACACCTCGAGCGGTGTCGACACCCATACCTCGCCGAAGGGCAGTCCGGCCTCGCTGTGGATGTCGCGGGTGTACTGGCGCGCCCTGCGGTAAGGGCTGATGACCGGCACCAGAGCGACCACCCCCGCGTCGGCCAGGAATTGAGCAACATGAGCCACACGTCTCACGTTTTCGATCCGATCGTCTGCGGAGAACCCGAGATCCCCGTTGAGACCGAGCCGAACATTGTCTCCGTCGAGAACATAAGCCGGTCGACCGACCCTCAGCAGCGCGACTTCGACAGCCGATGCGATAGTGCTCTTGCCCGAGCCTGACAGACCGGTAAACCACAGGGTGGCACCACGACTGAGGCGTGATGCCCGGTCGACACCGCTGGGGTGCCACACGATGTTGCGCTCGAGGCGAGGATCGGTCACGGTGCCCCGAGGATCATGCCTGCCGCCACAGTCGCATTCGTGCCCTCGTCGACGAGGATGAAGCTGCCAGTCGTGCGGTTGCGGCGGTACTCGTCGAAGAAGAGCGGCGACGTGGTGCGCAGGGTCATTCGGCCGAGCTCGTTGAGGCTCAGTTCGCCTACCCCTTCGTCGCGATGCAACGAGTTGACGTCGAGGCGATAGGCGATGCTCCTCACGATGGCCCGAGCCTGCTGGGTGGTGTGCTTGATGAAGAACCGGTCACCTGGCTTGATCACCCTGCTCTCGCTCATCCAACAGATCATCGCGTCGAGATCCTGACCCACCTGAGGCTGGTTCCTGGGGCGGCAGATCATCGAGCCGCGGCTGGTGTCGATGTCGTCCTGCAGCCGGATGGTGACCGCCATGGGCGGGAATGCTTCATCGACGGGACCGTCGAACGTATCGATGGACGCAATGCGTGTGGTGAGGCCCGATGGCAGCACGACAACTTCGTCGCCCGTCTTGAACACCCCACCGGCAACCGTGCCCGAGAAGCCCCGATAATCGTGATGGTCGTCGCTCATCGGACGGATGACGTACTGAACAGGAAAGCGGCAGTCGATGAGATTGCGGTCGGAGGCGATGTGTACGTCCTCGAGGAGGTGAAGCAGCGACGCACCTTCGTACCAAGGCGTCTTGGTGGAACGATTGACGACATTGTCGCCGTGGAGCGCGGAGATCGGGATGAAGGACAGGTCACCGGTCTCGAGGCGGGCGGCGAAGTCCTGGAAGTCCCTCTTGATCTTGTCAAAGACAGCCTGGTCGTAGTCGACGAGATCCATCTTGTTGACGCACAGAACCAGGTGGGGCACCCTCAACATCGTGGCGATGATGGCGTGCCGACGACTCTGCTCCTGGATGCCGAGTCGAGCATCGACGAGGATGAGGGCGAGGTCCGCGGTTGATGCACCCGTGACCATGTTGCGGGTGTACTGAACGTGACCAGGGGTATCGGCGATGATGAACTTGCGCTTGGGGGTCGCGAAGTACCGGTAGGCGACGTCGATTGTGATTCCCTGCTCGCGCTCTGCTCGCAGACCATCGGTTAGCAGGGCGAGGTTGGTGTAGCCCTCACCCCGCTCACGTGAAACGCGCTCGACCGAGTCCCATTGATCCTCGAAGATCTGCTTCGCGTCGTACAGGAGACGACCGATCAGAGTGCTCTTGCCGTCGTCGACCGACCCTGCCGTTGCAAACCTCAAAAGATCCGACATCAGAAGTAGCCCTCCCGCTTGCGGTCTTCCATAGCCGCTTCGCTGAACTTGTCGTCGACCCTCGTAGCCCCGCGCTCCGTGATGCGCGTGGCAGCAACCTCGGCGATGACCTTCTCGACCGTATCGGCATCACTCTCCACAGCTGCGGTACATGAAGCATCTCCCACCGTGCGATAGCGCACCGTCATCTCGAGTACTTCGACTCCTGGCGGCGGCGGACACACCGGATGTACGGCCATGATCATGCCGTTGGATCGAAAGACCGGACGGGTGTGGGCGAAGTAGATCGAGGGTAGGGGGATGTTCTCGCGATCGATGTATTGCCAAACGTCGAGTTCGGTCCAGTTCGACAGGGGAAAGATGCGGATGTGCTCACCTGAGCGGTGACGACCGTTGTACAGCGACCAAAGCTCGGGCCGCTGGTTCTTGGGGTCCCACTGGCCGAACTCGTCGCGCAAGCTGAACACCCTCTCTTTCGCCCTGGCCTTTTCCTCGTCGCGTCGAGCCCCACCGAAGACGGCATCGAAGTTGTGCTCCGTGATCGCATCGAGAAGCGTCGTCGTCTGCAGGCGGTTACGACTTGCCCCCGGGCGGGTGTCCTCCACGACACGACCAGAGTCGATCGATGACTGCACCGAGGCCACAACAAGTCGGACGCCGAGCTCACCGACTCGCCAGTCACGGTATTCGAGAACCTCGTCGAAGTTGTGGCCCGTGTCGATGTGCATCAGGGTGAACGGGACGCGCGCCGGGGCGAAAGCCTTCTGGGCAATGCGAAGCATGACGATGGAGTCCTTGCCCCCGCTGAAGAGCAGGCAGGGCCGCTCGAATTCGGCGGCGACCTCTCGCATGATGTGAATGGCCTCGGCTTCGATCGAATCGAGGTGTGATAACGTATAGCTCATCTGACCGCCTGGTTCCCCGTCGCTCCTTGGCGAGCCGTTGGTGGCCATCTAGTTTAGCGGAGCGATCCTGATCACCTCGGACCTCGAACTCGCCCGTCGAATCGCCCAGGACGCGGGCGACCTGCTCCTCGAGCTGAGAGCGACGGCACGCTCTGAGAACTGGGATCCCGCCGACCTGAAACGCCAGGGTGATCGCCAGTCAGACGACCTGCTCCTCGCCCGCCTCGCCGAACAGCGCCCATCCGACGGAGTCCTATCGGAGGAATCAGCAGATCTCCCCGACCGTCCTTCCTGGCGACGAGTGTGGATCATCGATCCGCTGGACGGAACACGCGAGTTCTCAGAGGTCGATCGCGACGACTGGGCCGTTCATGTCGCCCTGGTCATCGAGGGCGTGGTCCAGATGGGCGTTGTGGCGCTACCGGCCCGCGGCGAGATGTACGACGGTTCACGCCAAGCGGCCCCCACCGCCGACCACCTTCCAACACGCATCCTCGTCAGCCGCACCAGACCTCCACGCGAAGCCGAGACAGTCGCTGCCGCGCTCGGGGCCGAGTTGGTAGGCATGGGGTCCGCAGGCGCGAAGACGGCAGCCGTCATCCGCGGTGAGGCCGATCTCTACCTGCATGCCGGCGGGCAGTACGAATGGGACCTCGCTGCCCCAGTGGCCATCGCCCTCGGCGCCGGTCTTCACGCCACGCGCATCGACGGATCCCCGTTCCGCTTCAACCGACCAGACCCGATGCTGCCAGATGCACTCATCGGCAACCGGCTACTCGCTGCTGCTGCCCTTCGCTCCCTCGGCGTCGCCGTCGATCACCTCTCATGACCACCGACGCCTGGATCACGGCTGGGCTGCTGACCGCCATGGTGGTCGTGCTGGCCGCCGAATGGTTCCCGCCCCTGATGACCATGGCCGGCGCGGTGGTTGCCCTCCTGCTCGCTGGGGTCCTCGAGGATCATTCAGCGTTCGCCGGTTTCGGCGACTCAGCTGTCGTCACCATCGCCTCGCTGTATGTTCTTGCCGGCGCCATCGACATCACCGGAGCACTGGAGGGACTCACCCGCCGGACGTTCACCGAGCGGCGCGATGTTTCCGACAGGATGGCGCTCGCCCAGTTCCTCGCCCCCACCGCACTTGTGTCTGCGTTCATCGCCAACACCCCGCTCGTCGGAGTGCTCATCCCCCGAGTGATGTCGTGGTGCCGGCGCACCGGCCGTTCACCGTCGCGCTACCTGATGCCCCTTAGCTACGCCGTCGTCCTCGGCGGTGTCATCACGGTCATCGGCACATCCACCAACCTCGTCATCTCAAGCCTTCTCGAGCGCGAAGGACGCGAGCCACTCGGCTTGTTCGACATCACGCCAGTCGGTCTGCCGGTGGCCGTGGTCGGAACTGCCCTGCTCGTACTCCTCGCCGGAAAGCTTCTCCCTGAGCGGATCCCACCCATGGACTCCACCACGACCGATTTCAGGGAGTTCACCGTCGAGATGACGGTCGAAAAGGGCGGATTGCTCGACGGCAAGACCGTCCGCGATGCCGGGTTGCGTTCCCTGACGGGGGTGTTCTTGGCGACCGTGCACCGTCACGACGGTGGCGCCGTGGAACTCGTCGAACCGACCACTCTTCTGCGCGGCGATGATCGGCTGATATTCGTCGGCGACATCGGCCGCATCATGGACCTGCAGAGCAGCAACGGATTACGACTTGCCCCCGATCACCACGCTGCCGGTCTTGCTCCCGGACCTCAACGAAAGCTCTTCGAGGTGGTCATCTCCACGATGTCACCCCTGGCAGGTGCCCGCTTGCCCGAGGTCGACTTCCGCGAGGCATACGGCGCGGTCGTCATTGCCGTCCATCGCTCCGGAGAGCGCCTGATCGAGAAGCCGGGGGCAATCCGCCTGGAAGCCGGTGACGTTCTGGTGCTCCTTGCTCCCGCTGACTGGGCCACTCGATGGAGGCCGCGCAAGGACTTTGCCGTCATCGCCGGCAGTGACAACCCTCCGCCGAGACGGCGCTCTCGCGCCCGTCTCGTCGAGATCATCTCGGTCGCGCTCATCGTCACTGCCACCGCGGAGTGGATGAGCCTGGGGACTGCCGCCGTGACCGCGGCGACGTTGCTGGTTGCCACCGGCACCATCACAGTTACCGAGGCCAAACGTTCGGTGCAGTTCGACATCATCGCCATGATGGCTTTGTCGGTGGCCCTCGGTACGGCCGCCAACGACAGTGGGTTGGCGGGTGTACTTGCCGACCGTGTGGTCGATGGGCTCGGGTCTCTGGGCGACATCGGCCTTCTCGCCGGGGTTCTGATCGCCACAATGCTGTTGACGGAACTGCTCAGCAACAATGCCGCGGCCGCACTGATGTTGCCCATCGCACTCGGAGTGGCCGAACAGGCAGGAATATCGGAGCGCGGGCTGGTGATGGCAGTGCTCATCGGCGCCTCGTGCTCCTTCCTCACCCCGCTCGGGTACCAGACAAACACCATGGTTTACGGGCTCGGAGGGTACAGATACACCGACTTCACCCGGCTCGGCGCACCCCTGACGCTGATGGTGATCGTGATCACCCTTGTGACCATTCCCCTCACCGTCGGGCTGTGAGCCTCACTCGGTGACGCGCGGGAACCTGGCGAGCATCTCACCGGTCAACGACCTGACCGTGCGAATCTCGTCGGCGTCGAGACGGTGCTGCTGGGCGGCGACAGCGCGGCGACTGTCCATCGGCTGGAAGGCCGTGCGCGACGCCCCACCGCGAAAGCTCCAGGAGAAACCAGCCTGCTCGCCATGGTCCGACGATGTGGCTTGCTCGATCCGCTGCCGAGCGCGGCCAGTGAACTCAAGACCGAACCACTCATAGAGCTGGGAGAACTGCTCCGACGGGTGAGAGGCAAGGTCCTCGTAGCGCCACGCCACAATTCGGGGTGTCTGCTTCCGAAACTCGTCGACCAGGTCGTGGGCCACACACCACAGCCCGCACATCTGCTGGGTCCACGAGCCGGAGCGTTGGGCTCGCTCGAGTAACTCGACGTGCTGCCCAAGATGATCACGCACCAGTGCCGGCTGACCGAGCAGGTCCGAGAGATCGATCCTCCAGCCCAACTTCCGCCAGCTGCCAAGAAGGGCCACAGGATCGCGCACCAGCACCACAGCCTTGACTGCCAGTTTCTCGGCAAGCCACTGAGCCGACATGAGCGCATAAGGATCGTCGAGAAGGGCGGATCGCCCGCGCACCCGACCGATGGTGAACGAGGTGCAGTACTTCATCATTCGACCAACGTCGTAGGGCCGCCTTACCGCACCCAGCTCGGCCAGAGGCCGATACCTGAGGCGGAGGGTGTCACGAAAAGCCCTCTCGAATCTGGCGTCATCGGTGGGGTCTACATAGTGGAAGCGGTGGGTTACCCGAGCGTTGAGCACACCTGGCGAGCGGCCGGGCGGTCGGCGTGGGTTCATCGGCTCGTTGACGTAGACGATATCCCCACCAGCTTCTAGCATCTTGCCTGTCCAGCTGGTGCCGGAGCGGGGAAGACCAGTAACGAGAAGGGGTGTGGACATCGCCAGGAAGGCTAACCGTGATAGTCACTCGGCGCTCGTCCGGTCACGCCATCCGTGGCTGGTCCGCCACAGGGCGTTGGTCATCGCCGCCTCTGCCGTGGCTTTGGCGGCGCTCGTGGCTGCCACGAGCATCAGCAGTCCTGTACCAAGTCCCGCCCTGGAAGCCAGCACCACCACCTCGCCTCCCCCGTGCACCGTCTCCTCCATCCTCGTACCTTCGTGCGGAGCCTGGCTGGGTGCGTCGACACCTTCCGCGGATGGAACCTACGACTATGTCACCGGCCTGGCCGAGTATGAGAAGGTGGCACAGAACACCCCCGACATCCTGCGGTTCTACAAACGCGATGACAGTCCCTTCCCGACCGACGAGGAGATCTCGCTCTCCGAACGCCCCGGTCACCAGCGCAGCATCCTCTTCTACAGCTGGAAGCCGAGCACGGTGCACACCTGGCGCGAGATAGCCGACGGCGCGGTCGACGACGTGATCGATGCCGCCGCCCAGCGCCTCGACCTCTACTCCCACCAGCTTTTTCTTGCCGTATATCACGAGCCCGAAAACGACGAAGGCGTTCCCGGATCGGGCATGACCTCCGACGACTACGTCGACATGTACCGCCACGTAGTTGCCCGCATCCGTGCCGCCGAGGCCACCAACGTGGTGTTCGTCATGAACTACATGGGCTTCGAACGTTGGGCCGGCGCTGTTGACCGCTTCTGGCCGGGCACCGACGTTGTCGATTGGATCGCCTACAACCCTTACGGTGGTGCAAAGAACACCGACTTCGGTCTCCTCGTCAACTTCCCTGTCGAGCCCGATTGGCCCGGCTTCTACAGTTGGGCCACGACCAAGGCCCCTGGTACGCCATTGATGCTCGGAGAGTGGGGATTCGACCTCAACCTCCAGCCAAGGTCGCACCGCATCCTGGCGGGGGCATCTGCCACCCTGCGCTCATCCTTCCCGGAGCTCAAGGCCCTCATCTACTGGAACGATTCCAAGGTAGGCGGTCTCGCCGTGCGTCTTGATCAGGACAGCACCATCGGCCACGCTTTTGCAGCCGCCTACCGCACTCTTGCCAACGACCCCTACTTCAACGAGATGTCGCCGGACGCAGCCCCTTAGCGCCTGGCGCGACCGTGACTGCGCTGCACGCTGACAAGAGCCACCTCTTCTGCGCCCACTGACCTCAGTTGGCGCACTGCATCGGAGACCACGCCGACCGAGGTAGAGGGTGCAGCGAGCAGGGCGACGAGGTCAACGGAGGAAGCCATACTGAGTGCATCGGCGTGAGTGTCGAGCGGGCCGGCAACCAGAAAGTGCAGGTCCTCATCGGCATCCGCTGAGTCGCTGAGTTCGCCACGGCTCGCGGTGGCGGT
>Ga0073899_10004281_pt1 | contig 12526 bp, 7 predicted proteins | sample KloWWTmetaKNB5Ph_FD_88975 | JGI IMG/M metagenome (GOLD analysis project Ga0073899, IMG submission 88975) | Active sludge microbial communities from Klosterneuburg, Austria, studying microevolution and ecology of nitrifiers - Klosterneuburg... | ecosystem: Engineered > WWTP > Aerobic digester >... | reverse complement strand
ATGGACTCGCGCCGCGAGTCCGGATAACGGTCAAGATCCACAGTCGTCATGCACACAAGCACCGCGACCGGCGCGCTGGTGATTCGTTCGCGCGATCGCGCCGCATCCGTGCGGGCGGCCTCGACCGCGACGCCATCGGCGATGAGGTCGGCGATCAGGCGATTGCCCATGGCATCCGCGAGCCGAGCTCGCGCAGCGCCGGAAATGATCGCAAAGCGCCAAGGTTGCCTGTTGTGAGGCGAGGGAGCTCGCGTGGCGGCCTCCAGAATCTGTTCGAGCGCGCCCGGCGGTAGCAAGTCCGGCTTGAAGTGCCGGGTCATCCGGCGGGCGAGAAGCAGGCCGCCAAATGCAGTCATGCGTAGAGGTCCGCTTCGGGCGGGCGATACATCTCGGAAGCGCGTCCATCTCGCGGAACGAAGGTCACGCCTCGCACCAGCGCGGCCGGGGTTTGCTCCGCTGCCTGGCCCATGACCAGCGTGGCGGCAGAGGCCACCATGTCAGCCAGGCCGATGTCGGTATGCTGAAGACGGAACCCATACAGGTCCGGCCGGCCGCGCCAATCCTCCACCGCCGGCATGCCAGCGACGCCGACGGCGACCCCGATTGTCCCCAGCCGGTGAGGGCGTCCGTGACTGTCCGCGATGATGATCGGCAGCCGCAGCCCGAGCAACGCTTCGAGCCGAGTTTGCAGTTCGCCGGCCGCGCGATCCGGATCCACGGGCAGGAGCAGGACGATGTCGGGGTCAGTCGAGGTATTCGAGTGATCGACCCCGGCATTGGCCGATGTGAAGCCGAGGCGGTGCCGCGTGATGAGCACACGGGGCCCAATCCGGGAGATGGCGACCGACTCGCGCAGAATCACCTCGACCAGTCGCGCATCCTTGTTGCACAACGCTGAAACCCGTTGAGCCTCCGCCGATGGCTCCACATCGCGCAAGTTAAGGAAGCGATCCTCGGCCTTCGAGACGATCTTGGACGTGACAACAAGAATGTCGCCCCGCTGCGGGGCCAAAGGCGCGAGCGATTCGGCAAGTAGCGCTGGCAAGTCATCGCCGGGCTGGATGATGGGCAGTCCGGCGAGCGGGAGAACCGCAACCATGTTTTGCTTGTCGCGCCTGTCAGGCGCCAGTGATTCGAATGCCCGCGCCCTTGACCTTGTGGCGCCGGTTAATCCCAAGCAGCACGGTCGTCAGTCCTTCGACGACGACGGCGTTGTCAAGCGGGCCCGCGTCCCAAGCCTTCATCCCGGTGTCAGCAACCAGGCGCATGGCGATCTGTTTGGCCGCCTCGTCGTCGCCGCAGACCAGCACGTCGCAATCCACAACAGCATCAAGTTTCTTGAGGTGGGTGGCCGAGATATTCTGAAATGCCGCCACCACGCGAGCCCCATTGTCTAGGAGCGCCTGGGCTTCCTTTGAGGCCGAACCGCCGGCGGGCACCATGACCCGCAAGAAGTCGGCCGAATTGATCGGGACTGTGACGTCGATGATGACCTTGCCGGCCAATGCGTCCTTGACGCTCACGAGCGTGTCCGTGTGCGCGGCATACGGCACTGTGAGTACCACCACGTCGGCGCCTGCAGCGGCGTCCGCATTCGCGGCGCCTCGAACTGTCGCGCCACCCAACGCAAGGTTGAGTTCATCAGCCGCGCGCCGGGCCTTTTCTGGATCTCGTGAACCGATGACGACGCTGTGTCCGGCGTGCGCCCAACGCATGGCAAGTCCCGAGCCTTCTTTTCCGGAGCCACCCAATACTGCAATGATCATGAGGCCAAGTCTACCCCGGTGGAGGTTTCGTCGGCAGAGTTGTCGGGGTGGGCGGGGGCAATGTGGGCGTGGGTGGCAGTGGCGTGGCGGTGGGTGGCTGCGTCGTCGCTGTCGGCGGCGGAGTGGTTGCAGTCGGGAGTGGCGTGCTGGTTGGAACCGGGGCCGTGGCGCTTGGAGTCTGGGTTGCGGTCGGCGTCGCTTGGGGCGTGGCTGTCGCTGATGCTGTCGCAGACGGCGTCACACCGGGAGTCCGGGTCGGGCTCGCCGTTGCGGTCACAGACGGGGTTGGCGCAGGCGTGGTTGTTGGGGTTGCCGTCAACGTTTGGATTGGGGTGCCCGTCGCAGTGGCAGGCAGCGCCACGGTCGGGATGATCGGTCCCAGGGTGAGCGTGGCACGCGAGGTGACGGTTGCGCTGGAAAGAGGCTGGGGCGTAATCACGCCGGTGTTTCCCTGGTTCCCGCCCGGGGGCCCAACCACGGCCAGCAGGGCGAAACCAATCAGGTAGCACGGGACCGTCAGCAACAGAATGCCGAGCAGAATGCTCACGGCGGTGCGGCGCCGGCCCATCATTTGATTCAACCGTCCCATGCTCTTTTCTGCCTGTGTTCGATGTTCCTCAAATATACCGGGTCCCGCCCGGCGCGCAGCGGGACCCGATGCCTGTCGTTCTTCGTTCGTGAGGGCGCTACAGCTTTCCGCCGATATAGCGGGCGAGATCGCCGACACGGCACGAATAGCCCCACTCGTTGTCGTACCACGAGATGACCTTGACAAAGTTGCCGAGCGAAATCGTGTCAATGGCGCTGAAGATCGATGAGCGCGAGTCGCCCTTCAGATCCATCGAGACCAGCGGTTCTTCGGTGTAGCCGAGGATGCCCTTGAGCGCGCCTTCGGCCTGCTCCTTCATGACGGCGTTAATCTCTTCCTTTGTCGCGGGCTTTGTAAGGACCGCTGTAAAGTCGACAACGGAAACTGTCGGCGTTGGCACGCGGAACGCCATGCCGGCGAATTTGCCGACAAGTTCAGGGATGACCAGGCCCACGGCGCGCGCAGCGCCAGTCTCGGACGGCACGATGTTCATCGCCGCGGCGCGCGCATCGCGCAAATCAGGGACGGCCAGATCAAGCAGCTGCTGCGAGTTCGTGTAGGCGTGCACCGTGGTGAGAATGCCTTTCTCGATCCCGAACTTGTCATTCAGGATCTTCGCCACGGGCGCGAGCCCATTGGTCGTGCACGACGCGTTGGAGATGATGTTGTGCTTTGCCGGATCGTACTTGTTCTCATTTACGCCCATCACGATCGTGATGTCTTCGCCCTTGGCCGGCGCGCTGATGATGACCTTCTTCGCGCCCGCCTTCAGGTGGGCAGAGGCAAGCTCGGCCTTGGTGAAGCGGCCGGTCGACTCAATGATGATGTCTGCGCCGACGCTCGCCCACGGAATCAGGGCCGGATCGCGTTGCGAAAACACAGTCAGCTTGTCGCCATTGATGACCAGGTCGTTGCCGTCGACGGACACCGTGCCGCCAAACCGCCCATAGTTCGAGTCGTACTTGAACAGGTGGGCGTTGGTGGCGGCGGGCACAAGGTCGTTTACGGCGACTACGTCAAATGCGTCACTGTGCTTTTCGACAAGCACCTTGAGCACCTGACGGCCGATGCGTCCGAATCCGTTGATGCCAATCTTTATCTTAGCCACGTAAATACTCCTTTTGTTGTGTAAACGGTCAGCCAGAGCCCGGGACATGCGTCGCGGCAGCCGGAACGCTCTAGCTGGGTCTTATTATCCCCATGATCGCAGTCCCAAGCTTGCGCGGGTCATGCCGGTCGGGCGCGGCCTCATCCACCACATTCGCCTGTATTACCCGGGCCGATGATTGAGCCAGCCCGTTTGACGGCCGAACAATTTCCGGGCCGGCTCCCGCTGCGATACGATCGTTGGCGACCACGATGTCGATGATGCCGCGGCCGATATGCCGCTCGAGCGCGTCAACATGCTGGTCGAGCGAATATCCGTCAGTTTCGCCCGCTTCGGTCGCGACGTTGCAGACATACACAACGGGCGCTCTGGTTTGACCAAGCGCTTCGGCGATGCCTCTGACGAGGGCGTTGGGCAAGACGCTGGTGTACAGGCTCCCCGGCCCGAGCACGACCACATCCGCCTCGAGAATGGCCCGCACGGCGTCCGGAAAGGCGGGCGGATCATTTGGCTCAAGCCAGACCCGTTCGATGGCCCGCCCGGTCTTGCCAATGGATGACTCGCCCCGCGCCGACCGGGCCATGTTATCGGGGGCCGGGTCGGACAGGGAGTCTCTGAACTCGGCGCACAACGTTACATCTCTGAGCGTGCTCGGAAGGATGCGTCCCTGGCTCGCAACCACCCGGGATGACTCGATAACCGCCTTCTCGAAGCTGCCAGTGAGCTCGGCCATGGCCGCGATAAACAGGTTCCCAAATGAGTGGCCGGTCAACGCGCTCGCGCCGGCTTCAGCGCCGCTGCCAAAGCGATACTGAAAGAGCTGGGTCACCAGCGACTCGTCATCGGCCAACGCGGCGATGCACATCCGGAAGTCACCCGGCGGAAGCACGCCATACTCTCGCCGCAGACGCCCCGAACTTCCACCATCGTCGGCAACCGTGACGATGGCGGTGATGTTCGAAGTGTGGGTTTTCAGCCCGCGCAGGAGGGCCGACAGACCGTGGCCGCCGCCAATAGCCACAACGCGCGGACCGATTGCGCCGAGTCGCTGTTGCCAAAGCTTGTCAATGATAGGCTGCCGGTCATTACCACGCGCGACATTCAGCAGGGTGGCATTGAATCGGATCAGACCGATCAGAAAAGCTGACACGCCCAGCGCTCCAAAGAGCAATGCGCGAACCAGGCGCGGGACGAACTGCAACGTCAAATAGTAGAAGACCTCTGGGACGTCCGCCTGGCGGTAGACCTGGACCTGAATGTAACCAATTCCCAGGCCAAGCATGGCCAGCCCGGTCAGCATGAGGAGGAGCCAGCGCTTCACACCGAGGCCTGGAACAAACCAGCGGGTGAGTCGGCGGTTGCCCCAGAACTGCATTGCGGTCTTTCTCAAGGTGATTCCGGGATTATACGGTTCATTGATGGCGCAACCGGCAACGTGAACCAGAACGCGCTTCCCTCGCCCAGGGTGCTTCGGACGCCGATTTCGCCCTGCATCAATTCGACAAGTTGGCGGCTGATCGCCAGGCCCAGCCCGGTTCCGCCAAAACGGCGCGTGGACGAGCTGTCGACTTGCGAGAACGGCCGGAACAGCCGCGCGATGTTCTCGGCCGAAATACCTGGCCCGGTGTCGGTTACCGTGACGCGTATGTGCCCGTCCTCGCGGGCCGCGCTCAACTCAATTGAACCCGCCTGGGTGAACTTGATGGCATTCGCCATGAGATTCAACAGCACCTGGCGGGTGCGTTTTGGGTCGCAGCGGACCGTCAGCAGGCTGCCCGCGGTATGGTCAATCAACTGAATGCCCTTTCCGGCAGCCTGCGCATCCAGGAGTCGGAAGACGGACCGCGCAATCGGCTCGATGGGCGTGTCTTCTGGCGTGAGCTCGACCTTTCCGGCTTCGATTCGGGCGAGATCGAGCACATCGTTGATGATTTCAAGCAAATTTTCACCGGCTTCGGTTGTCATCCGGGCGAGTTCAATCTGGTCTGTCCGGTGCACGGTCGCCCGGAGAAGCTCGGTACCTCCCAGGATGACGTTCAGTGGCGTCCGGAGCTCGTGGCTCATCATCGTCAGAAACTCCGACTTGGCGCGTGACGCGTGAAGCGCCTGATCGCGGGCCGTCTCGAGATCCGAAATGAGCTTTGCGCGCGCGATCGCCAGGCTGAGATTCTGCCCAATCAGAGTGAGGATGCGCAGGTCGTCGCCTCCCAACTCCTGCGCTGACTCTCCCTCGACCGACAGCGTGCCATAGACGGCTTCTCCATCCATCAATGGCACGCAGATTTGTGATCGGGTATTGCGCGAGAGCGGCGCGAGGCGGTCGAAGGGCGCATCCCGGCCGATGATTGGCGTCTTGCGCGCGACGGCCAGACGCGAAACGCCGGCGAGGGGCGATCGTGCTGGAAGTTCCGCTGATCCGCGCGCGCACAGCAGGATCAATTCGTCAGCATCCAGGCGGCCGATCACCACACCGGCATACCGCAGCTCCGTGTGGATGAAATCCGCCACCACATCCAGGACTGCCTGCAGTGATGCGCGGCTAAGGATTGCATTGCGTACGGAGTCGAGCGCTTCAAGCTCGCGCCGGCGGTGCTCGGCATCCTGGTAAAGCTGGCGAAATCGCGCCTCGCTCTGCTGAAGGGCGCGTTTGGTCTCCCGAATCTGGCGCAGGTCGGTGACCACGGCGACGCAACCCCCGATAGCGCTGTCGCGCGATCGCGGGCTCAGACTTACAAGGACTGGAATCAGAGCCCCCCCAGCATGTTTTAGGTGTATTTCGATCGACTGCGTGCGTCCCGCGAGCGCGGCCGCGAGCGCACTTTCGAACGCGGAGCCATCTGGCTCGGCGACAAGCGCCGCGAACGGCGCGCCAAAGACCCTGCCCGCGCTCCAACCTGACAATTGTTCGAGCGCAGGATTCACGTATTCGGCGCGGGCGGAGGCATCGAAAAGGATCAAGCCCTGGCCGAGCGCCGCCATGACTTGCGCGTTAAGGTCGCGCTCGCGCTCGATCTCGGCGTACAGACGCGCCCGGCCAAGGGCACTTCCAATTTGTTCCGATATCGCGACGATGAGCGCTGCATCCATTGCCCCCAGCTCAGGCGTTTCATCTCGATCGGTCGTTTCGAGAAACAGAACGCCAATTGCCTCTCCCCGGTCAAAGACGGGTGCCGCAACGGCGCTCCGTCCGTTGGGCAGTGGGTTGATGTAGTCCGGGTCTTCGTGTATTCGGGGAACCACCTGGGCTTGCCGCGTTCGAATGGCGCGGCCCATCACACCCTGAGAGACATGAATGCGCGGCCAGACCTGGGTCCATCCGCGCTGGTGCCTCATGACCAACCACTCGCCTTCGAGTGTGTAAAGTGTGACCTGCGAATAGCCCAGGCTCCCTGATATCGCCTCAACTGCCGCCCGCCCAATTGCGTCCGGATCCAGCTCCAGGGCCAGCGCCGTACTGACATGGTCCCGGGCCAATAACAACCGTCTTTGGCGCTCCGATTCAAGATACAGCGCGCGAAAACGCTGTTCACTGGCTGCCAGGTCCGCCTGCGCGCGCTTGATTTCGCGCAGGTCGGTGAGCACGCCTACGCCGCCCTCTGACGATCCGGTCAGGGATCGCGGACTGGTCGTGACCATGAACGGAATCGCGGTTCCATCACGATGGCTCAAGGTCATCTCGGACGAGCCGAAGACTCCCGCTCGCCAGCCCTCGAATCCCGCGCGAAGTTGCGCGATCTGATCGGGTCCAACCAGCCCGGCCAACGTGCGTTCCCGGAGCTCAGGCAACGTCCAGCCCAGTAGTCGTTCAAACGCCTGGTTAATGAAGATCGGATTGCCATCACGATTGTAGACACACAGCGCCTGGCCCAATGCCCGGGTCACTTGCTCATACTGGTCGCGCTCGCGCTGGGCCGACTCGTGCAGGCGGGCCCGGCTCATGGCAATGCCGATTTCCTGCGCCACGGACACGACGAGCGTTACGTCGTCGGGGGTCAGGGGGGACCGCCTTTCCGTCCCGGAGGTCTCGACATTGATGCCCGCGATGACGACGTCTCCGTCAAAAATCGGCGCCGCAATCTCGGATCCGATGTCAGGCTGCGGTCCAATATAGTCCCCATCAAGACGGATCTCGGGCACAAACTGCGCCTCTCCGGTCCTGATCGCTCGGGCAATAATCCCCGCGCCGGTGGGAATCCGCAGCCACGGTGAGGGCCAGCCCACCTGGTGCATCAATACCAGCGTGTCACCCGACACGGTATAGATCGTCACCCGCGGATAGCCGATCACCCGGACGATTGCTTCGACTGCCAGCCTGGCAACTTCAACTTCATTGAGCTCACGGGCAATAGACGTCCGAACCTGTTCGAGCAAGTCGAGGTTGAGCAGGTGCCGTTGCCGTTCCACGTCGATTCGCTCGCGGCTTCGCGCGCTGCGGAAGCTGAGCTCGGCATATAGAAGTACCGACGCTGTGGCTGTGATCAAGGCGAGCAACGGAACAGATTTCAGGGCCAGCATGACCCCAAACGTGGTGGCCACGTGGGCTGCCATGATGGTCAAAAAAGTCTTCCGGGTTTGAAAGCGAAGCGCGGCGTAAAGCGTCAACAGGCTCAATACCACGGTCACTTCGGCCTGGCGAAGCGCGTATGAGACGAGACCGACAACCGCCACCATGCCGATCGCCACACACAGGTATGCGGTCGGGTGCTGTGAGATTTTCGCGTCGACGTCGCCGAGACGCGCCGAAAGTCCCACGGGTCCGGTTTGCATGGTCGCCCATTGTAGCGGCGGGAGCCGTTTCAACCGGTGTTCTTCAGGCCGCTGCTGACGCCGTTGATCGTGAGTTCTATCACTTCCCGAAGCATGCGCACGTCGTCGACGCCCAGGACCGGATCCGCCCCGTTCGCGCGCAGTCGGCGAATCATCTCGGCTTGAACATAGTTCAGGGGGTCAACGTATGGATTGCGCAGGTGGATCGACCGCTGCAGCATTGGCTCGTTGTCCAGCAGTTCGGATTGGCCGGTGATGGCGAGAATCGCGGCGCGGGCCGCGGCGTGTTCGTTTCGAAGAATTGCCCAGATTCGTTCGCGCAACCCGCCATCGGTGACAAGATCGAGATACTGCTCCGCGATGGATAGGTCCGATTTCGTCAGGCTTTGTTGCGCGTTGTCGATCAGCGTGGCAAAGAACATCCATTCGCGATACATTTCGGACAGCGTCGCGCGTGCGGAAGAGCCAAGCGCCAACGCGGCCTGAAGCGCAGTGCCCAGCCCAAACCAGCCCGGAAATCCAAAACGGCTCTGCATCCACGAAAACACCCAGGGGATCGCCCGTAGATCGGCAACGCTGTTGGAAGGCTTCCGGAAAGCCGGACGTGACCCTAGCTTTAGCAGGCTGATTTCGTCGATCGGGGTCGCCTGTCGCCAAAAGACAAGGAAATCCGGGTTCTCGTGGACCAGCACCTTGTAGGCGCCATAGCTGTGCGCCGAGAGATTCGTCATCATGTCCCGCCATGCGACGGGCGGCTCGAATCGCGCGCGCTGGGCTTCGTCGGCGGCAAGTAGAACGCCGTAGGTCATTTGTTCGAGGTGGCGATGCGCGATGTCAGTGTCGTGATAGCGCGTCGACAATACCTCGCCTTGCTCGGTCACCCGGATCCGCCCATATTTCAGTCCTGCCGGCTGGGCCAAGATCGCTCGAGCAGCGGGTCCGCCACCTCGGGCGATGCTTCCTCCGCGGCCATGGAATAAGGTGAACGTCACCCCCGCCTCGGCGCACGCGCGGGCGATGGTTTCCTGAGCCTCATATAGCGCCCAACTGGACGTGAGATAGCCGCAATCCTTGTTGCTGTCGCTATAGCCGAGCATGATGGTCTGATGATTGCCAAACGCGGCAAGATGCTGGCGATATCCTGGGTGCTCAAACAGGGTGGCCAGCACGTGCGGCGCGCGCTGCAGGTCGTCAAGTGTCTCAAACAGCGGCGTGATCGGCAATGATGCCCGCGCCCAGCGCATGAGCAGCAGGGGCTCAAGCACGTCCGAGAGTTCGCGGGTCATGCTGATGACATACAACCCGAAAACGCCCTCGCCATACCGCCTTTCAGCTTCGCGAGCCAGCATCAGCGGCTCGATGACTTGCAGCGTTTCATCGCTCAGGCCTCCGACTCGGTCGATGACGCTTGCGGCCGGCGCCGTCAAAGCGTCGTTGAGCAGAGCAACCTTGGCGCTTTCATAGTAGCGCGCGTAGTTGACCGGAGCGTTTTCGCCCAGCCCGCGCAGGGCAGTGAATATTTCAGCCACCGCGCTTTCGTGTCGGTCGGAATGCTGTCGGATGTCAAGGCGGGCCATATTCAGCCCGAACGTGTTGAGTTGGGCACGCAGGTTGGCCAGATCGCCGTCCACCAGCATGCGGCCCTTTCCAGCGCGCAGACTGGCGATGATGGTATCCAGCACCCGCGCCACGTCGGCCTCGGACACGGCCGGTTGCGGCGCCAGCGGCAACTGAAGCATGGGAGAAAGCGCCAGGGTGCGGGTGAAGCCCAACGGAAACAGCGGCTGGACCCGGGTAGCTTGTTGGGCGTCGTCGAGCCTGGATGCCAGCGCGGAAAGCGCCACGCGGTAGGGTTCGTTTGGGTAGCGCGCCGCCAGTTCGCGCACATGCGTCGACATGAGCGCGTCGCTGCCGTCCGCAATCGCGTCGACCGCCGGCGAGATGTTTACCCGGCGGCGTGAAGCGCTGAGCCGGCGCGCAAGTTCGCGCGCCGCCCCCCGGAATTTCTCCAGAGCGCCGCGCCGGTGGAGGTGAATTGTTTCTGCGGTTACCGCGGTCGTGACGTTGGGATTCCCGTCCCGGTCGCCCCCCATCCAACTGCCAAACGTCAGCCAGCGCCGCGGCACGCGCGCGTCGGGATAGTGTTTGGCAAGGGCGCCTTCCAAATCAGATTGAAGTTGGGGCAGGACTGACCACAGGGTCGCGTCAAAATACCACAGCCCGGTTTTGACTTCGTCCGTTACCAGTGGCTGTTGGGTGCGCGAGCGATCCGTCAACCAGAGCGCGGCAATTTCCTGGCGGATGCTCAGCGTGGTCTCGGCGTCATAAACCGGAGCGCCGGCGGAGGGCGGGCGTGGATCGCGCCACAACAGCCATTTGATGCGCTGCAGTTTCGTAAGCACGGTCCGTCGCTTGCTCTCGGTTGGATGCGCGGTGAACACCAGCTCGATAGACAGGTCGTCCAACAGCCGCTGCAGGTCCGGGGCGCTCGTGCCGCGGCGTTTCAACTCCGCCAGGGCAGCGTCTATCGACTCGCGCACGGGTTCTGGCGCGTCGGTCTGGGCCCGACGATTCCGCAACAGGCGGGCTCGGTAGTCCTCTTCCGCCAGGTTCACCAGCTCAAAATAGGTAGTGAACGCCATGGCCATGTCATAGGCATCGGTGGGCGTCAATCGCGCAACCGCCGCCCGAAGGTTCTGCCGGGCGGCCGCATCGCCCGCGCGGCAGGCCTTTGCGAGGTGGCGCAGTTCTTCGACCAGGTCCAGCGTGCGTTGGCCCTCGAGCGCAACGATGACCTGGCCCAACTGCTCGCCCAGCCAGCGCACCATGTCGGCCAGGAAGGTCAGATTGTGGTCGCTGGTCTTCACGGGCTTATAAACCGTAGATCGCGCTGAACTTCCGGGTCAGATACGTGATGTAGGCTGACGCCGAGAGTGGGCCGCCCGTGGCGCGCTTGATGAGTTCGGCCGGCGGGTACTTGCGGCCATGCTGGTGCACGTGCGCGCGCATCCAGCCCAGCAGCCTGCTGTAGTCACCGGCGGCCAGCGAATCGTCGAGACCCGGTGTCTCGGCCTGGGCGGCTGCAAAGAGCTGCGCCGACAGGATGTTCCCCAGGCTGTAAGTCGGGAAGTAGCCGATCATCCCGGCTGACCAATGAATGTCCTGCAGGCAGCCCATCGTGTCGTTTGGCGGTGTCACACCCAGGTACTCCTTCATGCGGGCGTTCCACACTTCTGGCATGTCGTCCACTCTTAAGCTGCCGTCGAGCACGCCGGTCTCGATCTCGAAACGGACCATGATGTGAAGGTTGTAAGTCACTTCGTCGGCTTCGACGCGAATCAGGCTGGGCGCCACTTTGTTGATGGCCCGGTAGAACGTCTCAAGTGATGTGTTGGCCAGGACTGGGAACGTTTCCTGCAGGCTGGGGAACCACGTCCGCCAGAACCACAGGCTCCGCCCAACGATGTTTTCCCACAATCTCGACTGCGATTCGTGCACTCCAAGGGATGCGCCCCGTCCAAGTGGCGAGCGCACGTATGCGGGCGACGTGCCCTGTTCGAACAGGGCATGGCCCGTCTCGTGCATGATTCCAAACAGACAAGGATTGAGAAAATCCTCGCTTACCCGGGTCGTCATGCGCACGTCATTGCGGGTGAAATTGATGCAGAAGGGATGGGCCGAAAGGTCAATCCGGCCGCGATTGAAGTCGTAGCCATACGCCCGCGCCACGCGCGCGCCGAACGCAAGCTGAGCGTCTTTGGGGAAGTGCTGGCGCACGCAAGCGTCACTCACAAGGTCGCTCCGCTCTGCAATCGCGCGCGCCAGCGGCACAGTCTGGGCGCGCAGGTCCGCGAAGATCGAAGCAACATCGCTGGTCTTGGTGCCGCGTTCATAGTTGCCAAGCAGGGCGTCGTACGGATGGTCGGTATAGCCAAGATAATCGGCCGTCCGCCGCGCGAAGTCGAACATCGTTTCGAGAGACGTCCGAAACAGACTGAAATCGGCGGCTTTGCGCGCCGCGATCCAGTCGGCATGGGACTTCGCCTGGGCCCGCGCCCGTTCGGCAACAAACGCATTCGGGATTCGAGTTGCCCGGCTCACGTCGTAGTCCGCGACCGCAACCAGGGCGGCCCGATCGTCGTCAGGATCTTCGCCGACCTCCGCCCGCGCCGCATCGATTAGCGCGCGCGTCTCCGTCGCCGTCTGCATTTGGTGGCTGAGCCGGCTCAATGTGGCGATGTGTTCGCCGCGCGTGCCGATGGCGGCAGGCGGCATATAGGTCTCGAGATCCCAGTT
>Ga0073899_10004279_pt1 | contig 12528 bp, 14 predicted proteins | sample KloWWTmetaKNB5Ph_FD_88975 | JGI IMG/M metagenome (GOLD analysis project Ga0073899, IMG submission 88975) | Active sludge microbial communities from Klosterneuburg, Austria, studying microevolution and ecology of nitrifiers - Klosterneuburg... | ecosystem: Engineered > WWTP > Aerobic digester >... | reverse complement strand
TCCTCGCCTCCCCGTTGACGGGTGGTCAGGAAGTCGAGTCGAAACTCGGGCTCCTTCGGGTTCAGGAAGCTTGCACCGGACTTTCCTGCCAACTGCGTGATCGGCAGGAACCCCATCGTGAGGGAGTCGATTGCGGCAGCGGTCTTGACCTCGAGCGTACTCGGCAGGACAAGCGACACCGCCCGGCCCGCATGCGCGAAGTCGATGTCATGGGTGAGACCCGGGCGAGTCCACGCCACGCCCAGCATGTTGCCGCAGGCGAGGAAGGCGTGCGTACCCACCAGGATTCCGCCCGCCCGAAAGAAGCCGTACTCCGCAAGGCGCCGCAGCACCCGCTCGTGCTTCGGAATCAGGGTGGCACAGCCCAGGGCATGCGCGACGTGGATCAGCGGCTCAAGCGCCGCCAGCGCCCCAGGCTGCTTGGAGCCTTTGATCAGCCGGCGAACGGCGGGGTTGTCCGGACCCACGTAGTGCTGGGTCAGTGCCCCGGAAGGCTGGGTGCACTGGTAGTACCAGTAGGTTCGACCCTTGACCGTCTTCGAGGCGAAGGAGCCGCTGAGGTCTGCAACGGACCGGACGTGGTCCGCGGCGAGCGCGGCGTCAAACAGCTGTGCATAGGCCGTCTGGGCCGACGCGGGAAGGTCGGTGTGGCTCGGCATGACCGTTATACTAGGAAAAGACAGGTCTTAGTACAACCTGGCTGCTTATACCAGGAAAAGAAAAAACTTAGTATAACCAGCCGGGCCGACGATCCGCCGTTGCCTCGTCGTTCGGTCCGATCCATTCGGTGCCGCAACCGATCAACCGGTCACCCCAGCTGCTGAGTCGGGACGAATCACCAGCGCAGCAGCATGGCTCCCCACGTCATGCCGGCGCCAACTGCTTCCAATAACACGAGATGACCGGACCGGATGCGGCCGTCACGGACGGCGGCGTCGAGCGCCAGCGGTACGGATGCGGCAGAGGTGTTGCCCTGGGTCTCCAGCGTCGTGACGATCTTGTCCGTGGGCAGGCCGAGCTTGTTCGCGGTCGCCTGGATGATCCGGATATTGGCCTGATGTGGCACCAGCCAGTCAAGGTCGGCGCCAACCAGTCCATTGGCAGCCAGTGCTTCGTTGCAGACATCTTCCAGGGCCCGCACCGCGAACTTGAACACGGCCTGGCCGTCCATGTGCAGGAAGGCATGGTCATGCAGGACGCCGTCCTGCACGTAGCCGCTGGCCTCGAGGATATGGCTCTGCCGACCGTCCGCGTGCAGATGGCTGGACAGGATGCCGGGTTGTTCTGAGGGCTGCAGGATCACCGCGCCCGCACCGTCGCCAAACAGCACGCAGGTGCGGCGGTCGCTCCAGTCGAGCAGGCGCGAGAAGACCTCGGTGCCGACGACCAGGGCGCACTTGCACTGACCGCTGGCAACGAACTTGTCGGCGATCGAAACGGCGTAGAGGAAACCGGTGCACGCAGCCTGCACGTCGAAGGCGGCCCCATGGGTCACGCCGAGCTTCCGTTGCAGCAGGCAGGCCGTCGAGGGGAAAATCATGTCGGGCGTGCTGGTGGCCAGAATGATCAGGTCGACCTCGTCGGCACTGACGCCCGCGGCCTCCATGGCACGACGCGAGGCGTGCAGAGCAAGGTCCGATGCCTGCTCGTTCTCATCCGCGACAAAGCGGCTGCGAATGCCCGTGCGCGAGAAAATCCACTCGTCGCTGGTCTCGATGCGCTGCTCGATTTCCTGGTTGGTCAGCGTCTTCGCTGGCAGGCAGGCGCCGGTGCCGGCGATTCTTGAATAGCCCATTGCCGCAGTCTAACAAGCGCATGCGTCACGCAGTTCAAATCGTCGGATAGATAGAAGATAGCGGGGACCGGACTGCAACCTGGCACGTTCAATGCGCCCGCGGGGTGCGGTCGGCGCCAGCAGGTTCGAGCTGTACCATAGCGCTGGCGGAAAAGGAGTGGGTCATGGTGGCGATCGGCGTACAGCGCGTACACGCGGAAAAGGCGCTGGCCGGCAAGCGCGAGTCGTGCGACGACGTGGTCGCTGTCGAGGAGCCGCTCGAGATCCGCGTGCTCTGCGATGGCGAAGAAGGGCTCGGCCGCGTGATCGCAGTCACCATGCGCACGCCCGGGCACGACACCGAACTGGCGCTCGGCTTCCTTCACGGCGAAGGGCTGCTGCGGGACTGGCGGTCCGTGTGCCGCGTGCGGCCCGCGGGGCCGACCGGCAACGTGCTCCGAGTCGAGTTGCAGCGGGGCGTCGATCTCGACCTCGCGCGTTTGCAACGCAATTTCTACACGACCTCGAGTTGCGGCGTGTGCGGCAAAGCGTCGATCGAGGCCGTCACCAGCAGCGTCCTGGTTCGCCGGATGGAACCGGACTGGACGATCGAAGGTCGTCTGCTGCTCGGCTTGCCGGCCAGGCTGCGAGAGGCGCAGGCGGCATTTTCCGCCACCGGCGGACTGCACGCGGTCGGCCTGTTCACGCGCGAGGGTGACCTTGTCGCGGCGTTCGAGGACGTGGGCCGTCACAACGCCATGGACAAGCTCGTCGGTGCCCGGCTGGTGGCCGATGCGCTGCCGATGGCGAATTCAATCGTGCTGCTTTCGGGTCGCGCGAGTTTCGAGCTCGTGCAGAAAGCGGGCGCGGCCGGCGTACCGCTGCTCGCGGCGATCGGCGCGCCATCGAGCCTCGCGATCGAGCTGGCAGAGCAGGCCGGAATTACGCTGGTCGCGTTCCTGCGGGACGGCGCGTTCAACATCTATGCTCACGGCGCCCGGTTGCGTTGACCGTGGCAAGCCCCGCTCCCTCCCGCTTCGGAATTTCCCGGGAAAACCATGTCCTGCCTCGTAGCCTGAGCTGGATAGGTGTAATCCACGGCACGGCCGAAATATCACGGCGTGATATAAAACGGCTGTCGTTCACAGCCCCGTCTGCGTCACGTGCGTGTCACGAAACAGTCTGTCGTCCTGTCAGGTCTGTGCTGCCAGATCGCGCCATTGCAGCGCTTCGGCGCGGCGGGTACACGAGGGTGAATTATCTCGGCCGCAATCGCGTCTCCTGCGCAGTCGGGCTGCGTGACTATCACCGGGCCGTGCGGCGCCTGCGCACGTGCGCAACTGGTAGCAGCGAGACGTGGGTCGCCCAGGTGCAGCTGGAACGGCTGCAGTTTGACGTCCAGGTCGACGTTCTGGCGCGTAGCGGGCCACGCTCGATGGAACGCATGACGGAGGTCGAGGCCGTCGTCTTCTATCCGACGCTCGTGCGTCTGAATGAGACGCTCACCGGACTGGTGGACGGCGCGGATCCTGTCGCGTGGCGACAATCGCTGGCCACGGCCCTTGGGGGTCTGCGGCAGGCCGTGCGTGGCCTGCAGCGTCAGCCCTGCACCAGTGGACCGCCACGCGGCGACCGCTCGTCGTGATACCCCGCAAGGTCGCGTTGAGCCCGGGGCATCCGGAGCGGATCTGCTGGGGGTGCGAACGCTACTGCCCGGCGGACGATTTGCGCTGCGGCAACGGCACGATCCGTACGCCGCACCCGGTGGAACTCTTCGGCCCTGACTGGCTCGAGCAGGGTCTCGATGCCGACGCGCAGCGTAAGCGCGGGTGTGATTCAACCACGCAAGTCCCGTGCAAGGGTGGCAGTTGATGGATCACGCGATCGTCGCCCGGGCACTGCATATCCTCGGCGTCGTGCTCTGGATCGGCGGTGTCGGCTTCGTAACCACGGTGCTGCTGCCAGCCGTACGACGGATGAGGTCCGCTGAAGAACGCGTGGCCTTCTTCGAGGCGGTTGAAAGCCGGTTCGCCTGGCAGGCCCGGGTGACCACCTTGCTGGTCGGTGGCTCGGGTCTGTATCTCGTTGAACGGTGGAACCTGTGGGACCGGTTCCAGAGCCCCGCCTACTGGTGGATGCACGCGATGCTGCTGGTATGGCTGCTGTTCACCGTCATGCTGTTTATCGCGGAGCCCCTGTTTCTCCATCGCCGCTTCCTCGAGGCCGCCAGGCACCGACCGGACGCGACCTTTCGACTGATTGAACGCATGCACTGGGTGTTGCTGGCGATCAGTCTGGTAACGGTGCTGGGCGCCGTGGCTGGGAGTCACGGTTGGGTTTTCTGACGCGGCTGAGCCTCTTCGGCTACGGTTTTCGGCCTTTTTTTCTCGGCGCGGCCTGCAGTGCACTGGTGCTCGTCCCCTGGTGGGCTGCCAACTTTTCGCTCGGCGTGTCCGTTGCGACGGACTGGCCGCCGATGTTGTGGCATGCGCATGAAATGCTGTTCGGATTCACGTGCGCGGCCATCGCCGGGTTCCTGCTGACGGCAGTGCCGAGCTGGACGGGCCGGCGGGGATTTGCCGGCGGCCCGCTGGTCCTGATGACGGCACTGTGGCTGCTCGGGCGAGTGCTGGTCGCCAGCTCCGCCTCGTGGCCGTTCGCTGCCGTGGTCGCGGCAGACCTGGCCTTTCTACCCGCCCTGGCGGCGTTCCTCGCCTGGCCCCTGCTGCGTGAACGAAACCGTAATACGCCGCTGCTGCTGGTGCTGCTGGTGCTGTGGCTGTGCAACGCGACCTTCCACCTGGGCCTGTTCCGCGGTGACGTGTCGCTGTCGCGACAGGCGCTGCTGGCGGCAGTCAATTTCGCGCTGATCCTCGTCACGGTGATTGGCGGGCGCATCACGCCGTCCGTTACCGCCACGGCGTTGCGGCAACGCGGAGTCGAGAGTGCAGTGCGTGCGCCAGGGGGTATGACCGCCGTGACCGTCGCGCTGATGATCGCAGTCGCGGCCGTCGACCTCGTGCAACCGGGCGGAGCCAGTGCCGGATGGCTGGCCCTCGCGGCTGCCATTGCCCAGGCTGCGCGGCTCGTGCAGTGGCAGGGATGGCGTGCGCTGCATGAGCCGATCGTCTGGATCCTGCATCTGGCGTATGCCTGGTTGCCGGTCGGGCTCGCATTGAAAGCGCTGGCGATCCTGACGGGCGTTGCAGCCGCTGCCTTCTGGCTGCATGCGCTCACGATCGGCGTCCTGGCGACGATGATCCTCGGAGTGATGGCACGCGTCTCGCTCGGGCACACCGGGCGTCCGCTGCGGGCGCGGCCGCTGGTGACTCAGGCTTACCTGCTGGTCTCGGCTGCCGCGCTCGTGCGCGTCCTCGGCGCCTGGCTGCCCGGGCTCGACTATCCCGCGGTCATCGTGCTGAGCGCGGCGCTGTGGACCGCGGCGTTCGCGTTTTTCCTCTGGGTCTACGGGCCGATCCTGCTCATGCCGCGCATTGATGCACGAACCCGGCCTTGATCTGCCGCGATGACCACTTTTCGGTTACAAGCGCCCGTTCACTTGGTTAGACTGAGACGGTGAACAGGTCTCTCCAGGCACTGCGCTCGCACCGGATGCTCCTGGCGCTGTTGTTGCTGCCAGGGCTCCTGATCCGTGCGGCAGTGCCGGCCGGATTCATGCCGGCCATCGGGCAGGGCACCGCCCTGACCATGGCGATGTGCTCCGGGCAGGCGACCCAATCGGTCGTCGTGCATCCCGGCAGCGACCCGAGACCGGCCCACCCGGATCAGCGTTCGCCACAGCATCACGAGGCGCCGTGCGTTTTTGCGGCGACCGCGGGCGGCGCACCGCCACCGTTGGCCGCGGTGCTCGTCGCGGCACCGACGTTGCCCGTCGATGATGCTCATCCTGTACTCGCTGCGCCCATCGTCAGGCCAGCAATTCGAGCGCACGCTCCGCGCGCACCTCCCGCGCTCGTCTGATCGTCCCCGACTGCGGATCGCTCCTGCCCGTGACTGGTCACGGCTGCAGTCGTGACTGCGTCGGCCCGTCCGGATATCAGTCGAGAAATACCTGTCCCTGGGAGGACGCGAGATGAGCGCTGTTGCAACAGGAGTGCGCCTGGCACTCCGTTCGATCATGCCTGTGGGGGCTGCGACGCTGGCCCAATGCCTTGTATCTGCCACGGTCCTGGCCGCGTCGGCCGGCGACGGATCGTCTACTCAAGAACTGGAGCAGGTCGTCGTCACGGCGCCCCGCATGACCGCACCTTTGCTGGTGGTCACGGACCCGCAGCAACCGCGCCAGCCGTTGCCAGCCCACGATGGGGCCGATTATCTCAAGGCGATCCCCGGCTTCTCCGTCATCCGCAAGGGCGGCACCGACGGCGATCCGGTGTTCCGCGGCATGGCGGCTTCGCGCGTCAATCTGCTCATCGACGGGCAACAGGTGCTCGGTGGCTGCGGCATGCGCATGGATCCACCGACAGCGTATGTTTTCCCGGAAGCCTACGACCGCGTCGTCGTCATCAAGGGGCCGCAGACTGTGCTGCAGGGTCCGGGCAATTCTGCCGCGAGCGTGTCGTTCGAGCGCAGCATCAAGCGCTTCAGCGAGCCCGGCGCCGTCGGCTCGGGCAGTGTGCTGGGCGGCAGCTTCGGACGCACCGACCTGGTCGGCGACCTGCGACTCGGCACGCCTGACGTGTATGGCCAGTTGACCGGCACGCGTGCCGAGTCCGATGACTACTCGGACGGTAACGGCAACGAGGTGCATTCGCGCTATCTGCGGTGGAGCGGCAATGCGGCGCTCGGCTGGACTCCTGACGAACGTACGCGGCTGGAATTGAGCGGAGCGTTGAGCGATGGCGAGGCCGCCTACGCCGATCGCGCGATGGACGGCGTGAAGTTCGCGCGCGACAACCTGGGCCTGCGGTTTGAGCGGCAGCTGGCAGGCCCTCACGTGCAGGCGATCGAGGCCCAGGCGTACTACAACTACGTCGATCACGTCATGGACAACTACAGCCTGCGCGCATTCGCGCCGTCCATGACCATGCCGTTCCGGTCCGTCTCGAATCCGGATCGAGAGACGACCGGCGGCAGGTTCACGGCGGACCTGGCGTTCGGCGAGCGCATCACGGCCACGGTCGGCGTCGACCTGCAGGAAAACCGCCACTCGCTGCGTTCGACCATGAACGAATCGATGATGCCGTACGAGAAGATGAAGCGGGCGGAGGACGGGCGTTTCCGCAACGCCGGAGTGTTCGGCGAGCTGACCCTGGCGGCAGGCCCGTCCGGACGCGTCATCACCGGACTGCGGATCGATGACTGGTACGCGCAGGACTCGCGCGAGATGCTGCGCGTCGGCATGACGGCAGTGCCAAATCCCACGGCGGACGAGGAGCGCAACGCAACGCTGTTTGGCGGATTCGGCCGCTATGAGCACGACCTTGCAGACGGGCCATTCACGGTCTTTGCCGGTCTCGGGCACGTGGAGCGTTTTCCGGACTACTGGGAACTTCTCGCGGCAGGCAAGGAGACCGCGTCCGGCCTCAGCGCATTTCATGCGCGTCCGGAGAAGACGACCCAGCTGGATACGGGCCTGCTGTATGAAACGTCGCGAGCGGCGTTCTCGGTGTCGGCTTTTTACAGCGAGGTGCAGGACTACCTCCTGATCCAGTCGAACTACCCGAAGGGCATGCGGCGCACGACCATTACGCGCAATGTCGAGGTCAGCACCTGGGGAGGCGAGGCAGACGCTGTATATGCGCTGCTGCCGTCGCTCAAGCTCACCGGCACGCTCGCCTACACCAGAGGCCGCAATGAGACTGATGCGGCGCCTCTCGCACAGATGCCGCCCCTCGAAGCGCGGCTGGGTCTCGAGTTTTCGCGTGCCGAGTGGTCTGCGGGTGCGCTGCTGCGTGCAGTCGCGGAGCAGGACCGCTACGTCGTCAACCAGGGCAACATCGTCGGCCAGGACCTCGGTCCAACGGCCGGTTTCACGGTGCTGTCGCTGAACGGCGGCTGGCGTCCACGCGCGGGTGTCCTGCTCACAGCCGGCGTCGACAACCTGTTCGACCGGGCCTACGCCGAGCACCTGAGCAGGGGCGGTGCGATGGTGTCCGGCTACGTGCAGACGACCCAGGTCAACGAACCCGGGCGAACACTCTGGTTCAAACTCAACGTCGCGTACTGACGCGCCTTCAGAACGCCAGCCACGCTGACGCGATGACCAGGCCCCAGAAAGGCGCGACGCACGCGAGGCCGTAGGCCAGGCCGCGTACGAATCCCAGCGAGTCGTCGGCGTCAGCCGGCGCCGACGATTCGACTGGTGCGATGGGGGCAAGCATATCGCCGTCGGTATCCATGGCCGCAGCTTGCTGCGTGCCGAGCTGTCGGTCGAGACGAATATCGAGCCACTTTGCGCAGATCAGGGCGCGTCCGGAGGACCGGTTCTGAATCTGGCGAAACGTTTCAGTTCAGCGCGCCGCCGGCCAGTCGAGCAGCCGGTCGATGACGTCGTCCGCGGAATAGCTGGTGCGACCCGCAGGCACGAACTTGAACACCTGCGACGCGTCGTCACCGGCCGTCACGATGGCAGGTTCGAGTTCGCCGTCGTGACGCACCTGGCCGAAGTCGACGGCCGCTACCAGCCCGTTGCAGAGGCACTTGCGACCGAGCGTTTCGGCTTCGGTGCCGCCTTTGCGCAGGAAATCCTCGAGGGGCTCGCCCGCGCAGCGGTAGCCCAGGCTGCCGTCCGACTCCCGATAGGTCTGCCGCAGGTAGCCGAGGTCGCAGATACGCTCGCGGGCTTCGAAGACGTTGGCGTCGGACACGGTGCCCGGCACGCTCAACACCTTGAATGGAAATCCGGTCGGTGACGCATACGGATCCGTGAAGATCGCGAGCCGGCCCGCGCGGCTGGCCGCGATCACCGACTCTTTCAGTTCCGTGGCCAGACCGGATTCGTCGCAGAATGCGAATGCAGTGCCGACTTGGATGCCGCTCGCACCCAGCTCCAGAGCCTGCTGCAGTCGGGCCGCGTCGCCGTACGATCCGGCCAGCCAGAACGGCAGTCCCAGTGCCCGGATCTGCTCCAGGTCCGGTGCATCGCGCGGTCCGTAGACCGGCTCGCCTTTCTCGTCGAGGACTTTTGCGCCGCGGGGCGGAGCGTTGTGACCGCCCGCGCTCGGGCCTTCAACCACGAAGCCGTCGACCCGTCCATTGCTCTTGCGCACGAGGGTGAGCGCCAGCGTCGAAGACGAGATGACGGCGAGGAATTGCGGCCGCTGCAGTGGACGGACGGCGTCGCCGAGAAAGCTCCGTGGGTCAAAGCGGCTGACGAACTTCTCGCCAGGCAAGGCACCCGCCACATCCAGCGGCAATTCGGCAGGCTCACCCGCCGCGAAGTGATCGAGCACGGCCGGTATCGACCGGGGAATGCCGGCGCCCATCAGCACGTAGTCGACGCCCGCCAGCATTGCACCGTACAGCGTCGCGAGGTTCGGCAGTTGCACCTTTTCGAGCAGGTTGATGCCCACCTTGCCGGAGTGCCCGGCCTTCGCGAGATACACCTCGGCGAAGTTGCTCAACACGATCAGGTCGAGCAGTGCCCTCGGCATCTTGAGGGTCGGCACCGCCTTCGACTTGTAGGCCGCACCCCGGGCCTTGCCGCCCTCGATGTAATGCCGCTCCCAGACGCGTCGAGCGATCGCCGGCACCGGGAACGCGTCGAAGGCGGCGCGCAGGTGGCCACCGGGATCGCCCAGTTGCAGGCGCCGCGCTACGATGGTGTCGATGCCCGTGCCGGAGACGACGCCGAGTTGACCACGCAGGGAGACGGCTCGTGCGAGTCGCCACGACGAGACGGCGACTCCCATGCCGCCCTGGATGATCCGGGGTAAGGGTGCATTCATCGGCGCACCCTAACAGCTGGCGTGCCGGCAGGGGAGGGGCCGGTACAAATACTGATACTAAACTTGCAGAACTGCGGTGGGGCGACAGTCCGCACCGGTTGGCAGCTGGCCGGGCGGTCGCCAGGCCGGGCAATGCTCCTAGAACGCGCGCCGCACGCCAAACACGAACACGATGTCCGGTGACGCATCGATCTGCAGGTCCTCGCTGAAGCCGAAATCACACGCCCAACCGGAGTCCGTTCGATAGCGCCCGCCAAGCGACAGCACGACAGCGTCGCCATCGAGATCCGTGCCGGTATCCAGCACCGCCGTATTCGCTTCCAGTTGTGCGGTCAACTCCAGGCGCTGCCAGGCATTCCAGGTGGCGCCCGCGAGCAGTGAACCCGCGAAGTCCTGCTGCTGGTCCGCCAGCACGTCGCCAGCGCCGAGCCATGCCACGTTGGCCTGCCCGAACACTTGCCAGCGCTCCGACAACTGGCGCTCACCAGCCAGCGAGAGGGCAACGTCGACCGCACCGCTGCCCGTCAAGTCCGCAGCCTTGCCCGCGGGCACCTTGATCGTAAGCCATGTGGCGACTGCGCCCTGCTCGGACACGGTCAACTGATAGCCGAACGCCAGCGGCAGGTCGGCCAGTCCTGACGATTCGTCGTCGACCCGCAGCAGAGTCGACGCGCCAGTACGGTACTCGATCAGCAATGCGTCCCTGGGCAGGCGGTCGCGAGAACCGTTCGGCAGGCTGAACAGGTCATGCCAGCCTTCCACCAGCGAATCGAGCGAGCCACCGCTCAGTTGCCGCCATGCCAGTTGACCCTGCACGGCGAAGTGCTCTCCCACGGCGTGTTCTGCCTGCACGCGCACTTCGAACACTTCGCCATCGAGCGTGTAACTGCGCTGGTCCGTCGTGTCCGTCGTGGCGATATTGCTCCAGTTGACGGTGGCGCCGACGCTGCCGGCTCCCGGCAAACGCGCAGCGAGTGGCAGCGGCAGGCCGTACAACGCCACGAGGGGATGCTGATTGCGGGTCAAGATGGGATCGGCATGCGCCGGGGAAGCCTGCGCAAGGCAGGTCAGTGCACTCGCGCCAACGGCAAGGCGGCCAACTCGTCGCATGACGACACCTCGTGCGCGCGACAGCAGTTGCGCGGCCTTGTCATCCTACGTGGTATTCATTCCGAATTCGGAGCACAATCCAGAGGACGATGGCGCTCAGGAGATGAAGCCATGCGAACGGAAGTCAGGGTCCATGGCAGCGGCCTTTCCGACGAGCTGCGCACGATCGTGCATCACGAGACCGCGCGGCTGGCCCAGGCGCTGCGGCGTCGCATCAACACCGTCAAGGTCGAACTGTACGAGGTGCCGGGCGCAAACCCGAGTGGGCACCTCGCGCGTTGCCAGGTCGACGTGCTTTTCGATGACGGTTCGAGCCTGATGCAGGTCGACGAGGAAGACGATTTCCAGCACAGCGTGACGGAAGCGTTCGTCAAGATCCTGTGCAAGCGTCGTCAGGCCTGTTCGCCGCGGCACAACTAGCGGTTTGCCACGGCGGAACCGCAAGGTCGAGGGGCGCACTGCGCCCGCAGGCGGACGTCACGGCCGGTACGCAAACTGCAGCGGCTGCGTTGCGCGCAGCGGTGCGGCGATGTCGGCGAATTCACAGAGTAGCCGGCGCGTGTCGCGCGGGTCGATGATTTCCTCGATCTGGAATTTCTCCGTCGAGCACGAACGGATCGCTTGCGATTGCGGCCACGGGCCAGCGGTCGAGCCGGGCCAGCCCAGTGATCACGGAGCGTCCATGCAGACGGTCGATCTCGAGGAACGAGCCCATGTCGACGACGGCCTCGATGATCGGACGCATGCGATAGACCTCGCGTCGGTTGCGCGGGACGGCGGACACGAGAAATTCGGCGCGCCGTTCGACGCATGAATCCGGCTGGTGCCGAGTTCCGCCTTGGTCAGCTTCTGACCCGCAGCTGCGATGACGGGCGGCCCGGCGACGAACACCTGCGACTGGCCGCGCACCAGCAGCGGGTAGTGGCTCGACACGACCTTGGCGGCGCCGAAGCCCGCGATGGAGCCCGGGCCGAGGCTTATCACCGGCACGGTCGCGAGATTACGGACCATGTGCTCGAAGCCCGGCAGGAACGGCACGTTGGGTGTATCCCATCGCCTCGAGCGACTCGACGGAGCCGCCGCCGCGGCCTACGGCGATTACCACGTCACCGGACTCAACCCGGCGGGCAACGCCACGCTGACCGACCTTGCGTTCGTCGCCTCGCGGTTCCGCATCACGCAATCGCGGGCGCTGGCGGCCTGAGGCGGCTGGAGTCGCGACGGTTCCCGCAATCCTGCTGGATCGCGCGCCCATCGACTGAATCTCAGTACGTCGCGTTCTCGTCCCAGATCCTGTTCCACAACCAGGGCAGTGCCGTGACCGGTGGGCGCGCACTCGCAATCTGTCGGTTCGGCACGGCACGGATGCCCCTGGCGTCGTGCTCGGCCACGACGAACGAGAACACGAACCACGGTGTCTGGCCCATGCGCAGGTCGGTCATGACGATGGGTCGAGTCGCGTCAACGCTGCCGACAGGCGCCGCCAGCGTCAGCCAGAAGAGCGCATGGGTCTCGGCGCGATGAAAGGTCAGGTCCCGGACCGGGTCTCCCTGGGCAATGAGCACGTCCAGGTGAGGAAGGATAGGAAGGGGAGGAAGGGGAGGAAGGGGAGGAAGGACAGGAAGGATAGGAAGGATAGGAAGGGGAGGAAGGATAGGAAGGATAGGAAGGATAGGAAGGATAGGAAGGATAGGAAGGATAGGAAGGATAGGAAGGATAGGAAGGATAGGAAGG